>Ga0222421_100083_pt1 | contig 117873 bp, 97 predicted proteins | sample 3A1ome_2_FD_182473 | JGI IMG/M metagenome (GOLD analysis project Ga0222421, IMG submission 182473) | Enriched microbial communities from leaf-cutter ant dump, University of Wisconsin, Madison, United States - 3A150A (version 2) | ecosystem: Environmental > Terrestrial > Nest > Insects nest >... | reverse complement strand
CGATAACGACGCTCTGAAACACTTCTCGTAAACCCTGATGAAATCTTTCCCATTGTTATACCAATTTTAAGTTTGTTCCTCCCTTAAAATCGGTCAACTTATTTCAGGCACTGACAGAACATTCTTTTATAATTAAAATACGGATGTTCCATAGCTTTTAGTTTTTCACTTTTAGTTTTCGCTTCTTATCCTTTTTTAATCCTTGTTAGAATGTGATTAGAATATGTTGTCTGAGAAGAGGCTTAGTTGTTTTCTTACGGGGATTGAAGTACTTTCGCATCAACATCAATCGGGTTAGTTATGGAAATAGCACAGATATTTAAAAACAACGAAGAGTGGATCGCGAAAAACCTGGAGGGCGATCCGGAATATTTTGAAAAACTGGCCGCAGGGCAGGATCCCAAGTACCTGTATATCGGCTGCTCAGACAGCCGGGTGTCGGCAGAAGCCGTAATGGGAGCCAAGCCGGGAGAGGTATTTGTTCACCGGAATATTGCCAACCTGGCGCCTAACAATGATCTTAATATCCTGTCGGTAGTGGTCTATGCGGTAAAGCATTTAAAGGTAAAGCACGTGGTGGTTTGCGGACATTATAACTGCGGCGGCATAAAGGCGGCCATGCAGCCCGAAGACCTGGGTATCCTGAACCCCTGGCTGCGCAACATCCGTGATGTGGTGCGCCTGCACCAGAAGGAGCTCGAAGCCATTGAATCGGAAGAGCAGCGGTACAGGAGGCTGGTGGAGCTGAACGTACAGGAGCAATGCCTGAACGTGGTGAAGATGAAAGAGGTGCAAAGGGCGGTACTCGACAGGAACCTGCGCGTTCATGGCTGGGTTTTTGATATTTCTACAGGTAAAATCATTGATTTGAAAATAGATGTCCAGGGCATAGCGGAGCACCTGGGCGATATTTACAAATTGGTATGAAAGGGTTAAATGAGTGAAAAAGGGCGGCGAATGTCGCCCTTTTTACTGTTCTTCAACGTCAGTCCACGGGCAACATATTTGATATTCCGGGTGAAAACACCTGAAAAAAATACCGTGTTTTAACGGGTTTTTTCGTATTGCTTCCGTTTGTACCTTTGCAAAAGCACAACCTTTTGACAGGCAGCACAGGTCTTAACGAAGGGAAGTCAGGTATAAAATTACTCTATATGTCCATTACTCCGGGTATTTAATAACACATAACGAATGAAATCATTTTTCGCTGCTATCGGAAAGATCATTCCTTTCCTTCCGGGTGAGGAAGAGGCGATCAGCAGGTATCTCCAACCGAAAAAATATGCACAGGGGCATTTCCTGGTGCGGGAAGACGAAATATCAGATCGGGTATTTTTTATCGTATCCGGCCTGGTGAAGGAATATTATACGCGTTCTGAAGCCGGGGGGCCTCCGAGGGAGGTGTGTACCCGTTTCATTACGGAAAGCGATTTCTATTACTGTATCCGGAGCTTTATTTCGGGGGAGCCTTCCATGCGGTATGCCGAAGCGCTGGAAAGTACACAGACCCTGTCTTTGTCGAAAGCCGGCCTGGAAGAACTCTACAGGCGTGTTCCTAAAGTGGAGCGACTGGTCAGGATCCTGACAGAGCAGTACCAGCTGCTTGCAGAGCAGAGAGAGGAGCTGAAGCTGTCAGAACCCCACAAGCAACGTTACCTCGACTTTCTGAAAAGCCACAAAGACATCGCTACACGACTCAAAATCAAAGATATTGCCTCTTACCTGAACATGACGCCCGAAACGCTGAGCCGTATCAGGAAAGAAACCAGGTAGCTACATGAATTGATTCAAATCAATTTTTTTCTTATTTTAAATCAAGAGATTATGCGTAAACCTCCCCTTAATTTTGCTGTATTAAAAGGAGGGTGTCTCGCTTTCTGAAATTTTTATTGAATAAACACAAATTGAGATTAGTCTGTCTTTATGGATTCCGGGACTTATCATAAAAGGAATCACGTAGCCTTATGGCTAACTGAATCAATTTTTTCTTGATTTGAATCAAGAAATGGTTTAGACGGTGCAGGTTTAATATTGTAATGAGATTATAACACATCATTTAATTAAAGAATCACTACATTTTAGTTGTCATAGAATCAATGTATTATAAAAATCAATGAAGAATAAAGTGCTACTAAATTTACTACTTGTTATCGGAGGTCTGATGAGCTGCGGGGAGAAGGATATCCTGAAATCAGACGTTCCTGATGTTTATGTCATTAATGGAGATACTATAAAAAGCAGGGTTGAAAAGGAGATTTCCCTCCTAAAGGAACGAACCCGTTTTATCAAATCTTTGGTGATTGTGGGCGATACAACCGTATTTATTCCGCCTGTAAGACCTGGAGCACCTCCTCAGTCCTCACCGGATTTACGGGAATTTCAGCGGCCGGAAAACAAGGGTAAACCGTTCCAATATTATGCATACGGCAGCAGCTTAACAGCAGGGTTCAGAGATGGCGGTTACTTTAATGACGGGATGGAGACCAGCTATCCGGTATTAATTGCCCGGCAAATGGGGTTGACTGACTTTAAAACACCCACTTTTTCCCATCAAAACCTGAACGGGGTAGGCAGATTAGTGCCTACCCACTTTAACCCAACGGGCGGGCCGGCTCCAAAATTTAAGCTGGTAAATAATAACCTGGGCATTTCTGTGAACACGGAGAAGGATTTTGAAATGGAAAAGAACCGGGAGATAAGCCAGTTGAAGAACTGGGCGGTAGCCAACTCGGAGCGGTGGCAATTGTTACAGCTTTTTAAAGATGGAGGAGAGAATATTTTTGCAGACCGTTTAGGTGATAACGAATATTCCGTTTATTGTGAAAAGAACCCTGCAGATTTGGTAACCTTAGAATCGGGCTATACAGACCTGGTGAAAATGGTTAATGGAGAAGCTTTAGCAGGGTCTTTCGATGCTATCATACCCTGGGGGGCGATAGGAAATAATGAACAGCGGCTGGCTTGGGGAACTACTAATTTAGTAACAGGGGAAAGGAAGAGGCTTTTGTGTGTGGCCAATATTCCGGATCCCATGGATACTCCTCTGTTTTACGTAGTGACGGCGAGAGAGGTATATAATAGCCTGCTGGTAAAAAGAGACCTGGTATTTCATTCTAACACTGATTTAGATAATTCTGTTTTCCTGATGAACTCCACACTTGACTCGCTGTTGAGTCCGCGGGTCAACCTGGCGCTTAAAGAAGACATTGTCGTAAATAAGCGAACAAAATTAGGGGGGCCTATGGATGTTAGAGCATACTATAGCGAATTTGTAAGTAATTCGGTCTATAATAATATGCGCTATAAAAATATAGAAATAGAAATACTTAGTGAGAGATACAATTTTCCGGTGGTAGACCTGCACGGCCTTTTTAAAAAGATCAGGGAAGGGAAGTTTATTACGGATGATGGGGTTCAGGTGGAGTTTAAATACCCGGGAGGGAATTTTTATTCTAATGATGGTTTCTATCCTACAGCGTTTGGGCAGGCTATAATAGCCAACGAGTTTATTAAAGCATTGAATAAGCATTATGGAATGAAAATTCCTTTGATTAAAACCCGTGAGTACCTTAAATAAACCTTTTTGATTGGATACTCTAATTCATATACCCCTTTTGATATGGTAAATACCATATATTAAAAGAATCCCAATATAGTATACAATACAACGCCAAGCAAACCAGCACCCGGCGATGTGGGTCAATATGGGTTTACCTTGCCAACTACCGATTATAATACAAAATTTAATGCAGGTATTTCTTCGGGAACTACAGTTTCAGTCGATATGGGCACTTATAATCACAATGCAAACAACAAGTTTCAGGAGATATTAACTTCGTCTGCTATCGGGAATATCAGAGCTGGATTTTCTACGGACAATATCACTCTTTCCCAAAGGGGGCCTACCTTTGGTGTACATTTTAAAGATGAAGCATTAAGTACCTTGGCAGCGAGTTGGAAAGCTACTAACCCAACTGACGGGATACCCATATCAGGGAAATTGGCGAGAGCAATTACTGTTTCAAGGGTGAGTGGTGGTTTTCAGCTTACTGCTCCAGCCGGTTATGATAGATATTTTTGGGTTAAAAATGATGAAGGTATTTATAATGCAGTGTCTAACTATCAGTCTTTTACGGTTCCGGACTATAATAACGAAGTATTTGAGAGCTACACCTGTTATCTCGGTAAGAGAATTACCGGGATATCTGAAGGAAATAGTTCCAGCGGTTGGAATTTGCTTTTTGAGATGACAGCTCCCTTTTATGTACCTGGATATGCGGGGGCTAAGCGATTAGAACCATCCCCAAATGTTTCAGTTTCGAACTCATCGGGTTCTGTAAATATATCTTTAGAAGCAATAGATCTGATGTGGGAAGCTTCATCTTCTGCAAGCTGGCTTTCAATTGATCCTAACTCACCAAGCAGTGGATTGGATGGAGAGTTTAATTTAACGCTTAACTTTTCCTCCAATACGGGCTCTATAGCCCGTGAAGGGTATATTATTTTTACCGAAGTGGGTGGAGGTATATCTAAGCAACTGAAAGTAACGCAAAATGGTATAAGCACCCCTTCTACATCTCTTCCCACTCTTTCGCCCGCGAATGGCAGCAGCGAGTGGAGCGGCTATGGGTCAATGCGATTTGACAATAAGAGTATCGATGGAAATACGATGCAAGTGAGTGCTGTACAGTACTACCAGGGGATAGGGACTCAAATGACCGGTCTATACCACGTACGGGTGAGTACGCGGGAGCGGGTGGAGACTAAAACGGTGATGATTGAAAAGTGATGAAGGTAAAGAGTTGGCAGGCCTTTTGGCCTGCCAACTCATCACGCATTATTTCAGCTGCTTCAGGATTTCTTCCACCGCCCGGTCCAGCTGCGGATCATTGCCTTTTAACCGGTCTTCAAAAGTATTTTTCACATAAATATCGGGAGACACGCCGGTAACTTCCAGGTTCTGGCCGTCAAGGGTGTAGCAACCCCAGCCGGGGATACGGTAAAACGAGCCGTCAACCAGGCTTTTGCCGGAAGTGAAGATGATCCACCGGTAGGTTTCGGTGCCGATAATGGTGCCCAGCTTCAGGGCTTTGAAGCCTGCCGCCGTCATTTCCGCATCGCTCAGAGAGGCCTCGTTGATCAGCAGAACAATGGGCTTGCCCGAAGGTGCAAAATTACTTTGAGGCGAACGTTTCCCACCCCGGTATTGCCACTGCAGATAAGGGCGCTGCGCCAGGAACTGCAGCACTTTGTCGTGTACGTTGCCGCCCCGGTTGAAACGCAGGTCGAGGATGGTGGCTTCTTTGTTGTTTTCCTGTTCCACCATATCCAGCAGGAAGGATTCCAGTGCCTGTCCGCTCATGTTCTTCATATGCGAGTAGGCGATCCGGTTCTTACTCAGGCGATCTACCCGCTTCCTGCTTTCCAGGATCCATTCATCGTATAGCTTATCTTTGAAAGAGAAGCTGGCTTCGGGATGTATTTTTACCGTAAACGATTTGCCGTTTCTTTCCAGTTCAAGGGTGATTTCTTCCTGTAGCGTAGGCAGGGTAAAGTAATAGTCGCGGTCCCTGGTTTTGTCTGTCTTTACGCCGTTTACCGCAGTCAGCACATCGCCTTTCTGAAGCTGAACGGGGCTTCCGGCCGACTTCCGCACCACGTGATCTACTTTGTACGGATCGGCCCCGTCAAATACAATACCGGTTTCATTCGTTATATATTTAAGATGGGTGCTTTCTTCGTCTCCGCCTGAAGTAAAGCCCAGATGAGAGGAGTTAAGCTCGCCGAGGAGGTCGCCGAGCAACACCCGCAGGTCTTTCCGGCTGTTTACAAAAGGCAGGTAAGCAGCGTACCGGTCGCGCTGGGCCTTCCAGTCAACCCCGTGGAAGGTCTCGTTATAGAAGTTTTCTTCCAGCCCGGCCCAGGCTTCGTAATACATTTGCCGGAACTCGTTTTCCAGGTTTTTCTGAAATTTGTATGCGATGGTAATTTTCTCCGTTTTATTGGATTCCGGAGAATAGGTATGAATATCACCGCCCATCAGCACATAAAACTTATCGGCCGCTTTTACGATGGAAGAGAAGGGCCGCTCAGCCACTTTTTCTGTTTTATCGGGTTCAAAGTCAGACGTAACCGTGCGGAAGAACCGGGGCCGGCCCATTTCTTCGTTGGAATTGTAAAAGATATAATTCTTTTCTTTTACCGAAAAGGTCACCGGCCCTGACTGGGTTCCGAAAAGGTTCGAAACCGGGGTGATCCGGTCCAGCAGCCCGTCGGTATTGATCGTAGCCGACTTTGAGGCAAGGCTGTCTTTTTTATCGTCAAACAGCCTGGAGAAGTTATCCGACCGGAAGGGGTCGGCATACCAGTCGAGCGCCAGGCGGTAAACGGTGGCATCCTGCATACCGAAGGGGTAGGAAGGAGCCGTGCGGTTGCTGGCAAAATAAATGTAGCGGCCGTCGGCCGACCATACCGGACCTGCTTCAGTTACCCCGGTTTGGGTAAGGTTAATGGTTTTGTTGTCTTTGAGGTGATGCACAAAGATATCCTGCTCAAAGTTTCTTATGGCCGTGAAAAGTACGTATTGACCGTCAGGAGAAAATGACGGAGAAGAATTCTGGAAACCCCAGATCTCATCTTTTACAATGACAGACGACTGCAGGGTGGAGAGGTCCAGAATGCGGACTTCGTCTCTGCCGCTGAGGTATACGGCCCGGGAGAGATCGGGGTTCAGGGTGATGTCACGGTTATTGCGCACATCTGTGGTCAGCTCTTTGAGATTCCCGCTGCCGTCAGCATTGACCGTGTAAAGGTTCTGGTAACCGTTCCGGGTCTGGTTGAAGAGGAGGGTACGGTTGTCTTTCAGCCACTTTACCTCCAAAGCCCGTTCCGGGCTCTCCAGCACCTTTTGGATGAACTTTCCTTTTATGTCAGACACGAACAATTCGCCCCGCGACACGAACGCGATCTTCTTACCGTCGGGCGATATATCAAAAGCGGAGATATTTCCTTCGGTTTTAAACTCCTGGCTTTTGACCAGGCTTCTGTTGTAGTTGGCCCTGAAGTCGAGCGGCCGGGCTTGTTTGCCGGCTACATCGTAAACAAAGAGCTGATAGTCTTTTTCAAAGATAACTTTCTCCCCGTTGGCAGATACAGAGGGCCGGCGAATAGACGTGGGAAACCCGGTTAAAGCCTGCTGTGTACCTTTATGAAGCGAATAAAGGTTGTATTCGCCGTTTTTTTCGTCAGAAATAAAATAAATAATCCCGTTTTTGTCTACGGTAGGGTTCAGGTCTTTGCCGTTATAGGTGGTATACTGGGTGAACTTTCCCGTTTTGGGATGGTAGCCCAGCAGGTCGGGGTTGTTCTCTCCTTTATACCGTTTACGGGTCGCCTGGCCGTCGCTTTCCATGGTACCGGTGAAAATGTATTCGCCGGAAGGGGTCTCAGCCAGGGCATTGGTGGTGTTAAAGAAATGGGGGAACAGGCGTTTGGCCGTGCCTCCGCTCACTTCCACCGAGTAGCTTCCGAAGTTATTGTACCGGTCAGACGTGAAATAGATCTTCCTGCTGTCCCAGCTCCAGCTTTCGACCCGGTCTGTGGCCTGGTGCCAGGTCAGCTGCCGGATCTCCCCGCCCTCAAGCGGCATGACAAATACATCATAATTGCCGTATTGGTTAGAGCTGAAGGCCAGCCATTTGCCGTCAGGCGATACCCGCGGGTTAATTTCAATACCTTCAAGCGCTGTGATCCGCAGGGCTTCACCGCCGCTGACCGGCACTTTCCAGATGTCGCTGTCAAAGCTGAAATAGGCGGTTTTCCCGTCGGGGCTCAGGGTGGGGTCGGTAGCAAAATGAGGGGCAGACTGGCTCCTGGCCATCGGGCTCAGAGCCAGCGTACTCAGAATGAGTAGTAACTTTTTCATAGATATGAGATTGATGGGTTTGGGTTTTGTAAATTCGAGACTTTACAAAAGCGCTCCTAAATTACAAAAGAGAATGATCAAACGGAAACGTGAGGGTACATTTATAAAGGTCACATAAATCCGTCATTGAGGTAAGCGGTTATTCCACCTATATTTGTGCGGTCAAAAATCTATGCCATGGCGCGAACCCGAGTGTCTGTTTATGAAGATAATGTCCAGCTGAGCGAAACGTTAGGCTGGATCATTGAGTCCAGTGATGAGCTGGTGCTGACCGGCACACATCTTCACCCCGTTCACATAGCAGAAGAGGTAGGGAAGGAGCTTCCCGACGTGATCCTGATGGATATCGAGATGCCGCAGATGTCGGGCATAGAAGCTTTACGGGAGATTTCGGAGCGGGCCACTTATATGCCCAAAGTGCTGATGTTTACGGTATTTGAGGACACGGAAAAGATTTTTGAGGCCATTAAAGCCGGGGCCGTGGGTTATCTTCTGAAGAGCACGTCCGGTGAAAAGATTATTGAGAGCATCCTGGAGGTGGCCAAAGGCGGGGGAGCCATGAGCCCGTCTATTGCCCTGAAGGTGCTCAGCTCCTTTCATGAACCCAAACAGAACCCCTACGGGCTTACCGAACGTGAAGTGGGGGTGCTTCGCCGGCTGGTGGAGGGGGATAGCTATAAGCTGATTGCCGCACACTTTGATCTCAGTATCAATACCGTGGAAAAGCATATTCTTCATATTTACCAGAAGCTGAGGGTAAATTCCAAGGGTGAGGCCATTACGAAGGCCCATAGAGATAAGTTGGTGTGATTTCCGGGGTTTGTAAGGGTGTGTTTTGTAAATTCACAAAAAACAAAGGAGCAACTTTAGTTCCTATTACGGATTTCCGTAATTGACGCACATACAGAGGAAATCTAGCTTTGTGGAAGTAATTCCAAAAGCGATGCTAAAACGGATACTTCTCTTATTGCTTGCTCCGCTGGGAGCATATGCGCAGGACCTGGCGGCCATCGGCAGCCAGAAACCCTTTAGCATGAGCGGTTCACTGGATATTCGGGGTATTGGGTACACGGCAGAGGGCATTGCCGCCCGGAGAAGTCCGTTTATGTACATGATCAGCGGTAGTCCCGTATTTTCAATATACGGCATTTCTGTTCCCCTGTATTTTATGTATAGTGAGCAGGATCGTTCTTTCCGCCAGCCTTTTAACCAGTTTGGCATGAGCCCTACCTATAAATGGGCTACGGTTCATGCCGGTTACCGGAACCTCACCTTCTCACCGTATACCCTGGCCGGGCACACCATGCTGGGGGCGGGTTTTGAGCTCAATCCGGGGAAGCTGAGGCTGGGCTTTATGGCCGGGCGGCTCAACCGGGCTACCACCATCGATACCACCACGGGTGCAGTAGAGCCGTATAGCTTTTCACGGAACGGCTATGCCGCCAAAGTAGGAGTGGGTACAGAAGATAATCACTTCGATCTCAGCTTTCTCAGTGCCAAAGACGGCGAAAAGAATTTCAAGGGCGACCTGGCAACCAGCCTCCTGCGGCCCGCTGCCAATGTGGTGCTGGGCGGAGATCTCAAGCTGACTTTTGCCGGGAAGTTCTTTGTTTTTGGCGACGGAGGGATCAGCGTTTATACCGGCGACCGGAATTCAACCGTAGCCCTCTATACCGATTCAGCCGGGGTGCCGGGCGTGATCAAAAAGCTGATCCCGGTCAACGGTACTTCGGAATATTACATTGCCTACAGCGGCGGACTGGGATATAAGGAAAAGAATTTCAGTCTGAAAGCGGCTTACCGGTATGTGGACCCGGAATTCCGCTCTATGGGAGCCTACTATTTCCAGAATGACATCAAAAACCTGACGGTATCGCCCACACTGAATATACTGAACGGGAAGCTCCGGCTCATGGCCAGCATCGGCGTGCAGGACGACAACACCAAAAAACAAAAACAGGCCACAACCCGACGGGTGATAGGCCTGTCGAACCTCTCCTGGGATATTAACGAAAAACTGGGGCTGGATATTGCCTATACCAACTTCTCCTCCAATTCGGAGCCCGTGGTGGCCCTGGTGCAGAATAAGTACCTGCTCACCCAAACCACCGCCAACCTGTCTGTAAGCCCGCGCCTGGTGCTGGCCCGCACAGAAAGCACACAGATGTTCCTCCTTTCGTACAATAACAGTAATCTAAAGGATGTCAACGAGGAAACCAAGATCATGAATAACATCAATTCTACCGTAGCGCTGCTGAATTACAGCATTACCCTGAACCAGCCGGGGCTGACCCTGCTGTCGGGGCTGAACTACACGGTCAATAAAATAGCAGAAGGAGATATCAGCAACACCGGCTTTTCACTGGGGGCCTCCAAGGCATTTCTGAAGAGCAAATTGCAGGTAGGCACCCAGAACTCGTATATCATCAGCACCCTGCCCCAGGGCAAAAGCAATATCCTGAGCCTGGGCGGTACGGCTACCTGGCAGCTGGTAGCCAAACAGCGTTTAAGCCTGAGAATCAACTCGCTGAAGCAGGCTTATGCAGAAGGTATGGGGAACACATTTTCAGAATTTACGGCGGAGGCAGGTTATACGTTGAGCTTTTAAACTTTTACAGGCTATGAAAAAAGCTTTTATCTTTTTGGTTTGTATGCTGGGGGTTACTGTTTCGCAGGCCCAGACCCTCTTCCCGGTCAATGTCAGCATTAACATGGTGCCGCCGTATTCCACCCGGCTGAGCGATTACGCCAATAACCCGGGCAAGGTGCTGATCACCTTACGGAATACCCAGACCCGTGAGGTGACCGTTTACCTGCGGGCCACCATCAGCGGCGACAACGGCATTATGGTCTATACCAGCCCTGACTTCAGGCCGGTACGAGGCATAACGCTCCGGCCGAATATCCCGTTTACCCTCACCGTGGGCGATCTCCAGGAGGTATTTGATGTTAACCAGCTCAATACCCGGGGCATTACCATGCATGATATAGAACGGAAGAACGGCCTGCCCGAAGGTGTGTACCAGGTATGTGTGCGGGCTTATGATTTTACACGGCATACGGTGCCTTTGTCTTCCGAATCACCCCTGGGGTGCACCACTGTACGGCTGACCAGCATAGAGCCGCCCATGCTGATCAAACCTTTTGAAAACGAGGAGGTGACATCTGTTCAGCCACAAAACATTATTTTCAGCTGGAGCCTGCCCGCCGGCGCACCTCCGGGCACCCGGTTCAGGATAAAGCTTATTGAACTGCTGGATCCCAAACGCAACCCGAACGACGCCTTCCTGGCCGGCACCCAACCTCCGTTTTTTGAAAAGGTGGTTACGGGGAACGTATATGTATACGGCCCGGCAGACCCGGCCCTGGCAGACGGCCGGAAATATGCGTGGGCCGTGACTGCGCTGGATCCGAATGAAAGCATACGGAGCGAAGGAACGGCCTTCCGGAACGGCGGAAGAAGTGAGGTGCGGGCGTTCACCTGGAAACAACGGAGAACGGCCGCCCTTACCGATGTTCAACCCGGCAAAAATGTCCCGGCGATCAAAGGCACGCCCAAGCTGGACCCGGAAATGGACATCACCAAATTGCTGACCTCGGTCAGCGGTAAGCTGATCTATTCCTATCCGGAAGACTACAAGATGATACCGGTCATCGGGAAGCATTACCAGACACTGACCGCTGATAACTTTTCTGCAAGATCGCAGCACCGTCCGGGAGGAGGGCTGCTGGAAAATCTTTACGAAGCCCCGGCCTACCTGAGTCCCAAACCGGACGCCCGGCCGGCCAGAAAGGTAAAAGTGATGCTCATGATGGTATACGCGTATCACGATGCGCTCATGACGGGCAGCGGGGTGAGCCTGTCGTCTATTCCGGTAGGGCACAAGTGGAACATCCTGACCTCGGCTGAGGGTACATTGCTTATCAACAATAAGGCTACCAGCCTGTCGTCTGTGAGCCAGGTGCTGGCTACCGGTTTCACCAACGATAACGGGGAGTTTAACCTGACCTTTGCGATGAAGGATACCTCGGGCATGAAAAGCATGAAAAGTACGTTCGGAAGCGGAGAGTTCAAGGGCTCATATGAAGGTGCGGTAAGAAAAACCTGCGTGCTGATCGTAGACAGCCCGTATTACTGCACGCCTTTTATTATGGTCAATGCCCGGCCCGGCGACAACATTGTCCTGCCTGAGCTGGTAAGCCTGGTAAAAAGCCAGGAGCTGACCATAATAGCCCGTAACAATGAAAAGGAAGGACAGATGGGCTCCAAGGAAGGCAAGCTGGAGAATGTAAACATTGAGCTCTTCCGGCTGAAACCCATGGAAGTGGACCTGCCGGAAGGAGAAGGGCAGAATTTGCCCCCGTCGGCTGTGCAGGCCCTGCAAATGGGCGATTACTCCAAAATGTACCCTATCACAAAAGTGGGGCGTACGGTGGCCATAGGCAGAACCGGAGCCGGCCAGGAACAGGGTAAATTCAAAGTTCAGCGGGTAATACGGATCAATACCCGGGCCAGTGACTCTTTCATAGCCCATTCGTACAGCGATAAAAACGTAGGGGTTTACAATAAGTTTGACGGCATAAAGGTGGTTGATGCCGTTAGCTATCCGCAGCTGGGCGGTATCGATATTCCCTCCGGGAACAGCCCGGAATGGAGTTCGGCTGTTGAATTTAACTCGCTTTACCGGTATACGGGCTCAGAAGTAGAAACTGTTATGCTCTCCAAAAACCCGGCGGTAAAAGGCAAGGTGGTGGAAAAAAACATGGGGCTGGCCGCTGTACAGGTATTGCTCAAGACCAAGGTGACCACCACCAAGGTAGTTGACTCAGGCATGTTCGGACTGTTTAAAGAGGAAGTCAAAACTACCGAGTGGAAACCCCTGGCGGCTATGGTCACCAAAGACGACGGGTATTTTGAGTTCAAGGATCTGAAGTCGGGCGACTACCTTCTCGAATTTTCAAAGCCGGGTTATAAGCCGGTATTGTACCCCGACGGAAATACGATCATCGGAAATATGGTAATTGTATTGAAGCCTTTCACCCTGATGACCGGCCAGCTGCTGCAGACCAATGATATTGTCATGAACCCGTCAGGGCGTATAACGGCCTGTGTGTCGGATGAAGACGGGCACCGCGTGGTGTCGGATATCCGGGTGGGTGACGGTGCTTTTTATAAGACCATAGAAAGCGGGGTCATGAAAGGCTGCGTGGTGGATATCCCCGCACAGGTAGGAAAAGCCCGTACTATCAAAGTGAATCCACGGGCTTCGGATGTGTATTTTGACGGAGAATTTACGTACGATATCCAGGAGGAAGGTACCACGAATATCCCGGCAGGTACGTTAGCGGTATTGCGGAAAAAGCACCGGATCCGGGTGCAGGTAAACGGGAAGCAGGGAAGCAACGTGATGCCGCTGGAAGGAGCCGCGGTGACCATTAAGGAATATACAGCGCTTACCAATGCCAGGGGGCAGGCTTTGCTGGAATTTGAAAGCCCTGGAACGGAGTTCGTAGTGGCCGTGAAGCCGGCTGCTGATGACAACTTTTCGCATTGGGAAGAAAAAGTGACCATACCGGTTACCCGCACCCCCGTACAGAAGGTAATAGATCTGACCCCGGCCCGAACCGTTCTGGCCACCGTTAAAGAGAGCATAGACGGGAAAACAGGGCCTTCTTCCGGCGCCCGGGTATACATCAAGACCCTGAAAACCGGCTGGGGCAATAGTACGGTGAATTATGCAGAGTGCACGACAGATGCCAGCGGGCAATGCACCTTGAAAGGTATACCGGTCACCGAAAATAACCTGGAGGTATTTGTGGCCAAGGAGTCGGATAAGGGGACTTTCGTAGGAGAAAAGAAAGAAGCGTTCTGGATGAACGGGCAGTTCCAGTCAAAGGTAGAGCTGACCCTGACCCTTCAATCGGGCTTTAAGATCAACGATGTGTGGGGCTTTCCTGTGAATATTGAGACAGCCCAGGCCCAGGCCGACGGATCGTACCGGGTGTCAGGCTCCCTGCGCGACATCCCCGGTAATCCTAACTTCTCTTCCACAGACGGCCGCCTCGATTTTAAAGACATTCGTTTTGTGGCCGCCTCCGGAAACGGGAACACCCATCAGCCTGAGAAAGATGCGCTCCCGCTGGAGCAGAAGTCGTTTAAGGTGAAGATAGGGCAGGGCCTGCAGGGTGTGGTGGCGCCTACCCCTCTGCAGTACGTTTACAGCCTGAACTTCCCGCGTATCCAGGTGACCCGGAACAGCCAGGGGAAAGGCGAGCTGCGGGCAGCCGCACGGCTTGAGCTTTCTTCTTTTGAAGGCACTTACCAGCTTTCCGGCAAAATAGAGCTCGGGGAGAACATGAACCCGGGAGATATACTTATTTTCAGCACTGCCAACCTGCCGAAAAGAAGGCTGAACCTGGGTACTTCCAGCAGCAACTCGTCAATGGTTAACCTCAAATACAAAGTACATAATTTCCCGGCTGAGGCAGAGAAAGAGCAATCCTATATCTCGGGTGATTCGGTGAATTTCTATACGGTGCTGCATACCAACATCCCGGATATGGTGCCTTCAGACCTGGCCGTAAAAGCGGGGTATATCACGGTGCTGCCCAACAAAATATTGCCGTTCAGCGGGGGAGAAGACATCAGCTTCTCACTGGAGAAATGGAAAGTTACCGGGCAAAAGCCGGCTACCGGTCAGGTATGGACATACGATCTGAATAACGGCGGAATTTCAATTGCCAAAGCCGTGGTAAATACCGGTGTGGTGGCGGTTGGCCTGAGTCACCTGATCATCAAACCCGACCGCCTTATTGCCGACAAGCTGGATCTGAACAGCTCAGACGCCGGAGCCTTTAGCCTGGGCGGTATTGTACCGCTGGAGATCAAGCCCGGTACGCAAACCATGTTTGCCTACGATCCGAACTGTTATCACGACAACAAGCCGCACTGGAAGCTGACCCTGGCCGGGAAGTCGGGCACGGTAGCGGCTGAGGTTTCGAACCTCGACGGTCTGGCAGCCGGCGACAAGCTGCAGTTCGGTTCCATGAACCTGTTTTCCGATAACCAGCAGCAGCTCAACGGCCCGTCGTCGAAAAGCCTGACCTTGTTTAAGGTGCTGAAGTTTTCACTGAACACCATTGACGTGGGCAAAGACTTCTTTACCCTCGTAGGGCAGGCGTCTATGGACATTCCCAACATGAGCTCGGGCGGAAACGGCATAGTAGGACAGATTATCTACGCAAAAAATGCTTCAGGGAAGATAAAAGCCGATATCAAGCCCCTGTATTTTGAAGTGGAAGGAAAGGGCCAGGTGACCTTTAAAGCCGACGATGCGGCCAAGAGCCAGAGCATATCGGATGGCCTCTACACGTCAAAAGGGATGCTAAAAATATACGATACGCCCAGCTCCCAGTGGTTCTCGGTAGAAGCCCTGCTGACGCACCGGAAAACCGGTAACGGATTCAGCACTTCTGTGGAAGTGCTGGAAAAGCAGAAGATCCCCTTAGAAGGAAAATTCCTGGAGATCAAACCCGGCCTGGACAACAGCAGCATGAAAGTGGCCGGCGGAGCGTGGCAGAACCTGGTGCTGAGCACAGTGCTTCCTGAAAGTGGTTTTCAGAATATGAGCAAGGAAGAGGCAGACCGCAGCCTGACCTTTGTGGTCAAAGGAGCGCTGGAGACCGACCCCTCAAAAGGGAAGCTGGGAGTTACAGGCATGGACACCGGCTTTGGCAACATGAGCCTGTTCTACAATTTTGCCCGGCAGGAAGTAAGGGGCGACTTTACCCTGGTATTGCCGGAATATGCCCCCATTAAATGCGGTATTGTAGACATCACCTCGATAGGGGGCGCCGTGGTGATCGGAACGGGCGGTATGTACATGCGTACCTCTGCCACCGGCCTGCTCACACTGGCCGGGCTCCCAACGCCCATCAATGGCACGGTGAACCTGTTGCTGGGGTATTACAACAAATCCATTTACCCGGAAGACCTGAGTACCCTCACCCAGCTGGCTGTGAATAAATCGTATCCGGCCGAGCTGAACAGCGGGATCAAGGGCATGTATTCTTCGTACACCCTTTCTATAGATAAGACCGTAGGGCGTATCCGGAACTTTGCCGAAGTGGCAAAAGTAGGCGTAGAAGCGTATGTACGGGTGGCCTATGAATACCGGACGTTCCTGAACTTCCGGTCGGCTACCAGCTTTGACGTGGAAACCGGCATGTTTGGTTACGGAGAAGCCGGAGTTGACGCCGTGGCTGAATTGCCCGTGGGGGGAGTAGCCGGTCATCTTGCGCTGAACGTTCAGCTGTCATTAAAACAAAAAGCAAGCCCTGAAGTGGGTATCAGCGCCAAGAGCATTGCCAAAAGTATCAAAAGCCTGAAGATGGAAGGATGCGGCAGCGTAGGAGGCAGTGTGAAAATAGAAGTTTGTCCGCCGGTATTGGATTGTTACACGCTGATAAATTTTAATGAAAACATCTCTGCCCGTTTTACGATCAGTACCCGGCCTGATATAAGCTTATCTTTTGACAGTTGCGGCAACGGCATGCCTATGGAAACCTTAAGCACTCAAAAATGATGAAAAAGATAGTAATTCTGTTGATCAGCTTCGTGTCGCTGTCCCTGCGGGCACAGCAATCTCCCGGCCTGGTGCTCAGGGCTGCCCCGAAAGGAATCTTCATTTCTTTCGGAAAGCCGGATTTTGTCGGTAAGCCGTTTGAGCTGCAGCGAAAAGCTGCAGGAGAGGCTGCTTTTAAAACCATTGCCCGGATCACCCCGCCCGAAGACATAGAGCGCGTAAGAGAAAAAATACATGAGGCAGCAGGCGTATTTGCCGACGATGCAAAGCCCTCTGACACCTCTCTTGAAAAGATATGGACGGACTTCCGGTCGGGTAACCGGCAGGTGCTGGACGTGATCAATGCCGTTCCGCAGCTGGCCTATATTTTTAATGTAGCCTGGCTCGACAGCGAAGTGGAAGCCGGACGGAAATACCAGTACCGGGCAGTGGCCGGGGCCTCCCGTTTCGATTCGGAAGAATACCTGTATGCGCATCCACCGTATTTTCCACCCCTGACCCAGCTGGCTTCCGACAAATATGAGCAGTCCATTTATATGGATCTCCGTTTCCCGGCGCAGTGGAAACAAGTGATCAGCGCCGACGTAAAACGCAAGAACATTACCCAGGATGCCGGGCAGTACAAGCCGGTCTATCCCCGGATTACGGTTACCGACAAGCAGGTCATGCAGATAGCCGACACCAGCCTTCGGGTGTTGGGTGCCTACCATTACCGGGTGCAGCTGAAAGATATTTTCGGCAACAAAGACACGGCCGTATATTATTTTGAGGAAGACAATATCCCCCGGCAATGGGTGCCCGAGGTGTCTGATGTAAAGATCGTTTCCGCACCGGAGGCCCGTGCTTTGCAGCTCTCCTGGAGTGTAAGCGCGCCTGACCGGGTGCAGAGTGTTACCCTGTACCGCAGCCGCGAGTACGACACCGGCTACCGGGTGGAAGGGGTATTTAACGGTACCGATAAGAGCTATACGGATCATGTGGGCGAGGCCAATGAATTGTATTTCTACTATTTTGAAGTAAAGGATATTTTCGGACATTCCACCCGCACGGTCCGTTACCATTCGGTATACGAAGGCAGCAGCATACCTACGCCTCCGGCAGAGGTGACGCTCACGGAGAGCGCACAGGGACCGCAGCTAAGCTGGGCCGCTTCTGACCGCATAACACGGGGCTTTTATGTGTTCAGGAAAGAAGGACTTAACGGTACGTTTGAGCAGGTTTCTCCCATGATCCTGATCCGAGAAGGAAAAGGTGCTTTCCTGGATTCAGCCCGGCTGAGCCCCGAATTTAATTATTTTTATGCTGTAAAATCGGAAAGCGATACCTACAACCAGAGTGACTTTTCGGATACCCTCTTTTACCAGCCGGCCGTGAGCCGCTCGCCGGCGTACCTGAAGCCGCCTTACGATATCCATCTTTCGTATACGGGAACTGCGGCAAGACTGACCTGGGAGAACGTGCACGATGAGTACCCGCGGGTGTTGGGATACGTGGTATACCGCAAATCAGAAGACGAGAAAGAATACCGCCAGCTTACCCGTGAGCCTCTTCACTTCAGCCAGAATATGTACCTTGACTCGGCCTTTAACGGGGCAACCCGGTTCAGCTACGTGATTGCCGGTGTAGACGGCATGGGAAATACCGGGGCGCAGAGCCTCCCGGTTAACCTCGATCTGTCAGGCAGGTTTGTGCTGGTTCCGGAAGAAACCGGCTTTGCGGCAGATGCCAAAGGGATTACGTTACGGTGGACCGCCATCTCTGCGGGGCAGGTCAAAAGCATTAAAATTTACCGGGCAGAAGATAACGGCAATATTACCCTGGTTTCTACCCTCGACAACCAGAAGACCCAGTACCGGGATATAGCGGTGAAAAAAGGCAGAAGCTACACATACCAGGTGGCTACCGTAGATCTCAAAGGCAGGGAAAACAGGGCTGAACCCCTGGTGGTGAACTTTTAAGGGCCTTCGGTCTTAACAGGACCAGGCACTCCGAACTCAAAACTTCTTCAAAGATGAAAAGATATAATTTGCTTCTTTTAGCCCTTTGCATGTGGCTTTTCCATTCCTGTCAGGTAGCGGAAGAGCCCTCCCGGCCACCGGAGCTGGACGGGGTGGCCGTTTCTGACATTACCCTTTCATCGGCCGTGCTGAGCTCGGCCGTCAGCAAGGCGGGAAACCAGGATATCCGGGAGCATGGCTTTGTGTATTCGGAGCAGGAAGAAGCTACAGACGGGGTGAAAACCACGGCAGGAGCACTGGATCCTACCCAGCCTACGCCGATCGGGTTCAGGGAAACCATCAGCAGCCTGAAGTTGAACACAACGTACTATGTGCGTTCTTATGCCATAACGGCTGCCGGAACCTTTTACGGGGAGAAGAGCTCTTTCAAAACCCTGAACATTATACAGCCGGGTATCCGGACCGACGGCTCTGAAGCGGTGGCCTATAATTCTGCCCGTTTGAAAGGAACCGTCACCAGCAAAGGAACCTACCCGATCACCCAGTACGGCATGGTCTGGGGTAAAGAGGCCAGCCCTACCGTGGCTTTGACGACCAAAACAACCATTAATGCCAACGTTTCTACGTTCCCTGCCTCGTTTACGGCCAATGCGGAAAGTCTTTCTCCCGCTACTACATACCATTTCAGAGCTTACGTGATAGCGAATAACGTGGTTTCTTACGGAGCCGACCTGACCTTTAAGACAGAAGACCTGCGCCAGCCCGGGATACGCACCGACGGTTCGGCAGATATCACGGCAAACACTGCCCGCTTAAGCGGTACGGTGCTGAGCACCGGTACCTTCCCGGTCACTGAATACGGGATCTGCTGGGGTACGGCGGCGGCTCCTACCACGGCAGGCAGCAAGTCTGCGCAGAAAGGAGATGTGGCTACCGTACCGGCCTCGTTCTCGGCTACGGCCACCGGCCTGAACGCCAATACGCTTTATTACTACCGGGCGTATGTCATTTCGAATAATGTGACCACGTATGGTGCTGACCAGAGCTTCCGGACCACCGCAGTGGTACAGCCCCAGGTGACTACCGGCGGAGCACACGATATAACCGTTAACTCTGCCCGGCTTGACGGCACCCTGACTTCGGGCGGAACCTACCCCATTACCGAGTATGGCGTTTGCTGGGGCACATCGTCGGGCCCTACCACAGCGGGGTCCAAGGCGTCGGAGTATGGAAATGTAACGTCTTTCCCCCGGAATTTTATGGTAACGGCCGGCGGGCTGAACATGTCTTCTACCTACTATTACCGGGCTTTTGTGGTAGCTAACGGGGTAACTATCTACGGGTCAGAACAAAGCTTCAAAACATCGGCGGTGTCATGGCCGGGAGTAAGCACCGGCGGTGCGGGCGGCATAAGTATCAATTCAGCACGGCTCGACGGCTCGCTGACTTCCGGAGGCTCGTACCCGATAGGAGAGTATGGTATTTGCTGGAGCACTTCTGCGAATCCTACCACCGGTAATGCACGTGCTGCAGAATACGGTAACGTTACGTCGTTCCCGAAAGGGTTTACCATGCTGGCAAACGGATTAAACGCTTCTACCACGTACCATTACCGGGCTTATGTGGTTTCGAACGGCCAGACCCTCTACGGTGCCGACCAGACGTTCCGTACGGCTGATCCGGTATTGCCGCGGGTAACCACCGTTGGTGCTTCAGGCTTCTCTACTATCCGGTTTGACGGAAGAATTGATGAAGGAGGCAGCTACGGCATATCGGAGTACGGCATATGTTATTCGACCAGTTCGAATACGCCTACTGTGGCCAACTCAAAGCTGAGCGTCAGCCGGAACCCGGGGTCGTTTCCTTTCTCCTACTCTTTAAACCTGAACGATGTGACTTTCGGAACCTACTATTACTACCGGGCCTACGTGATTTCTAACGGTGTGGCATATTACGGTGCAGTGGGAGTAATTTCTACCGGCAAAGATTGATAACTTAAAAAAATAAGAAGATGAAAACACAAGGATGGATCCTGATCGTAACGACAGCACTTTTTACCTTTAGCTTTTGTACAAAGAAAGGGGAGCCCGGCATTCCGGACGAGACGGCAGAAGGCAAAGCCGACATTACGCTTACAGCCGGTGGAGAGCAGTACAAAATTCAGGGCCCCTGCGGCTGGGCCTCGGCCGGTGGTAACCGGTATATTGGAGCCAATGACGGCTCTAACAGCCTGAAAACGTTTTCCGTTTTCTTTAACCTGGATACGCCACCGGCAAAAACAACCACCTATACGCTGGTAAGCGATTTATTTGACGAAGACCCCGGTCATATTACCATGAACATCACCGAAATCAAGAGCGGAGGCATGCTGGAATATACTTCTACCGATGCGTCGGGAAAGCTGACCGTAGAGGTGAGCGGGAAGAAGATGAAGGTAAAATTAGACGGTATCACCCTGAAGCCTACCACGCAGAACAGCATTTATAAATCGCTCAATACGGGGGCATTCAGCCAGACGGGTACGCTTTCGGGTACACTGGAATTTTATGTAGAATGACAGGCATTAACAGGTAAGGGTGTTATAGTCACCCCGGGTTCAGACGGGAGGTATCTGGTTCTCGTCTGCACCCGGGGTGACAGTTGTAACGTTTACCGTCGCCACTCTGAGCCTACACGGACCGGCCTGAAGGAGAGCATAAAGATTTTCATTACTTCACACGGCTATATACGTTCCAGCCGTGGCTTTCGGTATTGTCGGCATCCGGTTCCGGGAAAGCCAGGGCTTCTTCTAAAGTGGGTAATTCCTTTTTATACATCGTAATGGTATCCGGCGAGATATCTTTCAGGTAAATAACAAAATAACGCCCGCCTTTTGGACCGCCTTCCGCACCTTTCAGCACATAACGGTTTTTCTCATGCTTTACGATGTCCATACGGTATTCTGCCGTGTAGGCGGCTCCTTTCATGGTATAGAGGATATAGCCATCGGCAAATTCATGTACAGAGCTCTGTGTTCCCGATCCGGGGATCTCGAAATCCCAGCGGTATTTTCCCTTTACAGGCGTGTCATCGGTGGTAAAGGCCAGCAAAGTGCCGGTCAACAGGAGGGTAGGGAGTATTTTGAAGATAATTTCCATAAGTTTGAAAGTTAATTTGAAAATATAAGACCGGAATCTATGTTAAGACTGATAAAAAAGGTTCTGCCCGGCGATGAGGAAGAGTAAAAACTATTGACATCGGGGGTGTAATTGAAAATATTGCTGATGCCTGCACTCAAAGCCAGGTGCTCTTTGTAATGCCGTGTGGCCTGGATGCGCCAGATGCTGTAGCCGGGGTAGTGTATTTTGTAGTAAAGATCATCGTTATCTTCCGAGTACACGTCTGTGCTGCTCAGGTATTTGCCGTTAAGGCTGAGCACGGTACGGTGGCCCGCTTTTCCAAAGGTATAGTCTGTTTTGAAAACTGCTGTATGAGGCCGGGTGTAGGAGAGATTCTTTCCGCCCTGTATCCGTCCGTCATGGGTGTAGGTATAGCCCAGCTGAACTTTCCATTTTTGCAAAGGAGAGAAAACCGTATTGAGCTCTGCTCCCTTCAGCAGCTGGCGCCCCGAGTTGTGGTAATACACGGTGTCGTTGGCGGCATTCCACCGCAGGTCAAGCTTGTCGTGAATGAGGTTCCTGAAGAGGTTGACCGATGCATACATCTTCCCGTGCGCATAATCGGCGGTTACAGACCAGGTGCGGCTTTTTTCCGGCTTCAGGTCGGGGTTGCCGATGATCTGGAACATGCCGAGGTGATCCCAGTTGGTATGCAGCTCCTTGAGGCTGGGCGAGCGAAAACCACCCGCATATGTGCTGCGCAGGCTTACGGTTTTGGAAAGGGTATATTTCAGGGAAACCGACGGACTAAGATTGCCCCCGTAGTTGGAGTGCTTGTCCCAGCGAAAGCCCGTCAGCAGGTTAAAGCGTTCTGCCGGGGTAAAATCATGCTGGGTGTACAGGGTGTAGCTACCGGCGGTGAATTTCTCCCCGCTTTGAAACATGTAGGTGGAAAGGCCTTCGGTCAGGAATTCAGCTCCGCTGGTAAGCATTTGCCGGCTGCTCAGGCGGTTGTTGGAGATCAGCCGCAGGTTATGCAGCCCGTGGGTATAGTCTTTCTCTTTGAGGTCTATCCGGTGGTAAAAATTGACCTTATCGTAGGTGCTGAAGTTGTAGGTGAGGTCCAGCTGGTTTCCCGGGTTAAACCGGAAGGTATTCCTGAGCAGTGCATTGTAACTGTAGTATAGGTTATGCATCACGGTACCTTCCGCACCGGCATTGAACCGCTCTCTTTGCAGGTAAGTGGCTTTCAGCTCCGATACCAGCCGGTCTGAGAAACGGTAGGCCAGCTTTTGTTCCAGGTTCAGGGTTTTCCCGCCTTCTACTTCTTTTTTTCGCAGAACAGGGTCGGTAATCACTTTATCGGTATAGATCCGTTCCAGGTAATCACGGTCTTCCAGGGTGTAGTTATGAATGGTTTTCCAGAGGGCGGAAGTATAGCTGTTCAGCTTTTTGTGGCTTATGCCGGCGCTCAGGGCGTATTGTTGCTCAGAAAAACTACCCGTACGTGCGTTCAGCTGAAGATGAAGGGGTTTTGTATTCTTTTTGGTAATGATATTGATTACCCCGCCCATGGCGTTGGAACCGTAGAGGGTGGAGAGTGAGCCTTTCACAATCTCCACCCGTTCTATGTTGTTGGGGTTAAGCAGGTCATAATCAATATTGTTCCGGGTTTCACCGGCTATCCGCTCCCCGTCAAGCAGGAAAAGCACATAGTTGCCGTCCAGGCCCTGTAGGTTGATGTTGGGCACATTGGCATTGCTGGTAAATTCTATACCGGGCAGCTCCATCTCCAGCAGGGACTGGAAATTACCGGGATTCAGCTTCCGGATGTCCCTGGCCGTGATCACCCGGGTCAGCACAGGGCTGTCTTTCACCAGCTTGGGGGTGCGCGTACCGGTGATCACCACCTCATGCAGATGGGTGATGTCTTCTTCCGGGGCCACCTGCAGGGTGTCGGTCTGCGCCAGGGCTGACCAGGAGATGAAAACGAAGAGAAAAGCCTTTTTCACAGCGTCCGGCAAGGATAAATACACGATCAGAGCGATGTTGAGCCATCCGCCTGGTAGGCATATTCGAGGGTGATGATCATGGTCTCGTTTTTATCACTCAGGTAATTCTTAAATTTGATCTTGGCGTATTTTCCCTGTGCGGTTTTAATGACATACACGTCGTCAAAAAGGGTATACACCGGCGGTGGGTTGCTGGTGTCCACGTTCAGCCAGTTGATCTCAGTATTGGCGGGCTGATCTTCAAAAACGGGTACGGGGAGGGTGAATTTGGTCATGATCGACTTCTTTGCATCTACCGCGTAACCGCTGGTGGGGGCCGTTGAAATGTCGGCAAGTGTTTTTACCGTGGTTTTCAGCGCTCCTCCGGCGCCTTTGCCAGACAGCCCGCAGTTGAGGCGTACGTCGTTCCGGTGAAAAGCTATATCCCAGTTCAGGTCAGATGAAAATCCCGCAGGATCTACCGAAACCACTTCTCCCTTCTCGAACGAAAAATACACCCAGTCGGCGTAGCTTCTTGCATCAATTTGTACGGTCTTTACCTCGAGTGCCGGCTTGGGTTCTTCCTCGCTGTCTTTACAGGCGGACATGAACAGTACAAGCGACAATAACAGAAATCTGAACTTCATTGTATTATTAATTAGACTAAATATAAATAACTAAAGTGCAAATTTCCCCTCGCTCCGGGTACTTTTTTATGATTAAGATCAGGTTATTATATGATGCATTGCATTTTTTATATGGGGAAAAAGTGTATAGAAGTAAGTAAAAACCGGGGAAGCAGATTAAGGGAAACCGGTTATATAAAACGCGCTTCCCCGGTTTTTAATTCAATTACCCCATTTTTTCCACACTCCTGTAAATGAACTGGGTAAGGTCTTTCCCGGTGAGCATGCCCTGCGAGAGCAGCGCCAGGTCAACCAGCTGCCGGGCCAGGCCGTTTTCGTTGCCTTCCTGTGCAATTTTCTGAATGAGCGGATGGTTACCGTTCACCACGAGGTTGTACATGAGCGGCATAGCCCCCAGCATACCGGCCTGGCCGTTGATTTTTGACATGTCGGTATACCGCCGCATAAACTCGGTCTGAACAATAGATACCGGGAGGTCATCGGTAGGCAGAGCCTCCACCTGGACAATATTGTTGCCAATAAACGGCTTGAATGCTTCTTCCACCTTTTTCTTTTCGTCTTCCGATAAGACCACTTCGGTTTTGAGCCCTTTATCGATCAGCTTGTCGGCCGCTTCCGAGTCCACCCGTTTAAATTTCAGTTTTTCCACCTTCATTTCCAGGGCGTTAATGAAGTGGGCATCCAGCACATCGTCAAACACCAGCACGTCGTACGCCCGTTTGACAGCGCCAGCGATGTAGGCGTCTTCTTTCTGGATATCATTGGTATAGAGGGCAATGGCGTTGCCGTCTTTGTCGGTCTGGTTGGCCTCCAGCTTTGTTTTGTATTCGTCAATGGTGAAGTGCTCACCGGCTGTATTTTTGAACAGGATGAATTCTTTGGCCCGTTCAAAGAACTTGTCGTCGGCTATCACACCGTATTTGACAAACAGCCCGATGCTTTCCCATTTTTCCTCGAAAGCCTTGCGGTCCTCGCGGAAAAGATCTGCCAGCTTTTCACCCACTTTTTTGGTGATGTAGGTGTTGATGCGCTTCACGTTACCGTCGGCCTGCAGGTAGCTTCTCGATACGTTCAGCGGGATATCCGGTGAGTCGATGACCCCGTGCAGCAATTGCAGGAATTCGGGTACGATATCTTTCACATCGTCTGTAATGAACACCTGCTTGCTGTAAAGCTGGATTTTCTCCCGGTTCAGCTGGAAGTCCTGCCGGATCTTCGGAAAATAAAGCACCCCGGTCAGGTTGAACGGGTAGTCTACGTTCAGATGGATCCAGAACAGGGGATCTTCGGCATAAGGATACAACTCTTTGTAGAAGGCCAGGTAATCTTCGTCTTTCAGCTCGGACGGGGCTTTCACCCACACCGGGTTGGGATTATTGATCACCTTGTCTTTGAATTCAATGGTGGTAGGCAGGAATTTGCCGTATTTGGTAAGGATCTGCTCCAGCTTGTATTCGTCGAGGAACTCTTCGGAGTCTTCTGCGATATGCAGGATCACGTCGGTACCCCTTTCCGCTCTTTCGGCCGCTGAGATTTCAAATTCCGTGCTGCCGTCGCTGAACCATCTTACCGCAGGGGCGTCAGGCTGGAACGAGCGGGTAATGATCTCTACCTCGCGGGCCACCATAAAGGCCGAATAAAAGCCCAGGCCGAACTGCCCGATGATATTGCCTTTGTCGGATTCCTGCTGGTATTTCTCCACAAATTCCTTTGCTCCTGAAAACGCGATCTGGTTGATGTATTTTTTTACCTCATCGGCGGTCATACCGATACCGTTATCCGAAATGGTAATGGTTTTGGCATCTTTATCAAATGACACTTTGACTTTCAGCTCCCCCAGCTCTCCGTCAAACTGGCCAATGGAAGAAAGCTTCTGAAGTTTCTGGGTGGCATCTACCGCATTCGAAACCAGCTCTCTCAGGAAGATTTCATGGTCAGAATACAGGAATTTCTTGATAATCGGGAAAATGTTCTCGGTATTGATTGAAATCGTACCTTTTTCAGTTGTCATATTATGGTTATCGTCTTGATTTAACATGAATATCTACCTGGGATATTCAAAGGTTATTCCAAGAGGCACAAATATGACAATTTGGCAGTAGAAGTGTATGGTTTGTGCCTTAACAGGTTCAGATCATGACCGGTCTGGCTCTGTCAAATGACCAGACCACGAAGGGGTTATAGCCGTTCTTCTTATTTGCCCGCCAGCCGGTCTTTGGTATATTCAATTTTTGTTTTCCCGTGCGGTGCGGGGTTTCCTTCCTCGTCGAGAGCCACCATCACGATCTTATCGATGCGGATGATGGTCTGATGGGTCATCTTGTTCCGCACCTCGCAGGCCAGGGTCAGCGAGGTAGTGCCGAAATGAGTGGCCAGGATGCCGATCTCGATGATATCGCCCTGCCGGGCAGAGCTGACAAAGTTGATCTCCGACATGTACTTGGTTACACAACGCGGGTTTTCAAGCTGGATGATGGAATAGAGGGCCGCTTCCTCGTCGATCCACTCGAGAAGACGGCCGCCGAACAGCGACTGGTTAGGGTTCAGGTCTTCCGGCTTGATCCATTTGCGGGTATGAAAGTTCATAGCAATGAGGGGTTATCCGTAAATTTCTTTTTTACTGGCCAGCAGGGTATTGTGCATCAGGGCTGCCACGGTCATCAGGCCTACGCCGCCCGGCACCGGGGTAATGTACGATGCTTTCGGGGCCACTTCATCAAAGGCCACATCTCCTTTCAGGGCAAAGCCCGACTTTTTGGAGGGATCTTCCACCCGGGTAAGGCCCACGTCAATCACCACGGCGCCTTCTTTCACCATATCAGCGGTAATGAAGCCGGGTTTGCCCAGAGCGGCAATCAGTATATCGGCCTGCAGGCAGATCTCTTTGATATTCCGGGTTTTGCTGTGGGCAAGCGTAACGGTGCAGTTACCGGGGTAATCGTTCCGCTCCATCAGCAGGCTCATGGGCAGGCCCACTATCTGGCTTCTTCCCACCACCACGCAATGCTTGCCCGAGGTCTCAATCTGATAGCGTTTGATCAGCTCCAGCACACCGAAAGGAGTAGCCGAAATATAGGCCGGCAGACCTTTGGCCATACGGCCCACATTGATGGGGTGGAAGCCGTCTACGTCTTTCCTGGGGTCGATGGCTTCAATCACCTTGTCTACATTGATATGCCCGGGAAGCGGAAGCTGCACAATAAAGCCGTCGATATCCGCATCGCGGTTAAGGGTATCAATGATGGCCAGCACCTCTTCTTCCGTGGCCGAAGCGTCTCTTCTGACCAGGCTGGATGTAAAGCCTATTTCCTCGCATGAGCGGATCTTGCTTGCCACGTAGGTCTCCGAAGCGCCGTTGTCGCCAATGAGAATGGCTGCCAGGTGCGGAATTTTTCCGCCCGCTGCCCGGATGGCCTCTACTTCCTGCTTTAATTCGGCCTTCACCTGGCCTGAAATCAATTTTCCGTCTATGATTGTCATTCTTATGTAATGGAAACCGAATGTTTCCGGTTATATATCAACAAATAAATAAGGGCCACACTGACCACTGCCGTTGTAAAAATAAAAGATGCCGGCAGATTTTCCACCCTGTTCCGGTAGATAAAAGTGGGCAGGAGGGCACCCAGCCCTATACCGGCTTCCAGCGCAATGTACATGGTGGCCACCGCTTTCCCCCGGTTTTCCTCTGCGCAGAGGTCGATGGTCCAGGCCTGGGTGATGGGCGAAACGATACCGTTGCCTATTCCGAACAGCACGGCGGAGACCGACAGCAGCCAGACGTCACGGGTAAATATAAGGCAGACCAGCGACATCATCATGAACAGGCTGCCGATGATCAGCACGTTAGACCGGCCTTTCCTGTCTGACCACCGGCCGGCAATGATCCGGATACCGATGGAGGCCAGGGTATAGACCAGGAAGTAAAATCCTTTGTTCTTCAGTCCTATGCTTTTGCTAAGGTCGGGAATGAGCGTGATAACTGTTCCGTACGAGAAAAGGCAGAAGAAAACCACGATCACCACGGGCATGACACTTCCGTCAAAGACCTCGTTACGGCTGATCTTCAGCAATGACCACCGGAAAGTCTCCCTGCGCCCGGCCGGCAGGGTCTCTTTCATATTCACCAGGATGGCAATGGAGAGGAAAGACAGTACCGATGAGGTGTAAAACAGGATATTGAAGTCAAAATGCTGTACGATCCATCCGCCCAGGAAAGGGCCGAAAGCCATACCCAGGCTGCCGATCAGCCCGTGGATGCCCATAGATTCACCCCGGCGGTTAAAGGGCACGATGTCGGCAATATACGCCGCTGTTCCTGTAGGCTTGAAGCCGGTTGAAAAGCCGTGCACCAGCCTGAGCAGCAGAAAGGGGATGACCGTGGTGGTCACCGGGTAGAGAAACCCGCATACAAAGCAGACCAGCGAGCCGAAGGCCATGACCGGTACCCGGCCTACCGTATCGGAGAGCTTGCCGCTGAAAGGGCGTGAAACCCCTGCTGTAAGTGTAAACAGGGCAATGATCAGTCCTTTAAACTCACCGCCGCCCATTTTCGACAGGTAATCGGGCAGCTCGGGGATGAGCATATTAAAACTTGAAAAGAACAAGAATGAGCTGGTACAGAGCAGCCAGAACTGGAGGGTATATACGCGGTTCAATGAATAAAGCTTTCTTCTAAAGTAACTTTTGACCGGTGCACTACTCCTCCCACCGGCGGGTTGTATTTGGAAACGTGCAGGGTAACTTTTAACATACCGGTAAATTCTTCTTTCAGGCGAAGAATGATGCGGTAGGCCAGGTGCTCGAGCAGCCGGCTACGGGTTTGCATTTCTTCTGCTATGATGACGTAGATCCTGCCGTAGTTCAGGGTATCTGCGAGGTCATCTGAAAGGCAGGGAGCCTGCAGGTCAGCGTCAATACAGATATCTACGCTGTAACGGTTACCTGTTTTCTGCTCTTCATCGGAAACCCCGTGATGAGCAAAGAACTCCATGCCTTCAAGCGTTATTTGTCCCATCAGATGCTGTCGAAGAAGGAGCCGCTTTTAGGTGTTTCATCATCAGGCTGGGCTGATTTTTCTACCATAGCCTTGCGGATGGCCGCCTTTACCTTGTTGACCTTGTCAAGCATTTCTTCGGTGTTGGAACCGTCGGTAGTGGCGGCCGGGGCTGCCTGGGGGCGTCCGGCCACCAGGCGGGCCTTCAGCTCTTCCAGCCTGTCCCATTGTCCGTTCTCCGCCAGCAGCGCCTGCTCGTTCCAGGTGCCCGGATCGTGCGTGGCGAAATGAGGGCCTGCAGCCGCCAGGATATCTCTCAGCCGGTATTCGGGAGTGGTGGCCAGTGTCCGGAAATCCATGATCCCGGCATTGTTCAGCACTTCTTTGATCTTGGGGCCAATCCCTTCAATTACCTCCAGGTTGGTCTTGCCGTCATCTTCCCGGCTGGTTTCCAGGCTGATGGCATTTACGGCTGAGGGAATGCTCACGCCGTTCGAGTAATCGTCTTCTATCTTTTCACTGGTTTCCCGGAAGAAGTCTACCGGTTCTTCTTTCAGAGCCGCCGGTACGGCCGGCTTTTCTTCTGCCGGTGCGGGTATATCTGCCGGGTCTGTATCGTTTAACAGGGCTGTAAGCTCGTGATGGTATTGCCTGAGCCGGTACAGCAGGTCGTTTTTCTTCTTTTCCAGGGCGTTGTAGCGGGTGTCCAGCTCCGCAATTTCCATTTCCGAAGTTTTCTGTATGTCGCGCGCCTTGCTTTCTGCCTCGGTAACCAGCTGGCGGCCGGTATTTTCTGCTTCACGAATGATCTGATCGGCTTTCCGGGTGGCTTCTTCAACTTTTCTTGCCGCTTCCTGGTCGGCTTTCTGGAGGGTCTGGGAAGCTTCGAGGCGGGCGCTCTCTACTTTTTTGGTCGCTTCGGCATTGGCCGTTTCGGCGATGCGTGAGCTGGTGTCTTCTGCCGTTCTCAGCGTTTTAATCAGCGTCATTTCCACATCCCTGAGCTTGGATGCCTCTTTTTCCGCGATATCCAGCTGCATTTTTAACATCTTTATCTCATTAAACATTCTGTCCCACTCCTGGGCAATATCCGACAGGAAACCCTGGACTTCGTCCACGTTATATCCCCTGAAAGATTTTTCAAATTCCTGCTGCTTAATTTCCAAAGAAGTGATTCTCATTTCTACTAATTTTAAAAGAACGGTTATGTATAAGACGGAAAATTAATTATAAAGTGACATACGCTATACACTTAATAACGAGACAAGTCTTGTTCTAAGCACAAAATAACAAAAAAAAGATAGTAAAGTAAAAGTTAAAAGTGAAAAACTAAAAACGGTCCGCTGCTGCGGTGAAGAGTTCCAGGATGTTCCTTAACTTTTAGTTTTTAGTTTTTCTTTTAAAACAGTTTCCATTCCGAAACCGTCCGGTCATCGCTCCCCGAAAACAGGTTTTGGGTCCGGCTGTTCCACCAGAGGCGGTTGACCGAAGTACCGTGCGAGGCGAACTTCCCCTTGTCAATCACCTTCAGGAGGTTCATTGTATCGATATCCCATATTTTGATCGACTTGTCCATGCTGCACGAGGCCAGCAGCGAAGTGCCCGCTAAAGGCAGGATGTGATTCACAGCATAATTGTGCGCCGGAACGGAAATGGCGGACTGATAATCAAGGGAGCTGTCCCAGAGGGTGATATGGGCATCCCTGCCGCTGGAAATCAGGAACTGATCCCGGTAGGCGAGCGTAAATACCGAATTGGAATGCGCCTGTATGGTTTTTTTTAGCTGCAGGGTATCCAGGTCATAAACCCGGATGCAATGGTCAGATGAACCGGCGGCAAACTCGCCGGTCGCCCCGTTTACCGCAATGGCCCGGATGCTTTTATCCGTTACTTTCAGGTGACGGATGAACGTGTTCTGCCGGTTGTCAATCACGTGGATGTACCCCAGGCTGTTCCCGGCCAGTGTTTTGCTCCCGGCTGAAACAATGGCAAAGACAGATACTTTGCCCAGCTTCAGGAAAGTTTCGGCTTTTTTTCTTTCGGTATCGATCAGGTGGATGCCTTCAGAGTTTTCACCCAGCCAGATCAGGTGCTGCTCTTTCCGGTGCTCAAAGGCATATACCGGGTGGTTAACCCGCGCTACCGGCACGCCCTCTGCCGGCGAGACCCATTCTACCAGGTAGCCGTCGCCGGCGGCAGAGAGAAACCTGCCTTCCGTAATTCCGTCGGCCAGGTCGTAAACACTGTCTTTATGGCCTTTGTAGGTGGCCACTTTGCTGATTTCAAATTTCATCTGTTTCCAATTGACGGGCAGATACGCAGAATTTTACGTATATGCCGGCTTTTATTCCCGGTTGGTGCGTGTATCTTTTGAATTTATGCCTTTTCATTTGTACACTTCGCGATCTGTGGTTTAATTGCCGGTATTTCGAACAAAAATAACTTGAATGTCTCTCTTTAGCAACATAACATTGGAGAATGGGTTACAGATTGTGGTATGGAATCTCAGCGAAACCCTGGAAGAGCTGCAGGAGCTGACACCGCTGACCCCGGAAGAGAAGGAGGCCTGGGACGCCATTTCTGTGCCGGCGAAGAAGCGGGAGTTCCTGGCCGGGAAGTATGTGCTGGAGAAAGCCTGCCGGCTGCTGAACATTGCTTACGGGGGAATGGAGAAAGATGAGCACGGGAAACCCCACCTGGCCGGCCGGAAATACGAGATTTCACTGACCCACACCGAAGATTTTATTGCGGTGGTGTTTTCGGGGCATTGTCCTGTAGGCATCGACCTGGAAAAACCCCGGGAGCAGATATTCCGTATCCTGCCCCGGCTTTACTCCCCGGAAGAAGTGGCTGCTGTAAACGGCAACCTGGATACGGCCACCATATACTGGTCAGCCAAGGAAGCCCTGTACAAGCTGTACGGCAAGAGGTCGGTAGATTTTAAAAAGCACCTCCGGCTTTCCGGGAGCGGCGGGCAGCTAAGAGGATTGATCGACATCAACGGCACCCACCTGGATTGCCGGTTTTACATTACCCGTATCGGGGAGTATTATCTTGTGGTAGCGTATTAAGCGCCTTATCACAGGTTAGTTTCTGGCCTGCTCCAGGATGTCCCCCAGGTCAATACCGTAGTGAGACTCATGGTAAACGGCTTCCCCGTTTTTTAGTAAAATAAACTGCGGCGACTCGTGCGGAATCCCGTATTTTTCGGCAATGGCATTGGAAATGTCGCGGTGGGCCAGCAGATCAAGGTAATACATGCTTACGGCTTCCGTATCCTGTGCTTTAGACCAGTTGCGTTCGAGGCGGTCAAGGGCCGTGGCACTGATAGAACAGCGTGTGCTGTGCTTGAATATGCCTACGGGGGTTTGACCCGATTCTTCGTTCAGTTGCGCCAGTTGGCTTATATCGGTAAGTTTCTGCCAGTTCATAACTAGAAATTCGCTTATATTTCTATAACAGGATATACGGCTGAAATGTTTCAGAAAATAATATTGTCGATCAGTCGCACGCCGTCGAGATGGGCGGCTGTAACGACAGCCGTTTTCACGGAGGGGTCGTAGTGCTGAATGCGTTCAAGGTTTTCAAAAGCCACTACCTCGTAGTATTCCAGGGTAAAGTCGGGGTGCCCGTTGTAGGCGGCGGCTACCTGTCGTTCTGTTTCTGCCGGTGAGACTCCGTTCAGCAGCAGCTCTTTTCCCTGCAGCAGTGACTGGTAAATAAAGGGGGCGGCTTGCCGCTTTTCCGGGCTGAGGCGTACATTCCGTGACGACATGGCCAGGCCGTCAGGTTCCCTGACCGTTTCGCAGAAAACCAGCTCAATGCCAAAGCTTAGGTCGTTTACCAGGCGGTTGATGATGGCGCATTGCTGGATATCTTTCTGCCCGAAATAGGCCCGGTGCGGCCGTACAATATGGAACAGCTTGCTGACCACCAGCCCCACGCCGTTGAAATGGCCGGGGCGGAAGGCGCCTTCGAGAATCTGCTCAAGCCTCCCGAAATCGATTTTCAGGACGGCCGGCCCGGGGTACATTTCCCGGACAGAAGGTACAAAAACCACGTCACAGCCGGCCTTTTCCAGGCGGTCGAGGTCGGTTTCCAGTGTACGCGGGTATTTGGCCAGGTCATCGGGGTTATTAAATTGGGTAGGGTTGACAAAAATACTGGCCACACTTAATTCGTTTTCTTTTACAGCCCGGCTGATCAGGGAAATATGCCCTTCGTGCAGGGCGCCCATGGTGGGAACAAAACCTACGGAATGACTTTTTATGTAATTTTGCGTCTCAATAATGCTTTCAAATACTTTCATACCCATGTTTTTGAGAATTTTGACGGTTTTGGTGTGCAGTGCCCATATTTTGAGCGCCCAATATAGTTATAAAACGCCTGTAGACGATTACTGGGAAAAAGAACTTTCTCCGATGACCGATCTCGGAGAGCTGGTGAGCTTTATTCATAACGACCCGTTCAGAGACCTGTTTATCTGCTATATTCCTGCCGGCAACCCGTTGGAGAGGCCTGTTGAAGTGAACTCGTTCTACGGAGCCCGTAAGCATCCTATTCACAAAGTGCTCAAATTTCACCGGGGCATTGACCTGGAGGGGAAGACGGGCGAATACGTGGTTTCGAGCGGAGACGGCACGGTATCGGAAACGGGCTTCCAGGAAGACCTGGGCTACTTTGTGAAGATCCGGCATAAATACGGCTTTGAATCTGTTTACGGCCATTTAAGCAAAATCAGTGTAAAAAAAGGCCAGGATGTTCAAAAAAACACCCGGATCGGCAGGGTAGGCGCCACCGGGAAAGTCACGGGCCCGCACCTGCATTATACCCTCAAAAAGAACGGCGAATACCTTGATCCGTTCGATTTCCTGTTTATGAAATTCGAAGCGGAGTGATTTTCCGGGAAGAAATGCCGGGGGCTTTATTATGGCAAAGGTTTTTATTTTAGGGCTTCCGGGTAAAGAAGAGTGCACTCCCTTGTAGTAAACGATAATGTTTTAATGGTTACATATCGGGATGATGAGCTTCTCAAATTTAAGAACCTCATTATCCGGAATATTCATATAACCATAAACTATTCCGTCTTGTTTTATCTCTTTCCAGTTTCCGGAACTGTTCCTGCCATAAAGGATTAGTGAGTCATTGGCAACCATTTTTACTACGATATTTTCTCCGTATTCTTCTTGTTTATATCTATTTAAAGGACTCCCACTAACATCATTAGTAGATATAAAAATTTTCTTATTTTCCTGGAAGCTGATTAACCAATCCCGGGATGGGTCATCCTGGGCAACCTTAGTTATTTTTGCTTCCTTAGGAAAAGTGAATGAACAAATTGAACCGGCTGAGTTTGTGATATGTATGTTTTTGGTACAAGCCGTAACGACAAATAAGTAGCTTGTTAACAGGCCGGTTTTTAAGATTCTTGCTATGGAGATCATTTTTTAATTTAATGTTTAGGTTATACATTCAAATTTGACACAGGTGCATCACTAGCGAATAATTATGAACCCTTCTTGAGTTAAATTAGTTGCTCCTGTTACCGGAACGTAACTTATAAGTGACAGTGTCTTCGTGTTATTGTGTTCTCTTTAAAACAACATTATTGAGTTCTAATTTATTCGTGGTTTTTTATTATAACCTCATATTCCCGTTGATTTATATAACTAACGAAAAATTTCATTACATCCTAAAATCTAAGATCACCTGAATGGTTATATATGAAGCGAATAATGAGCCAATTTCAATTTATGATTTTTGTGATTAATTAGTTATTGAATGAATAAGTTTCTGACAGATGTAAGGGATTACATTTATATATTGGCCTTTTACAACCGTAATTTACAATATTGGATTTACTGTATCGGGATAGTGTTCTTTTACTATTTAGGATTCTTTTTGTTATTAGGAATATTTATTCCGGATTGGCTTTTCCTGTATATTGCAAAAACCGGGCAATACCCTGCTATAGTTCAAATAGTCAGTTATATTATGTATATGGCTCCTGCATTATTATTGGCAAAAGGATTTGATTATTTATTGATCAGGAATCCTCTGCCGTTGAAGGATGAGATTACCCCTAAAGTGTTCAGAAGGAAACTTCTGAGCACTTATCTGTTCCTTTTTATGAGTTTGGTGTTTATTTTTGGGTGCGTTTTTATTTTCGGGTACTTCAAATTTCAGCGATAACTTGCAGACAACCCGGTAAAAAAGACTCCGGCGGTTGTGCTTGTTTTGTTTTTAGGATAAAGAACTGGCTTTTAGATATCCGGGACCGGGAGATCAGATGAACCAAACGGCAAACGTCAATGGGAACGGGTATGTCGGGATGGACGTTAATAATTATACAATATGAAAGAAATTCTGGTGAATATACGGGACTTTTCCTATTTATGGACAAAGAGGCAAATGGGGAATTTATCCGGAAATGAAAAAGTAAGATATAAAACAAAATTTTACTATGTTGTCGGAATCTACTATTTTACCTTCCTGGGCCTGGCGCTTTATTTTTACAGGAAGTTTTTCAAACCCGATATGAATGTACTTTTGGGGGCGAACGCCGGGTTAAAAATAGTTCTTGCTGCAGCAGTGATTTATCTGCCGGTAATTGTAATAGGAAATGCTCTTCTCCGAAGTATATCTGCAATTCCTGTCACGGATACCGGTGAAGATTTCGCCGGGAAAAGGAGAACCTATGTCCTGGCCGTTTTGACCGGTTTTGCATTGCTTGTGCTTTCTGTTTATATGACTACTCTCCTGGGAAAGGTATAATTGTAGCAACGCCCCCTTATTTTAAATATACAGATAACCGGATAAGGCTTGCCGGTTTATGCTTTCTGTGCTGCAGGTATTCTTTTAGGGGAGATGAGGGGTGTGATGGGTATATTTGATGGAGATATTCGTTTCTAGTGTTCATGTCCGCCTGTATTTGATAGTCTGGCATTGATGAAGAAAGCTCCTTTTATTACTATTTGTGCATGGCCGGGAATATCCTGCATAAAAGTTACTGCGGTATAGCCCATAGTAGAAACGCCTTTTACCACTTCGACTTTTTCAAAGTTTACGTTGTCTCTGGCTTCTTCTTTGTGATCGGTTTCTTTTTTGCCGTGCTGATGGCCGTCTTCTGCTTCCCCGTGATGTTTTTCAGGCTTTTTATCGGTTACCATAAAGATGTAGTATTTCCCGTCTGCATTTACAATAGCCTCGTTGGGTACTGCCGGCGTGGTAATATTGCTCAGGCTTACAATACCTGTGATGTTCATTCCGTCAATCAATCCTGTTTTATTCCCTGTTACGGAAGCATGAACAGAAATTGTTTTACTGTCGTTTTCAAATGATGAGCCGATACTAAAAACCTTTGCATCATATTCATTAACAGGATTGTTAGTCAATGTAAAATGTATAATCTGCCCGGTTTTCATCATGGGTAAATCTTTCTCAAAAACCTGTAAATCCAGATGCAATGAGCTGTTATCTACAATTTCGGCAACAGGTGAAGAAACGTCTGCATAGCTACCTATCTTGGCAAACAGGTTGCTTATTGTTCCGTTCAAAGGGCTTGTAACTACCAGTGCTGATTTCAGGTTGTTGTTTGATACTGAATTTGGATCGATACCCATTAGTTGTATTTGCTGCTGCAACGATGCTTTCCGGGTGCGAAGTGTATTGAGCTCTGCTGTTGCATTCTGTAAATTTTTCAAAGCACCTGCATTGCCCGAGCTGAGTTCCTGTTGCCGTTGTACTTCCTGCTCTGCAAAGGTTATTCTGCTGCCAATGGTCAGGTATTCTTCCTGCAGCTGGATAAACTGCGGATTGGCAATAGTGGCTATCACTTGTCCTTTCCGTACATAATCGCCAATTTGAACATTCAGGGTCCTGATTACTCCACCATACAGTGAAGTTGCATTGCCTTTGTTATTGTTTGGCACCCGCAACATCCCATTTGCTTTTATAGTAGCTGTGAGCTCTTTGCTTTCTACTGTGCCGAATTGTATATCCACCGCTTTTATCTGTTCTTGCGTAAGGGTGGCAATGGTTAGCGGTGCTTCTTCGGGATTAGCTTCGTTTGAAATTACTGCCTCCCCGGGCTTTTCCTCATCAGGTGAATGACTGTTCTTGTTGCCACAACTGCTTAACAGGACATTCAGCAACAATACAAATGCTATTGATTTTTTTATTTTGAAATACATACCGATCTACTGATTAATTAATGAATAAATATGGATTACCGACTGATTTACCTGCTGAATGCTTTTCAGGTAATTCAACTGTATATCTGTAGCTGTCTGCAAAGCATAGAGATACTCTACATAGCTGATGTCACCCGTACGATAACCCGACTGTGCTGCTGAAACGATATCGTTTGCATGGGGCAGGGCTTGTTGCTGATAATATTTGAACTGCTGCAAATCCTGCTGATATTGCTGCATGGCGGTTTGCAATTGTGTTTGTAACAAAATCTGCTGTTGCTGTGCGCCGGCCTGTGCCGCTTGCTTTTGATAGTCCCAGGATTTTATTCTTGCCTGGGTTGCTCCGGCTGTCAAAGGAATGGCAATGCCAATGTTTACCGAACTGAACCGGTTGCCCCGGTTAAAATACTTCTCCTGTCCGTTTACGGTTTGAAAGCCTGTCAAAGATTGATTGACATACCCCACTGTAAAATCGGGTAAGCTCCGGGCTTTTTCTACTTTTTTTGCCTGCTCTGCAATCACAACATCCTGATATAGCGCTTTTATAGCAGGGTGGCCGGCTATGACTGAGCTATCGGACAGAACGCTTATCTGCAAGGGCTGAAATTCGGCATCGTTGCTTACATCAAACGGTTCATCGGTATTCATCAGGGCCTGTAAGTATTGACGGGCGTTTTGTAAATACACTCCGTTCTGTTTCAGCAATAAATTGATCTCGCCCTGCTTGGCCTGTGCTGTACTGATTTCAACTTTTTTTGTATCGCCTGTTTTGTAACGCAGCTCCGCCACTTTGATAAAATCAAGGTACAAGCTGTTCAAATCCAGTAATTGCTTTTGATTGTGTTGCAGGTATTGAATTTGGTAGTAGGATGTCCGTACCTGATTTTTTAATTCAAGTACGGTTATCTCACTTTGCAGTTCTTTACTTTTTACTTCGGCATTTATAAGTTCTTTTCTGGCACCAAACAGCGTAGGGAAAGGTATTGTTTGTACAATCTGAAAAGACTGGTCAAATTTGATACTGTTGTATTGACCCGCCTGTGTATTAACATCCAGCTTCGGCAATTCGCGCGATGTTTTATTCAGGCTCCGGGCTGATTTTATTTCAAAGTCTTTTGCCTTGATGTTACCATTGTTTTGCAGGGCTATGTTTATGGCGTCTTCTATACCAATAACTTTTTTTGTTTGGGCGTTGGCGCTGAAGCCCGGCCCCGAAAGTAGCCATAGCAGTAGGGTTATAACTGATTTCATTTTTGCTGTTTTCCTGAAATTGATTTTGTATTGAATATGATGTAGAGCAGCGGCAATACAAACAGTGTAAGGAATGTAGCCGTTATCAAGCCACCAATGACTACTGTTGCCAATGGTTTTTGTACTTCTGCTCCTGCTCCTGTGCTTAATGCCATAGGTAAAAAGCCCAAACTGGCTACGGTTGCCGTCATGAGTACAGGTCTTAATCGTTCTTTTGTCCCGTCAGATACCCGTTTTAAAATGTCGGTAACTCCGTCTTTTTCTGATTGGTTGAAAGTTCCGATCAACACAATTCCGTTTAATACGGCTACGCCAAATAAGGCAATGAAACCGATACCTGCGGAAATGCTGAACGGCATACTGCGAAGCCATAAAGCGAACACACCACCTATGGCACTCATTGGGATTGCGGTAAAAATCAGACATGCCTGCCGGAGCGAACGGAAGGTAAAGTACAAAAGTGAAAAAATAAGAAGCAAAGATGCCGGAACGGCTATCATCAGCCGCCGGCCTGCTTTCTGTAAATTCTCAAACTGTCCGCCATAAGTAAAGTAGTAACCTGCGGGTAATTTTATTTGTGTGTTCAATTTTTGCTGAATATCATCTACCACGCTTTGAACATCCCTGCCCGATATATTGAAACCGATAACTATTTTTCGTTTGCCTGCTTCACGGCTGATTTGTGCTGCTCCCAATTTGTAGTTGATTGCTGCTACCTGTGATAACGGAATTTGATGGCCTGTGCTGGTCGGTATGGTTAAGTTGCTGACATCGTCTATGTCGGTTCTGTAAGCACTGTCTAAACGAACCACCAGATCAAAGCGTCTTTCATTTTCAAAAACCTGTCCTGCACTTTTACCTGCAAATGCGGCGCTTACTATATGGTTTACATCTTCTACGGTGATGCCGTAATTGGCAAGCCTTGTTCTGTTGTACTCCACATGAATTTGAGGCAATCCGCTTATCCGTTCTACCTGCGGTGCAGTAACACCGTCCACACTTTGTATTACCTGGCTCACTTTGCCGGCATAAACGGAAAGGCTGTCTAAATCTTCCCCGAAAATCTTTACTGCCACATCCTGCCTTATGCCTGTCATTAATTCATTGAAACGCATCTGAATGGGTTGGTTTTTTTCAAAGAATACGCCCGGAATAACTTCTAAGGCTTCATTGATTTCATCGGCTAACCGGGTATAGCTTTTTGAGGTTTTCCATTCTTTTTGCGGTTTCAGGATGATCATTAAATCGGTAGCTTCCGGAGGCATGGGGTCTGTTGGAACTTCTGCTGACCCCGTTTTACCTACTACCATTTTTACCTCGTCAAATTCTTTGATAATCCGTGAAGCCTGCATGGATGTTTCAATACTCTGACTCAGTGAGCTGCCTTGTGGTAATATGCAATGAAAAGCAAAGTCGCCCTCCTGCAATTGGGGTATGAACTCACCTCCCAGATTTTTGAAGATAAAAAGACTGATTGTAAAAAGTAAAACGGTACTGCCGGCAATGGCATATTTTACGGTAATCGCTTTTTGCAAAAAGGCCTGATAAATGCCTTGCAGAAAGTGTATCATTTTATCCGAAAAGGTTTTCCTGCGGGAAATATTTTTTGACAGGAATAATGCACACATCATCGGTATATAGGTCAGGGACAGGATCAATGCTCCTGAAATGGCAAAGCCAACGGTTTTAGCCATAGGTGTAAACATTTTGCCCTCAACGCCTGCCAGCGTAAGTATAGGAATATAAACCACCAGGATAATGATTTCGCCAAACGCTGCGCTGTTACGGATTCTGGAAGCGGAAACAAACACCTCTTCGTCCATTTCCTGTTGTGTTAATCTATGGATTGACTTTCGTAAACCCAAATGGTGCAATGTGGCTTCTACAATGATCACTGCGCCGTCCACGATTAATCCGAAGTCAATAGCTCCCAGGCTCATCAGGTTGGCACTTACTCCGAAAACATTCATAAGCCCCAATGCAAACAGCATGGATAAGGGAATGGCAGAAGCGACAATTAACCCTGCCCTCAGATTCCCTAAAAACAGCACCAATACAAAAATGACTATCAGCGCTCCTTCAATCAGGTTCTTTTCTACGGTACGGATAGCCCGGCCTACCAAATCGGTACGGTCTAAATAGGGTTCTATCACAACATCGTCGGGCAATGATCTTTGGATGTCGGGAATTTTTTCTTTGATGCGTTGCACCACCTCGTGACTGTTTGTTCCTTTGAGCATCATTACCACACCGCCAACGGCATCAACTTCGCCGTTGTAGGTCATTGCCCCATAACGAACCGCATTGCCGAACTGAACATTGGCAACGTCTTTTATGAATATGGGAATGCTGCCGTTTGTATTTTTTACGGCTATGTTCGCAACATCTTCCAACGAAGTAATCCAACCAATGCCCCGAATGAAGTAGGCATTGGGCTTCTTGTCAATGTATGCACCGCCTGTATTCTGATTGTTCTTTTCAAGGGCATTGAAAATATCGGTAATGCTTACGCCCATCGCTTTTAAACGGTCCGGGTTTACGGCTACTTCGTATTGTTTCACCTCGCCCCCGAAACTATTTACTTCGGCTATGCCTTTTGTTCCGTTCAGTTGCCGGGCTACAATCCAATCCTGCATGGTACGCAGGTCTTTGGCGTTATATTTCCCTTCACTTCCTTTTTGGGGATGCAGGATATATTGATACACTTCGCCCAATCCTGTGCTTACAGGTGCCAGCATAGGTGTGCCGATGCCTTTCGGTATGTTTTCTTCTGCTTCTTTCAGCTTTTCATTGACGAGCTGCCGGGCAAAATAGATATCTGTATCCTCGTCAAAAACAACAGTAATAACCGAAAGCCCAAACCTTGAAATACTTCGGGTTTCTTCCAAATCAGGAAGATTGGCAATGCTTTGCTCAATGGGAAATGTAACCAGCTGTTCTACTTCCTGTCCTGCCAGTGCAGGACAAACGGTAATAATCTGCACCTGGTTGTTGGTAATATCAGGCACGGCGTCAATGGGTAGCCTGGTAACGCTCCAACTTCCCCAAATGATGAGTAACAAGGTCATTATACCAATGACTAACTTGTTTTTAATACTGAATTTTATGATACTGTCTAACACAATTCATTGGATTAATACGAACGGATTAAAACTCTTTCTGTTTAGAACAAGAGAATAGTGAATGTACGGAATGACGACGTATACGGCGGTTAACGCATAGCATTATGCCCGCGCCGATAGTACATTAGCCGATATGTATTAAGCCTTAATCTTTGGCGGTTGCCAGATATTTCCGTAATAATTGGAAACGAAAGAAAAATCACGAACAGGGTAAGTGATTTGTGAAGACACCACGAGCTTTGTGATCTGGAATTTATGAGATGTGAATTTCAGATTTACAGATGTACTGCAACAAGTGCAGGTACAGAAAGGGCTGCAATTATCATTGTGGTCTGCATGGTGATTGTGAGCCTGTGAATATTCTTTATAGGCAGTATCATTCTGGCAGTCATTGTATGCATCACTGCAGGGCACTACAGACAATGCCAGAATGTATATGCTGAATATGTATGCAAAAAGCCTCATTCAAGTGCAAAGATAGTAATTAATTTGGAAAATGAAGGATGTTAATATACACTCTTTCGGCCCTGGTCCGGGAAATAGGGAGCCCTGTTTTTACCGGCTCCAAACAAAACAATATTTGCCCGTTTAATTTGGATTTTTCGGGCATTTGATATTCCTTTGAAGCGTAATTCTACAACAAAAAAAGAGTATCGTTTAATATAGTGGAGTCATGGAGAACGGGGCGGGCTCCTAGTGCGGTCATTCCGCCGGGTATCCTCACAAAATACTTTATTTCTTCCGGATACCCCGGGCTGTTCTTCTTATGGGTCAGGGATTTGTGTGTACAGGGTTAATGAATAATTTATCAATCAATTCAATATGAAAAATGTTCAACGTTTCAGAAGGTATTATCGAAATGCCTTAAGTCCACTTTTACTGATGGGGCTTGTTGTGATGTGTGTGGTGGGTGTGCCTCTTACCGCGGCGGCGCACTTTAAGCTGGCGGAAATAAAAGGAACCGTAAAAGATTCGAAAGGGGAAGCGCTCATTGGCGCCACCATTAACGTGAAAGGAAAAAATACCGGTACCATGGCCGATGTGAACGGTAACTTTAGCCTCTAGGCCGAATCAAACGATATCCTGGTGGTTTCTTATGTAGGGTATGTTACCCAGGAGGTTCCGGTAAACGGGCGCTCACTGATTGATATAGTGCTCGCGGATGACCAGAGTATACTGGATGAGGTAGTGGTGGTAGGATACGGTACACAAAAGAAAGCCGACCTTACCGGGGCCATCTCTAACATTAAAACCGATGAGATCATGAAGCAGCCGGCTACTTCGGCCATGCAGTCGATCCAGGGAAAAGTAGCGGGAGCCACCATCATTGCCAACGAAGCCCCGGGCTCGTCGCCTACCGTGCTGATCCGCGGTATGGGTACTGCCCTGGGCGGGCGGAATCCGCTGTATATCGTAGACGGTATGCCGGCAGATAACATCAACAATATCCACCCGAACGACATCCAGTCAATGGATATACTGAAAGATGCCTCTTCTGCCTCTATTTATGGTCTGAGAGCAGCTAACGGGGTGGTTATTGTTACCACCAAGAAAGGAAAGGCCGGGAAAACCCAGATCTCTTACGACGGTTACATGGGGACCAAAGGTGTGCTGAACCGGGTGAAAATGGCCGATGCCAGGCAATATACCACCTATTACAACGAGAACCTGGCTTCGCTGAACCAGACCTGGCGCCTGGCTGAAAACCAGCCCAACAATACCGACTGGTACGATGAGCTGCTTCAGAACGGTAAGCAAATGAGCCACTCGCTTAACCTTTCCGGCGGCTCGGATAATGTAGACTTTTTCCTGAGCTACAACAACTATGCTGAAGAAGGTATCCTGAAGGGAGCAACGTATAACCGGAATACCCTGCGGAATAACAATACTTACCGCTTTTTTAACAGCAGGCTGAAAATCAACCAGACGCTCAACCTGACCTTCACCGAAGCCAACCCCAAAGCATACGGTAACTTTAACTCTGCGTACCGCCAGTCACCGCTGGTGCCCGTACAGTATGCCAACGGCCGCTACGGACGTTCCATCGTTAACCGCACCACAGGTATTGTCACCTATGAACGTAACGCGGGCGATAACATCGGTAACCTGAACTCTATCGGTAACCCGGTATATGACCTGATGATGCAGAATGAGCTGCAGAACACCAATACACTGCAGGGCGGATTGGAAGCGGAGGTGAAAATCACCGACTACCTGAAGTTTAATTCCCGTTTTGGTGCCACCCGTTATGCCTCCCGGTCACGGAACTTCACCGACACCAAAACCAACTGGCTGAACGCAGACCCTACCCGTACGGAGGCTGAATTCCTGGCTCTGAAAGCGGCTAACCCTGCTACTACCGCCTATGCCAATAACAGTTTGTATGTAGGAAATTCAGAGACGTTCCGTTGGGTGCTGGAAAACTTCCTGACCTTTAACAAGTCGTTTGACAAGCATCACCTGGAAGCTACCGTGGGGATGTCGAGAGAGAAAGTAAACATAGGAAACGGGATGAACGGTACCGGGTACGACGTGCCCGACCAGGAGCAATACTGGAACATCAACCTGGGCTCCAGCGCTTACCAGAAAATTCTTAACCAGACGTATTATACGCCCCGGGCGCTGGCTTCTTACTTCGGAAGAGTTCAGTACAACTTTGACAGCCGGTATTACCTGACCGCCACCTTACGTCGTGACGGATCAAGCGTTTTCAAAAACAATGAACAATACTGGGGTACTTTCCCGTCGGTGGGCGCTGCCTGGACGGTATCTAACGAAGACTTTATGCAGGATTCACCTTTTGACCTGCTGAAAGTACGCCTGAACTGGGGTAAGCTGGGTAACCAGGATATCCCGCTGAACGTAAGCCAGATCCTGACCAACCCGGGCAGCAGCAGCTACAACTACGTATTCGGTCCCGGACAGGACCTGGTTTTCGGAGCCGCTTACGGTACCCCTGCCGTGAATGTGTCGTGGGAGGTAACCGAAGAGACCGGCGCAGGGCTTGACTTCGCGTTCCTGAATCATAAATTGAGCGGGTCACTCGATTACTACCACAAGCTGAACACCAATGCTATTCTGTATGTAACACCGGGATATACGTCTACGTATGAAGGTAACTTTTATGCGCACGGCGCAAAAGTGCTGAACAACGGTATTGAAGCAGCCCTGAACTGGAACAGCACCACGGGCATCGGCCTGAACTATAGTGTGGGCGTGAATTATGCGTATAACAAAAATACCGTGAAAGACGTGACGCCGGCCTATGACGGTCAGACGGGAGGTAGCTTAGGAAACGGACAAATCACCAAGCAGCTGCGGGAAGGTCAGCCGATTTACGGCTGGTGGATGTACGAAGCAAACGGTGTATGGCAAACGCCTGAGGAAATCAAGCAGGGCGTTGCCGTGGGATCACCCAAGCCGGGTTACCTGAAATACGCGGATCAGAACGGCGATGGCGTCATTGACAACAAAGATAAGGTTTTCATGGGCTCTTACCTGCCTACGCATACCTACGGGATCAATATCAGTGCCGACTATAAAAATATCGACCTCTCTATTTACGGATACGGCGTAGGCGGAAATAAAATTTATAACGGCCTGAAAGGTACCCGGATTGACGGTGGTGAGAACGTGACCCTGGAAATGTATGAAAAACGCTGGCACGGAGCGGGAACCAGTACGGTGAACCCCGGCGCTGACCGCGACTCTTACGCTTCCAGCTATTATCTGGAGCCCGGTGCTTTCTTCCGGATCAACAACATCACGCTGGGATATACCCTGAAAAAACTGTATTCCGGAACTTCCAGCCTGAGAATTTATGCTACTGCCCAGAACCCGCTGATATTTACAAAATATACCGGTTTCTCTCCTGAGATAGCGGGCGACGGTGACCCTTCGGGTACAACAGGTGTGGAGCTGGGGGCTTACCCCACCACCAGGAACTTTATTTTGGGCCTTAACATACAGTTTTAATGTTTTTAAATCATGAAAAAGAACAAATTATATATATCACTGCTTGCGGCATTTTCACTCGGGATCGTATCCTGTGAAAACGATTTCCTGGATGTAGACTCCCGCGAGAAAGTAGAAGCCAAAGACAGCCAGGTTATTTATGAGCCGGAGGCTTTTGTGAACGGTATTTACGGGATGTTTACCGAATGGGATTATGCATTTTCTTTTCTCGGAATAACAGAGATCCTTTCTGATAATGCAGATAAAGGCTCGTCCCCGACCGATACGGGTACGGATAAGGACGTGCTGGATAATCTTACCTACACCAGTAGTACCGGATCTTTCCAGGCAATGTGGACCCGGTGGTACAAATCTATCGGAAGGGCGTCACAGGCCATTGATTATATTGAGAATTTCGGATTGACCGATCAGGCTTATAAGAACCGGCTGATCGGGGAGGCCCGCTTCCTGCGCGCACTGAATTATTTCTACCTGGTACGCGGATGGGGCGATATTCCTATCCAGGATCGTGACCTGGTAAAACGGGTACCAACCGCTGAGGTATATGCCTATATTGAAGCTGATTTAAAGGCTGCTATGGATGTGCTGCCCGTTAAGTCGGCGTATGCGGCCAAAGATCTGGGAAGAGCCACCAAAGGAGCGGCACAGGCCCTTTTGTCAAAAGTATACCTGTACCAGGGGAAATACCAGGAAGCCTATGATATGGCCAAAACGGTGATTGGTTCGGGAGAATACAACCTGGAATCTGACTATGCCCGTATCTGGCGTGAAGTGGGCGAGAACGGCCCGGAATCTATCTTTGAGTTCCAGGCCCGCGGAGAATCGATTGCCCACGGAATTCAGCAGTATTCCCAGACGCAGGGTGCCCGCGGTACCGGTGGCTGGGGTTGGGGCTTTAACGTGCCTTCAGACAACCTGCTGCAGGCTTTCCTGGCAGAGAAAGACTCGGTAAGGATGAACGCTACCATAATGTTTAGGGGAGAAACCCTGTATGACGGCCGTGTGGTTAACGCAGGTGCAGAAAATCCCATGTACAACGAGAAGGCGTACGATTCAAGAGACCCGGGTGGCGCTGATAACGGTAAGAACCTGCGTTACCTGAGACTGGGCGAAGTATACCTCATCCTGGCCGAATCGGCCAATGAGCTGGGCAAAACATCAGAAGCGGTATCTGTTTTGAATATCGTACGTAACCGCGCCAAGCTGCCTGATTATACTTCCTCTAACCAGACCGATGTACGTCAGAAAATCTGGAACGAAAGAAGACTGGAGCTGGCATTTGAACATGATCGCTGGTCTGACCTGGTACGGACGGGTAAGGCAGAGGCTGCCATGAAAGCGAACGGTAAACCTTTCCTGCAAAAGCATTACCTCTTCCCTATTCCGAATAACCAGATTATCCAGACACCGAATTTCGTACAGAATCTTGGCTGGTAAGACAGATTGAGAAGGCGGGTGGAATAAGCCTGCTATACACCTGGGGATGCCCTTCAATTTCTACGGGAAACAACCGGTTTTTCGTAGAAATTGAAACCGGGCATCCTTTTTTCCTGCATTACTATGAAATAGCCATGAGCAGTCAGCTATCAGCTATCAGAAGTCGGGCACACCGGGTGACGTATCACCAACCGGCCCATGAATAAGCGGTCCGCCGCTGCGGCTGATAGCTGAAGGCTGAAAGCTAAAATTTTATACATATGAAAAAAGGTATTTTATTTCTTACGCTGGTATTCCTGTGCAGCTGTTCTTCCGGAACGAAAGAAGAACCTCAACCGGATCCGTTGGAGGTTCGGGGTATTCGTTTGGGCAGTCAGCCAGCAGATGAACCGGCAGCGCGGATTGCCGTACCTTTGAACGCCGCTATAACCATAGACTTCAGCCAGCCGCTTGACCCGGCTGCCGGTCTCACCCCCTTTATTTCGCTGCTGAACAGGAAAGGGGAGACCGTTGCCTGCGGCTATACGTTTTCCAATGAGAACCGTACGCTTACCCTTCAGCCAACGGGCGGGCTTGCCGGCTTTCAGCGGTATACGTTTGTTGTACGCAGCGGGCTTACCTCATCAGGAAAGGGTACTCTCCGTAAAGAGGAGAGCTTATTCTTCTATACCGATGCCGACAGGACAGATAAGATGGAGCGGATCTCCGATGATGCGCTGCTTACTAAAGTACAGCAACACACCTTTCGTTACTTTTATGATTTTGCCCACCCCGTGTCGGGCATGACCCGGGAACGGAGTTCCACCCTCAATACCGTCACTACAGGCGGTACGGGCTTTGGAGCGATGGCACTTTGTGTGGGTGTGGCACATAAGTTTATTATCCGCACGGAGGCATTGGCGCAGCTGGATAAGATAGTGACATTCCTTGAAAATGCCGAGAAGTACCACGGGGCTTTCTCCCACTGGTATGACGGCAATACAGGGCGTACCCAGCCTTTCAGTGCAAAAGACAACGGGGCTGACCTGGTAGAAACCTCTTTCCTGATGATGGGCCTGCTGACCGCGGGGGAGTTCCTGGGTGACGTCGGTCTGAACCGGAGAATAGACGCGCTCTACCAGGCTGTGGAATGGAATTTCTTCCTGAACGGAACAGAGAGCCTGTTCTGGCACTGGAGTCCCGATTACGGCTTTGAGCTGAACCTGAAGATCAGCGGATGGAACGAGGCGCTGGTGGCTTATGTGCTGGCTGCCGGATCTGAAAAATATGCTATTGAAAAAGACAGCTACATCAAGGGCTGGGCGCGCAACGGTGCCTTTCTGAATGGCAACCTGTACCAGGGCATCCGCCTGCCGCTGGGAGCCGATTACGGCGGACCGCTCTTTATCTCGCAGTACTCTTTCCTGGGTATTAATCCTTTCGGGCTGTCAGACGATTACATGACCGATTATGCCGTTCAGTGCCGGAGCCATACCCTCATCAACCGGGCGTATTGTATGGAGAACCCAAATACATTTCCGGGATACGGACCTTACTCCTGGGGGTTGACCGCCAGCGATAATCCCACGGGATACGCGGCGCATTCTCCCCGTAACGACAAGGGCGTTATCAGTCCTACCGCGGCGCTATCGTCGTTTCCGTATACCCCGGAAGAGTCGATGGAGGCGCTCCGCTTCTTTTATTATACATTGGGCGATAAGCTTTGGGGCGATTACGGTTTTAAAGACGCCTTTTCCGTGAAAGACGACTGGTACGCCTCTGACTATATTGCCATTGATCAGGGCCCCATTATGATCGGTATAGAAAATTACCGCACGAAGCTCCTGTGGACGTATGGTATGAAAAGCCCGCCGGTAAAAAGCGGGCTTTCAAAGCTGGGCTTCCGGGTTATTTGATTTTCGGGCTTTCAAAACCCAGTTTTTTCAGGCCATCCTGAATTTCGGGGATCTCCATAAACAGGTTCCAGAGCAGGCCGCTCCTGTAGTTTTCAATCATCACCACAATAGGTCCCTGGTCAATGGCCAGGTATGACGGAGCTACCCAGTTTTTAGAGTCGTTAAAAGCATCGTAAAACCCGTATTCTCCCCACAGCTGATCACCGCGTTCCTCGTAAAAATAACGCAGGGCAGCCATCGATTCGGCTGGTGTATACGGAAACGACGATAGCGCCGCGGTAGGGGTGATGACACCCAGGTCATTGGTAGGTGAGTGCGCATTATACCCTTCATGGTTATCTGAAGCGGTCAGGCCCCAGCATTTGGCGCTGTACCCCTTAAAGCCGTTAGGGTTCTTTACACAATGCAGGTAATTGATCCGGGTATGGTTGACGTTCTGTTCCCAATAATCAGCGTACCGGTCTTTCAGGCCGCGGGGGTCAAGCCCCATAAAAGAATAATGCGCAAAAAACAGCGGGCCGCCATAGTCAAATCCCAGCGGAAGCTTCACGCCGTAAAACTCTTTCCCGTTCAGGAAATGATCGTTTTTAGCGTAGCATTTATGGTAGATGTCGGGGTTAATGGCGTATCGCCTGGAGGAGGCCGCCAGCACATAGGTGATCAGGGTTTCGTTATAGCCCCGCAGCTCAAAATTCATAGCCCAGCCGTTATTGGGGCTCCAGTGCCAGTACAGCTGGTTTTTTGAGCCCTGGGTATACCAGTCCCATTCTATCTCGTTCCACATCATGGTGATCAGGCCGCGGAGACTGTTTTCTGTGGGATTGTTCCGGCCGAAATACTGCCGGGCGGTCAGGAGCCCCTGGAAGAGCAGGGCAGTTTCTACCAGGTCACCCCCGTCGTCTTTCCTGCTGAAAGGAATGGTCTGGCCGGTGCTGCCGTGAAGCCAGTGGGGAAATACCCCGTGGTAAACGGGCACTTTGGCAAGAAACCGGGCAATTTTCTGAACCCGCTGAGCGCCTTCTTCCCGGCTTATCCAGCCTCTTTCGGCAGCCACTACGATAGCCATAACGCCAAAGCCGGTTCCTCCCGTGGTGCAGGTCTCATCGCCATAGCCGAAGGCCTGGTTGCTTCTTTCACGGGCCAGTCCGCTCACCGGGTGGCCGAAATCCCAGAAATACCGGAAAGTTTGCTTCTGTACCAGGTCAAGCAGCTGGTTATCTGTGAGGGGCTTCTTTTGAGCGGACAGGAATGCCGGAATAAGAAAAACGACTAACAGTAATCTGATCATTGGTGAAAAGTTAAACGGTTAGCAATTTACTAAAAAACCGGCATTCCCGGCGGGTTTTCCCGCTTATTCTACCGTAACCGACTTGGCCAGGTTGCGGGGCTGGTCTACGTTACGGCCCCTGAGCACCGCAATATAATACGAGAGCAGCTGAAGCGGAATAACCGTCAGCAGGGGCTGCAATACCTCATGCGTATTGGGAACTTCTATGGTGAAGTCCACCATCTTCCTGACCTCGGTATCGCCTTCCGAGACAATGGCGATCACCCTCCCTTTACGGGCTTTTACCTCCTGTATGTTGGATACCACCTTCTCATACGAGCTGTCACGCGTGGCAATGAATACCACCGGCATGTCTTCGTCGATAAGTGCAATAGGACCGTGCTTCATTTCGGCGGCCGGGTAGCCCTCGGCATGAATATAAGAAATCTCTTTCAGCTTTAAGGCGCCTTCCAGGGCTACCGGGAAGTTGAGGCCCCGTCCCAGGAAGATGAAGTTCTGCGCAAAGGTGAAGAGCTTGGAAATGTCTTTGATTTCGTCGGCCAGGGTCAGGATCTCCTCCACTTTTTTCGGGATCTCCGACATTTCGATCAGCAATCTCCGGAAAGTCTCATCGGTAATGGTTCCTTTCTTGTGCGCCGTAGCAATGGCAATCATAGACAGCACGGTTACCTGGGCGGTAAAGGCCTTGGTGCTGGCTACACCGATCTCCGGTCCGGCGTGGGTATAGACGCCGGCATCCGTTACCCGCGATATCGATGACCCCACCACGTTGCATACGCCCAGGATAATGGCTCCTTTGGCCTTGGCCAGCTCAAGCGCGGCCAGGGTATCGGCGGTTTCGCCCGACTGCGAAATGGCAATTACAATATCGCCTTCCTTGATGATGGGATTCCTGTACCTGAACTCCGAGGCGTACTCTACTTCCACGTTGATCCGGGCCAGCTCCTCAAACAGGTATTCGCCCACCAGCCCGGCATGCCAGGATGTGCCGCAGGCTACAAATACGATACGTTTGGCTTTGGCCAGCTTGCCCAGGTAGTCGCGCAGACCGCCCAGCTGGATCAGGGCTTCATCGGCATTTACCCGGCCCCGCAGGCAGTCGGCTATGGACCGGGGCTGTTCAAAGATCTCTTTGAGCATGAAATGATCGTACCCACTCTTTTCAATGGCTTCCAGCTCGAGGTCTACCGTTTGGATCTGCGGATCAGACGCCTCATTCTGAAGGTTCCTGATCTCCAGGCCGTTTTCAGAAACCACGGCTATTTCCAGGTCATCCAGGTACACCACTTCTTTTGTATATTCAATGATGGGTGTGGCGTCAGAAGCAAAGAAATATTCATCCTGGCCTACCCCGATAACCAGGGGGCTGCCCTTGCGGGCGCCGATCAGCCGGTTGGGGTTTTCGCGGTCCATGATAACAATGGCATAAGCGCCTATCACGTCTTTCAGGGCCAGCCGTACGGCTTCTTCCAGCGGGTAGTTGCCCGAGCGCTGAACTTCTTCGATAAAGTTAACCAGTACCTCGGTGTCGGTCTGGCTGCTGAAGGTATAGCCTTTGTTGATGAGTACCTGCTTCAGCGAGTTATAGTTCTCTATAATGCCGTTATGCACCAGGCTGAACCGCCCCGAATTGGAAAGATGGGGGTGGGCGTTAACATCGTTCGGTTCGCCGTGAGTGGCCCAGCGCGTATGGCCTATGGCTATGTTGGCATAAAAAGTTTCGTTCTTCAGTACGTTTTCAAGGTCGGCTACTTTTCCTTTCTTTTTGAAGATCTTCATACCCTGCTCCGGATCAACAACCGCTACACCAGAGCTGTCATATCCTCTGTATTCCAATCTTTTAAGTCCTTTGATAACAACGGGGGCAGATTCCCTTCCCCCCAGGTAGGCTACAATTCCACACATAGTTTTGGTTTGTTTTAGTTTTCACGCACAAATATAGGCAGGCCTTTCCGGCCGGGAAAGGTAAAAAAATAATAAAAAAAATTAATAATTGACTGCTGGTCAATTACTTAAGAATAATGCAATAAATTCTGAGCAAAGGTATACTTTCGGCAGAAGCCGGGGAGACTTTATGAACCGAACCCCTGAAGCCGGACAGCTTTCCGGGCATCAGGGGTTGCGGCGGTATTAATTATACCGGTTGTAGTATAAGAGCAGGCGGGGCTTAAGAAAAACCAGCCGGGCCAGGTTGTCGTTTGATAAAATAGCCATTCCGCTGGTGCTGTTCACCGCAGCCGGCAGCAGCAAAAGCTGCTTGTTTAAATCACCTTTGAAGAGCTGCTTCTGCAGGTAATTGGTGATCTCTATGTTGATGTAGGCAGAAGTATCGCTGAAGGCAAAATACGATCCCATCACGTTATCGGCCGTTCCGTTATAAAGGTAGGTCAGCTGGTTAGCCGAGTTTCTTCGTTGCTGGTTACGGTTATCGGCCTCTGCCAGGGTTACATAGTAGCTTTTCCCGTAGAGGGTATTGATGGTTGAAGGATCCAGCTGGAACTCCAGCACCGCCCGGGCCACCTTCATGTCTTTGCCCAGGTAACGCAGGGCGCTCAGGTCTATTTTGGTGCCGATGCCGCTTCCGCTCTGCACGTAAAGCCGGTCGGCGGCACTGGTCAGGGGCAGCTCATTACGGGTTTTGCTCAGCGAAGACAGCGCCGTTTTGCTCCGGTCAAAGGTCATTGACGTAAACCGGGGGCCGTTAATGTTGAATACGTAATACTGGCTGGTGGTGTCGCCTTCTGCGTGCCAGTAAGGTATCACCGAGCTGTTGTAGCCGCTCAGGTCCAGGACACCCGTGGCAAAGCCGTAAACAGCCTTGTTGTTTTTATCCGGTACAATGGCAAAGCCCTTGAATTTGCTGATGAAAGTGGCATTGTTGCCTTTGGCGGCCACGGCTTCATTGATCATTTCCTGTGCCACAGATTTCGGAAGAGACACAAACCGGGCAATCAGGGCGCCGGTGGAATCGTTTCGCATCTTCGGAAGGTTAAATTCAAATTCAGCCAGGGGCTGCGGGTCGTACGCCAGTTTTTCATCACCGTTGTACGGGGTGGTCTTCATGATGCTGGTCAGCCGGTGAACCCTGAATTTACAGATGGCATTGGTATCACCGAATATCCGGCTGCCGTCAAAATAAAGCCGGAAGTTCATTGAGTCGGGCACGGCGGTTGCCGATACACTCAGGGTGTCGTACAGGATGGTGCCGTCGGTACCGGTAAGTATGGTTCCGGATGAATTAAACTGGGGCAGCAGGGAAGGCTGGAAGTAGGCAACCGCTTCTACGGGGCCGAAAACCGGGTCTGTTATATTCCCGGCAAGCAGGTAAACGGCATTTCCGTTTACTGCCGAGTCAGACAGCACGGTCGAATAAGTTACACTTACGGTGTCGGTATAAATAGCGTTCAATGTTCCGTCTGTACCCAGTCCCATGCCGATCTCCGAAGGGTCATGACATGCAAAGAGAGAAACGCTTAAAGCAAGCGCTATAAGCTTTCCGAAACCACAAAATCTGTTTTTCATAAAGTGCTTAATCAGCCAGTTCAGTATAAAGGTTATAGAAAGTTTCCGCAGCGTTTTCGTCACCTACAAATGAGTTGATCTGTCTTTCCGCCGTTTCATCCAGGGCGGTGATCACGGCTTCATTCAGGGAAGGATTGGCCTTTACCACCACATCAGAGTACTGGCAGCCTATCTTGATAAACCCGAAGAAATCACGCGAACGCAGGTTGGCCAGGTTCTCATCACTGATGTCCATCATTTTTACTTTCGGAAACATGTCATCTGAAAACGTATGATCAAACGAGTTATTATAAACCGAGAAGATGGTTTTGGTATTTTTGAAGATCGGATCGTTCTTGTAGGTTGTTTTCAGGTACAACGGGATCAGGGCGGTCATCCAGTCGGTACAGTGAACCACATCGGGCGCCCAGCCCAGTTTCTTTACGGTCTCCAGCGCTCCTTTGCAGAAGAAAATGGCTCTTTCGTCATTGTCGTCGTAAAAAGTACCCGCTTTGTCGGTAAATACGGTTTTCCTGTGAAAATAGTCTTCATTATCAAGAAAATAAACCTGTAGCTTGGCAGAAGGGATAGAAGCTACTTTAATGATCAAAGGCTTTTCCTCTTCTCCTATACTGATGTTGATGCCCGATAGCCTTACTACCTCGTGCAGCCTGTGTTTGCGCTCATTGATTAATCCGAACCGGGGAATCAGAATTCTTATCTCCATACCCCTCTCCTGCATTTCCTGCGGAAGTTTTCTTAGTAACGAAGCTATCTGGGAAGTTTCAAGGAAGGGGTCGATTTCGCTGGAGATGTACAGAATACGTAATTTACTCATATAAAACCTTTGGATGTTTAGAACTCGGGTTTGTATTTTTTTGAATACGGGTGCAAAGATACTATAAAAAAATCGATAAATAACCAAAAAATAGTAAAGTAATTTGTGTTAACCGCCTGCTTTCTACCCGGTTCAGGCAATGGACAATGGGCAATTGACAATGAACAATTACCCGGGGGCCGTTGTCAATTGTCCATTGTCAACTGTCAATTTATGAAACATTTTAACGGTTGTTTGTTAATTATTAAAATATTGCCTATTTTTGCAGTCCGATTTTAAGGATGAATAATTTTAATAGAAAAAGGATATGAAACGTACATTCCAGCCGTCAAACAGAAAGAGAGCTAACAAGCACGGATTTCGTGAGCGTATGTCTACTCCGGGCGGAAAAAGAGTGTTAAGGGCTCGTCGTGCCAGAGGGAGATGGAAGCTTACAGTTTCCGATGAGAAGACTCACAAGTAATTTGTCAGGTATTCCCATGAAAGATATTAGCCACGGTAGTGGCTTTTTTTATGCCGGAAATTTTTGACAGGCGGTTCAGGCCGGCTCTTTTATATGGAGAGAAAAGACCATACGTTTTCCCGGCAGGAGCGGTTAAAAAGCAATAAGGTAATCGCCCGGCTGTTTGACCGGAACGCGGAAGAGTGCTTCACCGTGCCGGCCTGGCCTTACCGTGCCGTTGTATACCGGGAGCCCGGCACACCGGCAGGACTCCCGTCGGTGCTGGTGTCTGTTCCGAAGCGGAACTTCAAAAAAGCCGTTACCCGCAACCGCATTAAACGGCTTACCCGGGAGGCCTATCGCCTGCAGAAAACCCCGTATTCCTGCAAAACCTATATTGCATTTCTCTACGTGGGAAAAGAAATACCCGAATTCAACCGGGTACAGCGGGCCATGGAATTTATCCTGGATAAGCTGAAATCGTAAACACCGGCCCTGTTCCTGCAGGACGCCGGATACGTTCAGAAGCAAAACATCGTTATTATATTTTACCCGACAATGAAACGTAAGACTTTATTCGCAGGTATAGGCGTTATGCTGCTGGGCGGCCTGGGGTTCGGGGCCTTCCGTGCCGATGACCGCCTGTTTGAAATTGCCAAAAACATCGAGGTCTTTGTGAACGTGTACAAAGAAGTGAACGGCCTCTATGTAGACGAGATCAATCCCACACATGCCATGCGTACGGGCATAGAAGCCATGCTCAAAGAGCTGGATCCGTATACCGTTTTTTACCCCGAAGATATGATCGAAGAGTACTTCACCATGAATGTGGGTACCTATAACGGCATCGGCGCCAATATAGAGCTGCACCGGGGGAGGCATATCGTAACCCTGGTCTATGAAGGCTCACCGGCCGATAAGTCGGGAATAAAGGCCGGCGATGAGATTCAGAAGATTAACGGTGTGGATGTCACCGCCCGCAAGGCCGAAGAGTTCGGACGACTCCTGAAAGGCCAGAAAGGCAGCAGCGTAAAGCTTTCCGTGCTTAAATACGGAGCAACACGCCCCCAGGATATCAGCCTGACCCGCGAAGACGTGAAAGTGAACAATGTGCCGCATTTCGGCATGGTGAACGATAACACGGGCTACGTGCAGCTGACCTCGTTTATGAATGCCGGCTCAGGACGGGAGATCGCCTCGGCTATACAGGAACTGAAGGGGAAAGGCATGAAGAACATGATTCTCGATCTGAGGGGTAACCCCGGAGGGCTGCTTCAGCTGGCCGTGGAGATTAATAACCTCTTCTTGCCCAAAGGAATACCCGTGGTAGAAATGAAAGGCCGGGCCGTAGACCAGAACCACAAATTTGAAACCACCCGCCAGCCCCTGGACCCCGACATGCCGCTGGTGGTGCTGATCGATGGCAAAAGCGCATCGGCTTCGGAGATCGTGAGCGGTGCCCTGCAGGATTACGACCGCGCCGTTATCATCGGCCAGCGTACCTTTGGCAAAGGCCTGGTGCAGATCACCCGTGAGCTGAGCTATAACACGCAGGTAAAAATTACCACCGCCAAATATTATATCCCCTCGGGGCGCTGCATACAGGCCATTGATTACGGGCACCGGAACCCTGACGGTACATTTCCCCGCCTGCCTGACTCGCTGCGCACCGCATTTCGTACCCGGGCCGGGCGTACGGTATACGACGGCGCCGGCATAGACCCCGATATCGTTACAGGCAAAAGCGAGCAGCATGAATACGTAAAGGCGCTCGCAGACCAGAAAGTGATTTTTGATTATGCCACGAAATACTACCACGAGCACCCGGCCGATAAGCCCCAGGAAGGCTTTTACCTGGACGATGCCGCCTACAGGAAATTCTGCGACTGGCTGAAGACCCGGAAACCAGATTACCGCACACCCGAGCAGAAAGCCATTGCCGAGCTGGAAGCCCGGGCAGAAGAGCCCGCCCGCATGAAGACCCAGCTGGATCAGCTGAAGCAGATGGCCGACGCACGGGCTGCCGGACTTCCCGAACAGCATGCCCGTGAAATCAGGAGCCTGCTTGAAATGGAGATACTCAGCCGTTACCATTACCAGAAGGCCATGAAATTTATGGCATTTGACCGCGATAAGGATATCCAGGAAGCCCTGAAGCTTTTCGGAGACCCTCAACGATATAAAGCCCTGCTGAAAAAATGATCGTAGCTATTGATGCTTCAACTACAGGATGTTCCGTAGCCCTGTTTAAAGACAGGAAGGTGCTGTTCAGCATGGATTCCCGCATAGACCGCTCTTCGGCAGAAAACCTGACCCTCATGATAGAGCAGGTATTGCGTTTCGGCGGGGCAGATTACCCCGACCTGGAGGCAGTGGCGGTGGCCAAAGGCCCCGGCTCCTACACCGGCCTGAGAATAGCCGTTTCTACAGCCAAAGGTCTGGCTTTCGGACGGGACATCCCGTTGATTTCTTTCGGTACGCTTCCCGCCCTCTGTTACCAACAGGAATTTACCGAAGGCATTGACCTGCTGTGCCCTATGATCGATGCCCGCCGGATGGAAGTTTTCTGCGGCTTTTATGATGCGGCAGATAAGGCAGAAAAAGTACCGGTAAAAGCGGTGCTGGTCAGAGAAGATTCTTTCAGCGAAATACTGGAAGCGAATAAAGTTTTGTTTTTCGGGGAGGGGAGTGCTAAATGCAAAACGGCGCTGACGCATCCGAATGCCCGTTTTGTTGCACCGGTAAATTATCCTTCTGCGGCGTTTGCCTGTGAAATGGTATCGGATAAATGGGAGCGGGGAGAATTCGAAGACCTGGTTACTTTTGAGCCCTTTTACCTGAAAGAATATATGTTCAAATAGCGTTATTGTAAAACGCAGATGACGCGGATCCTTATGATTCAATGCACCGCATTGTGAAAACCATAAGAATCCGCGTCATCCGCGTTTCAGTCTCCTGTTAATCTTCTTCTACGATCTCTTCCTGTATATCTACGGGTTTACGGCGGCCTATACCGCCTGTTTTTTCCTTGAATTGTTTCACTTTACGCGTCAGGGCGTCCATAGCCAGGTCTGTGGCTTCCTCAAAGGTGTCTCCTGTTTCTTTGACTATGATTGAATCACCAGGCACGTTCACTTTTACTTCGATTTTCTTTTTATGGGTATTCAACTTGTCTCCCTTATCGAGTTTCAGAAAAACTTCACTGTCTATGATCCGGTCATAGAAGGTGTCCAGTTTATTAAGTTTTTTTTGTAAGAACTCATTCAGGGAGTTGTCAGCAGTGAAACCTACCGCATTAATCTGAACTTTCATACCTGTATTAATTTTAGTGAAACATGGTTTTAAATGAGGTGATATCCTCAGGAATGAAGATAAAAGAATAAAAGGTATAAACCAAGAAAAAAGTGTCTTTTTTTAGGCATCTGAACAGGGCGGAGAGAAAACATGAGAAGCCTCAGCTCATTACCTGTTTTGGGTCAGTAACCCCACAGATTTCACCCCATAAAAATAAAAATTATGGACTTATCTGCGTCCTGTGTGAGCAAACACCAGACCGGGTTATCACCACATGACGAAATCTTTGAACGTCTTTTTGATATTGCCTTCCGTAGGCTTTTTCTTGCTCTCCCAGGCGGCATTCAGCTCCAGGGCCACCATGCCTTTGAGGTTCATGGTATTGTTGAACTCATCTACCTTTTTGATGAAGTCAGAACCTCTGCGGGCCGCTTTCAGCGAATAATCCCGGGCAAAGATATCGCCCTTGGTCTGGATCTCGTTTTTCTTCTCGATCACGTAGTTCAGCCTTTCAATCACATCTTTCATAGACTTGCCGATCACCTCCGTGGCTTCGAGAGTGCTGATGGTAAGCGTGGTGGTTCCGCCCACGGCCGAAATGGTCTTCTGGGTATTGGCATTCCCGTTGGCAATGACCGAAGAAAGACCGGTGGTAGCCCCCAGCGATGCGTTGACCACCGAGCGCCCCCTTTTGCCTTTCCGGGCCCGCTGATAGTCTTTCTTAAGTGCTTCTTCCTTTTCCTTCAGCTGTTCCAGGAGCTCCCAGGCATTCACCAGTACCCCGTAATAGAGCGAATAGTTCTTCCTGTCGAGCTCTACCTCATTGACCGTGTTTTTGATCACAAAGTTTACCCGGCGTACCTCGCGGTTCTGGGTTTTGTCAAGGGCAAAGAAGTCGATATAAAAACCCAGCGTATCGGCAGGGTCCTGCACAAAATCATAGCCGGGGCTCCAGGTAAATTCGTACTGGTTATTGGAGTTTCTGACCAGGGTATTTTTCGGGAAATCGTGGGCATTGGTAACAAAGTCAAAGACATCGATGTCCTCTTCGCCGTTCGGATCAGACAGGTAGAAGCGAAGGTTCACCTTTTCGTTCTCCCGCAGACGAATCTTGTCGGTTTTAGGTACCATCGTGATCTGGGGCGGAAGATCCATCTGGGTAACTTCCAGCCTCAGGGTGCCTTTAACAGAGGCTTTGGCCGGCTGATCCTGGATTATGAACTCAATGTACTGCGGGCCCTCCTTTAACCGTTTAAACTGGTTCAGCGAGGGGTTCCAGGTGATCTCGCCCTGCGTGCTCATATTCATGCCTTCCGGCAGGGTTTCCAGGTTAGGGACAAATACAATGGGGTCATTGTCTTCGTCGTAGGCCAGGTCCTGGCTGATCTTGTAAACGTTGTTATGATTGTACTGCACGTAGAACGACTTCAGGCTGTTCAGCACCGGCGGGCGGTTGGTATGAAGCACCTTAAAATCCACATTGCTGGTTACCTTATTCTCTTTGTCGTCTTTGGCCTCAATAATGATCTGGAAGATCTTTTCCTGTTCTACCCGGTCTACCAGGTGATAGGCGGGCGTCCAGGTAAAAAGGCCTGTGCTGTCAAGTTCCATACCGGCTACCTTACCCTGCTGAATGCCGAAATTATAATGGCTCTTCAGCGAATCAGGGTGCAGGCGAATCTGGAAAGAAAGGGTATCTCCTTCTTTTACAACATTCCAGCCCGGTGAACGGGGCAGTAAAATACGTGGGGCGGCGTTCTGGGCAAAAGCACTTACAGTGAAAAATAACAGAATGAATAATTTCTTAAACATTACTTTCTTCTTTTTTAGGGATCACAACACAAGGGAAACCAAACAGGCAGCGGTCTTTGATAAACTGGGCTACTTCAGCCGGTACGTTCTCCTCCCAACCGGGCTCGCCGGTTTGTATAAGACTGAGCATGTCGTCAGTAATTATATTGAGGTTTGACTTGTTGTAGTGATAAATATCTTCAATTTTATTATTGGCAATCAGGTACCGGTACAAATCTGTCAGGTGGGCAGGCGGGTTAAACCGCATACAATTCAGTATTGCGCCGTCTTTTAATGTCGGGTAAACAAAAGCCTTTATATTTTTACTAAATAACGTTGCAAACGACTGAAGTATTTCGCCGGGCAGCTCTTTATAGTTCTCTTCCTCGAAAATATATTCCAGGTTAGGGTACCCCATGATCAGGCCCAGCTTAAGCTTGGTGAATACCGAAAGGTAGCTGACCAGCTTGTAATATTCCACGTAGTTACTGATCATTACGGTATGCCCGAGGGTACAGAGAATATCTACCCGGTCCAGGAAATCTTTCTCATCAATATCCTCGCCTGACCTCAGCCCCTGCAGGGTCAGCTCAATCAGCACCAGGATCTTATTTTCATCCACGTCGCTCTCTTCCTTGAACTGCATCAGGCCGTTTTCCAGCATGTCCATGTGCACATTGGTAATGGGCCGGAAACGCCCCCGGAGCATGAGGATATTCTTTTTGTACAGGATGTCGGAAGGCTGGACATTGTTGCCGTCAGGGCCAAAGATGGCTACATCGGAGAAGTGATTCCGAACCAGGCGCAGCGACATCAGCCGGCCGTCCACATCCTCGAATGCCGGGCCGAAAAACTTGATGGAATCCAGCTGGAAACGGTCCATCGCGATGTTGTCACGCAGGGATTCCAGGAAAACCTCCGGATTCCGGAAATAATGAAAGCAGGCATAAATAAGGTTCACGCCCAGGATACCCACGGCCTGCTGCTGCAGGAGGGTGTCGCGGTCCAGCAGGCGTACGTGGATGATAACATCGTGGTACTCGCCCTGCGGTTCGGTCTGGAACCGGCATCCCAGCCACCCGTGCGGGTGGTTATTTTTGTGGTAGTTTAAGGTAACTACAGTATTGGCAAATGAGAAAAACAGGGTTTCTGCTCCTCTTTTTTCATTCAGACGTTCAATCAGGAGATCGTATTCATGATCCAGCATGCTGTCAAGGCGTTCCTGGCACACGTATCTTTTGTCTTTCAGATGACCGTAAATCGCATCCGAAAAAGTCATGTCGTACGCCGACATGGATTTGGCTATCGTACCTGAAGCGCCGCCGGCTTTAAAAAAAGTGCCGGCAACCTCCTGGCCTGCGCCGATTTCTGCAAAAGTACCGTAAATCTTACTGTCGAGATTGATTTTTAAGGCTTTCTGCAGGGTGCCCAGGCCTGAGTCATGAGTTATCGCCATCATCTGTATATCATCATAAAATCCGAACAGCAAAGATACAAATTTTTTTTGACCCGTCATTGGCCCGCCCGGCTAAAAGGAGGATTATATTTTTAATCCGTAACACCGCATAAATGTGCTTTTTTGTCATTAAATTTGCTTGAACAGGGACGAGATTAACTGATTATTTCTAAAGATATTATGACGAAATTCTACGCGTGCATACTTTTTCTGGCAGCGGGCTACACAGCTTACCCCCAGGCATTTCCCGGGCGAAGGCCCGTACAGGATAACGGGTTAAAATCGCAGCAGGATCTCCGGGTCATCAGCGGGAAGGAAAACACGGCTTCACCGCGCTTTAAACCCCTGAGTCCCGACCTCTCCCGGCGGGTGGTGGTCGATGAAGAAACGGGTGCCGTTTCCTACGTTCGCAACCTGCAGTTTGCCGCCGATACCCGGAATGCAAGGAGAAGTGTACAGGAAATGAGCTTCGATTTTTTGCAGTCGGTAAAAACCGATCTGAAAATAAGCAATGTAAAAGAAGAATTCCGGGTTCTGTCTGATTATACCGATGAAGGCGGGATCAGGCGGGTCAGCCTGGAGCAGCGCTTTAAGGGCGTGCCCCTTTACGGCGGTGAGCTGGGCCTTCACTCCAACCGCTCGGGTGTGATAGAGTTTATGATGGGAAAGGTATTTCCCACCCCACAGATCAATACCCGGCCGGGCATAGACCAGGATGAGGCCATCCGCTTTGCGTATGCTGACCTGAGCCGGCATTCGGTAATTCAGAAAGAAGGCCTGGTGAATAAATTGCTGGCTATGGACCCGGATAAGGGGGAACTGTTTATTTACCCGGAGAAAAACAGCAGTCGGCTGATTTATCATCTTACCCTGCGCCCCAACCTGATGGAACGCTGGGTGTATTTTGTGGATGCGCATACAGGTGAGGTGATTGAAAAATACAACCATACCTGTACGCTTGACGGTGTGGTGCAGGCCAGCTCGCGCGACCTCAACAATGTACAGCAGGCCTTCAATGCATACCAGATCGGTAGCCAGTACCTCATGATCGATACCCGGAAAAAGATGTTCAGGCCGGGAGAATCAGACCTGCCCAACTCACCTGCCGGGGCTATCCTGACCATTGATGCACGAAACGGAAGGGTGGATGACGAGGATATGGACCTCTACCATGTGGTGAGCAGCAACCCCGCCCAGTGGAATGCCACCGCCGTTTCTGCCCATGTAAACGCCTCGCGCAGCTACGATTATTACGAACAGAATTTCGGGCGCCTCTCGCTGAACGGCAACGGAGGCAATATTGTTTCCGTCATCAATATTACCGATGAAAAGGGAAAAGGGTTTGACAACGCCTTCTGGAACGGTGTTTTTATGGGCTACGGTAACGGCGGGCAGGCATTCAAGCCGCTGGCGGGCGCCCTGGATGTGGCCGGGCATGAGATGACCCACGGGGTGATCGAAAATACGGCCAAGCTGGAATACAGGAACCAGTCGGGGGCGCTGAACGAATCGTTTGCCGATATTTTCGGGGCCATGATAGACCGCGACAACTGGACCATGGGCGAGGATGTGGTGAACCGCTCGGTGTTTCCTTCCGGAGCGCTCCGGTCGCTTCAGAATCCGAACCAGGGCGGAAAGAACGATCCCGGCTACCAGCCCATGTACATGTCGCAGTACGAAGTATTGAGAGATACCCCTGAGCAGGATAACGGCGGCGTACACATCAACAGCGGTATACCCAACCATGCCTTCTACCTGTTTGCTACCGCCGCAGGCATGAGCAAAGAAAAAGCCGAAAAAGTCTATTATCGGGCGCTTACCCGCTACCTGGGGCGTACATCACGCTTTCTCGACCTGAGGCTGGCGGTAATCCAGTCGGCCAAAGACCTGTACGGCGAAGGGGCGGAGACCCAGGCGGCCCGCGCAGCCTTTGATAAAGTAGGCATCGTGGAAAGCGGCTCCGGCAGTGTGCCGAATCCTTCCAAAGAAAATGAGGTGCCGGTGAACCCCGGATCTGCCCAGATGGTGGCCTTCGGACCGGCCCAGAATGACCAGCGCCTGTACCTGGCCAATTTCAACTTCGGTACCATGAATTTTACAGCCATTACCGGCCAGGCAGGCTGCCTTTCCAAGCCTTCTATCACCGATAACGGCGAGGTCATGGTATTTGTGGGTAACGATCAGAAGATCCATGCCTATGATCTGAAAGCCAGAAAAGAGCTTAGCTTCAACGACGGCACCGGGCTGAAATGGTACAATGCCGCCATTTCCAAAGACGGCCGGCGCATTGCGGCCATTGCCGACGAAACCCGTAACAACAACTACATTTACGTGTTTGACCTGGTGGCCGGTAACGGGGTGAAATTCGAGCTCTATAACCCTACCTACTCAGAAGGGGTCAATTCAGGAAAAGTGCAGTTTGCGGAAGCCCTGGAGTGGGACCTCTCAGGAGAATACATCGTGTATGACGCCCAGAACCAGATAGGCGGGTGGTTCTCTAAAAGCCGTACTTTCTACGATGTGGGCGTGCTGCGGGCCTGGGACCCGATCCGGAACACCTACGGCGACGGCTCCATTGAAAAGATATTTACCGATGTGCCCGAGGGCGTTAGTGTGGGAAACCCGGCTTTTGCCAAAACCAACTCGGGTATCCTGGCGTTTGACTATGTGGATGAGACCGAAGACCGGTACTATATTCTTACCCTTGACCTCAACCGCTCGTCTGGCGCGCTCCAGTACTTTGAAACCAACACCATCGGCTTCCCGGATTTCAGCAAAACCGACCAGCACCTGACCTTCAATTATATAGAAAATAACCGGTATTACCTGGTAGGAGTGAAGCTGGCGTCAGATAAGATCACCCCTGACGTGAACAGTGCTACGGCCTTGGCAGCCGATAAGGTTTACGGTGTTTCGTTTGCCAACGGAACACGTACCCTGCCCACCGTGCAGGAGCAGACCGTTACCATCAGTCCCATTACCGATAAAAGCCCCGGTGCCTCGTTTGATATCAATGCCACGGCCAGTTCGGGACTGCCGCTGATCTATAAGCTCGTATCGGGCAACGCCGGCCTGTCGGGGAAACGCGTAACGCTGGGGTCTGCACCGGGAAAAGTGCATATAGAAGTGATTCAGCTGGGTGACTCCCGCTATGCGGCTGCCTCTGCGCAGGCCGAATTCTGTATTGTGCCGGGCACGCCCGTGCTGACAGATAACGGCACCCAGGTGGTGGCCGGTGGCGGTGCCCTGTACCAGTTCTTTGTTAACGGCAACCCTGTTGGCGGGTATACCACCAATACCACCTTCCGGAAAGATTTTGATGGTACCTACAGCGTGAAGGCCGTAACGCAGGACGGTTGCATGAGCGCTTCTTCCAATGTAATCACCTTTAACCGGGTACTGGCCAAAGAAGACCCGGTTAAGCGGGTAGCAGTGAACCCCAACCCGGTAACCGATGTACTCACGATCGGTATCCCGGAAGGAGAAGTGCTGGAAAAACTGGAAATTATCGACAATGGCGGTGCAGGCCGGATGACCTCGAAAACCCTGCAGACCCGGGTTAATCACCTGCCGTCAGGGGTATACCTGCTGAATGTAAAAACAGACCGGGATACCTACTCCGCTAAAATGATCAAACTGTGAAAGCATGAGCTGTATAAAACACATCACACTTAATGTACCGGTATATGAAAAGTAAAGAAGTTGTTATCGCTTTTTATGAGGCTATGAAGGCACGGGATTACAAGACCATGGCCTCTTTGTACACGATCAACGCGGTCTTCAGCGACCCGGTTTTCCCCAGTCTTTCGGGTTTTGAGGCCGGGAAAATGTGGGAAATGCTCCTGAAGAGCGCCAAAGACATGAGCGTGGAGTATAAAGTGCTTGACCATGGGAAAGAAAGTGCCCGGGTCAGGTGGACAGCCCTTTATACGTTTTCGAAAACCGGCCGCAAGGTTCGGAATGAGGTGGTCTCCACCTTTGAAATCCTGGATGGACAGATCATGACCCAGCGTGACCGGTTTAATTTTGGTGCCTGGTCGAGGCAGGCCCTCGGTTTCCTGCCCTGGTTGCTGGGCTTTACGGGCATTACCCGGAAAAAAGTGCAGGAATCAGCAGAAAGAAGCCTGAACGACTTTATACGCGGGAAAAACTGAGCTTTCACTGCTTACTGTAAGCGACAGGGAAGGATCCGTTTATTTTCACAAACAGGAGCTTGTCTTCCGTATCTTCTCCTGAAATTTCCAGCACGGTATAGGCGGGGGCTCTCAGCTTATCGGGGGCTGCATACAGGCGGCCGGCACCGGCCAGGTGCTCAAAAAAGGCCTTTTCTTTCCTGTTGCGGGGCCTGGGGTGTTCGGTGCTTTCTATGTGCACACGGTATATAAAACCTTTGACAAAACCGGCCGAAACATGCTCTATGGCATAGCTCCCGGTAAAATCATGCTTCCTGTATCTGCCCGAAAACCGGCCGGTCTCAAAATCGATATCCAGTTCTGCTCCGGAGCGGCCGGCTGCTTTGCGAAGCTTTGTGAGATCATCAGAAACTTCAGGAACCAGCCGGTATGCCGTACCGGCGCCTTTTTGCGGCAGGCGGTGAGAGCAGGCGGTAAGCACCAGGAGCAGCACAGGGAAAACCCGGAATATCATATTTCGGCAAGAATAAGCTGGTTCTGGTCTCTGACAAACGTATACCTTTTTTCAAAATCGCGCATGGCGTTGATGAAGGCAATGGCTTGGTAACCGGGTAAATCATGCACGGTTACCCGGGTCTCACGCAGGGCGCCGCTGTGGAGCAGCGCGGCCCTTTTGGTACCGGGAAGCAGAAACGTGGCCGGCGTTACCCATTCCCGGCCGTCAAAAAGGGCGATGTTGCAATAAGTGGTATCGGTAACGCAGCCGTCTTTCAGGAACAGAACGTCATCGCAGTCGGGACAACCGTTTAGGGTTTCCCGGAAGAAATCGCGGTCTGCAAACTTAAACGGGTAGCTGAAATCGCCGGCGTCAACGATACCCAGCTTCCGGTGCGGCTGAATTTCATACATGTCTACCCGTATGCCGGTAATGGCAGAATCGTAATCCACCCGTACCTTAAAAAGGCCTTCGGGATAATCTTTGATGGCATTATACAACGCATTGACCTCAAAACCGGCACCGGTAAAAAAGACCTCCTGGGTTTTCTGCACACGTTCCAGGTGAAACTCCACCTGGCAAAGCTCACCGTTCAGAAGCCTGAGCGTCTCAAAAAATTCTGCTTTCATGCTGTAAGCTGCTTTAGAGGATTAAAGATACAAAGTATTTGATGGCAACAAAACAAATAGAATAGCCCGGCATAGGGAATATTACCCAAGCGGCACATAAATCTTCTGGTAGATCTCCCCGTACTCTTTCTCTGCCTCACTCAGGTGCGTAATGCCGCCGCCGCTCCTGAAGACCGGCCCCCGGGGAGTTTGCTCAATAAAGCGGATCATTACGGCCGAATTCAGGGTTTTGCCGTCAAAAATACCGCAAACCCCCGAATAGAAACCCCGGTGGCCGTTAGGGTGGAGCGTTTTTTCGGCCTCCTCAATAATTTCGAGTGTTTTGTGCTTGGGAGCTCCGCAAATAGAGCCTGCCGGCAGCAGTTCAAAAAACCAGGTGCCCAGCGTTTCTTTCCAGTTCCCGGGCAACTGCCCCCTGATTTCGGAGCTCATTTGTAGGATTCCCGGGCCATCATCCCGCCGGATGTGGTCAATGTATTGGAAGCGTTTCACATGTACACCGCCGGCCACCATGCTGAGGTCGTTGCGGAGAAGGTCTACAATGGTGGTGTGCTCGTACAATTCTTTTTTGTCTGAACGCAGTATTTCCTCCGCATTTTTCACCCCGGCGTCTATGGTGCCTTTCATGGGAAACGTGGCCACTTCACCGGTTTCTGAAACGGTAATAAAGGTTTCGGGTGAAAAGCAGACAAACTGCCCTTTGATCCAGAGCTTATACCGGGCGCGGGCTTTCTCAAACATTTCTTCCGGGTTATTCGCCCCTGAAACGGGAACCGAAGCCGTAAGATTGGTAAGGAAGCTGTTTCCGGCCAGGATATTCTTCTGAACGTATTGAAAAGCGTTCCGGTAGGTTTCAAAGTCAATCTTTTCGGGCTGCAGGCGGAACGTTCCGGGCTTCAGCGGAGCATCTCCCGAAAAATCATACCGGATAAACGCCGGATCCAGCTCTTCCAGGGGCACCATGTAGCTCCGGTCCCGGTCATAGCTGATCACAAACAAAAAAGGCCTGCCTGCCTGCCCCATCCGGTTCATGAATTCAATCGCAGTAGGTTGATCGTAATGGACAATGGACAGTGGACAATGGACAACTTTATCCCTTGCCCCTTGCCCCTTGTCCATTGTTAACTGTCCGTTGTCAATTGTCAATTGTTAATTGTCAATTATAGGTACGCTTCCACCGGCTCACACGCACACACCAGGTTCCTGTCGCCATACGCTGAATCCACCCGGCTCACCGAAGGCCAGAATTTATTGGCTTTAAGCCGTTCTGCCGGGAAAGCGGCCTTCTCCCGTGAATAAGGAAGGGTCCAGCTGTCGGTCATCACCACCTTCATGGTGTGCGGTGCATTTACCAGCACGTTACTATCTTTTGGATAGAGGCCTTCCTCAATTTCAGCTACTTCCCGGCGGATAGCGATCAGGGCATCACAGAAGCGGTCCAGCTCGGCCTGCGATTCGGACTCCGTGGGCTCGATCATCAGGGTGCCGGCCACCGGGAATGAAACGGTAGGGGCATGGAAGCCGTAATCCATCAGTCGCTTGGCAATGTCTTCCACTTCCACACCGGTAGCTATTTTAAACGGCCGGCAATCTACGATCATCTCGTGTGCGCAGCGCCCGTTAGTACCGGTATAGAGGATATTGAAGTGTTTTTCCAGCCTTGACTTAATATAATTTGCATTAAATATGGCATATTTTGTGGCACGGGTAAGCCCTTCTCCGCCCATCATGGCAATGAAAGCATAGGGTATGGGCAGGATACCGGCGCTTCCCCACGGTGCGGCTGAGATGGCATGGATGCCGTGCTGTCCGCCGGTGGGTATCACTGCATTTCCGGGAAGGAAAGCCGACAGCTCTTCGGTGCAGCAGATAGGCCCGATGCCCGGACCACCGCCGCCATGCGGAATGGCGAAGGTCTTGTGCAGGTTCAGGTGGCATACATCGGCACCGATCCGGCCCGGCGAGGTCAGGCCTACCTGGGCGTTCATATTGGCACCGTCCATATATACTTTTCCCCCGTTCCGGTGAATGATGTCGCAGATGTCGGTGATGCTTTCCTCAAATACCCCGTGTGTAGAAGGATAGGTAACCATCAGGCAGGCCAGGGTGCCGGCGTATTGTTCGGCCTTTGCGCGCAGGTCTTCTACTTCAATGTTTCCTTTTTCATCGCATTTCACCACCACCACTTTCAGGCCGGCCATCACGGCAGAAGCCGGGTTGGTGCCGTGCGCTGAAGACGGGATCAGGGCGATGTTGCGGTGATTTTCTCCTTTGTTCTCAAAGAAGGCTTTGATGACCATGAGCCCGGCCAGCTCGCCCTGGGCGCCTGAATTGGGCTGCAGGGAGGTTTTGGCAAAGCCGGTGATCTCTGCCAGCCAGGCTTCCAGCTCGTTGAAAAGCTCACGGTACCCTTGGGTCTGGTCTTCAGGCGCAAACGGGTGAATCTGCGCAAACCCGGGCAGGGTGATGGGCAGCATTTCCGAAGTGGCATTCAGCTTCATGGTACAGCTTCCCAGTGAAATCATGGAGTGTACCAGGGAGAGGTCTTTGTTTTCAAGCGACTTCAGGTAACGCAGCATTTCATGCTCGGTCTGGTAGCTGCTGAAAACAGGATGCTGCAGGTAAGGCGTGGTTCTCCGGAGATTTTCCGGGATCCGGGCCTCTACTTCGTTTTTCAGGTGAAGAACCAGCTTTTCTCCGCGGGCTTCCGAGAAGATCTCCAACAGCAGGGCCACATCGGCCAGTGTTTTGGTTTCGTCAAAAGAGATGCTGACAGCCTGTGTGCCGTGGTAGCGCAGGTTTACCTCGCGTGCCTCGGCAATTTCCCGGAGACGGGTATTATCGGTTACGTCAAGCGTAAGGGTATCAAACCAGGTCGCATTCAGTACGCGGTAGTCAAGCCCCTGCACCGAGTTGGCAAACAGGGTGGCCAGTCCGTGTACCCTCGAGGCAATTCTTTTCAGTCCTTCCGGGCCGTGGTAGAGGCAGTAGCCGGCAGACAGCACCGAGAGCAGCACCTGCGCCGTACAGATATTAGAGGTAGCCTTCTCTCTCCGGATGTGCTGTTCGCGGGTCTGGAGGGCCATCCGCAGGGCCCGGTTGCCTGAGGCATCTACCGATACCCCGATGATCCTTCCCGGAATCTGGCGTTTGTATTCGTCTTTGGTGGCAAAGAAGGCCGCGTGCGGTCCGCCGTAACCCATAGGAACGCCCAGCCGCTGGCTGGTGCCTACGGCCACATCAGCCCCCATTTCACCGGGGCTTTTCACCAGGGCCAGCGAGAGCAGGTCGGTGTTAATGCAAACCTTTATATCCTGCCCGTGCAAAGCGGCGATCAGGTCGGTATAATCTTTCACCTCACCCCGGGTTCCCGGGTTCTGGATCAGCACACCGTAAACGTCAGAGTCTGTAAAGTCAAAAGTTTCGGCATCGCCGATCAATATATCTATCCCAATGCCTTTGGCACGCCCCTGTACCACATCGATCACCTGTGGATGACAGGTATCGGATACGAAAAAGGTGTTGGCATTTTTGCGGGTACCTTTCTTAAGGCCGGCCAGCATAGACATGGCTTCACCGGCGGCGGTGGCTTCGTCAAGCAATGACGCATTGGCAATCTCCATACCGGTCAGGTCAGCTACCACCGTTTGAAAAGTAAGCAGCATTTCCAGCCTTCCCTGGGCTATTTCAGCCTGGTAAGGGGTATAGGCGGTATACCACGCCGGGTTTTCAAGAATGTTCCGCTGAACTACCTTCGGCAGCACCGTATCGTAATAGCCGCAGCCGATAAACGTTTTGAAGATCCTGTTTTTTGCGGCCAGGCCGCTGATTTTTTCCTGGAACTGTACTTCGGTCAATCCTGCCGGCAGGTTCAGGGGTTTTTCACTCCGGATATTGGCAGGGATGGTCTGGGCTATTAATTCGTCCGGGCTGCTGACACCAATGGCAGCGCACATGGCGGCAATTTCCTTTTCAGATTTACCCTGATGCCTGTTTTCAAACAGTTCCGGCGAATTCAAATCGATGAGCATAGATAAGAGAGATGAAGTGTAAAAAAAAATTGACGCAAATTTAGTGGTTTTGTGCGGTTGTTTAAATAAAAAGTTTTGAAGTTATTTGTTGTTTAATAAATACTTTTTAATGAAAAAAATAGTCTGTTCAATCGTGGGGGTGTTGCTGTATGCCGGTGTAATGGCGCAGTCCCCCCTGAAAACCTACGAGGCCACCATAACGGAGGCCGACCTCAAAAAATACCTTACTTATATTGCTTCTGATGAGCTCGAAGGAAGAGACACGGGCTCGGAAGGACAGAAAAAAGCCGCCAGATACATTATTGAGCACCTGGAGGAGTGGGGCCTCCAGCCGGTTGTCAGCACGGCATCAGGAAAAAGCTACCTGCAGACCTTCACTTTATACAAAGCCGATTGGGGCGAAGGATACGTGACGGCGGGTAAAAAGAAGATGGAGTTCTTCAAAGACTATATCCCGTCAGGTCTGGTGAATATTGCACAGGAGAAAAGCTTTGAGACCGTTTTTGTAGGCTATGGAGTCAAAGACGATAATCGCGACGACTACAAAGGAAAAGATGTTAAAGGAAAAGCCGTGGTGTTTTTGTCGGGCGACGGCAGCAGTGAAGGGCAGGGCTGGTCAGGCACGGCAGGCCTGAGAAGAAAGAACAAAATTGCCACTGACCTGGGCGCAGGCGCCATCTTTGAAGTTTCTGTAGCCGATGAGGCGGCTTTTAAAACCATGGTAGCGGAAAGAAAGGCCATACTGAGCCGTTACAGCCGCATGACCATCGAAAAATCACCTGCGGCTTCGGTAACGGCGGTTCCGGCGTTTGTGACGTCAAAAGCCATGGGAGCGGCGCTGATCGGGGTGAAAGCCTCAAAGCTGGCTCAATACAAGGCCGGGAGCGCGCTCAAAACCCAGCCGGTGAGCATAAAAGTAAAATCAGAGCGGGTAGACAAGCCGGTGGAGACCGCCAATGTGATGGGCTTCCTGGAAGGTACCGACCGTAAAGAGGAGGTAGTGGTGATTTCGGCGCACTATGACCATGTGGGCATTGATGAAAAAGGACAGATCTATAACGGGGCAGACGATGACGGTTCGGGAACCTGCGCCGTGCTTGAGCTGGCACAGGCGTTTTCACAGGCCAAAAAAGACGGGCACGGCCCGCGCAGAAGCTTCCTCTTCCTGTGGGTGACCGGCGAAGAGAAAGGATTGCTGGGCTCTGAATACTTTACCGAGCACGACCCGGTGATCCCGCTGAAGAACATTATGTGTGACCTGAACATAGATATGATAGGAAGGGTGGACAAAAAGCACGAAGCAGACCCCAACTATACCTATATTATCGGTAGCGATAAGCTCTCTTCCGAATTGCACGCCATTTCGGAGAAAGCCAATAAGGAAAGTGTGAACCTGGCGCTGGATTACGAATTTAACGATCCGAATGATCCCAATAAATTCTACTACCGTTCCGACCACTACAACTTTGCCAAGCACAAGATTCCGATCGCCTTCTATTTTACGGGTGTTCACGAAGATTACCACCGGCCGGGTGATGAGGTGGAGAAAATCCTTTTTCCCCGCTATACGAAAATCGTGAAGCTGGTATTCAACACGGCTTGGGAATTGGGCAACCGCGACAAGCGGATCGTGGTAGACAGCAACAAGCCGTAACTAAAAAATTAGTAATGGATAATTCCGAAGGAAAATATAACTCTATCGTTATCAATGATTAATACGTTTAATTGGCTAAAACTGCTGTTAAAAGGAATTTTTCAGGGATTAACGGGGATTAAATTTTAGTAAATTATTTGTCGAAATAATTTTTGTTTTAAATGTTTTTCTTTAGAATTGCCAAAGAATTATTTTCAAAATCAATTAAAAACAATTAAAAAATTTCAGAGAGGTTCGGGAGAACTTATTTTGAAAGAACTTTTTTAACCCTAAAAATTTTTTATCCAAATGGCAAAAACTCAGAATGCTCCGGTTGCTAAGGCAGCAAAAAAATCATCTGGCGGAATTAATCCGATCATTGTTATTCCGATCCTTATCGCGATTGCGATACTTATTTACATTTTCGTTTTGGGAGATCCCAGCAACTTCCATGATCCCGAAACAAAACATGATCCAAAAGGTACACTTGGAATTATCCACGCCGGTGGTTTTATTGTGCCTATCCTTCTTTCTTTCTTCCTGATGGTACTGGTTTTCGGTATCGAGCGTTTTGTTACCATCAGCAAGGCCAGCGGTTCCGGAGACCTGGACGGTTTCGTAGCGAAAGTTCGCGGTTATCTGAACAACAATAACATTGCAGATGCCAAAAAAGAATGCGAAAAACAAAAAGGAACAGTAGGAAACGTAATCAGAACTGCGCTTGAGAAATACGAGCAGCTTCAGTCTGACGGCGGCCTGAACAAAGAGCAGAAACTGGCAGCCCTTCAAAAAGAAGTGGAAGAAGCTACTTCCCTTGAGCTTCCTATGCTGGAGAAAAACCTGCCTATCCTTTCTACCTTAGGTTCGGTTTCTACACTGGTTGCCCTGCTGGGAACAGTATTAGGTATGATCCGTTCATTCTTTGCCCTGGGTTCAGGCGGTGGCTCTCCGGATGCAGCTGCTCTGTCAAAAGGTATTGCAGAAGCCCTTATCAACACAGGTTTAGGTATCGGTACTTCAGCTATCGCGATTATTGTATATAACTACTTTACTGCATCTATAGATACCCTTACTTATAAAATTGACGAGATCGGATTAAGTCTGCAGCAAAACTTTGCTTCGCATAACTGATTCGGAACTTTTATTGTATTTTTTCAATTTATAATATAAAGGAGAATAGATGGCAGCAGTAAAACCAAAACGGCATAGTCCTACCATGGACATGACGGCCATGTGTGATGTAGCGTTTCTTTTGCTTACATTCTTTATCATGACGTCATCGTTCAGGAGTGAGGAGGCCGTGTCTATTAATACGCCATCTTCGGTTTCCAAATTGAAGGTGGAAGAGACAGGCATCGGAACGGTGTCTATCACCCCCGAAGGCAAGTATTATTTCGGTGTGTCAGATCCTATTGAAAAAAGGAAATTCCTGAACACCCTGAATACTAACCTGAAAATGAATCTGAGCGACGTGGAAAAGAAAGCTTTCCTGGACGTAGCTGAGATCGGGGTGGGTAAAGACCGGATCAAATCGTATTTGTCACTGAGTAAAGGTGATAGGGAAAAGGCAGTTCTTCCCGGCATTCCGTTAGACTCGACCAACACCGAGCTGATTGATTGGGTAAGAGCTTACGCTGAAGCTAACCCCCAGGGCCAGCTGGCTATCCGGGGTGACGTAAAAACCCAGTACCCTGCAGTTAAAATACTGTTTGATGAGTTGGCGAAAGTGAAATTCTATAAGTTTAGACTTATCACTAAAGGAGAATAACCCTAAATTGATTTTAAGAAATGGCAGAAGTACAGGTAAAAGAATCAGGCGGGAAAAAAGGTGGTAAGGTAAGATCGAAGAAAGGGGGCGGTAAGCCCGACATGACACCTATGGTGGACTTAGGCTTCCTTCTCTTAACGTTCTTCATTTTCACTACAACGTTTAGCAAACCCAATATGATGAAGCTAAACATGCCGGAGAAAACAGACGATAAGAAACCCGAAACCACAGAAAGTAAAGTGTCTAACACGATTACTATTGTGATGGGTAAGGATGACCGGATTTTCTGGTATCAGAAGCCGCTGGCAGATGTGACGGTTGATGACCTGATGGAAACGGACTACTCGGCTTCGGGTATCCGGGCCGAAATCAACAAGAAACGGGCAAGTGCAATTGACACCTCGAAGTTCACGGTGATCATTAAGCCGTCTAATGAAGCTACCTTCGAAAACGCGGTAGACATATTGGACGAGATGGAGATTACGGGAAATAAGCGTTTTGCGATCGTGGATCTGATGCCACAGGAGCAGAAAGCTTATGAAGAACGGATGGCAAGGCCGAAAGGACAGTAAACTAAGGTAAATTGATATAGAGAAATGGCACAGAAAGTAACCTTAGACGATATAGTATTTGAAAACCGGAATAAAGAGTACGGTGCATACTATCTGAGAAAGAACTACAGCAAGTATCTTACCAAAGCTACCATTATCGGAGCTACGATATTTTGTCTTTTCCTTGGCGGAGCGCTGGCTTTTAACAAGTTCCAGGCGGCCAATGCGGAAAAGGAGATCCTGGTAGACTTGTCAGCTACGAACCTGGATGAAGAGCTCCCCGAAGAGGAGCTGGAAATTCCGGAAGAGCTGCCACCTCCGCCTCTGGAAGAACCACCTCCGGAAGTAGCCCAGGAGAAATTCCTTCCTCCCGAGCCTAAGAAAGACGAGGAAGTGAAGATCGAGGAACCACCACCACCGGCAGAAAAGCTGGAGAGAGCGGTTATTTCAAACAAAACAGTGGAAGGGGCTGAAGCCAAGGATGTATTCATCCCACCTCCACCACCCAAAGAAGTAGCCGTTGTAAAGGTGGAACAACCTAAAGAAGAGGAAATCTTTGTAGGTGTAGAGCAACAGCCTGAATACCCCGGTGGTGATAAGGCCATGTATACCTTCCTTGGGAAGAACATCAACTACCCTGCAGCTGCTACCAGAGCGAATATATCCGGAAGGGTGACTGTTCAGTTCGTAGTGGAAAAAGACGGATCAATAGGTACCGTGAAAGTGTTGAAGGGAATTGGTTTTGGTTGTGACGAAGAAGCCATGCGGGTGATCAAGTCAATGCCGAAATGGAGTCCCGGTAAACAAAACGGAAGGGCCGTGAGGGTGTATTACACCATACCGGTGATGTTCCAGCTGAGCGATTGATTTTGTTTTCTTTTCTTATACAAAAGAGCCGAAAATATTCGGCTCTTTTTTTTGTATTTTCATTTTTAACTATTAATTTAGTTGTATAAAACTAATTAATTAGTTTTACGACGATTGTTTTAGGTATAACGCAAACCTGAATAGAAAATGAAAGTGACGTTAGACGATGTGGTCTTTGAGACCCGGAACAAGGAGTATGGAGCATACTACCTGAGAAAAAACTACAGGCGCTACCTCACCCGGGCTACGGTGATGGGAACCGGCCTGTTCTGCCTGCTGTTTGGCGCGGCGCTGGCTTTTAACAAAATCCAGGCGGCCAACAGGGAGAAGGTGACTTATGTGATTGTGAACCCTTTTGATCTGCCGCAGGATGACCCTGAGCCGGTGGTGCCGGAAGAGCTGCCCCCGCCTCCCCTGGAAGAACCGGCTCCGGAAATGGCCCAGGAGAAATTCCTGCCTCCCGAGCCTAAGAAAGATGAAGAGGTGCTGGTAGAAGAGCCGCCGCCACCGGCCGAAAAGCTGGAAAAAGCGATTATTTCCAACAAGACGGTAGAAGGAACAGAGGCCAAAGACGTGTTCATTCCGCCGCCACCGACCAAAGAAGTGGCCGTGGTGAAGATGGAGCCGGTTGCCGAAGACGAGATCTTTATGGGGGTGGAGCAGGAAGCGGAATTTCCCGGAGGCTTAAATGAATTGATGAAGTTCCTCAAAAAGAATGTGAGCTACCCGGCTGCGGCGCAAAGGGCCAACATTTCAGGAAAGGTGATCCTCCAGTTTGTAGTGGAGAAAGACGGAACCGTAGGCCAGATCAAGGTTCTCAAGAGCGTGGGATTCGGCTGTGATGAGGAGGCCGTACGGGTAGTGAAAGCCATGCCGAGGTGGTCGCCGGGAAGGCAGAACGGCCGCGCGGTAAGGGTATACTATACGCTGCCGGTCAGCTATACGCTCCAGGAATGAGGCATGCGTCGGGCAGGCCAGGTACCTGCAGCAGATCATGCTCCTGCAATACCGGCCTGCCCGGGGCGCCGTCTGAAACGGACCCGGCATGAAAATATTTCTCCGGCCGGAGAAATATTTTTCGGCCCATACCCGAAAAGTTGACAAATCTGCTTATTTTGGCGTAAAAATGACGTCAGGTGGTAAAAACACCGGATTTGTAAAGCATGAACATAGAAGAGATCTTAGGTAAGCTGAAATTTGTACTGAGCCTGGTGGTGCCGGTTTGTTATGTAGGTATGGGCATTTATGTAATTTCCGAGAAAATATTTATCGTGAAAATACAGCCGCCCCTGTTTGCTTACTCGTTAGGGGCGGTGTTGATTGCTTACGGGCTATTCAGGCTTTACAGGGCCGTTAAACAGTAATGAGGAAATGATGAGATGGATAGGAATTATGGTGTGCGTTCTGGTGCTGGCCGCCTGCCAGTCAAAAAAAAGTGACCGCCCCAGTATTTATGAAGGCAGAATTAACGTAGGAATGGATGAGTCGATCGGTGCGATCATCCATGCCGAAACTGACGGGTACCGGATGCACTACCCCAGGGCCTCTTTTGATAACTATGTCATGCCCGAGAACACCGCCGTGAAGCTCCTGCTGGAAGACTCGATGGACGTGATCTGCATTACCCGTACACTCAATGAAGAAGAAATGAAGGTATTGGAGAAACGGGAGATCACTTACAAGCCGGCCCCTATGGCCCTCGACGCCGTGGTGTTGGTGATGAACCGGGAGGCCCAGCGGACGGGCATTTCACTGGCTGAGCTCAGGCAGCTGTTTACCTCCGGTGACTCTCCTGTGAAGCTGGTCTTTGACAGTGGCAATTCAAGCAACCTGAACCAGGTGCTGGGCCGCCTGGGAATTACAGATTTCAGCCGGAAAAACGTGGTGGCAGCCGGCGGAAACCAGAAGGTATTTGACTGGGTACAAAAAGACAGGAACGCCATAGGCTTTGTGGGGTATAACCTGATCAGCGAAAAGAGCAGCGAAGTGACGCGTGAGCTTAAGAACTCGGTAAAAATACTGAACGTCAGCGGAGACGGCGCCGGGGTGCTCCCGTCAAAAACCACTATCCTGGACCAGACCTATCCTTTTCACCGGACCATTTACCTGCATACCCTGGGAACCGCCTGGGGAGTGGAGAACGGGTTCATCCGGTTTGCCTGCAGCAAACCCGGGCAGCTGATTGCCGAAAAAATGGGGCTTGTACCTTATTATGCTATCCCTAAGGAGTTTGTATTAAGCAAAGAATCATTGGATTAATTTTTTTAACCTGCCCTGCTTTTTTTAACAATTGATTAAGAAAATTATGTTTTTTAAGCGGGTCTAAGGGTTAAATGCAGAAAAATCATGGAAAAATGCCTTTGTACGAGAGATGAAATTTGCTTAAATTGCGAGCCGATTTCAATATTTAACCGAAAAAGTAACTTTACAGCTTATTTAGAAATGATGATGAAGAGAACAAAAATTTGGGCGGTAGTAGGATTGCTGCTAACTTTTACCTGGTCGTTCGGACAGAGTATTGACCAGGTTGTTAAAGACCTGGATGCGGAAAGATACACGGCAGCCCTTGACGGAGCGAATAAGCTGGTAGTTTCATCGCCGGGCACGGATACGTACTTTCTGAAAGGGTACACTATCCTCTCGTCTCCGGATTATGCCAAGCCGGAAAACCTGAAAGCCGCCCGCGAGGCTTTTGAAGCAGGGAATGCTTTGGAAAAGAAGGGCGATCCCCTGAACCAGGTAGGTTTGGGAATGGTAAAGCTGGCATCCAAAGACATGGCCGGAGCAAAAGCGATCTTTGATGAAGTTAAAAAAGATACCAAATCGAAAAACCCGGATGTGCTTTACCGCATTGCCGAAGCCTATGTGATGTTTCCTGAAGCCAATGACCCGGCAGAAGCCATCCTGACCATTGACCTGGCATTAGACAAGCACAAAACCAAAGATAACCCGGAATATTACCTGGTGAAGGCAGAGGCATACCTGATGAAAGGGGATGGCGGAAGTGCCATGAACGCGCTGAACAATGCCGAAAGAGTAGGGAAGAAGCTGGCAAAAACCTATTCCAGAATGGCCCGTATCTGGTTGCAGAGCCGTAACTACCAGGGAGCTCAGGAAGCAATCAACAAAGGAATTGCGGCAGATCCGACCCATGCGCCGATCTATAAATACCAGAGCTCCTACTGGCAGACTTTCGGTGATTTCTCCAAATCAGCCGAGGCCGCTTCCAACTACCTGAAAAACTCTGACGGAGACGTGAAAGCAAAACTTCGTTATGCGAAGCTGGCCTTTATTGCGAAAGATTATGTGAACCTGAAAAGAATACTGGGCGAGATCAAAGGTTCAACCAGTGATCCGTACATTCACAGGATGGAGGGTATTGTGAACTACGAAGAGGGCAAATACACCCAGGCCGTAAAAGATTTTGAAAGCTTTATAAAAGCCAATCCGAAAGATGAGAACTTCGGCCTGGACTACGGGTACATTGGTCGTGCCTACCTGAAAATGGGCGGAGACTCGGCTACTGTGGCCATGAATGACTCACTGGGTCTGCTGAATATTGACAAAGCTGTAGCCGTTAACGATACCACTTTAGAAGCCGATTACTACAGTGAGGCAGCGCTCATTATGATGGAAAGAGGTGCTTTTGATAAAGCGGCCCAATTGACAGAAAAGAGCCTTAGCAGCAAAAAAGAGCCTAATGCTTCTGACTATGCCAGCCTGGGTACTACATTTTTCAGAGGCCGTAACTGGACCAAAGCCAATGAATACCTGGAGAAAGCCCTGGTAGAGTATAAAGACGGATGGCCGGCAGGTTACGCCCTGGCAGCCCTGGCTAAAACCTACCGCGATGCCGGTGACACCACTAAAAATCATTTGTACCTGGGAGCAGCTGATTTCGAGAAATACCTGCAGCTGATTGGTGAAGACGGTAAGAAGAACCCGGCTAACCAGACCTATGTGGTATATGCGCTGAAAACCCTGGCCGGCAGAGATCTGTCGAACCAGAATGTGGAAGCTGCCAAGGCCAAGATCGAAGAGCTGCTGAAGATCAAGCCTGATGATGCGGATGCACAGGCGATGTTCCATCGCTTCAGCAAAATGCTGGATCCGAATTATGTGATCCCGGAGACGCCGAAAGACTCAACGGGGAACGGAAGAGATTAAAATAAAAAAAGCCTGAAACTCAGGCTTTTTTTATTGCGCTTAATGCTTATCTTGCGGCCCGATACCATATTGTAAACTGAAATAGATGTTTAATCTTGTAATTTTTGGCCCTCCGGGTGCGGGAAAAGGAACCCAGTCAGAGAAGATCATTAATAAATATAAACTGGTACACCTCTCTACAGGAGATATGTTCAGAGCCCACATCTCTAATGAAACAGAGCTGGGCAGGAAAGTGAAGGAAATACTGGCCGACGGCCGGTTGGTGCCTGACTCGATCACCATTGATATGCTGGAAGAAGAAGTGAAGAAAAATCCCGAAGCCAAAGGATTTATCTTTGACGGTTTTCCGCGTACCGTACCACAGGCCGAAGCGCTTGATGCTTTCCTGGAAAGCAAAGGTTGCGGAATTGACCTCGTTTTGCAGCTCGACGTAGACCAGGAAGTGATCAAACACCGGATCGCCGAGCGCCAGAAGGTGAGTGGCCGGGCAGATGACGATGCCGTTAAGCTGCTGAAACGGATTGACGAATATTTTGACAAGACCATCCATGTGCTGCCTTACTACAAAGAGCAGGGAAAAGTGACCACCATTAACGGTGTGGGCAGGATTGAAGATATTTTTGATAAGATCTCCGGCGCGATAGACGAAAAATACTGAGCACCCGCACGATGGTGGGTACTGAAAACTCCTTGTTATGAGGAGTTTTTTGTTTTAAAAGAAACTAAACAGGGGCCTGCTTAGGTTCTAGATATATGACATCGAACTTTATTGATTACGTAAAAATAAACCTGAAATCAGGTAACGGTGGCCGGGGCTTTACGCATTTCCGGCGTGAAAAATTTGTAGATAAGGGTGGCCCCGACGGTGGCGACGGCGGCCGGGGCGGCCATATTATACTACGGGGTAACAAGCAGTACTGGACCCTCATTCACCTGAAATACCAGAAGCATATCAAGGCCGATCACGGTGAAGGCGGTGGCAAAAGCCGCAGTACGGGCAAGCAGGGCAAAGATGTGGTGCTGGATGTGCCTTTGGGAACCGTGGCCCGGAATGCAGAAACGAATGAGAAGCTGGCGGAGATCCTGGAAGACGGTCAGGAGGTGATTCTGCTGCCCGGCGGGATGGGCGGACTGGGCAATTACCACTTCAAGACCAGCACCAACCAGGCTCCGGATTACTCGCAGCCCGGAATCCCGGGCCAGGAGATCTGGGTCATCCTGGAGCTGAAGCTGTTGGCTGATGTGGGGCTGGTGGGCTTCCCGAATGCAGGGAAATCTACCCTGCTTTCGGTGGTGTCGGCCGCACGCCCGGAGATCGGTGATTACCCGTTTACCACCCTTGTGCCTAACCTGGGGGTAGTGCAGTATCATGACTTCCAGTCGTTTGTGATGGCCGATATCCCGGGCATTATTGAAGGGGCTTCGGAAGGCAAGGGGCTGGGGCTCCGGTTTTTACGGCACATTGAGCGAAACAGCAACCTGCTGTTCCTGGTAGACGGAAGCGGTGAGACACCGGCCGGGGAATATGCCACCCTGCTCAGTGAGCTTGAAAAATATAACCCGGAGCTGCTGGATAAGAACCGGTTGCTGGCCATTACCAAGTGCGACCTGATCACGGAATCAGACCGGGAGGAGATCCGGGCAACACTGCCGCCGGGAATTCCCTGTGTATTTATCTCAGCGAAGACCATGGAGGGCATTAGCGAGCTGAAAGACCTCATCTGGCAGAGTCTGAACGATTATTTAGAATAATTTCAAACTGCATTTCAGGGGGCATTCTCCCCGCTGATCTGTTTTTTTTATGTTCCCGGGGTAGTATTTTTGTTTGTTAAAATATCATTCAATGTCAGTTAGTGTTCCGCAGGATTATTTACCTCTTTTTATACAATTGGCCCTGGCGCTGGGCTTTGTGGTGATGACGCTGATTGCCACCCATGTACTGGGTCCCCGGCTACGCAGCAGGAAGAAAGAGATGCCGTTTGAGTGCGGTGTGGAAAGTGTGGGTGATGCGCGTATGCCGCTGAATGTGCGTTATTTTCTGACCGCCATTCTGTTTGTATTGTTTGATGTGGAGGTAATATTCATGTATCCCTGGGCGGTGAATTTTAAAGGCCTGGGATGGCTCGGTTTTTATGAAATGCTGCTGTTTGTGGCGTTCCTGATGGCCGGCTTTTATTATGTGATCAGGAAAGGAGTTCTTGACTGGGAAAAAGAGTAATTATGACAAGTGTAAAAATGACAGATGCGCCTCCGGGATATGAAGGGCCGGGTTTTTTTGCCACTTCTTTGGATAAGTTGATCGGGATAGCCAGGAGTAATTCTTTGTGGCCGCTTCCGTTTGCCACGTCCTGCTGCGGCATAGAATTCATGGCTACCATGGGGTCGCACTACGATATTTCGCGGTTTGGTGCCGAAAGGCCCAGCTTCTCCCCCCGGCAGTCAGACGTGCTGCTGGTGATGGGCACCATTGCCAAAAAAATGGCGCCGGTGGTGAAGCAGGTATACCTGCAGATGGCTGAGCCCCGCTGGGTGGTGGCCGTGGGTGCCTGTGCTTCATCGGGTGGAATTTTCGATACCTATTCCGTATTGCAGGGAATTGACCGGGTTATCCCGGTAGACGTATATGTGCCGGGCTGCCCGCCCCGGCCCGAGCAGATCCTGGACGGCCTCATGCAGGTGCAGGAGCTGGCCAAAGGCGAATCGCTGAGAAGAAGAGAAAGCGAAGAGTACAGGGCCTTGTTGGAATCGTATAATATTCTGGAGAAAAATGATAGATAATCAACGCCTGGTAGAGGAGATCGGGGGGCATTTCGGAGAGAAAGTGCGCCAGTTCGGAGAGAATTCGGGCATTCTTACCTTTTCCATCGCTCCCGGTGACTTAACGGAAGTGGTTGCCTTTTTAAAGGAGCACCCCGTGCTGAAATTTAATTTTCTTACAGATATTACCGGTATCCATTTTCCGGATAACGAAGGCGCCGAGCTTTGCTCGGTATACATGATGCACAGCTGGGAAAACCGGATCCGGGTACGGATAAAGGTTTTTCTTCCGAAAGAAAATCCGGTGGTTCCTTCCCTGACGCCTTTGTTTAATGCAGCCAACTGGATGGAACGGGAAACATTTGATTTCTTCGGGATCCTCTTTTCCGGGCATCCTAACCTGAAGCGTATCCTGAATATGGAAGATATGGATTATCATCCTATGCGGAAAGAATATGCTTTGGAAGACCCGACCCGGAGAGACAAAATTGACGACTTATTTGGAAGATGACAGAAAAAAATACCCTGGTAGCCAGAACACAGGAAGAGGCTCTGGCACTGAATGTCCCTCTTCAGGAAGAGAATAACTACACCACGCTGAATCTCGGGCCTACGCATCCGGCCACCCACGGGATTTTCCAGAATATCCTGACCATGGACGGTGAGAGGATCGTCTCCAGTGATATGACGGTGGGGTATATTCACCGGGCATTTGAGAAGATAGCCGAAAGGCGGCCCTTTTACCAGATCACCACGCTGACCGACCGCATGAACTACTGTTCGTCGCCCATCAACAATATGGGATGGCACATGACCGTAGAAAAGCTGCTGGAAATTACAGTGCCCAAGCGGGCCCAGTATATCCGGGTGATCATGATGGAGCTGGCCCGGATTGCCGATCACCTCATCTGCTCATCTATCATGGGCGTTGATACGGGGGCCTTCTCGGGCTTCCTGTATGTGATGCAGGAGCGGGAAAAAATTTACGAGATCTACGAAGAGATGTGCGGTGCCCGCCTGACCACCAACATGGGGCGTATTGGCGGGATGGAGCGCGACCTTTCGCCTACTGCCATCAAAAAGATAAAAGACCTGGTGTACAACTCCCTGCCGAAAGTATTTGCTGAATTTGAAGAGCTGTTCGACAGGAACCGGATTTTCCGCGACCGGACCATAGGAGTAGGTGCTGTAAGCCAGGAAATGGCCATGAGCTACGGCTTTACCGGCCCCAACCTGAGAGCTGCGGGCATTGATTATGATGTACGGGTCATGGAGCCCTATTCTTCGTACGAAGATTTTGAATTTGATATTCCGGTAGGGCATAACGGCGATACCTATGACCGGTATAAGGTGCGGAACGCCGAGGTTTGGGAAAGTATCAAAATTGTACGGCAGGCTATTGAAAACCTCCCGGAAGGGCCCTATTATGCCAACGAGAACCATTATTACCTGCCGCCCAAGCATTCGGTATATCGCAATATGGAAGCCCTGATCTACCACTTTAAGATTGTGATGGGCGAAATAGATGCCCCGGTAGGAGAGGTATACCATGCGGTGGAAGGCGGAAACGGTGAGCTGGGCTTCTACCTGATCAGTGACGGCGGGAGGACCCCTTACCGGCTGCATTTCCGCAGGCCCTGCTTTATCTATTACCAGGCTTTCGGTGAGCTGATCAAAGGCGGTACGGTATCGGATGCCGTTCCGATCATGAGCAGCCTGAACGTTATTGCCGGTGAACTTGATGCTTAACAAAAGAGAGAGATGATTGCATTTACAGAAGAAAGATTGGCCCGGGCGGAAGAAATCATCGCTCGTTACCCGGAAGGCAGGCAAAAGTCGGCCTTATTGCCATTGCTGCACCTGGCGCAGGAGCAACACGGATGGGTGAGCGCAGAGGTGATGGATTATATTGCTGAAAAACTCGGGATTGAACCCGTGGAAGTATATGAAGTGGCTACTTTTTACACCATGTTCCACCTGGAGCCGGTAGGTAAGCATGTCATTGAATATTGCCGGACCGGCCCTTGTTGCGCTATGGGCGGTGAAGAGGTCTATGCGTATATGAAAGAGAAGCTGGGAGTTTCTTCCAACCAGACCACCGCTGACGGATTATTCACACTGAAAGAAGTGGAATGCCTGGCGGCCTGCGGCTGGGGCCCCTGTTTCCAGATCAGGGAGAAATTCTATATGCATCTGGATAATGCAAAAATTGACCAAATCATTGACGAATTGAGTAAGTAATTATGGCATTAAAGATATTAACCGAACACATTGATAAGCCCGGAATTGAAACTTTCGAGGTTTACAGGAAATACGGTGGATACACGGCCGTAGAGAAGGCCCTGAAGAAGATGACCCCTGAAGAAGTGGTGGAAGAGGTGAAGAAGTCAGGTGTACGGGGACGTGGCGGGGCCGGATTCCCAATGGGGATGAAATGGAGCTTCCTGGCCAAGCCGGAGGGCGTGCCGAGATACCTGGTGTGCAACGGCGACGAGTCGGAACCCGGTACCTTTAAAGACCATTTCATGATGAAGACCATCCCCCACCTCCTGATTGAAGGGATGATCGTATCCAGCTATGCCCTGGGCGCCAACAAGTCGTTTATCTATGTACGCGGTGAGCTCATGTATGTGATCCGTATCCTGGAAAAAGCCATTGCCGAAGCCAAAGCGGCCGGTTTCCTGGGGAAAAATATACTGGGTACCGGCTATGACCTGGAGCTGGTGGTACAGCCCGGTGGCGGAGCTTACATCTGCGGTGAAGAAACGGCCCTGCTTGAATCACTGGAAGGCAAAAGAGGTAACCCGAGAAACAAGCCGCCTTTCCCTGCCGTAAAAGGACTTTACGAAAGCCCTACGGTAGTGAATAACGTGGAGTCGATCTCCAATACCCCGTGGATCATCAATAACGGTGGTGATGCGTATGCGGCCATCGGCATAGGCCGCAGCACGGGTACCAAGCTGATCTCGGCTTCCGGGCATATCAAAAATCCGGGGGTTTACGAGATCACCCTGGGGGTTCCGGTAGAAGAATTTATTTATTCTGATGAATACCTGGGCGGAATACGCGACGGCCATTACCTGAAAGCGGTAGTGGCGGGAGGCTCTTCGGTGCCGATTCTTCCGGCTAACCTGATCACGAAGACAGCTAACGGGGAAAACCGGCTGATGACCTATGAATCACTGTCGGACGGTGGTTTTGCCACAGGCACCATGCTGGGATCAGGCGGTTTTATTGTAATGGATGAAACCACCTGCATTGTCAGGAATACCTGGAATTTTACCCGGTTTTACCGGCACGAATCGTGCGGACAGTGCTCGCCCTGCCGCGAAGGAACCGGCTGGATGGAGAAGGTGCTGCACCGGATCGAGCACGGAGAAGGCAATGAACGCGATATCGACCTGCTGGTGGATGTGGCGAAAAGAATAGAAGGAAATACGATTTGTCCGCTGGGCGATGCCGCCGCATGGCCGGTGGCCAGTGCCATCCGTCATTTCAGGGACGAGTTTGAATGGCACATACGTTACCCGGCAGAAGCCGCTAAAAAAGGTGCGGTATACATGCCGGAAAATGTTTTAGTTTAAAAGATAGTAAGAGATATGGATGCTCCTCAGTTAATAAAAGTAACCATAGACGGCCGGGAAATACACGTGCCTGCCGGTACGACCATCCTGGAAGCTGCCCGGCAGATAGGACCGGATGTGGCTCCGCCGGCTATGTGTTATTACAAGCCCCTGAAAGGTTCCGGAGGAAAGTGCAGGGCCTGCCTGGTGAAAGTTACCCAGGGCTCGGAAAAAGATCCGCGGCCTATGCCCAAGCTGGTGGCTTCGTGTATCACGGGAGTTCAGGACGGCATGGTGGTGGAAAATTACACCAACCCTGAAGTGGTGGATGCCCGCAAAGGCATCGTGGAATTCCTGCTGATCAATCACCCGCTCGACTGCCCGGTTTGCGACCAGGCCGGAGAGTGCTATTTGCAGGATTTTTCATACGAGCACGGACTGGCCACAACCCGGTACGAAGAAGAGCGGCGCACGTTTGACCGCGAGGATATCGGCGATAAGATCCAGCTGCACATGAACCGGTGTATTCTGTGCTACCGTTGCGTATATACCGCTAACCAGATCACCGATCAGCGGGTACACGGCGTTATGTACCGGGGCGATCACGCAGAGATCAGCACGTATATCCGTAAGGCTATAGACAATGATTTTTCAGGAAACGTGATCGATGTTTGTCCTGTGGGAGCCCTGACCGACAAAACCTACCGTTTCAAGAGCCGGGTATGGTTCTCCAAACCGGTAGATGCCCACCGCGACTGTGAAAAATGCTGCGGTAAGGTCAATCTCTGGTACAAAGGGAACGAGGTGATTAGGGTTACGGCACGGAAAAACCAGTGGGGAGAAGTAGAAGATTTTATCTGTAACACCTGCCGGTACGATAAGAAAGAAACGTCTGACTGGGTGATTGAAGGACCGACAAAAATCTCCAGGGCATCGGTGATTTCGGCCAATAAATATCCGAAAAATGCGATCCGGAAAACGGAATACGGCCTGGAGCATGCGGCCCGTAACTACAAGCAGATAGACGATACAAGACCTTATGATAAGAATTTGAAGGAAATTAAGCAGTCAGAGGATTATAAGGCACTCATGGAAAAAAACGAAGCTTATTTTTCTAAAAAATAGATAGCGAATGGAGTCAGTTTTATTGATAAAGGGAATCATCATCTTAGTGATTTTTGCACTAAGCTTAGGAATAGCCGCCTACGAAACTTATTTTGAACGGGTGATAGCGGCGTATATCCAGGACCGGGTAGGACCCGACCGCGCAGGCCCGCACGGGATCCTGCAGCCCCTGGCCGACGCCGGAAAACTCTTTTTTAAAGAAGATTTTGTGCCGGTGATGGCCGATAAATGGCTGTTTATCATCGGGCCCGGTATTGCCATGTTTATGGCCCTGATGAGCAGTGCGGTGATTCCGTTTGGTGAGACGCTCAAGATAGGACAACACCTGGTGCCTATCCAGGGGATGGATGTGAACATCGGTATTTTGTGGGTGTTTGGAGTGGTAGCCATGGGCGTATACGGTATGCTGATCGGTGGCTGGGCTTCCAACAACAAATACTCCCTGTATGGCGCTATACGTGCGGCATCGCAGGCCATATCGTACGAAATTGCCCTGGGACTCTGCCTGCTGGCGGTTATCCTGGTGACAGGCTCGCTTTCCATGCGGGAAATTGCCACTCAGCAGCACGGATTCAACTGGAATATTTTCTACCAGCCGGTAGGATTTATCCTGTTTTTTACCTGTGCGCTGGCCGAATGTAACCGTACACCGTTTGACCTGCCGGAAACGGAGGCAGAGTTGGTGGTGGGGTATATGACGGAGTTTGGCTCCATGAAAATGGGTCTTTATATGTTTGCCGAATACGTGAACATGTTTGTTTCATCGGCGATCATGGCCAGCCTGTATTTCGGCGCCTATAATTACCCCGGAATGGATTTTGTGCGGGAATTCCTGACCGGGAAGCTGGGAGATACCGCCGGCCATAACCTGGCCACCCTTTTGGGAACGGCCGTATTCTTTATCAAGATATTCCTGTTTATCTTTACATTTATGTGGATCCGGTGGACCCTGCCGCGTTTCAAATACGAGCAGCTGATGAAGCTGGGATGGCAATGGATGGTACCGCTGGCTATGGTTAACCTGGTGGTGATGGCTGTGGCCACGTTATCCGGGAAGCCGCTGCTGGTAGCCTGGCTGGGAATGGGAGGATTCCTCCTGCTGTACTTTACAGGTAGAACTATGTACGAAAAACGTTTTAATTAAGGGGTATGCAGCTGACAGACAGATCAAAAAAGACCGATAAATCCGACCTGAGTGTAGTTGAGAAAACTTACCTGCCGGGCGTATTCAAGGGTATGGCCATTACGCTGAAGCATTTCTTTATGCCCAAGCCTACTATCCGTTACCCGGAGCAGAAAAGATACCTGGGGCCGGTTTTCAGGGGGCACCATATCCTGAAACGCGATGACCAGGGCCGGGAACGTTGTACGGCCTGCGGCTTATGCGCACTGGCATGCCCTGCCGAAGCCATTTCGATGGTGGCGGCTGAGCGGGTAAAAGGAGAGGAGCATCTCTACCGGGAAGAAAAATATGCGGCGTCATACGAGATCAATATGCTTCGCTGCATTTTCTGCGGCTTGTGTGAAGAAGCCTGCCCCAAACAGGCCATATACCTGCGGCACGATAAATTTGTGCCCGTATTTACCGACCGCCACGATGTGATTTACGGAAAAGACCAGCTGGTGGAAGACATGAACAACCGGTATAACCGGGATGCCTGGACAAAAGAAGACATGGCGAAACTCTGGGAAAAACAAAATGTGCAATAATGGAGATATTTAAAAATATAGCAATGGTAGAGTGGGTGTTTTATTTCTTTTCGGCCCTCGCTATAAGCGGTGCCCTGGGCACCATTCTTTCCCGGAAGCCTATGCATAGTGTGATCGCCGTGATCATTACGTTCTTTGCCCTTTCGGGTATTTATGTGCTTCTGAATGCCCAGTTCCTGGCGGTAGTGAACATCATTGTCTATGCCGGCGCAATTATGGTGCTTTTCCTGTTTGTGATCATGTTCCTGAACCTGCGGCAGGAGAGCAATGAGCTGAACAATACTTCTATGGTCATAGCGGCCACGGTTTCGGGCCTGCTCCTGGTGCTGATGCTGGTGGTGGTTTTCAGAAAGGCCTATATTGAGCCCGTAAATCCTGTTGGATTCAGTAACCAGACCGGTATGATCGAAAGACTGGGCAGCTTGCTGTATACCCATTATATGTTGCCTTTTGAGCTGGTATCCGTGCTGTTCCTGGTGGCCATTTCCGGCGCTATCCTGATTGGTAAGCGCGAGAAAGGCGGACGCCACTTCTAAGGCCTTTTATACCTAAGGAGATTATTCAGGAACCCGGGCAAAGCGGCGGATCGCAAACCGCCGGAAAGTATCGGGTATCCGGCCGATGACGCCCTGGAGGTGTACGAAGTAAAAATCGCGCAGTATCTCAAAATCTTCGAGTTCAATGACCTGCAGGTCTCCGTTGGCCAGCTCCCTGGTGACGGCATGAAGCGACAGGAACGAAAAGCAGTTGGTTTGCAGGAGGAAACTCTTGATGCTTTCTGTGCTGGCCATGATCACTTTGACACTCAGTTCCTGCCATTCCATGTCTACACTTGCCAAGGCTTTCCGGATGATCTCATTCGTACCTGATCCCTGTTCCCGGAGAACAAATTCGAAATTTTTCAATGCAGCCGGCCGGATTACCTTTTCCGGAACTTTCGGATTGCCCGTTCGGGTGACCAGTACAATCTCGTCTTTCATGAAAGATTCGTACCTGATGGCGCTGTTGTCGGTCAGTCCCTCTACAATGCCCAGGTCAATGGTTTTGTCAAGCAGCCATTCCTCAATTTGCCTGGAGTTTCCATGAAGTGTTTTAATGCTGATGTTGGGCAATGCCGTGTGAAAATCAACCAGGATCTGCGGGATAATGTAATGCGAGAGCGTGGTGGAGGCGCCCAGCCTGATTTCTCCGGTGTCGCGCCCGGCCAGCAGCTCCATCCGCTCGTTCAGCTCTTCATAAATCCCGGAGATCTGCCGGGCGTGGTTCAGGAGAATCTGACCTGCCTCCGTGAGCAGGAGCCGGTTGCCGGATCGTTCAAAAAGATTTTTGCCGGTCTTCAGCTCAAGCTCATGGATATTCTTACTCACCGCCGGCTGGGAGATATTTAGCTCCCGGGCAGCTTTGGTAAAATTCAGGTGTCTTGCTGCAGTCAGGAATACTGCTATTTTAAAATCGATGCTTATCATCTGTGGCGTGGTTTGTCATTTCCCTCAAAGATGCTCCTGTAAAGATATAAGCGCCGTACGGTTTTATTCCGTTTGAAATCCGTATTTTTTATAAATCTGCTTAGCTTCGTCAGAGATCAGGTAATCCATAAACAGCCTGGCGGCCTCGGGGTGTGGCGCCGCTTTCAGCTGGCCTGCAATATAGCTGGCTCGTACATTCTGCTTTAACGGGATAGCAATCTCTTCTACCGGGTGACCGATCATTTTCTGGTAAACTACCTCGGATGTCCATACGGGTGCTACATCACTGGTGCCGTACAGGATACGCAGCGGGCTTTCGCGGTGATGTATACGGGTGAGGTAGGTAGAGCCGTCGCTCACCTTATTGACCATTATGGCCTGGTGTAGGGCTTCACCGCCGGCATTCCGGAAAGCGGTTTCTATCTGCCGCCCGATGCCCTCCCAGGCGGGGTTAGGCATGCTGATTTTCACCGCAGGCTTCCGGAGGTCGGCCAGGCCGGTGATCCGGGCCGGGTTGCCCTTGGGTACCATCAGGCTCAGCCCGTTATAGGCATATACTTCGGTCCGGCTGAAGTACCCGTCCATCGACTCAATCCGCGACTTGCCGGCGGTATATACATCGGGCTTGTGGGTGATCCGCAGGTTGCCCAGGGTAAGAGAGCCGCCCTCAATCTGCCGGGCCAGTATACCCGGAGGCAGGGTCTCCACAAAGATCCGTTCAATATGCGGATGTTTCCGGCGAAATTCCGCCAGCAGCTCGTCAACACACATAAACTGGTTCCCGGCAAAGAAAACAATCAGCTGCGGGTCAACAATATCGCCGTAAAGATCAGGAACGTTGTTAATGCCTTTAACAGTAAATTCTACGGCAGATGCCGGCGGCGTATTCCACGGCGGATCATACCGGTGCGTGTCTTCCTGGGCCCGTGCGCTGTAAAAAGTAGCTACAGCCAGGGCCATGATTAACCAATAGTTGCTTTTCATCAGTATATCAGGGTTTAACGATTGTCCAGCCTTCGGCTGCGCGGATAACCAGCTCGCCGTTCCCGGTAGGTACATAGGCAAGAAAATCGTAAAGCTCGCTTTTGTCAATTTTTCGCTCTCTCAGGGTGTTAAGGCATTGGGCCACAATCACACCCTGCTCTGCGAGCCCCCTTATGCCTTCTTCAAATTCACTGCCTTTGCGGTAGGCTTCGGTACCGCCGGAAAAGGCCACCAGCTCTACCTGCACTTTCCCGGCCAGGCGCGGATCTTTCAGCAGGTTATTGATGTTCCGGATGGTTTTCCGGATGATGTCGGGCGATGCCTGGTCCATCTGGTAAATGGCTTTGTAAAGCGGTCGGGTAGCCTCGGCACCGGTATATTCGCGGTTCTTACTGAGGGCCTGCTGGCCGTTTGATTCGGCACATACGCCCAGAAACAGGGCGGCGGCGAGAAAAATACTTCGGGTATTCATACTTTTTTGATGGTTAAAAATTAAAAGGACCGTATTTATGCTGTTGCTGCGGAATGGTGTCGGCATAAGGGGGATATGGACAGTCTTTGGGCTTCTTTTTGAGATCGGGGTAGTCTTTTTCTTTCCCGGCTTTCTGCGGCCGGGCCTGGCTGTTGATGTAGGCCGCCACGTCATAGGCATCGGTGTCGCTTAAAACCGGGCTGTCGTGCGTTACTCCCAGGGGCATATTTCCTTTGATGAAGCGGGCGGCCGTGAGGATACGGGCCATACCGGCCCCGTCGTTGTATGAGTCGGGCCCCCACAGGGGCGGGTAGAGGTAGCCGCCTTCCCGGTTGCCTTCACTGCCTTTGAGCCCCTGGCCGCCTGCCCCGTGGCAGGAAGTGCAGTTTTGGGCATATACTCTGGCTCCCCGGGCCAGGTCAGCGGCGCGGCCGGGAGGTGTGAAATCAACAAACCCCTGGCCTTTTATGCGTATGCCTACAGGCACATCACGACTAAGATGCTTAATATAGGTGATGATGGCCCGGATGACCTCGTCGTTAGGGTCGAGCGCCTTTCCGTTCATGCTTCGTTCCAGGCAGCCGTTGACCCGCTCTTCCAGCGACACGATCATGTTTTCACGCCCGATGTAGATCGGGAATACGCCGCTCAGCCCGATATAAGGGGCCGCAAAGGGCTTGGTGCCCCCGTTTAAATGGCAGCTGCTGCAGGCCAGGTGATTGCCTGTAACCGGGCGTTTGCTTTCCGGACCGATAAGCGCATATGTTTCCGTAATGAGCTTGTAGCCGTAAGCGGCCAGCTGACCTTCCGGGGTGTTTGCAAACGGCGGAATTTCATAGTCTTCCGCTACAGAGGCAGGAACGGCCCTGTCTTCCCCACTGCCGGGAGGTACGGCAGGAGCTGTGCTTGTAACCGGTACGGGCTGGTGCATATAGTATGCTATACCTGCAATCAGGAGTACGCCAAGCGCAACAAGGTAAGCAATATATCTGACCAGTTTAGCCAGTCCGGTTACCTGGCTTTCTTTATACATGTTTTATTCGATAAACTTTCAGCTACAAATCTACTATAGGTTAGTCTCAGAATAAAACGATATTTTATTATAGCCCATAACTTTTGGTTATAGATATTTTTTAGAATTCAAACCGGGTGGACAGGCAGCGGCCCTGCTGTTTTGAGCGTATATCAGGGAAACCAATTAATTCTTGTATGAAGCTCAGAAATGCTGTATGGTGTGCAGTGGGGGGAATGACCCTATTTTTAAACAGTTGCGAGGAAAACGATGTTTCCGTGGCTGAAATTTCGGAACTGAACTGTTCGCAGGCTGTGTTTTCAGCTGAAGCGGTCAGTGGTACTTCATTTACGGCAACGGCAACGGTACCCTATACCGGGGGGAACGGGGCGGCGTATGATGCAGGAGAGGCCGTTGCTTCAACCGGGGTTACGGGCCTTACCGCTACTTTAGCGGGAGGCACACTGGCTACCGGTGCCGGAAGCGCCGTTTTTACCCTTACCGGTACCCCTGCCACAGAAGGTACAGCGGTTTTTGAGATCAGCGTGGGCGGTCGGAGCTGCAGCTTGTCTTTACCGGTAAAAGCATCTGCTGCCGGTATTTCTACCCTGGAGGTGAAGACGGCGGCTCCGGCAGCCACGGAATCAGTGGCTTACACCGGTTCATTTACCCTGGCTTACACCGGGGGGAACGGGGGTGCCTATACGGCTTCCACGGTTACTTCTACCGGGGTGGAGGGGCTCACCGCTACTCTTGCCGAAGGCCAGCTGGCCAATGGGGAAGGCACATTGGCCTATACCCTGTCTGGAACCCCGACGTCTGACGGAACCGCCATTTTTAATATCAGCTTCGGTGGTAAAAGCTGTACGGTTACTGTTGCCGTAGCTGCGGCTACTTCAGGTACGGACCAGGCGGCCTCTGATACCGTTAAGATTGCGTATTCGGGTACGGGCGCTACCGTAAGCAACGGATACGCCGACCAGGGTGTAAGCGTTGCCGTAAGCGGTGCGGATGTGGTGGTCACTGCCACCAGCCTCAGCAAAGAAATAGTGTACCTTTTGTCTGGCACCGCTACCAAAGGAAGCTTCAAGATCTACAGCGATTATAAGTTTAACCTTACTTTGCAGAACCTGAACCTGACCAATACTGCCGGACCGGCCATCAATATCCAGTCGGGCAAGAAAGCTACTGTTTCCTTACCGGCAGGAACCGCCAGTACATTGACTGACGGCGCCACGTATGCTTCTTCTTCCGAAGACCAGAAAGGTACGCTGTTCAGCGAAGGACAGCTGGTGTTTACAGGAACGGGTGCACTGACGGTATCGGGTAACAACAAGCACGGGATCGTTTCAGACGATTACATATCGGTCAGCCAGGCCACCATTACCGTGAAATCTGCTGCAAAAGACGCTATCCATACCAACGATTACTTTTCAATGGACAGCGGAACGCTTACCCTGACAGCATCGGGTGACGGCATTGAAGTGGAAGAGGGATATGCACTGGTGAGTGGCGGTAAGGTAACCATCAACAGTGTGGGTGACGGAATTAAAACGTCTTATTCGGGAACAGATGCAACCATCAGTCCCTATATAGCGGTTAAAGGAGGTACACTGAATATTACCACCACCGGCGAAAAAGGAAATGCCCTGAAAAGCAAGGGGTATACTGCCATAGGCACGGCAGAGACGCTGACCCTGACCGTGAGCGGCAAGGGCTCGAAGGCCATTAAAACCAGTGGCGACCTGACCATCAGCTCGGGCACGCTTAAGCTGTCTACGACCGGTGCGGCATTTTACGATACATCTGATGCCGATATCGCAGCACCTGCCGGTATCAACTGCGACGGTAACCTGGTCATTAACGGAGGTACCCTCGTGGTGAGCAGCACGGGCGCGGGAGCCAAGGGAATAACCGTAGACGGTACCTCTGCTATTAACGGAGGAAATATTAGCATCACGGCTTCAGGAGCCAAATTTACCTATTCAAACGCGCTGACCAGCGAAGCGAAAGGATTTAAGAGCGACGGCGCATTCATCATGACCAACGGGGAGCTGAATATTTCGGCTACCGACGACGGCCTGAAATCGGAGACGTCTGTAACCATATCTAACGGTACACTGAATATTACCAAATCTACCGAAGGCGTAGAAGCCCCGCTGATCACCTTTGAAGGCGGCGTTTCGAATATTGTTTCATCAGATGACGGTATCAATGCCACCAAAGGCACGGTGAATGGCGGAACGGAGTCGAACGACGGCAGCCACCTGTACATCAAAGGCGGGATTGTTATTGTAACCGGCAGCGATGCCATAGACAGTAACGGGAACATTACCATTTCAGGTGGAACCACCATTGTGTGCGGTCCGACCAACCAGCCCGAGGAAGGGGTAGACTTTAACGGCACGTTCCTGATTAACGGTGGTAATGTCATTATTGCGGGATCGAATTCAATGATGACCAAAGCCATGGGAACTGCGTCTGCCCAGGTAGGCCTGTACATCAAGTCGGGTTCGCAGCTGCCGGCTTCTTCCCTCCTGCATATTGAGAATGCCAGCGGTACGGAGATGGTTACCTTCAAGCCTAAAAATGCGGTGTATTATTTTCATTTTTCGAATGCCGCTATGGCTAAGAACACCCAGTATAAGATATATTTCGGAGGCGCATACAGCGGCGGAAGCTTCGTAGGCGGCTCTTCAGGCTGGGGAATGTATACGGGCGGCACCTATTCTTCTTCAGGAGCTACCCTGAAGGCAACTACTACCACGTCGGCGTCGGCTACGGTGAATACGGTTACGTTTTAATCAGGGGTCAGCCGCACGAAAACGGGCAGAAAATGAAAGTTTTCTGCCCGTTGTGTTTTATATTGCGGGGAAGAGTTAATAGTGAAAAGTTAACAGTTAAAAGTGAACAGTGAAAAGTGAAGGTGTATTAAATGGTTGGGGGTGTGTTTTGGGGTTTGTGGGAATAATGTTGGATAAGATAAAAAACAGAAGATGGCGTTGATACTTCCGGTTTTAGGGAAAAGCCCGGTTTACGGCGATAATTGCTGGTTTGCTCCCAATGCTACATTGGCAGGAGATATCGTGATGGGGGATGATTGCACCGTTTGGTTCAATGCCGTGGTGCGGGGCGATGTGAACAGCATAGTGATGGGTAACCGGGTGAACATCCAGGATGGTGCCGTGATTCACTGCACCTACCAGAAAACCCGTACCCTGATCGGGAATTATGTGAGCATTGCCCACAATGCCATTGTTCACGGGTGTACCATTGAAGATGAGGTGCTGATCGGGATGGGCGCTATTATTATGGACGGCGCGGTGATCGGCCGGAACGCCATTATCGGGGCGGGTGCCATAGTAACCCAGAATACAATAGTACCGCCCGGTACGGTATGGACCGGTAACCCGGCAAAATACCGGAAAGATATAAGTGCTGAGCTGGCCGAAGTATTTATGCGCACGGCCAATAATTACGTGATGTACTCCGGCTGGTTTAAAGAACAGGATTAATTGTTGTTCTTCCCTGCCCTGAAAATCTCACTTCGTACGTCGCGTTCTTCAGGAACGCCCGTACTGCTTTCGCTGAGGCCTTTTATGAGGCTCCCGTTTTTCACCGACCGGATAAAATTCACCCAGGTGCCCGCATTCATCAGCGGGTTCATGGTAGTCATTTTCTGGTTCTGCAGGTGATTCAGCTGCTGATCCAGGGCGTACCGGTAGTTGCTCATGGCGTTCATGGGCGTAGCCATGGCAATAGAGCGCAGGGTTGAGCTGCCCAGGTTTCGTTCAATGATCTTCCGTTCGTCCTCGTTGGGCGTATCCATGCTCAGGAAAGCCATTTTGAACTCTTCTTCTGTTCTGAAGGGATATACTTTTACTTCTTTGAGCCACTTGTTCTCGATATTCAGCTCTACCACGGCAGAGTAGGTCAGGCCGGTATTGCGGGGAATGATGTGGTATTGCGGCTTAAAGCCCAGGAAAGAAAATACGAGGGAGTCACCCGGAAACACATCCAGGATAAAGTAGCCTTTGGCATTGGTTTGTACTCCTTTCCCGGCCCGCTGGTTGATCACATAGGCACCCACCATGGGCTCGTCGGTACTGCCGTCAATCACAAACCCCGAAAAGGTAATGAATTTCTGCTCCCCCTGGGCATGCGCATCAGGAGCCAGGGCGATAAAACCAAGAAGGATAATCAGGGTGGTTATAAGCGATCTCAAAACAGCTGTTCGAAAATTTTGATAAAAGTAACGATAAATGGCATAGATAACAAAAGTCCGTCAAATCTGTCCAGAAAACCTCCGTGGCCCGGAATAATACTTCCCGAATCTTTTATTTCAATACTTCTTTTAAACAGGGACTCCACCAGGTCGCCCAGGGTTCCGGCTATGACAATAATGGCGGCAATGCCCAGCCATTCTCCCATGCGGAGGCTTTCGGTGTATTTCCAATATAAAAACGCTGTAAGCAGGGCGATTATTGCCCCGCCGAAAAAGCCTTCCCAGGTCTTCTTGGGGGAGATCCGCTCAAATAATTTCCTGCGCCCGAAATATTTTCCCGAGAAATAGGCGCCCGTATCAAAGCTCCATAGAATCAGCAGGGTACCCAGTGGAAGAAGTGGCAGGAAATTTCCCCGCCAGAAGGTCATTTCCACCAGCAGGGCAAAAGGCAGGGCCACGTAAATGATTCCCAGGTAGGTATAGCCGAGGTTGGCAAACGGGTGCTTGTCTTTCTTCCGGTACAGCTTGATGAAAAAGGGCAGCGTAAGAAACGGGACCACTACGTAATAGAATTCCTGGATCAGCGTATAGGTTTCTATCAGGTAGGTCATGGTGACAATAAGAATACCGCAGAAGGTACCGAAGGTTTTCAGCGGTGAGCTTCCCTGCATCATGATGAGTGTATAAAACTCGTACTGGGTTAAGGCGGTAAGCGCAATAACCAGGAACAGGAAAGACAAAGGATGATAAAATATCAGGAAAATAATCAGGGGGGCGCCGATCAGTGCGGCAATCACCCGCTGGGTCAGGTTGGAACGGTTTTTAAGGTTCTTCATCCAGGTTAAGTGCTTCGATAAAATTTTTTGCGGTATCTGACTGGTTCTCGGGCACATTGATGCTCACTGTGCCCAAAACAGGGTAGCTGCCGTCTATTTTGTCCAGGATGACGGCGTTAATCCCCTGCAGAATCAATTCATTTTTAATGAGTTCAGTCCTGATCCTGTCTTTTGATGTGTAAACGGTTATCCAATTTGCCATTTTATTTCCAGGTTAAGGTTTCTAAAATATGTTGAGCGTCTGTTTTCAGGTAGTCTACTATTGGCTTCAGCGAATCGTTCAGGGTGGCATGATCCAGGTAAATGGCCCCTCTCAGGTAGTGCCTGGAAGTATCCGTGGTATAAAACTGGAAATGACTGGGTACTTCCCCTTCAATTTCGATGGCCACTGCCTTCCGGCCGTTTTTCAGGGTCAGGATTTCCTCTTTCTGGGAAATGGCCCGGACCTGGTGCTTGGATGCCAGCCGGTAAGCATCCATCACGTGCTCATCCAGCTTATGAATATCTCCGTTCAGGGGTTTGTAGGTAAACTGGATCATGGCGTTCAGTGCCGGGTATTTTACAAGGATCCAGTAAGGCTCAGCATCGGGTGAGCGGTCGGGCACCACCTCGGCGGCTTCAGAATATTCAAAGGCATACGGATAATTGCCCTCCAGCGGCCGGTACCGGTGCTCCGGCAGGTCGATGCGGGCAAAGCCCCTGGGCTTCTGGTAGTACACCTGGCCGTCTCCGCCTGACCTGCAGGAGAAGAGTAAGGCAACTGCCGCTAAAAGTAGAATCCGTTGACTCATGTGTTCAAAAATACCGGGTTCAGAAGAGTGAGCACCGGGCCGCGCGTTCCGGGTCTGATGTATCGCCGGTTGGCGGGCGGCCTGTTTCCCAGGGCTCACAGCTCATAGCCGGAGGCTGTTTTATACCGGCAAATATAGAACTTTTTGATTCAATTGCATTATATTCAGCAGGGAGATGAAGTAAACAGCAGCAGGCCGTATCTGTGCTTGTCGATTTCTGTGTAATTTTACGCTATGAATTATTTGTCAGTAGAAAATTTAGGGCGGAACCTGGGGGAAAGATGGCTTTTCAGGGATCTGACCTTCGGAATATTACAGGGCGAAAAAGTGGCGCTCATCGGGAGCAACGGCAGCGGGAAATCATCGCTGATGGACGTGCTGGCCGGCAGGGTACCCGCCGATGAAGGGGTGGTGAGCGTCAGGAAGGAGATCAGGGTGGGCTACCTGCACCAGAATCCTGATTTTAACGATGCGCATACCGTGCTGGAAGTGCTCTTTTCATCGGAAAATGAAATTACACGGGCTATCCGGGAATACGAAAAAGCGACCGAAACGGGCGACAGCGCCGCCATTACCCATTATGCCGAGGTGCTGACCCGGGTAAACGGCTGGGATTACGAGGCCAAGGTGAAGCAGATCCTGGGCAAGCTGGGCATACACGACCTCGACAAGCTGATCGGCGAGCTGTCAGGCGGGCAAAAAAAGCGGGTCTTCCTGGCGCGGGTGCTCATTGAAGAGCCCGATTTCCTGATCCTGGATGAGCCTACCAACCACCTCGACCTGGATACCATAGAATGGCTGGAGGGGTATCTTTCTGCCAGCACCATGACCCTGTTCCTGGTTACGCACGACCGGTATTTCCTTGACCGGGTATGTAACCGCATCATGGAGCTCAATCATTCCAAAATCTATAAATACCAGGGGAATTACGCGTATTTCCTGGAGAAAAAGGCAGAACGGGAGGAAATAGAAGCTACCGTTCTGGAAAAAGATAAGAACCTGCTCAGAAAAGAGCTGGAATGGATGCGCCGGCAGCCCAAAGCCCGTACCCACAAGGCTACCTACCGGGAAAACGCCTTTTATGAATTAAAGGAAAGAACCTCGGGTAAAAGGAACGAGGAGAAGCTGGAGCTCAGCATGAAAACCGAGCGGATCGGGAACAAGATCATGGAAATTCAGCACGTGAGCAAAGGCTACAACGGCAATACCCTTATTAAGGAATTCAGCTATACCTTTAAGCGCGGCGACCGGATCGGTATCGTAGGGAAAAACGGGATGGGGAAATCAACCCTGCTGAGCCTGATCACCGAAGAGGTAAAGCCGGATATGGGGAAGGTTGTTAAGGGCGAAACCATAAAGATAGGGTATTATAAGCAGGATGGCCTGGTGTACGAGCCCGGGCAGAAGGTGATTGAGAATGTACGCGAGATTGCCGATTATATTAAAATGGCCGACGGACGTGAGATCAGTGTTTCAGCTTTCCTGACCCTCTTCCTGTTTCCGCCGGCTGTGCAATACAGCCCGATCGCCAAGCTTTCGGGAGGAGAAAAGCGGAGGCTCCAGCTGCTGAAAGTGCTGGTGGAAAACCCGAATTTCCTGATCCTGGATGAGCCTACCAATGACCTGGATATTGCCACGCTGAACGTGCTGGAAGAGTTTCTTACGGGCTATTCGGGCTGCTTGCTGGTGGTATCGCATGACCGGTATTTCCTGGATCGCCTGGTAGATCATACCTTCGCATTTGAAGGAGAAGGATATATCCGCGACTTCCCGGGCAATTACACCGATTACCGGAACCAGGTCGAAGAACAGCTGAAAGAGCAGCGAAGGGAAGAAAAGCCCAGGGTGGAAACCCCGAAAGCGGCAGCGCAGGAGCAGCCCAAAAAGAAGCTGAGCTTTAAGGAGAAGCAGGAATTTGAAGCGCTGGAAAAGGAAATTCCGGCATTGGAAGCCGAGAAAAGCAGGCTTTCAGAACAGCTGTCGGGCGGGATAACCGATTTTGAGGAGATCTCCCGCATTTCAGAGCGGCTGGAGGAAGTAGTGGCCGGGCTGGAAGAAAAGGAGCTGCGCTGGCTGGAGCTGAGTGAATGGGTGTAGTAATAGTGAACTATTTAGGTAATTTTAGTGTAGTGATAGTACAGTAAAGTTTAAATTATGGCTAGAATAGATATTGGTGCCCCCTACCAAAGGTATTTGGAGAATCTGGTAAATTCGGGATTTTACAGGTCAGTTACTGCTGCTGCCGAGGCGACTATCCTGAAGCAAATGCAGGAAGATGAACGGTTGAGGCTTTCTTCTATTGAGTTGGCTCTGGCTAAAGGAGAAGCAGATATCAGGGCGGGAAAAACAGTAACATACAGGTCAGGGCTCATGAAAGAGATTTCTGAGAAAGGAAAGGTAGCGGCTATGTCGGGCAAACCGGTTAAAGAGGATGTCAGACCATAATTTTGCCTTAGAGATTTCAGAGGAGGCTTATGATGACCTTGTTAATATTCAAAGCTATTCACTTCGGGAGTTTGGAGAAAGGCAATGGAAAAAATATAGCCGACTGTTGGAGCAGGGCCTTGAGCAGATACTTCAACACCCTTTTTCCGGCCATATCAGAAAGGATGTGCCAAAGAATTATCTTACCTTGCAGGTGGAGGAACATGTTATGATTTACCGTATCGAAAAGGGCACTATCTACCTGGTACGGGTGTTACATAAAAAAATGAACTTCCTGAATTGGCTGATTTAGGATTTCTGCAAACCGAATTTTTTGAAGAAGAGATTATCTTCTTCCCCTTACTGAGCTATCGCGTTTTTTTATAATTCTCTATCAGGTAATGGTAGGCTCCGGGCTTGTGATGAAGCATAAGCTCATCTTTGGTGTTGAAGTGCTCGCGGTAAGAGGCCGGCACATCAAGCACGTAGATGTTTCCCGTAAGCACATAATTGCTGCTGCTATAGTAGGTGCCGGGCTGGTAATCGGGCAGGTATTTCCGGATAAATTTAGAGGTAACTTTTCCGAAATATTTCTGGTACCTCTTCTGCGCCCTGGCGGAGGGCCTCTTTAACTTTTTATAGATGGTTCCGGCCAGGGCCCGTTTCAGAACGGGCATGGCTTTGATGGAGCCGTGCAGGTGATTAAGCACGTTTATTTCATTGAAATCATCGGCTTTCTGAACCGAAAGGAACGTTTCGGGCACCCAGTCGAGGGGGTTGACCACGTTATAGCCCCAGCCGTCCTGGGTGAGCAGGTTGTAGTCATAGGCAAAATAGAGGTTGCCGGGCTTGGGGGCGGCAGAAGCATAGGTTTTGAAGCGGATGTCGGCCGGAAGCCTGCCATCAGCCTGCAGGTGATAAAGGTAGGCTGTCATCAGGTAAGAGATAGCCCCGCCCTGGCTGTGTCCGTTAATGTAAAAGTTTTTTATTCCCTGCCGGTAGCAGGAGTCTATTCTGGGAAGGATGTCACGCGAGAGGTAGGCGGTGGCAATCAGCCAGCCCACATGCACCGCCGCCCCGGGGTTATTGGCCAGGGTATAATCAAAAGTAAAGCCCGGCTCTAAGCTCAGGGAGCCCTGCGCCGGCACCATGGCGGCGTAGAAATTCTCCAGCCAGCTTTCGGGGCGGCCGCTGGTGCCCCGGATACTGATGGAAGCGGCCTTGCCGTCGGCCACCCACAGCTGCCATTTGTTGTCGAGCCCCATGGAGTCAGAGGTGTAACGCAGCTTAAATTCTGCGGGGTCGGCCAGCATTTCTGATTCTTTCGGGTAGAAATATTTGACAGACATGGAAAAAACCTCGGAAAATTCGCGGATATCGAAGCCGGGTTGAAGCTGTTGGGCAAAGCTGTGAACCGTGCTCAGCAGAAGTAGCAGGGTAAAAAGTCGGGCTTTCATGAACATTCTGATTTAGAGAGGGAACCTAATTCAGGGCAAGTATACAAAAAATAAACCGGATACTGAAATAGCACTTATCTTACGCTGAATATCAGCATTCCAATAAGTTTTTGAGATTCAAATCGTGCAGTGAACTTTCAGGCTTGCAGCCGCCTTAATTTTGTATGCGGAATCTTCAGAAGAAGGTTCTGCAATACGAAAATAGTATATGAAGAAGAGTTTAATTTCCCTCGCTTTTGGTTCTTTTGCAATCGGCATGACGGAGTTTATCATGATGGGTATCCTGCCCGATATTGCCAGAGACCTCTCTATCGAAATTCCCACGGCAGGCCACCTGATTGCTATTTACGCCTTGGGCGTGGTAGTGGGTGCACCTATCCTGGTGCTGTTCAGCACAAAATACCCGCCGAAAAACGTGCTGCTTTTCCTGATGTTCCTGTTCCTGGTATTTAACGGGCTGTTTACTATAGCGCCCGGGTATAATACGCTGATGCTCACCCGTTTTCTTTCCGGCTTGCCCCACGGGGCGTTTTTCGGGGTAGGTTCGGTGGTGGCCACCCGCCTGGCCGACCGCGGTAAGGAGGCACAGTCTATTGCCGTTATGTTTACCGGGATGACGGTGGCCAACCTGCTGGGGGTTCCGCTGGGAACCTACATCGGGCATGCGTATTCCTGGAGAATTACCTATCTTTTTGTGAGCCTCTGTGGTGCCGCTACCATGGCTGCCCTTTATTTCTGGCTGCCTGCGCTGAAGTCGCATTTCAACGGAAACGTGTTCCGGCAGCTCGATTACTTCCGGTCGCCGCTGGCCTGGGTGCTGATTGCCATGATCTCCATAGGTACGGGCGGTCTTTTTGCCTGGATGAGCTACATTGCCCCGCTGATGACCGAAGTGGCCGGCCTGCAGGCCGGTGAAGTACCTTTTATTATGGTGCTGGTAGGGCTGGGCATGGTGTTCGGAAACCTGCTGGGCGGAAAGCTGGCCGACAGCACTACGCCTATTAAGGCTTCCATTATCTGTTTCCTGTCTATGGCGGTATGTCTGGTCCTGGTGTATTTTACGATTGACCTGCCGGGAATGGCCTATTTCTGGGCCTTTACCACCGGCATGATCTCGTTTACGCTGGGCTCGCCCCTGCAAATGGTGCTGATCAATTCAGCCAAAGGGTATGAAACCATAGCGGCCGCCGGCGGCCAGGCCAGCTTTAACCTGGGCAATACCTTCGGGGCGTATTTCGGCGGACTACCCATTGTGTACGGCTTTGCGTATAACTCGCCGCTGCTGGTGGGTGTAGCCATGGCTCTGGGCGGTGTGGTGATCGCTGCTTACGTTTCGGTGAACAAGCTGCTGGTCAAAAAACCTGAAGTGCATATACAGGAGGCTGAGCTGTGTCGTGCATAGCTTGCCTTCCCCATAAATTTTATCTCCCCGCTACTCCTTGTACTTTCCCGATTTCATTCTATTTTTGCAGCATCAATACATTCCCATCCGGTGAATTATTGATTTATAAAGATGGGCGGAGAGAATAGGCTCTGTGAAACCCGGGCAACCAAACGGTCTTCCGTAAAGGTGCCAATACCTACCTGTATGGCTTGAAGCCGGCAGGAATTATAAACCAATAATGCGATTCAAATCCCTTTTGGTTAGTAGATTACTGTAGCACAGGGCAGTCCTGCGCGTGATAAATTAGAGTATGGGTATGGTAAAAAACCACGTTTTTAAATGCAATACACCCTTTCACCTGGAAAACGGGGAGTGGCTGCAGGAATTTGAGCTTTCTTACACCACTTACGGTGAGCTCAATGAAGACCGGTCAAATGTGGTATGGGTGTGTCATGCATTTACAGGGAATGCCAACCCCTCTGACTGGTGGAACGGGCTGATCGGGGAGAGGCGTTTGTTTAACCCGGCACAGCATTTTATTATCTGTGTGAATGTACCCGGCTCGCATTACGGGTCTACCAACGCGCTGAGCATTAACCCGGCCACGGGCCAGCCGTATTTTCATACGTTTCCGCTGATCACCATCCGCGATGTGGTGAATGCTTTTGAGCTGCTCCGGAAAGACCTGGGTATTGAAAAGGTGAACTATCTCCTGGGGGGCTCGCTGGGCGGTCAGCAGGCATCGGAGTGGGCCGTGGCGCATCCCGATGTAATTGAGCACCTGATTCTTTTCTCTACCAATGCCATTCATTCGCCTTGGGGAATAGCCTTCAATGAGACCCAGCGCATGGCCATAGAAAGTGACCCTACCTGGGAGACCAGTACGGAAGATGCCGGCCGCGAGGGAATGAAGGTGGCCCGGGCCATAGCCCTGCTGTCTTACCGCAATTATTATACGTATAACCGTACGCAAAGCCGCGACGAGGGCCAGATGGACTTTTTCAGGGCCAGCACCTACCAGACCTACCAGGGCGAAAAGCTGGTGCGGCGATTCAACGCCTATTCGTATTGGACACTCACCAAGATGTTCGATTCGCACGATGTGAGCCGGGGCCGCGGCTCACTGGAAGAAGCATTGGGGAGGGTGGAGGCACGCACCCTGGTGATCGGGATCACTACAGATATTCTCTTCCCGCCCGAAGAGCAGCGCATACTGGCCAAGTTTATCCCGGGTGCTACCTACAAAGAGATCGACTCCACCTACGGTCATGACGGGTTTCTCATTGAGTTTGAGACCATGACGGAGGTTATTAAGGAGTGGCTGAGGAGCTGACTCTGTGCCTGTCAGGCGTCGAGCAAAGCCCGGATATCAAATTTTTTCATTTGGAGAAAAGCTGCCGTTACTTTTGCTCCTTTTTCAGGATCAGCCATCAGGGCAGGAAGAACGGAAGGAATAACCTGCCACCATACACCGAACTTATCCCGGCACCAGCCGCACATGCTTTCGGCGCCGCCATCACGGGTAAAATGATTCCAGAAGTGATCGATCTGCTCCTGGGTATCGCAATGAATCACGATAGAAATGCCTTCGTTGAAGGTAAACGGCTGGTCAACACCGCTGTCAAAGGCTTTGAAGAGTACGCCCTCAAGGGTAAATTCGGCATGGACCACCTGGCCGCCGATACCGGGAGCCTGGGCCGGGTAATGAGCCGTCATGCCCCGTGAAGCATGTTCAAACAGTGCTGTATAATACCCGATAGCTTCTTCGGCTTTTCCCTGTGCAGGTCCGCAATACATCAGGCCCGGTACTACCTTTTGGGCCGGCTGAGTGAAGCTGCCGGTCCAGATTTGCCAGTTTACACCGTATTTATCGGCCACCCAGCCAAACTTTTCATTCCATTCGTATTGGCCGAGGGGCATAAGCACCTTTCCCTCCCGTGTCAGGGTATCCCAGGCTTTTTGAGCCTCTTCTTCACCGGCGCACGATACATAATATGAAAAAGCGGGAGTAGGAACGAACGGGTCACCGCCGTTCAGTCCCATGATGGATGTGCCCTTAATGCTGAACATAACCACCGTGCCGTTGTCTGACAGCAGGGTTACGTCGCTGAAAGCCTCCTGGTAAAGCTTTACGGCCTCCAGGGCGTTATGGTTGTACCAGATGCAGGTATGTAATTTCATAAAGCGGTAGTTTTATACCACAAAGTAATTTAAAAACCGGCTAAGGCAGGGCTGTATGAACTGACATTTTAAGGGGGGATTTAAGACAAATAGTGTTCCGGGACGAGGAGGTCAGGCCCGCAGGCCCATGGCGTACTTATCGCGGTAGCCTTTGGGCGTCAGGCCTGTAAAGTTCCTGAAGAGCTCGCGGAAACTTTTCAGATCCTGGTAACCGGATGACAGCATGACCTCCAGGATGTCTTTGTTGGTGGTTTCCAGGAGCTGCTTGGCCGATTCTATCCTGGTCTTCTGCAGGTAACGGATAGGGGTCATGCCCGTAGCCGTTTTAAACCTTCTGACGATGTTCCGCCGGCTGGAAGGAATTTCTTCCAGGGCCTCTTCCACATTTTTAAGGTCGCGGTAACGCTCATTAATAACCTGCTGTACCTGCCGCACCAGCTCATCTTCACGGGCAAGCCCGGGCACAAAGGTCTCAAAATAAAGCTGGTTGCTCCTGTCCATATCAATGGCAAAATTCTTGGCCAGCCGGAGGGCATATTCCCGGCCGCAGGTTTCCTGGATGAGGTGGATCAGCAGGTGAAAGGTGCTGGTAGCCCCGCCGCTGGTATACACGTTCTGGCTGCTGGTAACAATGGCATGCGGTACCAGGTGTACATCCGGGAAGCTCTGTGCAAAGGCCTCGCAGGCTTCCATGTGGGTGGTGGCCTCCTTGCCGTTCAGCAGGCCCGTAGCTCCTAAGAGAAAAGAACCCGTGCAGCAGCTGGTTACCTTGCAGTCACTCCTGTAGTTTTCCAGTACCCAGGGGATAAAAGAAATATTCTCCCGGATATTTCTCTCCATTTCATGATCTTTGAAGGCCGGGATAACGATTATTCCCCCCGGTGAAGAGGCCTCAGGGAGAGAAACATATTTTACATTGCCCAGGTTTTCGGGCAATGAGACGTGGGGCTGCAGGCCCACCAGCTGTATTTCAAAAACCGGCGACAGGGCATCTTCTTCCAGGAAGCGGTTAACGGTTTCAAATACATCAATGATAGCCACCAGGCTCAGTAAGCGGTGATTCCGGGTATAAAGAACGGAGACAGTCATGATGCAGTTTTTTTCAAAAATACGATTTTGTCTCAAATGCCCCTAAAAAAAGTCAGCCTTTGCATGCTTAAACCGAAGGTCTCCTGTCTACATTTGTAGTATAAATCATATTCGTTACAGAAAAAATCATATTTGAAATGAGCTTATTAAAGAAGATTTTACTTGGCCTCCTCGGATTAGTGGCTGTGTTGCTGATTATTGCGGCATTTTTGCCCAAAACCTTTAAGGCAGAAGGGAGCATTGTGATCAACCGGCCTCAGCAGGAGGTGTTTGATTATGTGAAGTATGTTAAAAACCAGGACAATTACGGGAAATGGAACCTGATGGATCCGGAAATGAAGAAGACATACGAAGGAACCGACGGCACCGTAGGGTTCAAATACACCTGGGACGGTAAGAAAGTGGGCAAAGGCAGCCAGACCATTCTTAAAATCAGTGAAGGAGAGGAGATTGAGACCGAGCTGGACTTCGGGTTTGGAGACCCGGCCATTTCCTACATGATAGTAGAACCGGTTTCGGCAACGGAAACAAAAGTTACCTGGGGAATAAGCGGGAATTCGCCCTGGCCGACAAACATCATGGGATTGTTCTACGATATGAGCGGCGATTTTAAAGAGGGCCTCAATAATCTTAAGAATGTATTGGAGAAATAATTCAAGAGCGGTATTTCTTTGTACGTTATGAAAAAGCTGAGAGCAGAACAGAAGATACAGATCCGGAAGCCGATGGCGGAAGTCTGTGAAGGGATAACCGACCCGGAGCAGATGAGTCAATACTTTATAGCCCGTTCGAGTGGGAGGCTGGAAGAAGGGAGCACCGTTTACTGGGAGTTTCCTGAATTTCCGGGGACTTTCCCGGTGACCGGGAAGAAAATGGTCATCAACGAGTATATTTCGTTTGACTGGACCGGTGGTGAGCCCGGCATGCTGGTAGAGATCTTTCTTACCCCCATGCCGGATGGCTCCACCCTGGTCAGAGTGGTGGAGGGTGAAAAAGACAATAACGAGGAGGGCGTGAGCTGGCTGGCCGGTCAGACGGGCGGCTGGGCCAATTTCCTGGCGTGCATGAAAGCCTGGCTTGAATACGGCATTAATTTGCGGAAAGGGGCTTTTGATTTTATGCGGAAGCCGGTATAAGCCGGGACGGAAGAGACTATGGTAAGGATGTATTCCGGGGAGAGAAAAGGCTCCCCAGGATCATCCCGGCTGTACTGGCGGTCAGTCCCCACATCAGGGAAGGATAGTCATCCGGGAAAAACTCGAAGTAACTCCATACGGCCGTGCCCGTAATCATTGATAAAAGAGCCCCCACGAGGGAAGCCCTCTTCCAGTATAGCCCGGCAGTTAACGGTACAAACAGCGCTACCAGGCTCAGGGCCGATGACTCGGCTACGAGCTCAAATATATGCTTCTTGTGCAGGGCCAGCCCCATGCTGATGAGGGCAATCAGGATGACCGAATACCGCATGATCCTGAGGAGTGCTTTGTCGCTTATTTTACGACGGAAGAGAGGCTTGATAAGGTTTTCAGCAAGTACCGTGGCCGGTGCAAGCGTGGCCCCCGAGCAGGTGCTCAGTATGGCAGACAGCAGAGCACCGAAGGTCAGGATCTGCATGCCGGTTCCCATGTGGCGAAGCACCAGCAGGGGGATAGCCATCTGGGTGTCGCCGTTGAGAACGGTGGGGTAGAGCAACGAGCCGCATAAGCCAATGATCAGGGGCATGCAGGCTACGGTGAAATACATAAACGAGGCAAGAAATGAGCTTATGACCGCTGCACGGGCCGACCGGGCCGACATCACCCGTTGAAAAACATCCTGCTGGGGAATAGACCCCAGGCCTATGGTCATCCACGCAGCCAGGTAAATCATCCAGCCTTTCAGCGAGTTTTCCTGCGGGGTAATTCGCCAGAAATCATCAGGCATCTGCGTGGCCAGGGTAGTAAAGCCACCGGCCTGTTTCAGCAGCACTACCGTGAGAACGAGCATTCCCCCGATAATCATTACGGTTTGTACGGTATCTGTAATGGAAACTGACCACATACCGCCTATGTAGGTGTAGAAAACCACTACTGTAGTGCAAAGGGCGATTCCCCAGAAGAAAGGTACATCTGCCAGCACCTGCAGCAGCAGAGCCAGCGCTACCAGCTGTGCGGCTATCCAGCTGAAGTAGGAGGGGATCATAAAAACGGCCGACACCCACTCTGCAGATTTGCCAAACCGGATCCGGAAATAGTCGCTGAAGGTAAGCAGGTTAAGCTTGTACAGGGGTTTTGCATAGAAAAGGCCGATCAGCAGCAGGCACAGCGATGCCCCGAAAGGATCTTCAATGACGCCCGGAATACCCTTCTCTATAAATTCAGAGGAGGCCCCCATAATGGTTTCAGAACCGAACCAGGTAGCAAAAAGCCCGCTGGTGACCACAAAAACCGGTAGCTTTCTGCCGGCTACGGCAAAATCGCCTGCTGTTTTCACCCATCGGGAGGCATACAGCCCCACAGCCATGGTGGCCAGCAGGTAAATAATAACGAAGAACAGCAGCATAAGGGTATATTTTCGGCCCTGAAAATACTGAAAATGCCCGATACCTGTTGTTAAAAACTCCGGATCACGTTAAAAAAAACATTCCGGCCCATACGGGGAATACGGTTCCAGTCGGTATAGGTGCTGTAATAGGTGTCTGCTATATTCTCTACCCCGGCTTTCAGCAGGAAAGCGCCGGATTTAGCGGTTCCTGACAGGTTTACCACGTGATAGGAAGCAGCAGGGGTTTCTCCGAAGCCGGGACTGAAATGATTTTGCCGCGCTGCGCCGTTCAGGGTCAGCTCAGCCGAGTACCGGCCGGTAGTGAATGTCAGGCCTGAAACGTAGGTCAGCGGCTGCATGAGGGGCAGGTTGCCGGCACCTTTGCCGGTTCCGCGCTGGTACGATAAGCGTCCCCGCCAGGCCCATTGCGATGTGAAACGATAAGCGGTTTCAAGGTTAGTGGTCAAGATCCCGGCATAGGGCAATTGCTCATAGATCTTTACCCCTGATGCGCCGATGGTCATGGTGCTGAGCGTGGTGTCGGGCCTTCCGATGATATAATCGCGGAGGTGAAAGTAAGCACCGGACAGCTTCACGGAAAAGTTTTTCCTTTTGAATGCGGCTGCTATGTTCCCTTCTATTGATTTTTCATTCTTCAGGTGAGGGTTCCCGATGTAGTCGAAGCGGTCAAAGCTGTTGAACAGGTAAAACCCGTAACCCTCCGATACACCGGGTGCCCGCTCGCCGTAAGCCAGGCCCACGTTCAGGTTCAGCAGGTTATTGCGCCATTGCACAGATGAGGACGCCCGTTTCAACAGGCGGGTCCTGGTTTTGTTCATACCGGGGTAAAATATACGAAGACTTTCCAGGCCGAAGTCGTTCCCCACCTGGTTGCGGTGCGCCGCCAGCCCGAGGTTGAGGGCAGCAGTGATCTTTTCAGACAAAGGGAAAAGGTCTTCCCGGTAGAAGTCGAGGTAATGCGTGCTGACTCCCGGCCAGGTCAGCATGAACATATCTTTCTCGCCGGGCGTGCCGGAAAACATGGTCATCTCGGCCAGGGAATGGCTGGTGTGGCCGCTGAAGTTCATTTTCCAGGAATGCAGGCGGGAGGCTCCTTCCAGCAGGGAATAGAAACCGGTGGTTTGTGTCCATCCGGGCATATCCATCCGTATGGGCACATCGGGCCGCCGGGTGTCGTCCATAACGTGGGTTATACGGTTATGATAAAGCTTGGTTTTCCACGCGTGAACCGATTCAGACAGGTGGTGCCGGATGTATTCTACCGAGCCGATCAGCGCTTCGGCCCGGCCCACGTCCATGGGCAATGCCGGGTAACCTACGTGTACGGCCTTGTCGTAAATCAGCGAGGCTTCGAGCTCGCGGTGTGCTGCCGGTTTCCAGCCGCTGATGACCGATACGTTGTATTTGGTAAACGGAGAGAATTCAATTTCGCGGTGGCCGCCTGCCCGGTAATTTTCTGCGTCCCGTACGGTTACATCGGCATCTGCAAAGAATTTTTCACGGGTATGGAACAGGCTGAATCCGCCGATTTTCTGGCGGTTGTTGACCTCGAAACCCGCAAAGGCCATTCCCCCGGTTTGGGTTTCCCCGAACCCGGTTTTTCGCCGGGAAAGGTCTATGCTTCCTGCTATGGTGGCTCCGCCCGAGGAGCCCGACTGCCCGCTGTGCACGGTGGCCCGGGCCAGGTTAGTGATTTCCACATACGAAGTTACGGGGTCCATTTTGTCGGTACAGGCGCCGTAAATGCGCATACCGTCGAGCGTAACCACGCTTCTTTCGGAGCTCATGCCGTTGATCAGCGGCTCCCAGGCGTAGTTTCCCCGGCGGATCATATCTACCGGACCGGCTCCCCGGAGGTAGTCGTCTACGCTTCCCAGGGTTTTGGTGGCTTTGTGAAGAGGAGATTTCTGGCTGATCACCACCACTTCGCTCAGCGATACGGGAGCCAGCGAGTCTTTCTGGGCCAAAGCCGCAACCGGAAATAGAAACAGGAGCAGGTATCGTATCATGTTAAAATTCTATTTCAAAGAAAATACTGCTGGCCTCACGACTTTCAGAGACCGCTTCTCCTTTCAGGATCCGGCCCTCCGGATCTGCCAGCTGCAGGTTGATCTTCCAGTAGCCGGTCATGGTGAGGCTGAGCCTGCCTTCGTAAAATTCCGTGGCATCGTCGGTCAGATCGGTGTTGTTAGGAGATGAATGATTACCCATGCCCGGCATGCGGGGATCTGTTTTCAGGCGGTAACCCTTTACCGGTGTAAATTTCATCATGCCTTCCATGCGGTAGATAAGGGCTTTCACGATATTTACACCTATCTTGGGTGCGGCAGGCTCTGTAAGGGAAACCAGGTACCGGTTCCCGTCAGTGCCCTGGAACGACTGCACCACCCGTTTTTCGGATTCGCTGACCGGGATTTTTTCGGTTAGGGTATACTCCCGCCCGCTGACCGTATAGTTCAGGGTCAGCTCCCAGTACTCCAGGGTATTGGAGGCCATCTGGAACACCAGGTAGCCCCGGTAAACCCCGTTCTGCGCCGGTGAAACAGCCGATGCCGGACAACCGTGGGTCATGCTCTCCATATGCATCAGGGGGCTCCAGCTTATTGCCGCATTTTCTACGGTGTTCCCGCCCTGGTCTGTAATTTTCAGCGTCACCGGGTTATAACCCGTTTGAAACCGGCCGTTGGGCGTGTAAAGTGCTATTTTGTGGGTGCTATTTTGAAAGGTGGCTGCCAGGTTCAGGCTTTCCAGCGGATCGGGCATCACTTCTTCACGGGTACAGGCGGTCAACAGAAAGCCGGCCAGTACCGTATAAATCATATATTTTTTCATTTGGAACGATTGTTTAAGTACATAAAGTGGCTGCGTATTTAAAAGCATAAATACGGAACCGGGAAATCACAAAAAGTACTAAACAACCTGGGGCGGCTTGTGGTTTTTCTCTATGAAGTCAAAAGAGTAAGCGTCAGATGGGCTTATTGCGGGTGCATTTTCAGGCTGGCTGATTACGCCGGGGACTCCGAAGTCAAACGTGAAGGAAGGAGAAAAATACTGGTTTTCCAGCTGCAGCTGCACCAGGATCCTGGAGGCGTTTTCTTTCTGCTTTTCCCGGAATAGCTTTGAAAGCTCGCATTTTCCGTCGCAATGCAGGTCGGGCCGGTTTTTGTTGACACAGAAGAGCTCGATAAAAACCTCCCGGTCAAACCCGTAAACGGCATACAGGATGCTGTTCTTCATCAGGCAGAGCAGCATCAGGGAAACCAGGAGGGTTGTAACTATTTTAGATAACCGGATCAACGTGTTTTGCAACGATATAATTGAGGATACAAATGTCTTTATTTATTTTGTTGTGCGGTAAGGTGGTGCTCATACTGTAGTATGAGAAAAATCATATATTGCTGCAACCGCTTAAAAAAGTGATAAAACCGGATACGGGTTGGTGTTTGAGACGTATTATTGTAGTATAAACGAGCGTTATACCTGTTTTCTGAATGATAAAAATACTGTTTCTTCTGGTTTTATGCCTGGTTACCACCGGCCTTTTCGGGCAGGAGGTGCATGACCTTAGCCGGGCCCAGAAAGACAGCATCCGTTATACGGCCATTAAAGAAAGAATGTACAAGCGGAAGTTTACCCGTGAAATTTACCGCCTGTTTTTCCGGGATGTGTATAACCAGAAGAAAACCATAGGGGCGGAGGTGACCGAGGTGGAGGTCAACCCGTTTGCGGAGTACAAGGGCAGAATAATCAGGAACATCACCGTTCACCAGCTGGATGTAATGGGGGCTTCGGTATACGATACTACCCGTAAGGGGAACCGTCTTCAGCGTTTTGTCAGTGAAAAGGTACATATCAATACGCAGGAGAAGGCCATCCGGCGGTCTATGTTGCTTTTCAGGGAAGGAGACAGCGTAGATCCCCTGCTGTTTAAAGAAAACGAACGTATTTTACGCCAGAGTAATGTTTTGCTGGATGCGCGTATCCTGGTACAGCCGGTAAGTGACGGGGAGGTAGATGTGGAGGTGCTGGTGCAGGATGTCTGGCCGGTTATACCGGAGGGCAGCTTCAGCGGGTTTCATAATTTCAAGGCGGGCTTTACCAATCACAATGTTAAGGGCTGGACCCACTCAAGTACCAATGTATTCCGCTGGCGGGGTGAAGATACCCTGCAGAAGCTGGGCTTTCGAACGCTGTATACCATTCCTTATATTAAACGAAGCTTTGTGAGCGGACAGGCCGGCTTTATCTGGGAAAGAGACCTGAAGCAGCAATTTATAAAATTTGAAAGGCCGTTTTTATCGGTAGAAACCCGTTATGCAGGAGCTTTTGAAATGGGACTTAAGAATGTGCGGGAGTACAAAAAAGAAACCGGTAACCTGGATTCCACTTTGATGTTTCCTGTGCAGAATGCGTATCTTGACCTGTGGGCGGGCCGGGCATTCCGGCTGGGGCATTCGGCTGGAAACCAGACGAAGCGGCTGGTGGTGGCTTCCCGCTTTTACAGCTACAGCTACCTGGACAGGCCGGTGGTTTCGGCCGACAGCAACCGGGCCTACTGGAACCAGAGCAACCTGCTTTTCAGCGTGGGGTTTTCTAACCGAAACTACCGGCGCGACCTCCTGATCTTTGGTTTTGGCCGAACGGAAGACGTACCTATAGGCAGCCTGGTGAGCGTCACCACGGGTCGGAGCAATACCGAATTCGGGAGCAGGGCCTACGCGGGGTTACGCTTTTCCAAGGGCGGATACCTGCCCGGCAGGTACGGTTACCTGTATGGGCTGGCCGACATGGGCAGCTATATCAAGAGCGGTGATCCGCACCAGGGAGTACTCAATGTTACGATGAATTATTTTACACCGCTTATGCGCCTGGGGCTGAGCCAGGTACGGCAGTTTGTCAACCTTCGTTATACCCGCGGCTTTAACCGTGACCCTTTGGAATACATTAACCTCACCGATGAATACGGACTGCGGGGCATTAACTCAGACAGGCTGATCGGCAAAAAGCGGCTTAACCTGGGTATGGAAACCGTGCTGTTTTCTCCCGGCAGCTTCCTGGGTTTCCGCGGGGCGCATTTTGCCTATATTGACCTGGGGCTGATTACTGACGAGGGCAGCCTGTGGCGCAACCGCCTCTACAGCGGCTTCGGACTGGGTGTCCGCCTGCGAAACGAGCACCTGACGTTTAATACGATTGAGTTCCGGTTATCGTACTATCCCAACGTGCCGGCACTCTCCAGTCCCTTCCGCCTGGGAGTATCGGGTGCTACCAGCCTGCAGCTGCAGGACTTTGATATTTCAGCACCGGCAATTGTGCCGCTCCGGTAGGCCCGGTTGGGATGAACCTCCCGGGACATACGCTTACAACCCGGATCAGTGCGAATCCCGGGTGACCACACTGCCGGAGCTTCCCCGCAGAAAATCGAGGTCGGCTCCCTGATCAGCACCCATCACATGCTGTATGTACATGCTGACATATCCCCGGGTAGCGGCAGGAGCCGGGGTCTGCCAGGAGGCGCGGCGCTGTTCCAGCTCGTCATCCGGAACCAGCAGCTGCAGCAGGCGGTTCTCTACATCGAGCCGGATGAGGTCACCGTTTTGTACCAGTGCCAGGGTACCGCCAATGGCTGACTCGGGCGACACGTGCAGCACTACTGTACCGTATGCGGTACCGCTCATGCGCCCGTCAGAGATACGTACCATGTCTGTTATTCCTTTTTGCAACAGCTTTTTGGGCAGGGCCATATTGCCTACCTCCGGCATACCGGGATACCCTACGGGCCCTACGTACTTCAATACCATTACACAGTTTTCGTCAATATCGAGGTCGGGGTCATCAATACGCTTATGATAATCTTCTATGCTCTCAAATACCACGGCCCGGCCGGTATGCTTCATGAGTGCCGGAGTGGCGGCAGATGGCTTGAGCACGGCACCGTTTTCGGCGAGGTTTCCTTTTACCACCACAATGCCGGCTTCAGCCTGGAGCGGAGCAGACCGGGGAGCAATGACCTCCGTATTGTAGCATTCCTGTTTGAGGCCGATGTTTTCATGGTGGTTTTTGCCCGTGACGGTCACTACGTTCTCGTGTAGCTCGGCCCTGAGCTGGTCGAGCACCACGGGCAGGCCACCGGCGTAATAGAAGTCTTCCATGAGGTATTTCCCGGAGGGCATAAGGTTGACCAGGAGAGGAATGCTGCTGCCCAGACGGTCAAAATCTTCGAGGCGGAGGTCAACACCGATGCGTCCGGCAATAGCCAGCAGGTGAATGATGAGGTTAGATGACCCGCCTACCGCCGCGTTTACTTTGATAGCATTTTCAAAAGCTTCCCGGGTCAGAATCTTGTCGATGGTGAGGTCTTCCCGCACCATTTCAACAATACGTCGCCCGCTAAGCTGGGCCAGCACCCGTTTGCGCGAGTCGGCTGCCGGAATGGCCGCCGCACCGGAGAGCGTCAGTCCCAGCGACTCCACCATACAGGCCATGGTAGAGGCCGTACCCATGGTCATGCAATGGCCTATGCTCCGGCTCATGCAGCTTTCGGCAAACTCGCATTCTTCCTGGGTCATGCGGCCGGTTTTCATGTCTTCGTCAAACTTCCATACATGGGTACCTGACCCGATGGTCTGGCCTTTATAGTGGCCGTTCAGCATGGGCCCGCCGGGTACTACAATGGTGGGCAGGCCTACGCTGGCGGCACCCATCACGGTAGAAGGCGTGGTTTTGTCGCAGCCGGTGAGCAGCACCACGCCGTCAATGGGGTTTCCGCGGATCGACTCTTCGGCATCCATGCTGGCCAGGTTCCGGAAGAGCATGGCGGTAGGTTTCAGCAGGGTTTCGCCGAGGCTCATGACGGGGAACTCTACCGGGAAGCCCCCGGCTTCCAGTACGCCGCGTTTTACCCGTTCAGCGAGGTCGTTGAAATGGGCGTTGCAGGGGGTCAGCTCACTGAACGTATTGCAGATGCCAATGACCGGGCGGCCGTCAAACATATCGGTAGGCATGCCCTGGTTTTTCATCCAGCTCCGGTAAATGATGCCGTCTTTATCGCGTTTCCCGAACCATCCGCGGGAACGAAGTTCTTTGTTCATGGGTAATGTATCTAAGGTCACCCCTAAAATAGGGTAAAATTCTGAGAAAGTGTTACAATAATGTGCCGGAAAAACGGAATACCGGTGCGGTAAATAAAAAGCTTCGTCAAAGCGGGAGGGTCAGGTAAATTTTTTTCTCAATTTTTTCTTTACCGTTTGGAATCTGGAAACAAATCTTCTACCTTTGCACTTCGATTTCGGAAACGGGATTGATACATAAGCAAAAAAGGCCGTTTACAAGCGCTATTTTTCGATTTATGGGACCAGCCGGCCCTATCGTCTAGCGGTTAGGACACGTCCCTTTCACGGATGAAACCGGGGTTCGATTCCCCGTAGGGTCACTTAGGGGGAATTCATTGCGAATTTCCCCTATTTTTTTATAAATTAAGTATCCTTTCTCTCTCATTTTCAAGTGGTTATGACTAAAAATATTGAGCATTGCAGGTGTTCGATAGATGCCATTTTCATAGTACAAATTGTTGTCGAACACCAGATTTATAAATTCTCTCTTTTGTAAAGTATCTGAATTCGAATATACATAAGGAATGTCCGTAAGAAATTTCAGGTTCTTTTCAAGAATAGTATAAGCCAGACTTTGGTTAGTGGTTAATCGCTCAATAGATCCTGGATCAAGTCAAAAAGTTGTGGAGTAGAGAATATATTTGTCGACCTTTGTGAGGTAAAAAAAGAATTGCGATAGAGACCTCGATAGAATTACTAAAGTTAGTATTGCCCTCCGTTTTAGTGGACAACTTTACCCTTGTTAAATCAGAGAAGTTAGAGAAGAAAGAAGTTCTTCACTTGTATTT
>Ga0222421_100081_pt1 | contig 119903 bp, 123 predicted proteins | sample 3A1ome_2_FD_182473 | JGI IMG/M metagenome (GOLD analysis project Ga0222421, IMG submission 182473) | Enriched microbial communities from leaf-cutter ant dump, University of Wisconsin, Madison, United States - 3A150A (version 2) | ecosystem: Environmental > Terrestrial > Nest > Insects nest >... | reverse complement strand
CCATAGGCGGCACCCGTTGCCGCACCTACCTCCATCTCCATCAGCCGCTCGGCGGCAAAGCCGATCATCTCGCGCAGCAGATCGGCATCAGGGGTCTTCTCCACGAGCGCGCGCAGGTTCATCATGTGACCACCGCGCTATCCAGCTACACCACGTCTCGGGACGTCACCGCACCCGTTCCGCAGATCTAGTCGGCGCTTTCCGAATAGGCAGCGAAAACGGAACCGTGATCGGCACTGGCGCCGTCGCTCTGCCGCATGTCGACCAGGGCAGCCGAAGCCCGCGGATCGCCGATCTTTTCAAGCATCGTGCCGAAGCGCTCGTTGCGAAGGGCTGAAAACGCCGTGCTGAGCGCGGCGTCGCCGGCTTGGCCGTTGCGCGATGCCAGCGAGGCGTCGGCCGGATGCGAACCGACCTTGTTCGCGCTGTCATAGGTGGATTTTTGTTCCCATTGCGAACGATCGATCGCCCTGGGCATGGAACCGTGAACTTGCACCGACTGCTCCCTCAAACAAGTCCCGGCGACTATAGGCGGCAAGTGATTTCGGACGGGTGCCGGAAATACGCGGCATTTTAGCCAATCGCGCAGTCGTCGAAAAAAGGCCGGCAAGGTTGCCCCTGCCGGCCGTGTTTCGCGTCCCTCGAATTCTGTCTTGCAACGATTTCGTCCGGCAGCAGACCCGGCCACCGCCGTGCTTAACGGTTCCGCTCAAGCGCCGAGGCAAGACGCACCAGCGACAGGAACTCGGACCTGTAGCCGAACGGGTCGGCGCCCCGGGCGGCGGCAGCGATCTTCTCGATCCTGTCGAAGCCGAATGTCGCGGTGGCATCCTCGTCACGCAGTTTCTGGCCGAACGCCGCGACCGCGACGGAGAAGCGCTGGTCCGTACCGGCCGCGTCGAAGGACGACACCTCGTTGGTACCCGTCACCGGCGTGGTGATGAGCTTCGAGGTCTCCTCGTTGGGCAGCTTGTAGCGGATTTTCACGAAGGCATATTCGTCCGCATTGGCCACGCCGCCATTGTCCGTCGAGGCCTCGCCGTAGCGCAGATCGTCGATCTGCTGGGGCGCCCCCTTCGGCGTGATCTCGTAGATCGCCGTCACCGAATGGCCCGATCCGATGTCGCCCGCATCGACGCGGTCGTTGTTGAAGTCCTCACGGGAGAGCGCCCGCGTCTCGTAGCCGATCAGCCGGTATTCCGAGACCTTTTGCGGATTGAACTCGACCTGGATCTTCACGTCCTTGGCGATCGGGAAGATCGTCGAGGCCGCGTCCTCGACCAGCACCTTCTCGGCCTCCTGCAGCGTGTCGATATAGGCCGCCGTGCCGTTGCCGTTCTGGGCGATGGTCTGCATCATCCGGTCGTTGAGGTTGCCGCGACCGAAGCCGAACACCGAGAGATAGACGCCGGTCTTGCGCTCCTGTTCGACCAGGCGCTTGAGGTCCCCGTCGTCGGTCTGGCCGACGTTGAAGTCGCCGTCGGTCGCCAGCATGACGCGGTTGACGCCGTCCTTGACGAAGCTTTTCTCGGCCAACCGATAGGCCTCCTTGATGCCGGCCTCGCCGGCCGTGCTGCCGCCCGGCTGGAGACTGTCGATGGCGCCGAGTATCTTGTCCTTCTCGGTCACCTTCGTCGGCTCCAGCACCGTTCCGGCATCGCCCGCATAAGTGACGATCGAGATGGTGTCGTCGGGTTTGAGCTTGCTCACCAGCAGCCGGAACGCCGACTTCAGCAGCGGCAGCTTATCCGGCTCGTTCATCGAGCCGGACACGTCGATCAGGAAGACCAGATTGGCTTTCGGCTGCGTCGCCGGCTGCAAATCATAACCCTTGATGGCGACATGCATCAGCTTGTGCTGGGCGTTCCAGGGCGCCGGCATCACCGTGACCGTGGAATTGAACGGCGTTTCGGCCGAGTCCGGCCCTTTCCAGTCATAGGGGAAGTAGTTGACCATCTCCTCCACACGCACCGTGCCGGGCTGCGGCAGGATGCCTTCCTTGAGCGAGCGGCGCACGAAGGAATAGGAAGCGGTGTCGACATCGATGGAGAAGGTCGAGACGGGGTCGTCCTTGGCCGAATGCACCGGATTGGTCTTGAAATCCTCGATGCGGTCGCGGTTTTCCGCCTGCGGCGGCATCGTGTCGACAGGTGCCGGCAGGACGCTGACCGAGGGCTGGACGAAAAGCCTGGTTCTTGCAAGGTCGCGCGAGCGAACCCCGTTCGGCGCCGCTTCCATCGCCATCGGCGCCGGGGCGACCTCGCGCGTCAGCGCATCCTGCGCCTGGCCGGACACCGCGCTGCTCTCCGCCTTCGGCAGGGGTGGAGCGGCCGGCGTGACCAACGTCTCGTCGAGATCGCGGCTTTGCTCGACTTCCATCTTGCCGGCCGGTTCGGTTTTAGCCGGTTTGCTGGTGGACACCGGCGCGTTGGCCTCCGGCTTGTCCGCGCTGGTCTCGGCGATCGTACGGTCACCGCCGAAATTGAAATTCTGCTGGTCGAGCAGATAGAGCGCCGTATAACCGGCGATCGGCAGTGCAATGAGTCCGGCGATGGCCGGCGTGGCGACGAGCTTCTTCTGCATGATCTCCCTCCAGAGTTTTGCTGCTCGTGAGGTGAGACGCTGCGGTTCGGCCGATCCTTGGGGAACCGGCGAATTTTCTTCCTGGGCCTCGTCAAAAGCCGTCATCGCCGCATGCAGCGCGCCGATCTTCGCTTGCGGATTCGGCGTGGGGACGCGCAGGGTGCGCAGCCTTGCCAGCTCGTTGTCGTCAACCATCGTCATTCATCCCCGGCTGTGCGCATCAGCACTTTCAGCCGCTTCTTCGCTTCATGGATATGCCACGAAACCGTCGTCTCCGAGATAGCCATCGCCTCGGCCGCCGCCGCGTGGGGCAGGCCTTCGCCATAGACCAGCAGTACCGCGTCCCGCTGCTTGTCCGGCAGCCTGCGCACGGCGGCCCATAGCGCCTCGGCCTGATCGTCCGGTTCTTCCGGCGCCTCGCCGGAAATCAACGCATGCACGCCATAGGCTTCGGTCTTGGCACTCTCGCGCATCGATTTCCGCGCGTGATCGCGAGCGGCGTTCAGCGTCATGGCGTAGAGCCAGGTGGTGAAGGCGCCGCTGCCGCGATAGTCGCGGATCGACCGGCCGAGCCGCACGCAGACGTCCTGCGCTATATCCTCGGCGTCGGCCTTGCGGCCGCACCAGCGCCAGGCGACGCGATGGACGAAGTCGTAGTGCCTTTCGACCAACCGGCCGAAGGCTTCCCTGTCTCCGTCCCTCGCCCGCCCGACAAGTTCGCTGTCGGATGCGTCGCTCTCGTCAAGCATCATCGCCATCATCGGACTGTTGGACGATAGCCGTTAGCGATTCCTTGGGGTGACGGGAGAATTTTTTGCGGCAGCAACTCCCATCGGCACGCGGCTTCGCGTTCCCGACGGCGCAGTTTCCGTTCGCCAGGTTCCGGGAAGCCGTCGCTGGTCAGGATCAAGGCCCGGCCCGGAGCCTCGCAAAGTGCCGGCTACGATGTGTCCGCAGCGGGCGGTGCCTCCCGCCGACGAACCGCCCGCCCGGACTTTTTGTGGGGGTGCCGGCAGGCTGGCGGACCAGCCGCGCCGGGAAGCGCGACCCCTTGCGCCAGCAGGAGGCACAGCATCAGCGCCAGAGCGCGCAGACGCACCGCGAGGCACGCGGCATCGCCGCTTGCCTCCAGGGTGTCGAGGGGCGCCGGCTCTCCGGTCGCAATCCCGATGACGAAGGCGCGCGCCTCGGCCTCGCCGTGACTCACGATGCCGAGCACCCGCCGCCGGCGGAGGAAGGAAGCGCCGGCGGCACGGTCAGCCAGACTGGCGAGCGCGAACAGCAAAACCACGATGCGCTTCAGCACATCGCGATCCCAGTTCGCCTCTCCGTCCCAGCCTTCCATCCTGTCCTCCGCTTCGGGCGGGCCAAGTATGGAAGAGGTTTTGCGGGTGTGGAGAGATTTTTCCCAGGCGCAACGCCCTGCCTGCGGTTGCGGTTCGTCGCTCGGCGAGGGGCTAACGCGCATATGCGACAGCCGCTTCAACTCAAAACTCGATGCCCTGCTGCGCCTTAACGCCAGCGGAGAAATGGTGCTTGGTCGACCCCATCTCGGTGACGAGATCGGCAGCCTCGACCAGCGCCGGCTTGGCGTTGCGGCCGGTGACCACGACATGCAGGTCCGCGCGCCGGCCTGAAAGGCCCGCCACGACCGTGTCGAGATCGAGATAGTCGTAGCGCAGCGCGATGTTGAGTTCGTCGAGCACGACAAGACTGATCGTCGGGTCCGCCATCAGGTCCAGCGCCTTCGCCCAGGCGGCCTGCGCGGCCGCGATGTCGCGCTTCAGGTCCTGCGTCTCCCAGGTGAATCCTTCGCCCATCGTATGCCATACGACTTTGTCGCCGAACGCGGCGAAGGCATCCTTTTCGCCGGTTTGCCACGCGCCCTTGATGAACTGCACGACCCCCACACGCCTGCCGTAGCCGAGCATCCTCAACGCCAGCCCGAAGGCGGCCGTCGTCTTGCCCTTGCCCGGACCGGTATTGACGATCAGCAAACCTTTCTCAATTGTCTTTTGCGCGACCTCGGCGTCCTGAACCGCCTTGCGCTTTTCCATCTTAGCGCGGTGTTTTTCCGCGTCCCGTTCATCGATCCGAGTCATCACTTCACCTTCAGCGGCAGTCCCGCAACCATCATCAACACCGTGTCCGCCGCCGAGGCGACCTGCTGGTTGAGCCGGCCCGCGGCGTCGCGAAAGCGCCGCCCCAGCGCGTTGTCCGGCACGATGCCAAGCCCGACCTCGTTGGAAACGACCACCCACGGGCCACGCGGTCGCGACAGGGTCTCGGCCAGACGGCTGCACTCGGTGGCCACATCGGCGTCCGCCAGCATGTGGTTGGTCAGCCACAGGGTCAGGCAGTCGACGAGAACGGGACGACCGTCGGGGACCGCCCGCAGCGCACCGACGAGACCGAGTGGCGCGTCGACAGTCTCCCACCCTGCCCCGCGCCGAGCCTGATGGTCCGCAATGCGCTGCCGCATCTCGTCGTCATAGGTCTGCGCGGTCGCAATGTAGATCCACGGCGCCGCGCGCCCCGACACCAGACGTTCCGCATGGGCGCTCTTGCCCGAGCGCGCTCCGCCGAGAACAAAGGTCAGGCTTGTGGACACGGGCCAGATATTTCCTTCACAGAGCGATTCCATTCGTGCGGGCGACTATAGGAAGACCGGTCAACGGCCGCAAATGCGGCGTTCCGACGCCGACTGCGAGGGGATGCCTGAGAACGTCTACAACGATTTCGGCAGATAGCGCCATGTGACGATCGCGCAGGCGGCGGCAAGGCACCCGAGCGTGGCGAACACCGAACCGAGGCCGAAGAAGGCCAGGACGACCGAATAGACCAGCGGCGGCGTCAGCTCGGAGAAGTCGAGATAGGTACGGTAGACCGCCGCCATCTGCGGCCGCTCATAGGCACGCACCGCGCGCATGAATGCGGTCGAGCCCAGCGCATCAACGGCAATGGTGAAAAGAGCGCCTACCAGCAGGAGCCCGGCCGTGACCAGCGGAGCGGCCTCTCCCACGGCTCCGGCCGCCCACAGCGAGAGAGCCATGCACAAGAACGCCACCGTGATGACGTTGCGCACCCCGAAGCGCTTGCCCGCTTTGCCCCAGAAAATGGCGGCGAAAAGGAGCGCATTGCCCGCCGAGACAAGCAAACCGCCCGCCAGGTCGCCCTGGCCGGCAACGACCATGAACAGCGGCCCGTAGACGAAGAAGGTGCTCCAGAAGCACGACCGCCCGAACGCGATCAGCCACGCCAGCCTGAGCCGGGGCTGCGAGACGAACCGACCGATATTGGCCAGCGGGTTGATCGCGCGGCTCCTGCCGGGCGCGATCATGGTGTTGTCGCTGAGCCGGTAGAACCAGAACAGCGCCACCAGCGCCAGCGCGAAGACGGCCACCGCCCCATGCGCCGCATAAATGCCGTAGCGGGAATAGAGCCAGATGCCGAGCGTCGGCCCGCCCGTCCAGGCGAACATGGAAAACGCCATGCGCAGCGATTCCGCCTGCATGAAATCCGCCTTGCGGATGTGGTCCATGATATAGAGATTGAGCGTGATGGAGAGTGCGCTGGCGCCCATCACCCGCGCCAGCATGCCGAGCATCTGGCCGGGCAGCGTGTGGGTGACGAAGAACAGCGAGCCGACCGCCAGCAGGCAGGCGCCGGCCGTATAGACCCAGCGCCGGGCGAAGCGGCGGATGAGCAGCGGCATGAACAGCGTCGCCGACAGGCCGGTCAATGAGACGATCGTGTAGAGGATCGAGACCATCTGCTCGTTACGAAGGATTTCGTAGGCCTGGATGGGGATGACGCTGGAGACCGTCGCCCGCGCGAAGGACTCGATGGCGTAAAGGGAAGCGAAGGTTCGCGCGTCCGCAGGCCGCACGGCGGGAAGCCAGATGGGATGGCGAACGTGTGTGGACATTTGGCCCCGGAAGCGATTGGTGCGAATCTGCGCCGCGCCATGCGGCGCCGGTAGCAGGAAACCGACACCCTCCTGTCGGAATAGAACAGCGGCCAAAGCCTTTCCGTCGCTGGCCCAACTTTACAGTGCCCGGCTTTCGCCCTACCCCTCTGCCGTTCTGGCCGGAGTGAACAGCAATATGGAACTGGAGCAAGCGCCTGCCGGGCAACGGAAGCCGACACGGCGAATCCTGGTCATCGACGCGTTGCGCGGCGCCGCCCTGCTTGCCATGGCGAGCTACCATTTCACCTGGGACCTGGAGTTCTTCGGCTATGCGGCGCCGGGCCTGACGGCCTTCGGCGGCTGGAAGATCTACGCCCGCTGCATCGCATCGACCTTCCTCTTCCTTGTCGGCGTCAGTCTCGTGCTCGCGCATGGCCGCGGCATCCGCTGGAACGGCTTCCGACAACGCCTGGCCATGATCGTCGGCGCCGCCGCGGCCATCACGCTGGTTACCTATTTCGCGACGCCGGACAGCTTCATCTTCTTCGGCATCCTGCACGAGATCGCGCTCGCCAGCGTGCTCGGGCTGGCCTTCCTGCGGCTGCCGGCAATCCTGACGCTTCTGGTCGCCGCCCTGGTCATCGCCGCGCCGCATGTCCTGCGCGCGCCGGCCTTCGATCACCCGTGGCTGTGGTGGCTGGGGCTCTCCACCGTCGACCCGCGCTCGAACGACTACGTCCCGCTTTTCCCCTGGTTCGGCGCTGTGCTTGCCGGCATCGGCGTCACCAGGCTCGCCGCATCTGCCGGCCTGTTGGAGCGCATGGCGGACGTTCCGCTCGGCGGCGCGGCGCGCCCGCTGACCTTCATCGGCCGCCACAGCCTCGCCTTCTACCTCATCCACCAGCCGGTGCTGATCGCCTGCGTGTGGCTGGTCGCGCAGGTGGCGCCACCCACGCAACTGTCGCCGCAGGAAGCCTTCACATCCTCCTGCCATGCCTCGTGCCAACAGGTCCGCGACAAGGCTTTCTGCGTCAGCTATTGTGGCTGCATGCTGGACAAGCTCGGCAGCGGAAACATGCTTTCACGCCTCGACCAGGGGGACGCCGACCCTCAGCTCAGGGCGCGCATCGCCGATCTCGCCAGCACTTGCACGGTCGAGACCGACGACGCGGCGCCGGAGGAAGCGCAATGACGGAAGGCGAGTTTCGCGCGGGCAAGGTGCCGTGGCCGCCATTGGTCTATCTGGTCGCGTTGCTCGTCGGCATCGCGCTAGACATGGCATATCCCCTGCCCTGGTTCAGCGACGTTCTGGCGGACCTTCTGTTTGCGATCGGCTGGATCGCCGTGCTGGCGGTGGTTGCCCTCTGGGTTACCACCATCCGTGCCATGACGAAGGCGCGCACCACGCTCAATCCCAACGGCACGCCCGACAAGCTTCTGACCGACGGGCCGTTCGCCGTCAGCCGCAACCCGATCTACCTCGCCAACACAATCCTGCTGATCGCCATCGGCCTGATCACCGGAAGCCTGTGGTTCTTCATCATGGCTTTGCTTGCCGCCCTCGCCACGCGCAAGCTGGCCATCGAGCGGGAAGAAAAAATCCTTGCCCGCAAGTTCGGCAAGAAATACCGCGACTACGCCAGGCGCGTCCGACGCTGGATTTGAGCGGCGCGAAACCTCGACAGAGGCAGATCATCAGGTGCGCCGCCATTGCCGCTCCCGGTCAGGCGGCGGTGAGCCACAGTAGGCGGCTGAGCGTTGTCTGCTCCCGAACGAACGGCCTGACTCTAGACCGCACCCGACATCATGTCGGTGTAGAAAGCGTCGGGGAAATCCTCGCCCTTGTGGAGATACTTGTAGGCGGTGACGACCGTCAGCAGCAAACCCGCGACGAGCAGCCAGATGACCGTGCGCCCCAGCCGGCGCGTCTTCACATTTGCAGAATGCTGCATGGACCGACCGCTTGAACCGATGATTTGGTACGATAAGCGAAATAAAGCGATTTCAACAGATCGATGAACGGTTTTGCTGAAAGCCTTGGTGCCGTCGGAAGGAGAAAACTCGAACTCCTACGCCAAGGCTTCGGAGAACACTCCTCGTCTAACGATCTGCGGGTGGCTTGCCGCCCGAAGCTCGAAAAGCGAAGGGTGGTGCGGTCGAGAAGACTCGAACTTCCACGGGTTGCCCCACAGCGACCTCAACGCTGCGCGTCTACCAATTCCGCCACGACCGCACGTGGTAGGAGCCGGATCGGGCCGGCCCGCGGCGTGTAGCAAATCGCTTTGGGCTAAACAAGGGTCCGCGCACCAATATTCGCACCGTGCCGGTCGAAGACCGGAAGCCCGCCGCAGCGGCCTCCGGCGGCGCAAACAACCGATTTGCCACAGCCAGCGCGGATGAGACACGCCAGGACGTATTTCGTTTGATGTTCCCGCATGTTGCGCGTTAGACCTGCGCCGTATCCTTTCCCCCGGATTCCGGCAGCGGGAGAAGCCGATGGAAGGCCAGGACGAACAGCTTGATGCCGCCCCGGCCTCCGAGGGCATTCACGCCGACATCTACGATGACGACGGCGTCATCCGCTCGTCCTTCCTTGCGCAGATCGGCGCGGCGATCGCCGACCGCGATACGCTGTCGCTCAAGCGCGACGTCGGCGACCTTCACCAGTCGGAACTGGGCGATCTTCTCGAAGCGCTTGTGCCCGAACAGCGGCGCACGCTGGTGGAACTGCTCGGCCAGGACTTCGATTTCTCGGCGCTTACCGAGGTCGACGAAGCCATCCGCCTCGATATCGTCGAGAACCTGCCGAACGACCAGATCGCGCAGGCGGTGCAGGAACTCGATTCCGACGACGCCGTCTACATCCTGGAAGACCTCGACGAGGAAGACCAGGACGCGATCCTCTCGCAGCTTCCCTTCACCGAACGCATCCGCCTGCGGCGCTCGCTGGATTATCCCGAAGAAACGGCCGGCCGTCGCATGCAGACGGAATTCGTCGCCGTGCCGCCTTTCTGGACCGTCGGGCAGACCATCGACTACATGCGCGAGGACAGGAACCTGCCCGAAAGGTTCAGTCAGGTCTTCGTCATCGACCCGACCTTCAAGCTTCTCGGCGCCGTCGATCTCGACCAGATCCTGCGCACGAGGCGGGCCGTCAAGATCGAGGAGGTGATGCACGAGACGCGTCACGCCATTCCCGCGACGATGGACCAGGAGGAGGCGGCCCGCGAGTTCGAGCAGTACGACCTTCTGTCGGCAGCCGTCGTCGACGAGAACGAGCGTCTGGTCGGCGTGCTCACCATCGACGACGTCGTCGACGTCATCCAGCAGGAAGCCGAGGAGGACCTTCTGCGCATGGGCGGCGTGGGCGACGAGGAGCTGTCGGACTCGGTGCTGTCCACCTCGCGCTCGCGCGTGCCCTGGCTGCTGGTCAATCTGGTGACCGCCTTCCTCGCCGCCTCGGTGATCGGCCTGTTCGACAACACCATCCAGCACCTGGTGGCGCTGGCCGTGCTGATGCCGATCGTGGCCGGCATGGGCGGCAACGCCGGCTCCCAGACCATGACCGTCACCGTGCGGGCGCTGGCCACCAGGGACCTCGACATCTACAACGCCCTGCGCGTCATCCGGCGCGAACTCGGCGTCGGCCTGATCAACGGCGCCGTCTTCGCCGTGCTGATCGGCGCGGTGGCCGGGCTGTGGTTCCAGGATCCGAATATCGGCGGCATCATCGCGGCGGCGATGGTCATCAACATGATGGCGGCGGCGCTCGGCGGCATCCTCATTCCCCTGCTTCTCGACCGGATGGGCGTCGACCCGGCGGTCGCCTCGGCCGTGTTCGTCACCACGGTGACGGACGTGGTCGGCTTCTTCGCCTTCCTGGGCCTTGCGACCTGGTGGTTCGGAATGTAGCGCCGGCCGAAAGGCGTACGCAGGTTCCAAATTGACTTTTACGTAAATGCCGTGCCAGACTTCCGGCAGGGGACGCTGGAACATTCTGCAACCGGCCGGAACCGGCCGGCGTCGTATAAATACGGCTAGAGCATTTCCAGCAGAAGTGCGAAGCGGTTTTGCGTCCGGAAATGAACCGCTCTAAGGAAACCAGACTGGAGCAGCGGAGACCGCGTTCATCGGAGCGCCTGCCGCCATGGTCCGGCGAGCGGCGGGGCAGCCAACGGCATACCCGGAGATGGAAACGCGAGATGGCGCGGCGCGCGGAGTGACGATGAGGGAATACTACTCCATTACGGAACTGACGCGCGAATTCGACGTCTCCACCCGTACATTGCGCTTCTATGAGGACGAGGGCCTGATCGCACCTGTCCGGCGCGGCCGCACGCGGCTGTTCCGCCCCTCCGACCGCCACCTGATTCGCCAGATCCTGCGCGGCAAGCGCCTGGGCTTTTCCATCAACGAGATCCGCGAGATCATCCAGATGTACAGGGAGCCGCCCGGCGAGGTCGGCCAGCTCAATCTCATGATCAAGCGCATCGAGGAGAAGCGCGAGGACCTCAGGCAGAAGCGCCGCGACCTGGAAGAGACGCTGGCCGAGCTTGATCAGGCCGAGGAATCATGCGTCGAGCGGCTCGTCGAACTCGGCGTCAGCACCTGACACACGCGAAAGGGAACCTGCCGCCCTTCCCGCATTCCCGCACTCTCTAACGATGCCGGACTAACGATGCCGGATCGATCCCGTCTCGATCGGGTCGAGCCGCGCCGTCGCCGATTTCTGCATCGACACACCGGCAAGCAGCAACAGGCAGAACGCAATCGGCACGAAAAGAATGGCGACATGCAGCAGGCACAGGCCCATCGCCCGCCAGTCCGATCTCGATTTGCCGCTCTCCTGGTCCATACCCAGTCCATGCCATAAGAGCGTCAACCTTTCGTTAAAACCTTAATCGAATTGACCATACCTGGCGCCATCGGTGCCGGACTGGACGATCGCCTCGTTTGCCGCCATATGAAGGGCAGCGAGAAACAGACCATGCCCGACCGTAGCCAGCTAGCCACGTCATTCCTGCCCCTGCCCGGCTCCGCCGCGGTCGAATGGCGGATCGAACCGGGCCTGACCTCCTATCCCGACGCGCTGCAGTTCATGGAAGCGCGCGCGGCCGCCATTCGCGACGGCGCCGCAGGCGAGTTGGTCTGGCTGGTCGAGCATCCGCCCCTCTATACGGCCGGCACCTCGGCGCAGCCGCACGACCTCATCGATCCGGACCGTTTCCCCGTGTTCGCGGCCGGGCGCGGCGGAGAATACACCTATCACGGGCCGGGCCAGCGGGTCGCCTATGTGATGCTCGACCTGAAACGGCGACGCGAGGACGTGCGCGCTTTCGTGGCCGCGCTCGAGGAATGGACCATCGCCACGCTGGCCGCCTTCAACGTCAAGGGCGAGCGGCGCGAGGACCGGGTGGGTGTCTGGGTGGTGCGTTCCGACCGCCCCGTCATGCCGGACGGTTCGCCGGCGGAAGACAAGATCGCCGCCATCGGCATTCGCCTGAGGCGCTGGGTCAGCTTCCACGGCATCGCCATCAACGTCGAACCGGACCTGACGCATTTCACCGGCATCGTGCCGTGCGGCGTCGCCGATCACGGCGTGACCAGCCTCGTCGACCTCGGGCTGCCGGTCACCATGACCGACCTGGACGTGGCGCTGAAGACCGCTTTCGAGACCGTTTTCGGACCGGCCGTCTCCCCAGCGACACCGTTGCGCAAGGCCGGCTGAAGCCACTTTCGGAGGCCGGGGGCCGGAGCGCGTCGCGATCTTTCACGTTCGCCCCGCACCCATTTAATCACATCGCTCCGATCCAAAGCGCCATCGAGACGAGGAAGGTGCTCATGCACACCAGCGAGACGACATCCTGAACAAAATCGCTCATTTCGCTCTCCTGTTTTCAATATGTTCTTAATTTGTTCTAATTTTGTTCGAATGTCAACGACCTTCCACAGAGAAGCGGTCGCAGACGCGCAACCGGCTCGGGACAGGGTTAAGAAATCGTTTTCGAAGGTGGATTGGACAGCCGTCATGCGAACTGCAACGATCGGCACGCTGCCCTGAGCCGCGCACGGGTCAGCATTGCCACGGCGCTTATAATTACAAGCAGCCGCGACGATGAAGGACTCTGCCCGAAAGGGAGAAGAATGGTCGGAGTGGCGGGATTCGAACCCACGACCCCTTGACCCCCAGTCAAGTGCGCTACCGGGCTGCGCTACACTCCGAACCGCGCGAAGCCTTATAGGCTCGCCGGTTGCGAGGCAAGGGCTAAAACCGCTTGCCTGACCGGAAGCTGTTCATTTGCGGCGCAGCGTAACGCACCCTGACCACCTCGCCTGTTTTCACGCATCTGGCACGCCGGCGCGCGGATCGACCGCCGCCCCCTCGCCCCTGAGCAATTTGCCCGCCCGCTATCCCGGATGCGTGCCCGGATGATCGCGCAGCGCGCACGAACGACGGAAACTTTGCCGATAAATCGGCATCGCGCCATTGAACCCGCGTATTAGTTGAGTGTATTTGTCCAGAAATCATTCCAGCGGAATTCGCACATGAGATCGCTTGCCGTCATCGTCTGCCTTGCCCTCGCCCTCGCCGCCACGGCCTCGGCGGCGCAGGAAAGCCTCCCTGACCAGCCTTCCCCGGTGACGCCCGCGCCGCAAACCGGCGCGCCGGCCTCCGATCCGGCTCCCGTCGTCCCCGCACCCGAGGCGGCTGACGCTCAGAATGCAGTTGCGCCCGATGCCGGATCGGCCGGCGAGGCGGAAGCGATTCCCACGGCGCTGCTGCCGCACAACCTGTCTCCGTGGGGCATGTTCATGAACGCCGACATCATCGTGAAAGCGGTGATGATCGGTCTCGCCTTTGCGTCTCTCCTCACTTGGACGGTGTGGCTCGCCAAGTCGCTCGAGCTTTTGGCCGCGCGCACCCGCGCATGGCGCGGCGCCCATGTCATCGTGCAGGCTCGCTCGCTCGACCAGGCCGCCAAGATGCTCGGCTCGGGCAGCAATGCCGCAAGCCTGCTGGTGCAGGCCGCGAGCCAGGAAGTGGAACTGTCTTCGAAGGCGCTCGACCATTGCGGCGGTGAAGGCTTGAAGGAACGCGTCGCCTCGCGCCTGTCGCGCATCGAGGCGCAGGCCGCCCGCCGCATGACCCGCGGCACCGGCCTGCTGGCGACGATCGGTTCGACGGCGCCATTCGTCGGCCTGTTCGGGACCGTCTGGGGCATCATGAACGCCTTCATCGGCATTTCGCAGGCGCAGACGACGAACCTTGCCGTGGTCGCGCCGGGCATCGCGGAGGCGCTGCTGGCGACCGCGCTGGGACTGGTGGCGGCTATTCCCGCCGTCGTCATCTACAACGTCTTCGCCCGCGCCATCGCCGGATATCGGCAGGTCCTCGCCGACGCTTCGGCCGGCGTCGAGCGGCTGGTCAGCCGCGACCTCGATTATCGCGCGACGCCGGCGCGCGCCCTGGCGGCCGAATAGGGAGCGGGACGGTGGCCGCAAAGATCCGCGAAAGCGTCGGCGACGATCTGGAGGAAACGCACGAGATCAACGTGACGCCCTTCATCGACGTCATGCTGGTTCTGCTCATCATCTTCATGGTGGCGGCCCCCCTGGCCACGGTCGACGTCAATGTCGACCTGCCTGCCTCGACCGCAGCGGCGACGCCGCGGCCGGACAAGCCGGCGTTCCTGACGGTGAAACGCGACCTGTCCCTTTCGCTCGGCAACGAGACCCTGCCGCGCCAGGGATTCGGCCAGGCGCTTGACAGGATCACCGGAGCGGACAAGGAGACGCGCATATTCCTGCGCGCCGACAAGGACGTGCCTTACGGCGAGCTGATGGAGGTGATGAACCTGCTGCGCGCCGCCGGCTACCTCAAGGTCGCGCTCGTGGGCATAGAGAGCGTGCCCGCAGGCCCGGGTGACACGCCATGACAGGCCCGGCCGAACTTGCCCTGACGAGGCCGCCACCGATGCGCGACGCGGCGCTGTGGCTGATCGCAGGGCTTTTCGTGCTGGCAGCGCACGGCGCCTTCGCCTACCTGTTGCGCGCCGTCGACCCGGTGCCGGAGCACGACGCGATGGAGGAGGCGATGGAGATCGACCTCGCGCCGATTCCGATTTCCGTTCCGGACACGGTGCAGTCCGAAACGCTGGCGCGGGAAGATCCCGTCGACGAGGTCGACCCAGTCGAGGAAACCACCGAAGCCGTCGAGCCCGAACGCGAGAAGGTCATGGAGGACCAGCCCGAGACCGTGCAGGAGGCGCAGCCGGAGGAGGTCGCTCAGGCGGAGCCTGAGGAGGAGCAGCCCGCACCGGAGATCACCGAGGCGAAGCCCGATGAGCCGGAGGAGACGGAGCCTGAGATCGTCGAGCAGGAAACCGTCGCGGCGGTGACGCCGGAAGTTGCGGTGCCGCTGCCGCAGCCCCGCCCCGAAAGGAAGGTCGAGGACAGGCCGGAGCCGCCGAAGAAGAAGCCGGTGCGCCGCAAGGCGGAGGTCACGAAGGAAAAACCCAAGGAAGCCGCGCGGCCGCCCAAGCGCAGGCAGCCCCCCGCCTCGGTGGCATCGGCTGCGTCGAGCGCGCCGCAGGTCGACCCGTCGCGCTGGAACAGCGCCGTCCGCGCGGCCATCGCGCGCCGCGCCGGTGCGGTGCGCGGCATGCGCGGCACCGTCCGCGTCAGCTTCGTGGTGAGCGCATCGGGCTCCATCGTCTCGGCAAGCATCTCCGGCTCGTCCGGCAATGCAAGGCTCGACAGGGCAGCGCTCGGCATGGTGCGGGCTGCACGCGTGCCGGCGCCGCCAGACGGCCTCGGCGGCGGGCGCCATTCCTTCGCGATCCCGCTAACGTTCCGCTGAGAAACCCTGCCCTTCCCGGTCAGCCGCCCGGTTTGCAGAAATGCACCCATCGGCTAAAGCATGTCGCCCAAAAGTGCGCAGCGGTTTTGGGACAACGACATGCGAAAAACAATGGCTTGCAGCACGACACATGAATCCGATCAAACACGTCGTACTGTAAGGAAGGGCCGAAGCAACGCGGGGGGCTCGATGAAATCGGTGATTGCCAGGCCGGTGGCGGCGGCCATCCTGCTGTTCGCGCGCGCCGTGACCGCCGTTCGTCCGATCTGGAGCGACAGCGGCCCGCCACGTCGGCGCTCGGTCTATTTCGCCAACCATTCGAGCCACGGCGATTTCATCCTGATCTGGGCCGTGCTGCCTCCGCGCCTGCGCCGCCGGGTGCGCCCGGTCGCGGGCGCCGACTACTGGCTGAAGTCGAAGCTGCGCCGCTTCATCGGCCGTGACGTCTTCAACGCCGTCCTGATCGAACGCGATCGTGACAGGCGCACCGCCGACCCTGTTGCGCAGATGGGCGAAGCCATGCGGGAAGGATCGTCGCTCATCCTCTTCCCCGAAGGAACCCGCAACCAGACGGACGAGCCTCTCCAGCCCTTCAAGTCGGGCCTGTACCATCTGGCGACGCTCCAGCCCGATTTCGACCTCGTGCCGGTCTGGATCACCAACCTGAACCGGGTCATGCCGAAGGGCGAATTCATCCCCGTGCCGCTGATCTGCACCGTCGCCTTCGGCGCTCCGCTGCGCCTGGCCGAAGGCGAAAGCAAGGAAGCGTTCCTGCAACGCGCCAGCAATGCACTCCTCGCCCTTTCGCCCGGAAAGGCTTCCGAATGAGCCAGACCCAATCCGACATGCTGGTGCTCGTGCTCGGCATTTGCGGCGTCCTGCTCGTCGCTTCCTTCGTCGGCCACATGCTGGAGCGGCGCCTGTCGCCGGACGGATCGAACGCGGCCATCGAGAACCTCAACGCCCGCATCAACGCCTGGTGGATCATGGCGATCCTGATCGCCGTCGCCTTTTTGGCCGGCAGGGTCGGCGTGCTGATCCTTTTCGCCTTCTGCTCCTTCGCGGCGCTGCGCGAATTCGTGACGCTGACCAACACGCGCCGCGCCGACCACTGGGCGCTGGCGACGGCGTTCTTCGTCGTCCTGCCGGCGCAATACGTGCTGCTCTGGTTCGAGAACTACGGCATCTTTTCCGTGTTCATCCCGGTCTACGCCTTCCTGCTGATGCCGATCATCTCGGCCGTGCGCGGCGACACGCAGCATTTCCTCGTGCGCATAGCGGAAGTGCAGTGGGCGCTGATGATCTGCGTCTTCTGCGCCTCGCACGTGCCCGCCCTGCTCACGCTGCATATTCCAGGCTATGAGGGACGCAACGTCCTGCTCATCGCCTTCCTGGTGATCGTCGTGCAGCTGAGCGACGTTCTGCAATATGTGTGGGGCAAGATGCTGGGACGCACCAGGATCGCCCCCAACCTCTCGCCCTCCAAGACCGTGGAGGGGTTTGTGGGCGGCGTCGCCAGCGCCAGCCTGATCGGCGCCGGCCTGTGGTGGATCACCCCCTTCACGCCGTTGCAGGCCGGGGCGATGGCCTTCGTCATCACGCTGATGGGCTTCTTCGGCGGGCTGGTGATGTCGGCGATCAAGCGCGACCGCGGCGTCAAGGACTGGGGCCATCTCATCGAAGGGCATGGCGGCCTGATCGACCGGCTGGATTCGGTGGTGTTTTCCGCGCCAGTCTTCTTCCATCTCACCCGCTACTGGTGGTCGCTGACATGACAAAAGGGGAAGGTCCGAGGACACCCAAGGGCGACCGCCGGCCGCTGGCGAGCCGCGACACGCGCTGGGCGCAGGCAACCGCCAGGTATCTGGCGTCACGCGCAATAACGCCGAACCTCATCTCCAAGGGGAGCATCGTCGCCGGCATCCTGGCCGGCGTGGCCTTCTGGCTGGCGGGCCGAAGCGACGGCATGGCAAGGATTGCGCTGCTGATCGCAGCCGCCCTGTTCTGCCAGCTTCGTCTCCTGTGCAACCTTTTCGACGGCATGGTCGCGGTCGAAGGCGGCAAGGCGGAGGCCGACGGTCCGTTCTGGAACGAGTTCCCCGACCGGGTCGCCGATGTCGCGATCATGGCGGGCATCGGCTTAGGTGTGGACACACCCGGTCTGGGCTGGGCCGCCGCATGTTTTTCGGTGCTGACAGCCTATGTCCGCGAACTCGGCCGCGCCAACGGCGGCCCGAGCGATTTTTCCGGCCCCATGGCCAAGCAGCACCGCATGGCGCTGGTCACGGCGGCGGCGCTCCTGTCGATTCTCGAACCGCTGTGGAACGGCCGTAACGACGTGCTGATTGTCGCTCTCGCCATCGTGGCCGTTGGCTCGGCTGTAACCGCGTTGCGGCGCGGCTATCGTCAGATCGCATGGTTGAAAGGCAACCGCAGCTGATGCCGTGGCTGCCCCCGCTTCACACCTGTAAGGAAGCGTCGAACCCTATCTGCGATTGAAGGCGAGCGTGGCGATCAGCCCGAGCACAACGAGCCCGACGGCGACGGTCGCGGCAGGATGGTCCCGTGCGGTCTCCTCCACCATCCGCGCACGCTTGCGGATATGCGGCAAGCTCTGCGCGATGCGATCGCTCAAATCCGAATAATAGTCCATCGCCATGTCGCGGCCGTCTTCGTAGTAACCGCTGCCGCGGCGCGCGACGGCCTTCTTGAGTGTCGTCAATTCCTTGCTGAGCGCGGCAATCTGGTGCTCGAGGTCCACATCCGTGAGATCGCGAAAACCGGCCATGTCCAAATCCCTCTTATTCGTTGATACGTGAGGGAACAGAACGGTTTTCGGCCCGGAAGGTTCCTGGCGTTCCTGTTGCCACGATCGGTGCCTGGTCGCCCCGTCAGCGAACCTGGTCGAGCAGGCGCTTGCACTCCAGCAGGTCGAACAGGGCTTCCTGAAGCAGAGCGCGGTTGTCACGCGAAAGCTTGCCGCCGTCCGCGGCGACCGGCCCTTCGTCCTCGGCCTTGCCGAGGCCGAAGAAGCGGCGGCTCGGCTTGGCCCTGGCCTGCCCCACCAGCATCTCGTCGTCGCCTTGCCTGGGTTGCGCGCCGGGCGTCAGCGGCACGGCGTCGGCCTGCTTGCGCTGGGCGATCGCCTCGATGGCGGCGACGTCACCATTGCCGATCGCGACCAGGAACTGATTGCCGTTCTCGCGCAGGAGCTTCTGAACGCCTTTGATCGTGTAGCCCTGGTCGTAGAGCATGTGGCGAATGCCCTTGATCAGGTCGACATCCTGCGGCCGATAATAGCGGCGGCCGCCGCCGCGCTTCATCGGCTTGATCTGGTTGAAGCGGGTCTCCCAGAAACGCAGCACGTGCTGCGGCAGGTCGAGTTCCTCGGCGACCTCGCTTATGGTGCGGAAAGCATCGGGGCTCTTGTCCATGGGCGCATCCTCACGCTGGACCGTTGGAAACGACGCTCACGCGCCGAATCGAACCTTATTTCAGCGATTTATGCCTCATCATTCAAGCCCGGCGTCAGATATGCCGGCTTTGTCAACCGGGTTTTCGAGAAAGCGGGCCTACTTGCCGCTCTTCGCCCGGTTCTGATGCGAGCGCAGGATACGGCTCTTGAGCACGTTGGACGCCTTGAACGTCATGACCCGACGCGGCAGGATCGGCACTTCCTCGCCGGTCTTGGGATTGCGGCCGATGCGCTCGTTCTTGGAGCGGACATGGAAGGTCGCGAAGGAGGAAAGCTTCACGGTTTCGCCACGGACGATTGCCTCGCAGATCTCGTCCAGCACCGCTTCGACCAGTTCCGCTGACTCGGTGCGCGACAGGCCGACTTTCCTGTAAACGGCCTCGGCAAGGTCGGCACGCGTAAGTGTCTTTCCCCCCATCGACCGTCCCATCAGTTAAAAAAATAAATCGATATAAGCAGCGGCAGCGAAGCGTATGGAATTGATCCGGCTAGGTCAAGGGACCGTACCGCTCGGTTCGTCCCTACCAGCGAATCAGAACGGCGCCCCATGTGAAGCCGCCGCCCATCGCTTCGAGCAGCACCAGGTCGCCCCGCTTGATGCGGCCGTCATGGGCCGCGATCGACAACGCCAGCGGCACCGATGCCGCTGATGTATTACCGTGAAGATCGACGGTAACCACCACCTTGGGCTCCTCTATCCCGAGCTTCTTGGCGGAAGCGTCAATAATTCGTTTATTCGCCTGGTGCGGCACGAACCAGTCGAGGTCCGAGGCCGTTATGCCGGCCTGCCCGAACGTCGCCTCGATCACGTCGGTGATCATGCCGACCGCGTGCTTGAAGACCTCGCGCCCCTCCATCCTCAGATGGCCGACCGTGCCCGTGGTCGAGGGGCCGCCGTCGACATAGAGCTTGTCTTTGTGCGCGCCGTCGGAGCGCAGGCTGAGCGCCAGCACGCCGCGATCGGCGATGGTCCCCTCGCCCTGCTGCGCCTCCAGCACCAGCGCACCGGCACCGTCGCCGAACAGCACGCAGGTCGAACGGTCGTTCCAGTCGAGGATGCGCGAGAAGGTCTCGGAACCGATGACCAGCACGCGCTTTGCGATCCCGCCGCGGATGTAGGCGTCCGCCGTGGTGACGGCATAGACGAAACCGGAACACACGGCCTGCATGTCGAAGGCGAAACCGTGGCGCATGCCGAGCCGGTTCTGGATTTCGACCGCAGTGGCGGGAAAGGTGTTGTTGGGAGTCGAGGTAGCGACCAGCACGAGGTCGATATCGTCCGGCGTCAGCCCCGCATCGGCCAGGGCCGCACGCGCCGCCGCTTCGCCGAGCGAAGCCGTCGTCTCCTCGTCGGAAGCGATGTGGCGCTGGCGGATGCCGGTGCGCTGCACGATCCATTCGTCGGAGGTCTCGACCACGCCCTCGAAGTCTGTGTTCTTCATGATGCGACGGGGCAGAGCGGAGCCTGTGCCGCGCACGACTGATCTGATCAAGGGAGTCCTATCCTTCTTCGTCGACTTCGACGTCGGCGCTTTTGGTTGCGGCCGCCTGCCGGTTGCGGGCGTGGAACAGGTCCAGGTCGGCCTCGATGCGGTCCAGTATCCGGTTGCGCACCATGTCGTAGGCGAGTTCCACCGCCGCTGCGAACCCTTCGGAATCGGCGCCGCCGTGGCTTTTCACCACGATTCCGTTCAGCCCCAGGAAAACGCCGCCATTGGCGCGGCTGACATCCATCTTGTCGCGCAGCGCGTTGAAAGCGCTCTTGGCAAAGATATAACCGATCCTGGCCATCAGCGTGCGCCTCATGGCCGAACGCAGGTAGCCGGCGATCTGGCGCGCCGTGCCCTCGGCGGTCTTGAGCGCGATGTTGCCGGAAAAGCCTTCCGTCACCACGACATCGACCGTGCCCTTGCCGATGTCGTCCCCCTCGACGAAGCCGCGATAGGTCATCGACCCGAGATCGGCCTCGCGCAGCATTCGGCCGGCGTCCTTGACCTCTTCCTGGCCTTTGACCTCTTCCACCCCGACATTGAGGAGACCCACGGTCGGCCGGTCTATGCCGAACACCGAGCGTGCCATGGCCGCGCCGAGGATGGCGAAATCGACCAGCTGGTGGGAATCCGCGCCGATGGTCGCGCCGACGTCGAGCACCACGCTTTCGCTGCGCAGCGTCGGCCAGATCGCCGCGATCGCCGGCCGGTCGATCGACGCCATGGTACGCAGGCAGAACTTGGACATCGCCATCAGCGCGCCGGTGTTGCCGGCCGACACGCAGGCGTCCGACGTATCGGACTTCACCGCCTCGATGGCCTTCCACATGGACGACTTCCAGCGGCCGTGCCGCAACGCCGCGCTCGGTTTCTCGTCCATCTTCACCGCGATCTCGCAATGGACGAATTCGCTCTTTTCGGCCAGTTGCGGGAACTTGGCCAGTTCAGGGCGAACCTGGTCTTCCAGTCCGTAGATGGTGAAACGGATGTCGGGACGCCGTGTCGCGACTGTCATGAGCGCGGGGATGACCACGTTCGGTCCGTGATCGCCGCCCATGGCATCGATGGAAATTCTGATCACGCGCTGTTCTTCTTCTCGCCTTTTCGCGCCGGACGCCCGGGCGCCCGGCGGAAAATAGCGGTTTTGAGCCGCCGCACAACCGACTTTTCTGTCAATGCCGAGCCTTTCACGCAGTTGTGGGACGAGGGATACAGGTCCGTCAGCTTTTCTTCAGCAGCGATCGCAACTTGCGCTGGAAATCGCTTTCTTCCGTCCCCTCTTCGTCGCCGGCATCCAGCGTCGCGCCGGGCTTGCGTGCATAGGGATCGATGCCGAGGCCGAAAAACTGCTCCGCCAGTGCGCCCACGTCGATGCTGTCGCCGTGAAAGGTCTCGGGACTGTCCGGCCCCTCGGCAGCGAGCAGAATCTCGCCGCCCTCCTCGAAGCCGAGCCGCCCCAGCTTCGATTCCTCCGGCAGGAACAGCCCCTCGACCGCTTCGTCGATATGCGTTTTCAACGGCTCGAGCGTGACCACGCATTCCTGCGTGATGTCGGCCTCGACGCGGCCCGTGACCTTGACGCCATGCCGCTTCCACGGCTCGACCGACAGGTCGGCCCGAAACCTCTCCACCGAGACAATCCCGTGTTCGGCCGCCAGCGCCAGGCGCTGGGTCTCGTCGGCCTCGATGACGACCGGCAACCCCCTCTGCGGCAAGCGCGCGACATGGGCCAGGAAGGAGACCGGGCTTTTCTTGTCTTCTGTGTGCATCAGCGCAAGCTTTCGACCGCTTCCGGAAAATTCAGCTGTCCAGCACAGATGGCGTCCGTCGGCTGGGCGGCCAGCGCCTTTTGCGCATCGAACGCATAGGCAGCCAGAGCGTCGGCCTCCGGCCAGGCAGCGGTATCGGGCCGCACGTTGCGCATCAATGCTCTTGTCATGGCATCCCTGTCGTCGGCGTCGAGCGCCTCGGTATAGGCGGCGGTGCGGCCGTAGAACATGCGGGCGAGCTTTTTCATGCGCTTCGGCACGCCCGGATCGCTGATGCCGAGCTCGCGCAGCGAATGCTCGACATCGGTGAAGAACTCGTCGATCAGCACCTGCGCCACATCCCTTGCGACACCGTCCTCCCCGCGCAGCCGATGCTGGAACAGGAGCATCATCAGCGACACCATTTCGAAACGCCCCAGCGGCGTATCTGGAACGAACCATTGCGAATAAAACACCGGCTGCCGCGCCGCCGCCACGATTCGCTCATAAAGCGCCTCGGTGACGGTCCGGTTGGCCTTGGTTTCACGGCCGAACAGACGCTGGAACATGAGGGCGGTCTCCGGAGCCCGTGAAGGGCGTTGTTGCATCGTCAGCCAAGCTGGTTTACCGGTTTCGCGGCCCCGCGCAAGCCGGCGCCGGAAGGGGAACAGGGAGTTGTCGTTGCGCGCGCTGAAATTCAAGTCCGGTCATCATGGCTTTGCGGGTGCGGCCTCGGTGCTTGTCGTGGCGGCGGCGCTGACCGGCTGCAACACCTCCAAGATGGTCGGCGACCTCAATCCGGGCGAAACGCTCAATCAGGGTTACATTATCGATCAGGACACATTGGACCAGGTTCCGGTCGGGTCGAGCCGTGAGCAGGTGCTGCTGGCGCTCGGAACGCCGTCCACCACCGCGACCTTCGACAACGAGGTCTTCTACTACATATCGCAGACGCGCCGGCGCTCCGTCGCCTTCGAGAACCCGAAGCTGGTGGACCAGAAGGTGCTGGCCATCTATTTCGGCTCGGACAACCGCGTCAGCCGGATCGCCAATTACGGGCTGAAGGACGGCAAGGTCTTCGATTTCGTCTCGCGCACCACGCCGACGGGCGGCAAGGACCAGAATTTCCTGGCCCAGATCATCTCCGGCGCAGGCAAGATGAGCGCCGGCTCGGCCGCCAGCCTGCTCGGCGGCGGATAATCCTCCGCCGCGACCGTCGGCCTTCCCAAAAACAAAACCCGCAGGATCGCTCCTGCGGGTTTTTTTCTTGGTTGTCGGCCCGGCTTGCTTGCAGGGCCGTTGCGCAGTGCGATCAGCTATGCGCCAGCACGGCCAGCAGCAGCAGCGCGACGATGTTGGTGATCTTGATCGCCGGGTTGACGGCCGGGCCGGCGGTGTCCTTGTAGGGGTCGCCGACCGTGTCGCCCGTCACCGAAGCCTTGTGCGCCTCGGAACCCTTGAGGTGCTTGACGCCGTCCTTGTCGACGAAACCGTCCTCGAAGGACTTCTTGGCGTTGTCCCACGCGCCGCCGCCGGAGGTCATGGAGATGGCGACGAACAGGCCGTTGACGATCACGCCGAGCAGCGAGGCGCCGAGCGCGGCGAAGGCCGAGGCCTTGGAGCCGGAGATCAGCAGCACGCCGAAATAGACCACCAGCGGCGCCAGCACCGGCAGCAGCGACGGGATGATCATCTCCTTGATCGCCGCCCTGGTCAGCAGGTCGACCGCGCGCGCGTAGTTCGGCTTGGACGTGCCCTGCATGATGCCGGGATCCTCGCGGAACTGGCGGCGCACTTCCTCCACGATCGAACCGGCGGCGCGTCCCACCGCCGTCATGGCGATGCCGCCGAACAGGTAGGGGATCAGGCCGCCGAAGATCAGGCCGGCGACGACATACGGGTTCGAAAGATCGAACGAGACGCTGCCGAGGTCGGAGAAGTACGGATACTGCGCTCCGTTCGCCGCGAAATACTGCAGGTCGTTGGAGTAGGCGGCGAACAGCACCAGTGCGCCGAGACCGGCGGAACCGATCGCGTAGCCCTTGGTGACGGCCTTGGTCGTGTTGCCGACCGCGTCCAGCGCGTCCGTCGAATGGCGCACCTCTGCCGGAAGGCCCGACATTTCGGCGATTCCGCCGGCATTGTCGGTCACAGGGCCGAAGGCGTCGAGCGCGACGATCATGCCGGCGAGGCCAAGCATGGTGGTCACCGCGATCGCCGTGCCGAACAGGCCGGCGAGCTGGTAGGTCGCGATGATGCCGCCGACGATGACGATGGCCGGCAGCGCCGTCGATTCCAGCGAGACCGCGAGGCCCTGGATGACGTTGGTGCCGTGGCCGGTGACCGACGACTGGGCGATCGAGACCACCGGCCGCTTGCCGGTGCCGGTGTAGTACTCGGTGATGACGACGATGAGGCCCGTCACGACGAGGCCGATCAGGCCGCAGATGAACAGGTTGCTGCCGGTGATCGTCATATCCGCGCCGAGCACGCTCTTGACGGTTCCGACCTCGCCCCAGCCGATCGTCAGCATGTTGGCGATCGCCAGACCCACGATCGACAGGATGCCGGTGACGATCAGACCCTTGTAGAGGGCGCCCATGATCGAGCCGTTGGAGCCGAGCTTGACGAAGAAGGTGCCGATGATCGAGGTGACGATGCAGGCGCCGCAGATGACCAGCGGGTAAAGCATCACCTCGGCGAGGTTCGCAGCCGCGCCGAAGAAGATCGCCGCCAGGACCATGGTCGCGACGACGGTCACGGCATAGGTCTCGAACAGGTCGGCCGCCATGCCGGCGCAGTCGCCGACATTGTCGCCCACATTGTCGGCGATGGTCGCCGGGTTGCGCGGGTCGTCCTCCGGAATGCCGGCCTCGACCTTGCCGACGAGATCACCGCCGACATCCGCACCCTTGGTGAAGATGCCGCCGCCGAGACGGGCGAAGATGGAGATCAGCGAAGCGCCGAAGCCGAGCGCGACCAGCGCGTCGATCACCTCGCGGTCGCCCGGCTGATGGCCGAGCGGCCCGGTCAGCACCCAGTAGTAGACCGACACGCCGAGCAGCGCGAGGCCGGCCACCAGAAGGCCGGTGATGGCACCGGATTTGAAAGCGATGTCGAGGCCGGCGGCCAGGCTGTTGGAAGCGGCCTGCGCCGTGCGCACATTGGCGCGCACCGAAACGTTCATGCCGATGTAGCCGGCGGCGCCGGACAGCACGGCGCCGACCAGGAAGCCGACGGCGGCGGCGGCCGAAAGCAGCCACCAGGCGAGCAGGAACACGACCACGCCCACGACGGCGATGGTTGTGTATTGCCGATTGAGATAAGCCTGCGCGCCCTCGCGGATCGCAGCCGAGATCTCCTGCATGCGTGCATTGCCCTGATCGGCCGCCATTACCGAGCGCGTGGCCCAGATGGCATAGACGATGGACAAGACGCCGCAGAGAATGACGACAAAAAGCATGGTCATTTGCGGATTTTCCTCACTTGATGGCCCCTTGGGACCCCTCCCCGGGCCGTTGGACGCGGGCCTGCCCCGCCGCCGGCGACGCTGGTCCCTCGCTTCGGCTTATGCGAAACGGCCCGACCAACGTCAAGCTATCGGCCGGTTTTTGCCTGCTTTTCAAACGAAAGGACGAGGAGAAGCGCCGTCAGGTGACCGTGCTGCGCCGGCCAAGGAAACGCAGGGAACCGATCCCCAGGATACCGAGCAGTGCCACGGGGAGGATGATTCTCACCAGCACGTCCCAGCCCCAGTGGTTGTAAACCGTTCCCGACATCAGCGAGGCGAATGCGACGCTCGAAAACAGCACGAAGTCGTGGAAGCCTTGCGCCCTGCCCTTTTCCTCGGGCGCGTAGCATTGCGCCACGATGGCGGTAGAGCCGATAAAGGCGAAATTCCAGCCGAGGCCGAGCAGGACAAGCGCCGTCCAGAACTGCCATAGCTCGATGCCCGACATGGCCACCGCAGCGCAGCCGATCAGAAGCAGGAAGCCGCAGGCGACGATCGTCGGGGCGCCGAAACGATGGATGAGGCGGCCGGTGAAAAAGCTAGGCCCGAACATGGCCATGACGTGCCAGGAGATGCCGAGCGTCGCCTGATCGGATGAGAAGCCGCAGCCCACCATGGCCAGCGGCGCACCCGTCATCACGAACGTCATGAGCGCGTAGGAGGCGACGCCGCATCCCAGCGCCACCGCATAGCGCGGCTGCGTGACGATCTCGGCAAGCGAGCGTCCGGCGTGGGATTCTGCCTGCCGGGCCTCGAGGCGGCTTTCCTTGCGCAGCAGGAACAGGATGGATGCGCCGATGCCGGCCAGCACGACGATTGCCGCGAAGGAACCCGCGAAGGGCACCGGCGCCAGCAGGTCATGCGTGAAGATCACCGTCTGCGGTCCGACGACGGCGGTGACGATGCCGCCGGCCAGCACGAAGGAGATGGCGCGCGCCTTGAATTCCGGCGGTGCATTGTCGGCGGCAGCGAAACGAAACTGCTGCACGAATGCGTTGCCGGAACCGACCACCAGTAGCCCGAGGGCGAAAAGCCAGAAACTGGAATGGAAGAGCGCGATGGTCGCCAGCAACCCGCCGAAGGCCGTCAGCAAGGTTCCGGTCATGAATCCGTTGCGGTGGCCGAGCGCGCGGACGACGGCGGCGGCCGGAAGCGCTCCCAGCGCGACGCCGATATTGAAACCGGTGAGCGGCGCGGTCGCCAGCGATTTGTCGGCCCCGAGCATGTAGCTGCCGGCCAGTGCGCCGAGCGCGAAGCAGATCGGCGCGCCGGAGCCCAATATGGCTTGCGCGGCTGCAAGGATGAGCGCCGTGCGGCGCGCCTCGCGGGCGACGCCGGCCGCCGCGCTCACGCGCCCTTTCCCCGGCCCTCGCCGCGAACCCGGCGCGAAACCCTGTCGAGCACGGCATTGACGAGCTTGGGCTCATCCTCGTCGTAGAACGCCTTGCCGATGTCGACATATTCGGAAACGATGACGGCCACCGGCACGTCCGACCTCTTCATCAATTCATAGACGCCGGCGCGCAGGATGGCGCGCAGGGTCGAATCCAGGCGCGAAAGCGGCCAGTCCTCCGTCAGCGCCTGGCGGATGATCGGGTCGATGCTTTTCTGGTTCTCGACGACGCCGGAAAGGATGGCCCGGAACCATTGGGCGTCGGCCTCGCGATAGGTCGCGCCGTCCACTTCCTTGCCAAGCCGGAACGCCTCGTATTCGGCGGTCGTCTCCAGGAGTCCGCTGCCGGCGACGTCCATCTGGTAAAGCGCCTGCACGGCCGCCAGACGGGCAGCGCCACGCTTGTTTGCCGGTCGGCCCTGCTGGCCCGACGTTACGGGATCGCTCACGCGCCCCTCCCCAGTCGGTCCTTGAGCGCGATCATGGTCAGCGCCGCGCGAGCCGCGAAGCCGCCCTTGTCGCCCTCGCTCTTGCGCGCGCGCGCCCAGGCCTGCTCATCGTTTTCAGTGGTCAGGATGCCGTTGCCGATGCAGACCGAGTCCTGCACGGACAGGTCCATCAGCGCGCGCGATGATTCATTGGCGACGATATCGAAATGATAGGTGTCGCCGCGAATGACCGTGCCGAGCGCGACGAAACCGTCATAGCCGCGCCCGCCGGCAGCGCCGCCGTCCAGGGCGAAGGAAATGACTGCGGGAATTTCCAGCGAACCAGGCACGGTGACGACGTCGTAGGTTGCGCCCGCTTCATCCAGCGCGCTCTTCGCGCCGTCGAGCAGGGCGTCGGCCAGGTCGTCGTGGAAACGCGCCTCGATAATGAGAAGATGCACGCTCCGCTCGGGGCGGACGAATGCCTTGTCGTGTTCTGATGTTCCAGCCATCGGGGTCTCCAGGAAGCGCGTCCCTTAGGCCGAAGCGGCCGCGACCGCAAGCGCGGAGAGCGGCCAGGCCTTCAGATTCGCGCGATCTGTCTCAAAGCCCCTGCCCGGCCGCTTCGGCAAGCCGCGCCGCATAGCGCGCCATCGTGTCGACCTCCAGGTTGACGCGATCGCCGACCTGCCGCTCGCCCCATGTCGTGACCGACAGGGAATGGTGAATCAGAAGCACGTCGAAGCACGTGCCTTCTACCCTGTTGACCGTCAGCGACGTGCCGTCGAGCGCCACCGACCCCTTGGGCGCGATGAATTTCGCAAGCTCCCGCGGCGCTTCCAGCGTGAAGCGCACGGCGCCACCCTCTTCCTCGCGCGCCAAGATCTCGGCCATGCCGTCGACATGGCCGGAGACGATGTGCCCGCCGAGTTCGTCGCCGATCTTCAGCGCGCGCTCCAGATTGACATGCGTGCCGGCCTTCCATTGCGAGGCCGTGGTCAGCCGCAGCGCCTCCTCCCACGCCTCGACCTCGAACCAGCGGGCGTTGGACCCGGCTTCGGGCAGACCCGTGACGGTCAGGCAAACGCCGCCGCAGGAGATCGAGGCGCCGATATCGATCGTCCCGGGGTCATAGACGGTGTCGATGCGCAGCCCCACGCCTTCGCGCAGCGGTCTGACCGCCGCAACGGTGCCGATATCGGTGACGATGCCCGTGAACATCAGGCCTCTCTTGTCCATTCGTTGCAGACGTCATCGGCAAACTGCATCGTCCGGACATGCCTGAAGCCGTCCGGGATGCTGCGCTCGTCGATCGGCGAAACCACACCGCCCTCACCGATTTCGACCGTCCCTCTGAACAGCACGATCCGGTCGACGAGGCCGTCGTCAAGGAACGCCCTGGCGATTTCCGCGCCACCTTCGACCAATATGCTCGCCATGCCGATCGCGCCCAGATCTTCCATCAATTCAGGAAGGGCAATATGGCCATCCACCGTCTCGGTGCCGATGAAGCGCACGCCATACCGTTCCAGCGCGGCACGGCGTGCCGTATCCGCCTCGGCGCAGGCCGCGACATAGAGCGGGACCCGGTCGGCGCCCGCGACCAGCTTCGAGGTCTCCGGCAGACGGATCTGCCGATCCAGAACGATGCGGGCCGGCGAGCGGCTTTCCAGGCCGGGCGAGCGCACGGTAAGCGCCGGATCGTCCTCCAGCGCCGTGCCGATGCCGACAAGGATGGCATCGGCCTCGGCCCGCATCAGTTGCACCTCGCGCCGCGCGATCTCGCCGGTGATGGAAACCTGGCCCGCGCCGAGCCGGCCGATCATGCCGTCGCAGGACAGTGCCAGTTTCAGGACGATCTCGGGCCGCTTGCGCAACGACCGGCTCATATAACCGGCCATCTGGTCGGCGGCTTCCGCCGCCAGCATGCCCTCTACCACCTCGACGCCAGCCGCGCGCAGGATCGCATAACCCTTGCCGGACACGCGGGGGTCGGGATCGCTCGCCGCCCCCACCACGCGGCTGACACCCGCACCGGCCAGCGCATTGGCGCAGGGCGGCGTGCGGCCATGATGCGCACAGGGCTCCAGCGTGACATAGGCGGTGGCGCCCTGCGCCAGCGCGCCGGCCTCGGCCAACGCCTCAGTTTCCGCATGCGGCCGCCCGCCGATCGCGGTGACGCCCCGGCCCACGATCATGGGACCGTCGCCGTCGTCGCGCACGATCAGCGTGCCGACCGAGGGATTGGTGCCGGTGCGGCCGAGGTTGCGCCGCGACAGCCGCAGCGCCGCGGCCATATAGCGCCTGTCCAGTATGTCCTGCACGCTGCCTTCGCCTGCAGCCATCACTCCGCTGCGTCCTCGTCGCCCTTCAACTCGCCGAGCAGTTCGTGGAAATCCTTGGCCTCGCGGAAATTGCGGTAGACCGAGGCGAAACGCACGTAGGCGACGTCGTCGAGCGATTTCAGCGCGTCCATGACGAGACGCCCTACCTCGACCGACGGAATTTCGGTTTCGCCCGAACTCTCCAGCTGGCGCACGATGCCGCTGACGGCGCGGTCGATCCGCTCGGGATCGACGTTGCGCTTGCGCACCGCGATCTCCACCGACCGCAACAGCTTGTCGCGATCGAAGGGCACCTTGCGGCCCGACTTCTTGACGACGACCAGATCCCGCAACTGCACGCGCTCGAAGGTGGTGAAGCGGCCGCCGCAATCGGGGCAGACGCGCCGGCGCCGGATGGCCGCGCCGTCTTCCGCCGGCCGGGAATCCTTCACCTGCGTGTCTTCGGACTGGCAGTAGGGGCAGCGCATGGAAAGCCTTGCTCACGAATCTGACGGCGACAGGCTTAATTCGCTTCCCGCCATAACGCAAAGCGTAGCCTGTCTCCTCAAGATAGCGACGCTAATGTACCGCTGCCAGTTATCGTCTATCCGAGATACGGATAGAGCGGAAAGCGGCCCGTCAGCGCCACGACCTTTTCCTTCACGGCAGCCTCGACCGACGCGTTGCCTTCATCGGAATTCGCCGCCTTCAGCCCGTCCAGCACCTCGGCGATCAGCTTGCCGATCTCGCGGAACTCGGCCTGGCCGAAGCCGCGCGTCGTGCCGGCGGGCGTGCCGAGGCGAACGCCGGAGGTGACGAACGGCTTTTCGGGGTCGAAGGGAATGCCGTTCTTGTTGCAGGTGATGTTGGCGCGGCCCAGCGCCGCCTCGGCGCGCTTGCCGGTGGCGTTCTTCGGGCGCAGGTCGACCAGCATGAGATGGTTGTCGGTGCCGCCCGACACGATGTCGAGCCCGGTTTCCTGCAACGACGAGGCCAGCGCCTTGGCGTTGGCGGCGACGTTTTGCGCATAGGTCTTGAACGAGGGCTTCAGTGCCTCGCCGAAGGCCACCGCCTTGGCGGCGATGACGTGCATCAGCGGGCCGCCCTGCAAGCCCGGGAACACCGCCGAATTGATCTTCTTGGCGATGTCCTCGTGATTGGTCAGCACCATGCCGCCGCGCGGGCCGCGCAGGCTCTTGTGCGTGGTGGTGGTGACGACATGGGCGTGCGGCAGCGGCGAGGGATGCACCCCGCCGGCGACGAGCCCGGCGATGTGGGCCATGTCGACCATCAGATAGGCGCCCACCGCATCGGCGATCTCGCGAAAACGCTTCCAGTCCCAGATGCGCGAATAGGCGGTGCCGCCGGCCAGGATCAGCTTCGGTTTGTGCTCGTGCGCCAGCCTCTCGATCTCGTCCATATCGAGCAGGTGGTCGTCCTTGCGCACGCCATAGGAGACGACCTTGAACCACTTGCCGCTCATGTTGACGGGCGAGCCGTGCGTCAGATGGCCGCCGGAATTGAGGTCCAGGCCCATGAAGGTGTCGCCGGGCTGCAGCAGCGCCAGGAACACGGCCTGATTCATCTGGCTGCCGGAATTCGGCTGGACGTTGGCGAACCCGCAGTCGAACAGCTTCTTGGCGCGCTCGATGGCGAGTTCCTCGGCCACGTCGACGAACTGGCAGCCGCCGTAGTAGCGTTTGCCCGGATAGCCTTCCGCATACTTGTTGGTCATGATCGAGCCCTGCGCTTCCAGAACGGCGCGCGAGACGATGTTTTCGGAAGCGATCAGCTCGATCTCGTGGCGCTGGCGGCCGAGTTCGTCGCGGATGGCGCCGAAGATTTCGGGATCGGCATCTGCAAGGGAGGTTTCGAAGAAGGATTCGAAGGAATCGGAAGCGGCCGTCGCGGTTGCCATGGGCGGAAATCCTCGCTGCGGGAAAGACTGCGCGCCATTAACACAGTTGTTTCGGGCTCGCCACGTTTGCGGCGCGAAATTTGCTGGCCGGATTGCGCCAGCGCATCCGGCGAACGGAAACCGGCTATTTGCGACGCGCCTGGGACAAGGCCTGGCTGAGCGTCAGTTCGCCGCCGATCGCGCGCAACGTCGTGTCGTTGATCTTGCGCTCCTTGAAAAGCCTGGCAAGCGCCGTCCTCTCGGCCTCGAGCGCTGCCACGCGCATCTCCTGAAGCACCGGGCGCAGCAGCGCGCCCGCGGAATCGTCCGCCTCGTCGGCTATCACGCGATGGCGATAGATCGGAATGATATATCGCGCCGCCGCCTGCCTCGCCTCGTGCAAGGCGGGGTCGCCCGCACTCTCGTCCACCAGTTCCTCGATGCGGGCCACGGCTGCCTCGGCCGCCGTCGTGCGGGCCAGTTGCTCTTCATTGGCCATCCTGTCTTCTTTCTCCAGCGGAATGCTGCGGGCCACCAGAGGCAGCACGAAACTCGCCAGAAGCAGGGAGCAGAGGATGACGCCGGCGGCAATGAAGATCGCCAGGTCGCGGGCGGGAAACGGGCTTCCGTCGGGCATCGCGAACGGCAGCGAAAGCACACCCGCCAGGGTGATCGCGCCGCGCACGCCGGCCAGCGCGGCGAACAGCTTGAGCCTGCCGCGCAGGCGCTCGCTCCTGCGGTTGCGCACCTTGTCGACGATCTTGTTGAGCAGGGAACCGAAGTTGATCCAGGCATAGCGGATCGCAAGCAGGATGAAGGTCAGCAACACGACCGCCAGGATCGGCTCCCAGACCGTTCCGTACAGCGACAGTTCCGGCGGCACCTTGCGCACGATGTCGGGAAGCTGCATGCCCAGCATCAGGAAGATGGCGCCGTTGAACACGAAAGACAGGATGCCGATCAGCGCAAAGTTCTGCATCCGCGCCGGAACGCTGAGCGAGCCGAACAGGCCCGACGCATTGATATAGAGGCCGGCAGCCACCGCAGCCAGAATGCCCGAGGCATGGAAGCGTTCCGCCAGCAGGTAGGCGGCGAACGGCAGGAGGAAGAGGATGACCACCTGCACCTCGTCCTTGATGTCGCCGATCTTCGCCACCAACCGCAACGCAAGCGCCGTGAGCCACAGCATCGCGATGCCGCACATCACGCCGCCGAGCGCGACGGCGAAGAACGTCAGCGCCGTCTCGCCGAGCGAGAAATGGCCGGTGAGCGCCGCCATCACGGCAAAGCGGAAGATGACCAGGCCGGATGCGTCGTTGAGAAGCGACTCGCCTTCGAGGATGTGGCGCACCCGCGCCGACACCATTCCGTTGCCGACGATGGACGAGACGGCCACGGCGTCTGTCGGCGACAGCACGGCCGCCAGCGCGAAGGCCACCGGCAGGGGCATGGAGGGAATGAGCCAGTTGAGCGCATAGCCGAACAGCACGACGGTGAGGAACACCAGTCCGAAGGCCAGCCCGAAGATCGGCCGCGCCAGTTCGGCGAATTCCCGCTTCGGCACGAGGAACCCGTCGATGAACAGCAGCGGCGACACGAATACCAGGAGGAATATCTCCGGCTCCAGCTTGACGTGCAGACCCGCGGCGGGCCACGCCAGCGCGACACCGAGCGCGATCTGGATGAGCGGCAGCGGCACCGGCAGGAAGCGTATCACAATGCCGGAAATCGCGATCAGCAGCAGCACGATCAGGATGAAGGTCGCGAGTCCCATTGAATCTCTTTCGGGATCACAGCAGCGCCGGCCCAGCCGGCAACGGCAACACAAGGATCGGCGGCTGCCATGCGCTCACAGGTTTCCGCGGCACTATGCCTGCCCCGTCGCGCAAGTTCAAACCGGCAACAAAAAGGCCGCCCGAAAGGCGGCCTTTTATCACGAAAATCAGTCCCTTACAGGGAAGAGGTCATCTGCAGTTCGTCAACGCCGTCGCGGCCGTAGATGTCGTCACGGAACTGAACGACGCCGGGACCCGTCGACCAGGCGCTGACATAGGCGAAATAGACCGGGACCGGATTGACGACCTTGATCGGCGTCGTCTCGCCCGTCTTGATGGCCGCTTCGAAATGCTGGCGGTCCCAGCCGGGCGTGTCGCGCAGGATCCAGGTGACCAGGTCGCGCACGTTCTGCACGCGCACGCAGCCCGAGGAATCGAAGCGCATCATCTTGCCGAACAGGCTCTGCTGCGGCGTATCGTGCATGTAAACGCCGTCCGGGCTCGGGAAGTTGATCTTGACGGTCGCCATCGCGTTCATCGCGCCGGGATCCTGGCGGAAACGGTATTTCGCCGCGTCGTCGGTGTTCCAGTCGATCGTCATCGGATCGACCTCGCTGCCGTCCGGCGCGAACAGGCGGATGTGGCTGTCCTTAAGATAGTTTGGATTCTTCCGCATCAGCGGAATGATGTCCTTGCGGACGATCGAAACCGGCGCGTTCCAGTAGGGATTGACGATGATCTCGTTGATCTTCGAATTCACGATCGGCGTCTGGCGATCGACCTTGCCGACGATGGCGGCATGGCGCAGCACGACGCGCCCGTTATCGACGGCTTCGACCTGCTGGGCAGGGATATTGACCATCACGTAGCGGTCGCCGAGGAAACCGCCCATCGAGCGCAGGCGCACGAGGTTGGTCTCGAGCTGGCCCAGCCGTACCTGCGCCGACACATTCATGGCCGAGTAGGTATATTTGCCCGTGACGCCGTCGGCGGGAAGGCCGTGGCGAAGCTGAAAGCGCTTCAGCGCCGCGTCGACGTAGGAATCGAACGCATCGGAGATGCCCGCGCTTTGCGGCAGGTCGCCCGAGATCATCAGCCGCTTGCGCATGACCACGACATCGGGATCGACAACGCCGAGCTGGAGTTTCTTTGTCGCCGGGACCATCGGCCACCCGCCCTGGGAGGCGATGCCCTGATACTGCGAGATGGCCTGCTCGGTGAAAGATATCGTCTGCGGGCTGAAGACCGGAAGCGTCGAGGCCACCTTGCCGCCGTCGCCGGAGCGAGCGTCGAACGTATCGCCCCAGCTGTCGGTCGCCTTGAGGATATCGCCGATGACGTCTTGGGCGCTCGCCCTGCTCGCTGCGAGAGACGCGGCAAGGGCGGCTGTTCCGGAAAGGAAGAAACGGCGGCTGGTGATCATGGACGTTCCAGACATTCTCGATCGGTTCAACAAACAGGCTGTCGCCTGACACAGTAGGGTTGGCAGTCTTAACAATGTGCCAACCACGTTTGGCATCGCCGGCAGACGCTGCGTCGACTTGAACGCTGGTCCGTAATAGCCGGTCCCGCCGTCATGCAGCGAAATCGCCCCTATCGCTATGACGCTGAATATGGCGGCAACGTGGCGTTGTTGCATTGGAGAGCCTGCAACGAGGATGGTTGCCGCAATAAAGAACGGGCCGTGCCTTTTCGGCATCGGCCCGTGACTGGAAGTCCGTTTCCCCGGCGACGCTTCTTTTCGGCGCCGCTTTCCGCTTCCGCTTACATCCGATACGCGATCGTGTCGTTCCAGAACCGGTCGAGGCGCTGCAGCGCACGGTTCATCTGCTTGAACTCGTCCTGGTTGATGCCGCCGACCTGCTCGATCGAGCCGATATGACGCTCGTAGAGACCGGCGACGACTTCGGCCACGTCCTGGCCCTTCGGGGTCAGCGAGACGCGGACGGAACGGCGGTCGATGCGCGAGCGCTGGTGGTTGATGAAGCCGAGATCGACCAGCTTCTTGAGGTTGTAGGATACGTTGGAGCCCAGATAGTAGCCGCGCGAGCGCAGCTCGCCGGCGGTCAGCTCGGAATTGCCGATGTTGAACAGCAGCAGCGCCTGGATGGCGTTGATGTCGGAGCGGCCGTTGCGGTCGAACTCGTCCTTGATGACGTCCAGCAACCGGCGATGCAGACGCTCGACCAGTTGCAGTGATTCCATGTACAGCGAACGGATCGCTTCACGGCGTTCGTTGGTTTCGGTAGCGGGCTTTGCCGCCTGACGCGAATTGATCATTGTCTTTGCCTCTCGTTTGTCGCCCGGTGATTTTTTGTTTTTCTCACCTTGGTCGCGAGACTATCGAATACCCATAAAATTCGACTTAAACGCCAAGGCTAACAAGAGCTTACCGGTAAGAGGTTTCGTAACAGGCTTAACGAAATGCCATGCGAGGGGCAAAAATTAACGTAAATATTTAGCGGCCTTGACCGACGACGGCCGGTCAGGCGGCGGGCTGCCGTGTGCGCCAGAAGATGACGAGGCGAAAGGCGATGTAGACGCACGCGACAAAGGCATGTGCGCCCACGATCGGCCAACGCTCGCCGAACAGGTCGGGAAAGCCGGCATACATCACCGTCTCCGTGGCGGCGCAGATGAACCAGATCACCGGCCCCCAGGACGCCAGCATCCACAATCCGGCGGCGGCGAAAGGGAAAAAGACCGCCAGAACGCTCGCGGCAACCTGCCAGTAGACGGGCATCAGGTCGAAGCGCCACGCATCGCCGGGATAAAACCCGATCAGCCGCACCCAGTAGAGCACGCCGAAGAACAGGCAATAGAGGGCAACCAGCCGCAGGAACCATGCGAATGCGGTCTCGACAATCGAGGGTTCGAAGGCGCCGGAACCGGAGACAGTCTCGCTCAAAGCCCCAGCTCCCGTTCGCCGAGCGGCGCGAAATAGGCATCGATCATCGCCGGGTCGATTGCATCCAGGCCGGCCGGCCGCCATTTCGGCTGCCGATCCTTGTCAACCAGCACAGCGCGAATACCCTCGTAAAAATCGTGTCCCGCCAGCATCCGGTTGAGGATGCGGAATTCCATGTTCATGCACTCTGCCATCGTCAGCGCGCGCCCGGCGCCGATCTGCCGGAACGCCACGGCCATGCTGGTGGGTGACCGGGACTCCAGTGTCGCGAGGGTGCGGGCAGCGAAATCGTCGCCTTGCGCGGCCGCCTTGAGGCTGTGGACGATCGCTTTGAGCGACGGCAGGGAGAAATGACGATCGATCGCCGACAGCGTCGCCGCATCCGTCTCGCGCGGCAGCGGCTTGAAGAAACCGCGCAGCGCTTCATCCGGACTGTCGGCTGACGTCAGCGCCGCGACGAGCGCGTCCAGGTCGTCGGCCTGCACCGTATGGGTCACAAGGCCGCACCCCAGCGCATCGCCGGCGCCGATGCGGTTTCCGGTCAGCGCGAGATACATGCCGTAGCTGCCGAGCCTGGGCAGGATATGGCTGCCGCCGACGTCGGGGAAGAACCCGATGCCGACCTCCGGCATGGCGAACTGGGCGTTCTGCGTCAGGATACGGTGCGAACCATGGAAGGAGATGCCGACGCCGCCGCCCATGACGATCCCGTCGATGAGCGCGACATAGGGCTTGCGATAACGCTCGATGCGGGCGTTCATGCGGTATTCGTCGGAAAAGAAGCCGGCGGGCGGTTCGGCGCCGGCCCGGCGTGCCTCGTAGACCTGCATGATGTCGCCGCCGGCGCAGAAGGCCCTGCCCTCCCCTTTGACGAGCACCAGCGCGACCGAGTCGTCCCCTTCCCAGGCGCCGAGCGCCCTGGCGAGCGCCCTGACCATATCGTGCGACAGCGCGTTGAGCGCATTGGGACGCGTGAGCGTGACGACGCCGGCCCTGCCGATGCGCTCGAAGCGGATATCGTCTCCGCCGCCAAAATCCATCAACGAACTCCCTCCCCGCCGGCCCAGAAGTGCTAAGCGGCGGTCGCCGCGAGGTCAACCATGCAAGGCCGGGCCGTGCACCGGCAATCGTTCCGAAAGGCTGGCACAACCATGTCGCATTGGTCATGCGGGGCGGCGCGTGATAAAAGCCGCGCCATCCGGAGTTTGACCATGAACAAGTTCACCTCGACGAAAGCAGCCGGCGCGCGCAGCGTCGACGAGATCACCGGCGCGCGCCGCCTGCGCCGCATGCGCAAGGCCGATTGGTCGCGCCGGCTCGTGCAGGAAAACCGGCTCACCGTGGATGACCTGATCTGGCCGATCTTCGTCATCGACGGCGACAACAGGCGCGAGCCGATCGAAGCCATGCCGGGCGTTTTCCGGCTGTCGGTCGATCTTGCGGCCAAGGAAGCCGAGCGCGCGGCGCAACTCGGCATTCCGGCCATCGCGACCTTCCCGAACGTCGAATTTTCGCTACGCGACCAGACCGGATCGGCAATCCTCGATTCCGACAATCTCATCAACCGCGCGACGCGCGCCATCAAGAAAGCCACCCCCGAAATCGGCGTCATCACCGACGCAGCCCTCGACCCCTTCACCAGCCACGGCCATGACGGCATCCTGCGCGACGGCATCATCGTCAATGACGAGACGGTGGAACAGGTGACGGCGGCGGCCGTGCTGCAGGCGGCTGCCGGAGCCGACATCATCGCTCCGTCCGATATGATGGACGGCCGTATCGGCGCCATTCGCGACGCGCTGGACGTCAATGGCTTCCAGGACGTGGCGATCATGTCCTACGCGACGAAGTTCCACTCCGCCTTCTATGGCCCCTATCGCGAGGCGATCGGCACGTCGGGCCTGCTTCAGGGCGACAAGAAGACCTATTACCTCGACCATGCCAATTCCGACGAGGCTGTGCGTGAGGCCAAACAGGACCTCGCCGAAGGGGCGGACATGATTATGGTCAAGCCCGGCCTCCCCTATCTCGACATCATCCGCCGCCTGAAGGATGAATTCGCGATGCCGACCTTCGCCTATCAGGTCTCCGGCGAATATTCGATGATCAAGGCGGCGGCGGCCAATGGCTGGATCGACGGCGAAAAGGCGATGCTGGAATCCCTGCTCGCCTTCAAGCGCGCCGGCTGCGACGGCATCCTCACCTATTTCGCGCCGCAGGTGGCGGCGATGCTGAAGGGGTAGGAGCCCGTCGCCGCTTTGGATTTTGGGGCAGTTGCTCTAGATTAAGCTCATGGATCGAAACCAGATCATGGAGCGCCTGCGGCTCAAGGCGGACGACCTCAGGCGGCGTGGCGCGCTTTCGCTCTACCTGTTCGGGTCGACCGCGCGCGACGATGCGGGAGCCGGAAGCGATCTCGATCTTTTCATCGACTACGATCCGGCCAGCCGATTTTCCCTCATCGATCTCGTCGGCATCAAGCAATTCCTCGAAGAGGAGATGTCGCGGCCGATCGACATCACCACGCGTGACAGCCTCCATCCGATGCTGCGGGATGAGATCGAGCGTTCCGCCCTGCGTGTGTTTTGATGGCGCGACGCCGCATCGAGCCGATCCTGGTTGAAATGCTGGATGCCCTGGACGGCATCGACGCTGCCACGTCGGGCAAGACCATCGATGACTTTCGCGGCAATTGGCTGCTTCGGCGTGGTATAGAGCGCGGCATCGAGATCATATCGGAAGCGTCGCGTCATATACCTGACGACCTATTGAAAGTGGCGCCGGACATTCCTTGGAAGCAGATCAGGGGAATAGGCAACGTACTGCGCCACGAATATCATCGTACGTCGGATTCGATTATATGGGCCGTCGTCACGGACAATCTGCCTTCGCTTCGCCAGGCGGTCGAACAGATGAAGCAGACAATCGCATCGAATGGCTGAAAGCCGGAAAGACTGGTTATGCAATACCGCACGCTCGGCCGCTCGGGGCTGAAAGTTTCAACGCTGACCATGGGCACCATGACCTTCGGCGGCGCCGGCAATTTCGCCAGGGTGGGCAAGACCGACCTTGCGGAGGCGAAGCGCCAGATCGACCTCTGCCTCGACGCCGGCATCAACCTGATCGATACGGCGAACGTCTATTCCAACGGCCTGTCGGAGGAGATCATCGGCGAGGCTCTCGGCGGCAAGCGCAAGAACGACGTGCTGATCGCCTCCAAGGCCCGCATGCGGATCGGCGACGGCCCGAACGACGAGGGCCTGTCGCGCCATCACCTGATCCGTGAATGCGAGCGCAGCCTGAAACGCCTCAAGACCGACGTCATCGACCTCTACCTGCTGCACGAATGGGACGGCACGACGCCGCTGGAAGAAACGATGGCCGCGCTCGACACGCTCGTCCAGCATGGCAAGGTCCGCTATGTCGGCTGCTCGAATTTCTCCGGCTGGCACATCATGAAGGCGCTGGCGATCAGCGACCACCACCGGCTCCCCCGCTTCATCGCCCAGCAGATCCACTACACGCTCGAGGCCCGCGAGGCCGAATACGAGCTTCTGCCGGTCTCGCTCGACCAGGGCCTCGGTGTCATGGTCTGGAGCCCGCTGGCCGGCGGCCTGCTCTCCGGAAAATACAGCCGCGACAAGGGCACCGCCCGCCAACTCGCCGGCTGGAACGAACCGCCGATCCGCGACGAGGACAGGCTGTGGACGATCGTCGACACGCTGGCGGAAATCGGCAGGGAGCGCGGCGTCTCCGCCGCCCAGGTGGCGCTCGCCTGGCTGCTTGGCCGCCCTGCCGTCTCCACCCTCGTCGTCGGGGGCCGCAACGAGGCACAGTTCAAGGACAATATCGCGGCCGCGTCGCTGACGCTGAGCGCGGAAGAAAACGACCGGCTCGACGCCGTCAGCCGTCCGCCCCTGCTCTATCCCTACTGGCACCAGCGCTGGACGGCGCGCAGCCGGCTTGGTCCATCGGATATCGTGGCGAACCGGGAAGAGGACTGAGATTTAAGCCGCGACCACGGCGAATCCTCTGGCGCGCAGGCCCCTGCGGTCGGCACGGAGCGAGTCGAGCAGCCTGTCGCGGCTGCCGAGGATATGCCGCGACAAAAGCCGCGCGGCCGCTTCTGCGTCGCCCGCGCGCGCAGCGGCGATGATCGCGCGATGCTCCGCCCAGGCGCGGTCGCGCGCCGCGTCGTCGGAGACTTCCAGCCAGCGTGCCCGCGACAGCCGGTTCATGGCGTCGCGCACGCCGCGGAACAGATAGTCGTTGCCCGACAGGCGCGCGAGTTCGATGTGGAAGTCCATGCCGACCCGGTGCCATTCCTCGCGCGGCGTCCCGTCTTCGCAGGAATCGAGCATGGCCTCGATCGTCTCCAGGCCGGATTTGTCCTCCAGGCGACAGGTCAGGCGCAGCGCCGCGACCTCGAGCGCCTCGCGATAGACCGCGATCTGTTCGATCTCCGACAGGTTGATCGGCGACACCGCCCAGCCGCGCCCTTCCCGCCCCACGAGGCCTTCGGTCTCCAGCCGAAGCAGCGCCGCGCGCACCGGCGTGCGTGACGCGCCGAACAGGCTCTCCATCCAGCGTTCGGAAAGCTTTTCGCCAGGCCCCAGTTCAAGGCCGAGAATCATGCGGCGAAGCTGTTGCTCGATCTGCTGCATCTGGGACATGGGCCGGTATCCTTCATGCCGTCCTCTCCCGTGCACCCATTGACAGATGAAACGGACAGGTTCAAGACGGACACCGATTTGGTATCCCAATACGGTATCCAATTCAACATCTCCCACCGCAGGCCAGGATCGTCATGCCCAGCCAGGACACCGCCGACGCCAGTACCGTCTACAACCGACATTGGCGAAGGAACCTCGTCGTCTGCCTGCTCGGCTCCTTCACGACCATCGTGGCGATGACGCTGCTCCTGCCCTTCCTGCCGCTCTACGTGGAGGAACTGGGCGCGAAGAGCCACGCCGCCATCGTGCAATGGTCCGGTATCGCCTATGGCGCCACCTTCTTCGCCGCCGCACTTGTCGCGCCGCTGTGGGGTCGGCTCGGCGACCGCTACGGCCGCAAGGTCATGCTGGTGCGCGCCTCCTTCGGCATGGCGATCTGCATGTCGCTGACAGGCATGGTGCAGAGCGTCTGGCAACTGGTGCTGCTGCGCCTGCTGATCGGCTTCGCCGGAGGCTACTCTTCCGGCTCCACCATCCTCGTCGCCATGCAGACGCCGAAGGAGCGCTCGGGCTGGGCGCTCGGCACGCTGGCGGCCGGCATCATGGCCGGCAATCTGGTCGGCCCGCTGATCGGCGGCGGCCTGCCGCCCCTCATCGGCATCCGCGCCACCTTCCTGCTGGCCGGCGGGGTGATCTTCCTCGCCTTCCTCGCCACCACCTTCCTCATCAAGGAGGACGTCGCCGCAAAGCCTCGCAAGCAGGGCGGCCCGCGCAAGGGCGGATGGGCGCAGATTCCCGACAAGCGTCCCGTCGTCGCCATGCTGGTGACGGGCATGCTGCTGATGTTCGCCACCATGTCGATCGAGCCGATCATCACCGTTTATGTGCAGCAACTGGTAGACGATCCGTCGCGAGTCACATGGATCGCCGGCATCGTCATGTCGGCGGCCGCGCTCGGGTCGATCCTGTCTTCCTCACGGCTCGGCCGGTTCGCCGATCGTGTCGGCCATTGGGGCGTGGTCGTCGGTGCGCTGGCCGTCGCGGCGCTGCTGCTCATCCCCCAGGCCTTCGTCACCGAAGGCTGGCAGCTGATCGTGCTGCGCTTCCTGATGGGGCTGGCGCTCGGCGGGCTCCTGCCTGCCATCACCAGCGTCATCCGCCACAACGTGCCGGACGGCGTCGGCGGCAACGTGCTCGGCCTGTCGATCTCGGCACAGTATGTCGGCCAGGTCGCCGGCCCGCTGCTCGGCGGCTTCGTCGGCGGCCATTTCGGCATGAGGGCGGTGTTCCTGGCGACCGCGCTGCTGATGGCGCTGGGCGCGCTCTACAATTGGCTGATGCGCGCGCGGTACGAGAAAGCGGAGATTGCCAGCGCCGACGGAGCGGCATAGACCGTATCCGCATCGATCACATCGAGGAGAGCCGGCCATGGCAAGCATACGATCGGCCAGACCAAGCCGCACCCTGGTCGTGCTTGCCGGTCTGTGCGGTGCGGCCGGCGTCACCCTGTCGGCCTTGGCCGCGCATCGCGGCGGCGCCTTCACCGGGACGGCCGCGAACTTCCTGCTCTTTCATGCGGCAGCGCTGCTTGCCATCGGCCTCGCAGCGGCGAACAGAGGACTGCGGCTCGGCGCGCTCGTGCTTGTCCTCGGCCTGGTCTTCTTCTGCGGCGACCTCATCTCGCGCGATCTGCTGGACGACCGGCTCTTTCCCTACGCCGCCCCCATCGGCGGCACCGCGCTGATCGCCGGCTGGCTGATCGTCGCGATTTCAGGGTTATTCAGATTGCAGGATTGACGGCCGTCAGGCCGGCGCGGCGTCGACGATGCGGAACTGCACCCGGCGCGTCCCGTTCCAGTAATTGCCCGACAGCGAGCCGGCGACATGCACGGTCGCGCCCCGGCTGCGCAATAGGAAGTCCCCTAGAGGCGTATCGGCCGCTCGGAAGGCTATCCCCTGGATGCGACCGCCGCTTTCAGAGGCCAGGTCCGCGCGCAGATGATTGGCGCCGACCTGCCGCACGTCGATCAGGCGATGGCGCGGCAGGGCGAACAGCGGCGCGATGTGGCCGGCGCCGAACGGGCCTGCCTTTTCCAGCGAATCGAGCAAGCCAAGAGTCGCGCCCTCGGCCGCCAACGCCGCGTCGACCGACAGGCTCTCTTCATCCTGCAAACGGAACACGTCGGCAGCCGCCCGATCCTCGAAGAAGGCGCGCAGGGCGCCGAGCTTCGCGCGCTCGACGGTGATACCGGCCGCCATGGCGTGGCCGCCGCCCTTGACGATCAGTCCGGCCTCCGCCGCCTCGCGCACCAATCGCCCGAGATCGAAGCCGGGCACGGACCGCCCCGAGCCTGTGCCGACGCCATTGGGATTGAACGCGATCGCGAAAGCCGGCCGGCGAGCGTAGTCCTTCAGGCGCGAGGCGATCAATCCGACGATGCCAGGGTGCCAGGCGTCGCTCGCCGTGACGATGATCGCCGGGCCGTTGCCGCCCGCCAGTTCGGCATCGGCTTCGGCGCGCGCCTCCGCCAGCATCTCCTGCTCCATCGCCTGCCGTTCCTGGTTCAGCCGGTCGAGCGTCTCGGCGATGGTCCGCGCCTCGACCGGATCGTCGGTGGCCAGCAGCTTGCTGCCGAGGGCGGCGTCGCCGATGCGCCCGCCGGCATTGATGCGCGGCCCGATCATGAAGGAGAGGTGGAAGGCGTTGAGCGGTTCGCCGATGCGCGCCACCCGCGCCAGTTCCGCGAGGCCGGGATTGCTCTGCAGGCGCATCACCTGCAGCCCCTTGACCACGAAAGCGCGGTTGACGCCGGTGAGCGGCACCACATCGCAGACGGTTGCCAGCGCGACGAGATCGAGCAAATCCAGGAGGTTGGGCATGCCCGTGCCGGGCATTCGTTCCCGCAGCAGCGCGGCGGTGCGCACCAGCGCCAGGAAAACGACGCCGGCGGCGCACAGATGCCCCTGCCCCGAAAGGTCGTCCTGCCGGTTCGGATTGACGACCGCCGCGGCGGCAGCCGGCAGCGCGCCGCCCACCTGGTGATGGTCCAGCACCACCACGTCCGCGCCGGCCTCTCTTGCCGCCTCTATGGCGGCGGCGCTGTTGGTGCCGCAATCGACGGTGACGATCAGCCGCGCGCCGCGCGACACCAGGTCTCGCATCGCATCGGGATTTGGCCCGTAGCCTTCGAAAATGCGGTCGGGAATATAGATCTCGCTCGGCATGTCGAAATGCGCGAGGAACCGATGGAGCAAAGCTGAGGACGCCGCGCCGTCCACGTCGTAGTCGCCGAAGATGGCGACCTTCTCCTTCCTCGCAACGGCCTCGGCCAGCCGGCCGGCGGCCTTGTCCATGTCGGTCAGCGAAGACGGGTCGGGCAGAAGATCGCGGATCGTCGGATCAAGAAACCGCGCGGCATCGATGGCGGACACGCCGCGTCCGGCCAGCACCCGCGCGACGATATCCGGCAGGCCGTGGTCCTGGGCGATGGCGAGCGCGGCCATGTCCTGCCGCTCGGAAAGGCGGTGCGTCCAGGCAAGACCGCCCGCCGACCGGCGCACATCCAGGAAAAACCGTTTTTCGCCCGTCATGGGACGAGTTGCACGAACCGACTCATCATTCGCACTATGCGCCGCTCAATCTACCGGAATCAAAACTTTTCCAGGTCCTGGTGACGCGCCTTGATCTCGCGCACGGTGCGCGAGGACGAGCGCAGCACGATGGTATGGGTGGTGATGAAGGTGTGGCCGAACTTGACGCCTGCCAGCATATTGCCGTCGGTCACGCCGGTGGCGGCGAACAGCACGTCGCCGCGCGCCATGTCTTCGGCCCGGTAGATGCGCCTCGGGTCGTCGGCGCCCATGCGCGCCGCGCGCTCGACCTTCTCGGGCGTGTCGAGGATCAACCGGCCCTGCATCTGTCCGCCGGTGCAGCGCAGCGCCGCCGCCGCCAGTACGCCCTCCGGCGCGCCGCCGGTGCCGAGATAGATGTCGATGCCGGTCTCGTCGGGATCGGTGGTGTGGATGACGCCCGCCACGTCGCCGTCGCCGATCAGCCGGATCGCCGCGCCTGTCGCGCGCACCGCCTCGATCAGTCTGGCGTGACGCGGCCGGTCAAGGATGCAGGTGGTGATCTCCTCCACCGGAACGCCCTTGGCCTTGGCGAGGCTGGCGATGTTTTCGGCCGGCGAGGCGTCAAGGTCGATCGTGCCCTCCGGATAACCCGGCCCGATCGCGATCTTGTCCATGTAGACGTCTGGCGCGTTGAGCAGGCTGCCCTTCTCGGCGACCGCGATCACCGCCAGCGCGTTGGGCAGGTTCTTGGCGCAGATCGTGGTGCCTTCCAGCGGATCGAGCGCGATGTCGACGGCCGGCCCCTTGCCGGTGCCGACTTCCTCGCCGATGTAGAGCATCGGTGCTTCATCGCGCTCGCCTTCGCCGATCACCACCGTGCCCTTGATCGCCAGACGGTTGAGTTCCTGACGCATGGCATCCACCGCCGCCTGGTCTGCCGCCTTCTCATCGCCGCGCCCGCGCAGCCGCGCCGCCGCCACCGCGGTTCGTTCCGTCACACGCACCAGTTCCATCGTCAGGATGCGGTCGAGGCCGGCGGAAATGGTTTGGGCGATGGTCATGGAAGTCCTCTCGAAAAGTGCGCAACAGATAGCGCGCGCCCTTTTGTCAAAGCCTCATGACAACGGCAAGACCGCTCCGCACACTTTTCGAAACGATAGAAATATCAATCGATTGAAAGGGAAAGCGAAGCCTTCAGGCGCGCAGCTTGCCTGCCTCGGCATCGGCAGACGGCTTGGCGGACAAGGAAAGGCCAAGGGCCCTCAGCACACCCAGCAGCGTAGACAATTTGGGGTCGCCGTTTTCCGTCAAGGCCTTGTACAGCGCCTCGCGCGTGACGCCGGCCTCCTTCGCGACGCCGGTCATGCCGCGCGCGCGCGCAACATTGCCGAGAGCGTGAGCAATGACCGAAGGATCGCCATCTTCGAACGCAGCTTCGACATAGGCGAAAATCGCTTCATCATTGTCGAGGTAGTCGGCGGCATCCCATTTCCTGGTTTCAAGGGGCATCAATCCAACTCCCGCGTCATCTCGATGGCCTGTTTGACATCTCGCCTCTGCGTGCTCTTGTCGCCTCCACAAAGAAGGATGACGACCGTGTTCCCTCGTTTTGCGAAATAGATGCGATAACCCGGACCGTAGTCGATACGAAGTTCTCCGACCCCGCTGAAGAATTTGACATCGCCAAGGTTGCCAAGCTCGACGCGATCAATACGGATTTGAATACGAGCCTTCGCACGATAATCCTTCAGGCTCGCAAACCATTTCGCAAAGACGGTGGTTTGACGAACCTCGATCACGTTGTGAACTATAGTTCACAGTGTACGATCTGACAAGCGCTCCGGACATGGCAGTTTGCCTGCCGCGCGGTCACCCCGCCCGCTCGATGCGGATGACCTGCGGCTTGTCGACCATGTGGCCGTCCTTGGTGATCCCCTCGACAGCCTTGCGAACCGCCGCTTCCGTGGTCTCGTGGGTGACGAGGATGACGGTCTTCGTCGACGGATCACTCGGACCGGCCGAATGCTGGACGATCGATTCCAGCGAGATGTCGTTGTCGGCCATGCGCTTGGCGACGGCGGCGAAGACGCCGACCCGGTCATGCACGGTAAGCCGGATGAAGTAGCCGCCCGCGTGAGCGCGCATCCGCGCTTTCCTGTAAGGCTTCAGTTCCTTTGCCGGGCGGCCGAAGACCGGCCCATGCTGGAAGCCCGGCCGGCTCTTTGCGATGTCGGCAATGTCGCCGATCACGGCCGAGGCCGTGGCGTTGCCGCCCGCGCCCGGCCCCGACAGCAGAAGCTCGCCCAGTATATCCGTCTCGATCGCGACGGCGTTGGTGACGCCATGCACCTGCGCGATCACGCTGGCCGTCGGCACCATGGTCGGATGCACGCGCTGCTCGATACCGCTTTCCGTCACCAGCGCCACGCCGAGCAGCTTGATCCGGTAGCCGAGTTCGCCGGCGGCGCGGATATCGGCCTGGGTGATGTTGGAAATGCCTTCGAGATAGATGTCATCGGCCGCGATCTTCGTTCCGAAGGCGAGGCTGGTGAGGATCGCCAGCTTGTGCGCCGTGTCGTTGCCTTCGATGTCGAAGGTCGGATCGGCTTCGGCGTAGCCGAGGCGCTGCGCGTCCTTGAGACAATCCTGAAAACTCAGTCCCTCCGCCTCCATCCGCGTCAGAATGTAGTTGCAGGTGCCGTTGAGGATGCCGAACACGCGCGACACCGAATTGCCGGCCATCGCCTCGCGCATCGTCTTGATAACGGGAATGCCGCCGGCCACCGCCGCCTCGTAATTCAGCAGCACGCCCTTCTTCTCGGCGATCTCGGCCAGCGCCACGCCGTGCTTGGCAAGCAGCGCCTTGTTGGCAGTCACCACATGGCGCCCGGCCTCCAGCGCCGCCTTCACCGAGGTGCGGGCAGCCCCCTCGTCGCCGCCGATCAGTTCCACGAAGACGTCGATCTCGGCCGCTCGGGCCATCTCGACCGGGTCGTCGAACCAGCGCACGCCGCCAAGATCGACGCCGCGATCCCTGGAGCGATCGCGCGCCGAGACCGCCGTGACAGCGAGTTCGCGCCCGCACTGGCGGGTGAGTTCAACCGCCTTGTCGCGCAGCACCCGCGCCACGGATGCGCCGACCGTGCCGAGACCGGCAATTCCAATACGCAATGCTTCGGCCATCCTCGAATAGTCCTCAACGACGATGCCGAGCCGCGTGGTCGGCGATATGGGAACCTGTCATCCCGGAAGGCCGCAGGCGAAGCCTGTCGGCATATCCGGGATCCATTCCGTAACCTGTCTAAGGTCAGGAATGGATTCCGGCTCGTCCTTCGCTTCGCTCAATTGGCCGGAATGACGAGCTTGGAGCTCCGGTCAACATCCGGAGTGCGTGCCGTTCTTAACGATGCGCTGCGAGCGGCACAACATTGTTGGGCTGCTTCGCGCTCGTCGCGAGAAATCGCTTGATGCTGCGCGCCGCCTGCCGGATGCGGTGCTCGTTTTCGACCAGCGCGACGCGCACATAGTCGTCGCCATGCTCGCCGAAGCCGATGCCAGGCGCCACCGCCACGTCTGCATGCTCGATGAGCAGCTTGGAAAACTCCAGCGACCCGAGATGCCGGAAGGGTTCCGGAATGGGCGCCCAGGCGAACATCGAGGCCGCCGGCGCGGGAATGGTCCAGCCGGCGCGGGCGAAGGAATCGACCATCACGTCGCGGCGCTTCCGGTAGACCTCGCGCACCTCCGCGATGTCGGAGCCGTCGCCGTTGAGCGCCGCCGTCGCCGCCACCTGGATCGGCGTGAAGGCGCCGTAGTCGAGATAGGACTTCACCCTGGTCAGCGCCGAGATCAGCCGCTCGTTGCCGACGGCGAAGCCCATGCGCCAGCCGGGCATCGAGAATGTCTTCGACATGGAGGTGAACTCCACCGCCACGTCCATGGCACCCGGCACCTGCAGAACCGAGGGCGGTGGATTGCCGTCGAAATAGATCTCGGAATAGGCGAGATCCGACAGGATAATGATGTCGTTCTTCTTCGCGAAGGCGACCACGTCCTTGTAGAAGTCGAGCGAGGCGACCAGCGCCGTCGGGTTCGACGGGTAGTTGAGGATCAGCGCCAGCGGCTTCGGGATCGAGTGGCGCACGCCCCGCTCCAGCGCCGGGATGAAGCCGTCGTCAGGCTCGACCTGCAGCGAACGGATCACGCCGCCCGACATGATGAAGCCGAAGGCGTGGATCGGATAGGTCGGGTTCGGGCACAGCACAACGTCGCCCGGCGCGGTGATCGCCTGCGCCATGTTGGCGAAGCCTTCCTTGGAGCCCAGCGTCGCCACCACTTGCGTATCGGGATCGAGCTTCACGTCGAAGCGGCGCGCATAGTAGGCGGCCTGCGCGCGCCTCAGCCCCGGAATGCCGCGCGACGAGGAATAGCGATGCGTGCGCGGATCGCGCACGACCTCGACCAGTTTGTCGACGATCGCCTTGGGCGTGGGAAGATCGGGATTGCCCATGCCGAGATCGATGATGTCGGCGCCGCGCGAACGCGCGCTGGCCTTCAGCCGATTCACCTGCTCGAAGACGTAGGGCGGAAGGCGGCGAACCTTGTGAAATTCTTCCATTGCGGTTCCAGACAAAGAGGGGCGAACTGGCCGCGGCCTATACGCCTATTTGCAGTTGGGGTCGAGCGTCGGATCGCACTTCGCGCCGATCGCCTTCAAGGTATCCTTGCCGTGGTTTCTGGCGAGTTGCCCGAGTTGGGCCGAATCCCTCGGATTCGGAGGCGCGCCGACGCTGCGCTGCGTCGCATGGCCCTGCGCGGCCAGCGATGCGAGCTTCGCCTTGCTGTCGGCATCGCTCAACTGCGGCGCCGCCTGCTGCATGGGAATGTTCAAATTGGGATAGGTGCCCGTGTCCTGGGGGCCGACCACGTTCGGCCCGGATGCCATCGGCCCGGCATTGTCCGCACTGGAACTCGCGCAACCGCCCAGTCCGAGAGCGACGACGCACAGCACCGCGCGGCCGATACCTCCGGCGCGGGAAAAAACAGCTCGACCTGCCGAATATGCCATATTGTTTTCCTGCCGAAGCGGACAATGTGCATTGGACCCTATCCGACGTCCCATGATACTGTGTCAAGGAAACGCTTCCAGGGAGGAACCGCGCACATCATGGCTGACGCACCCGGCGCCGGCAAGGCGGAGGAAAACGACTCTCCTTCCGTCGAGCAATATCTGGTGAAGGACCCGGAGCGCTTCGCGCTCAACGTCGCGCGCATGATCGAGCAGGCGGGCAAGGCCGCGTCCGCATGGGCTGGACCGCGCGAAACGGGCGAGCGCCGCGATCACGTCGCCGAGCCGATGGCGGACATGGTGCGGACCTTCTCCAAGCTCACCGAATACTGGCTGGCCGATCCACAGCGCGCGCTGGAAGCGCAGACGCGGCTGTTCTCCGGCTATATGGGCGTTTGGGCGAATTCCATTGCCAAGATGAGCGGCGCCGAGAGCCGCGAGCCCGAGCTCGCGCCCGAACGCGGCGACAAGCGCTTTCTGGACCCGGAATGGGGCAAGAACGCCTTCTTCGACTTTCTCAAGCAGGCCTATCTGGTTACGTCACGATGGGCGAACGATCTCGTCGAGCATGCGGACGGGCTGGACGAGCATACGCGCCACAAGGCCGGCTTCTACGTCAAGCAGGTTTCCAACGCGATCTCGCCGTCCAACTTCATCCTCACCAATCCGGAACTGTTTCGCGAAACGGTCGCCTCGAACGGCGAAAACCTGGTTCGCGGCATGAAGATGCTCGCCGAGGACATCGCCGCCGGCAAGGGCGACCTGAAGCTCAGGCAATCCGATTATTCGCGCTTCGAGATCGGCAGGAACATCGCCGTCTCGCCGGGAAAGGTCGTCGGGCGCAGCGACATCGCCGAGATCATCCAGTACGAGCCGTCGACGGAAAAGGTGCTGAAGCGGCCTCTGCTGATCTGCCCGCCCTGGATCAACAAGTTCTACATACTCGACCTCAATCCGGAGAAATCCTTCATCCGCTGGGCGGTCGAGCAGGGACATACCGTCTTCGTCATTTCCTGGGTCAATCCCGACGAGCGCCACGGCTCCAAGAACTGGGAAGCCTACACCCGCGAGGGCGTTCAGTACGGGCTCGACATCATCGAGAAGGAGACGGGCGAGCGGGAGGTGAACGCCATCGGCTATTGCGTCGGCGGCACGCTGCTTGCGGCGGCGCTCGCGCTGCTGGCGAAGGAAGGCGACGAGCGCGTCAAGTCCGCGACCTTCTTCACCACCCAGGTCGATTTCACCCATGCAGGCGACCTGAAAGTGTTCGTCGACGAGGAACAGATCGCCGCGCTCGAACAGGCGATGGGCGAAAAGGGCTATCTCGAAGGCACGCGCATGGCGATGGCCTTCAACATGCTGCGCTCGGGCGACCTGATCTGGCCGTACGTCGTTTCCAACTATATGCGCGGCAAGGCCCCCCTGCCCTTCGATCTTCTCTATTGGAACGCCGATGCCACCCGCATGGGCGCAGCCAACCACTCGTTCTACCTGCGCAACTGCTACCTGGAGAACAATCTCTCGAACGGACGCATGGAAATGGGCGGCCACGCGATCTCGCTGGCCGACGTCACCATTCCGGTCTGTAACATCGCCACCAGGGAAGACCACATCGCACCAGCGAAATCGGTCTTCCTCGGAAGCCGGTTCTTCGGCGGAAAGGTCGAGTTCATCCTCGCCGGCTCGGGCCATATCGCCGGGGTGGTCAATCCGCCGGCACGCCAGAAATACCAATATTGGACGGGCGGAAAGCCCGAAGGCGAGCTCGAGGACTGGCTGGCCGGGGCCACCGAGCACCCCGGATCATGGTGGCCTTATTGGCACGAATGGATCGAAAAGCAGGACGCCCGCCGCGTCTCCGCCCGCAAGCCGGGAAAGACGCTGAAACCGCTTGGCGAAGCGCCCGGCACCTATGTCAGGATGCGCGCCTGACGCATCGTCCGGACCCTTGGACTCCGGGGATGATTCAATTCGGCGCAGGGCCAGTTCCGACAGCGGCAAGGCCGGCACCGTCCTGGAAACGGCGCGCCGCTCTGGCCGCGCCAGCCTCACGCAACCTTTTATAATGTAACAGACTGTCATGTCTGGTGAGTTGACGCCTTCGCCAAAGCGGGCGAAATGGTCACGGTCAAGCATGAATCTGACAGCGAATCCTCGACTGCGGCGAATTTTTCCGGGGATTGCGAAATTGTTACAGGTCTCGTTTCCGGCGGCGGAAACAGCATCGTCCGAAGAGGGGACGGCGTTCCGGGCCGAAATGCGAGGGGGAAGCCGGTTTGAAATCGAAGGAAGCTGGACTCGCGAGAGGAGAGTGCCGCGCATTGGCCGCGGTCTTGCTTTCTGCGCTGGTCGCTTCCTGCACCTCCGTCAACGACACGACGCTTTCGGCCGGTATGCCGGCCTACAATTCGATGCCGGGCGCTGCCTCGACCGCGGAAGGCGGCTCGCAGGCGGGCACGACCGACCAAGCTGCCATGGCGCAGGCCACGCCATCCGCGCCACAGGCGCTGATGAGCGCCGAGGGCGATACGCCGCTTCCCGAGCAGGTCGCCTATGTCCCGATGACCAGGCCGACCGCGGCCACCTCCGCGACCGCTCTTGAGATATCCACACCAAGCGGCGCCGATGCGATCGCGGGATCGACGCCTGATGCCCTGGCCGATGCCAGCCGGCAGCCAGGGGCCACGCAGACGGCGGCGAATACCGCCCCCGCGACCCCGACCGAAAAGCCGGTCATGGACAATCCCGTTTACGTGACCGCCGGTCCCGGTCCGCAACCGGAGAGTGCCCAGCAGCCGATTGCGCCGAAAAAGAAGGGCTTTCTCGCCTCGTTTTTCGGATCGTCGTCCAGACAGGCGGCTCCCGCCCCCGCGCCGGCGGCCCCCAAACCGCTGATCGACGAGACCGAACCGACGAAGCCGGTGGTGACGCTTGCCTCGGCCAAGACCGAAGCCAAGCCGCTGGCGCTCGCCTCGACCGGGTCCGGCGAAGGCTGGTCGGGCGACTCGCTGCCGGGCGTGCGTAAGACGGCGCTGTTCGAGATCACCCGCAAGTCCGGCATCGACGACGACAGCGACGTGGACATCAACGAGGACGGCGGCTCCTATGAGGTCGCCTCCGCGGCCGGCCTGGCGCGCCTTGCGCCGAACGGCCTGCTCAAGCAGACCGAGAGCGTCGACGTCGCCTGCCTCAAGCCCGCTCTGGTCCGCGTCCTGAAGACGATCGAGAGCCACTACGGCAAGAAGCTCGTCGTCACCTCCGGCTTCCGCGATCCGAATCGCAACCGCAGGGCGCGTGGGGCGAGGAATTCGCTGCATATGTATTGCGCTGCGGCCGATATCCAGGTGCCGGGCGTCAGCAAATGGGAACTGGCGGCCTTCGCCCGCTCCATGCCCGGACGTGGCGGCGTCGGCACCTATTGCCACACGAATTCGGTCCATGTCGACGTCGGCCCTGAACGCGACTGGAACTGGCGCTGCCGGCGCCGCAAGTAAGCCGAAAAAAGTTGCATTTTCCCGACTGTCGCGGGCTTGCCCATAGCGAGCAACGCCACTATACAGGCCCCGGCTGCGCCCTTCGTCTATCGGTTAGGACGGCACCCTTTCACGGTGCAGAGAGGGGTTCGACTCCCCTAGGGCGTACCAGTTCTTTCCTTTGATGATTCGATCATCTGCAAGCGGTTTTGACGAACCGATTGTGCATGCTGACCCATTTCTGTTCCCGCCGCCATATGTTTCCTTCAAACAGCGGAATGGCGCGCGAGAAGCCGAATCTGCCGCGTGAAACGGGCGTCACGCGACAGGCTGCAGGTCATCGTTTTTCGCATGTCCCTATCCGAAACCGCGTCTCGCGGTCGGGGAGGACATGGTTCAGGCGGCCCGGTCCGCTTCGGCGTCGTACGGCTTGGGTTCGAGGCCGTTGAAGAAACTCCACAAGCTCTCATAGACCAGGTCGGGACGATGCTCGGCCGGATAGTGGCCCGTCGGGATCGCCCAGCCGCGCAGGTCGGGCGCCCACGGCGTCCAGGCTTCGATCGGCTTGAGGTGGCGGCCGACATGGCTGTTCGACCCCCACAGCACCAGCACCGGGCACTCTATCTTCTTCTTGCCGAAATCGGCCGTGTCGAGGGCGAGGTCCAGCGTCACCGTCGCGCGGTAATCCTCGCATACGGCGTGGATCTGCTCGGGCGTCGTGCAGCGGGCGTATTCCTTGAACGCCTCGGGCGTGAATATCTGCAGGCCGACGCCTTTCTTGTTCAGCTTGTACTGGATGTAGTAGTCGAGGTCCGCGCAGATCAGCTTCTCGGGGAACGGCGCTTTCTGCGCCATGAAGAACCAGTGATAGCTCTCCAACCCCCAGCCGAGCGTGACGTTGGTCAGCAGATGGTGGGTCGGGATGATGTCCAGCGCGCAGAAGCGGGTGATTCTTTCCGGCTGGTCGAGAGCCATGCGAAAGCCCGTCCGCGCACCCCGGTCATGACCGGCAAGCGCGAATTTGTCGAAGCCGAGTTCGCTCATCACGTCGAACCCGTCCTCGCCCATCGCCCGGAAGGAATAGGCGGCGTGGTCCGGCCCGCCGTCAGGCTTCGAACTGTCGCCGTAGCCGCGCAGGTCCATCGCCACCACGGTAAAGGATTTCGCCAGGCTGGGCGCGATGCGGTGCCAGCTCACATGGGTCAGTGGATTGCCGTGCACCAGCAGCAGCGGCGGTCCCTCGCCTGCCACCGCGACGTTGATTTCCGCGCCCCGCGTCTTGATGCGGCGGTAGGAGAAGCCTTCCATCAGGCTTTTGTGGTTCGCCTCCAGCGGGGGCATGGCCGCGCTTGCGGTGGATGACGGACTGGTCTGGCTGGTCATGATATGTCTCCGGAATAGAGCCCAAGCCTTGCCCCAAAATTGAATACTGTCAACAATTTTCAGTTGACTTTTTGGACGTACGGCGCGACACCGCCTCTCGATCGGAACGTTTCCATGCCCGAGGTGAGATCAATGGCCCTTCCGGAACGCTCGACCGGCGACACGACTTCACCCCTGCCCCGCCTCGCCCTACTTCTGGGCGACATGACCGGCATAGGGCCGGAGCTCGTGGCGCGCGTGGTTTCCGACAGGCGGCTCGCCGGAGTTGCCGACATCGTCGTGCTGGGTGACCGGCGCGTGCTCGAAATGGGCGCGCGCGATGCCGGCGTTACCCTGGCGATCGACAGCGTGGCCAACGTCGCGGCGATCGACTGGGACGCGCCCGCCGTTCCGCTGATCGACCTCGGCAACATCGATCCGTCCGCCCTGCCCCGTGCCGAGGTCTCGCCCGAGTCCGGTCGCCTGACCGGAGAGACGCTGGCCGAAGCGGTGAAGCGGTCGGTCATGGGCGAGTTCGACGCCATCACCTTCGCGCCGCTCAACAAGGCGGCGCTGCATGCCGGCGGCTGGAAGTTCCCGGACGAGCACAAGATGTTCGCGCATCTGCTGGACCATAAAGGCTACTTCTCCGAGATGAACGTGCTCGACGGCCAGTGGATGTCGCGCGTGACCTCGCATGTCTCGCTGCGCACGGCGCTCGATCAGATCACCCACGACAGCATCATCGAGGCGATCAACCTCGTCGATCGCACCATGCGCCGCGCCGGCATCGAAAAGCCGCGTATCGCGGTCGCCGCGCTCAACCCGCATGCCGGCGAGAACGGCCTGTTCGGCCGCGAGGAAATCGACCTGATCGGCCCGGCGGTGCAGGCCGCAGCGGCCACCGGCATCGATTGCAAGGGGCCCTTCCCCGCCGACACCATCTACCTGAAGGCCTTCGCCGGCGACTACGACAGCGTTGTGGCGATGTATCACGACCAGGGCCAGATCGCGACCAAGCTGCGCGGCTTCAACCGCGGCGTGACGGTGACGGCAGGCCTCGACACCGTTTTCACGACGCCGGCGCACGGCACGGCCTTCGACATCGTCGGCAAGGGCGCCGCCTCGACAGGCGCGCTGGAAAACGCGATCCGGCTGGCCGCGCAGCTCGCCGGCCGCAGGAATGCCGGCACGCAGGCCTGAAGCAGGGAGACACCGCATGACCCAGTCCAACAGCTTCCGCATCGCCGTCATCCCGGGTGACGGTATAGGCAAGGAAGTCGTGCCCGAGGGCGTGCGCGTGCTCGAAAAGGCTGCCGCGCGCTTCGGCATCGGCCTCTCCTTCGACTGGTTCGACTTCGCTTCCTACGACTATCACGCCAAACACGGTCAGATGATGCCCGACGACTGGAAGGAGAAGATCGGCTCGCATGACGCCATCTTCTTCGGCGCGGTGGGTTGGCCGGCGGGCGTGCCGGACCATGTCTCGCTGTGGGGTTCGCTGCTGCAATTCCGGCGCGAGTTCGACCAGTATGTCAACCTGCGTCCGGTGCGGCTGATGCCGGGGGTGCCGAGCCCACTCGCCGGGCGCGGTCCCGGCGACATCGACTTCTGGGTCGTCCGCGAGAACACCGAGGGCGAATACTCCTCCATCGGCGGCAAGATCTTCGCCGGCACCGAGCGGGAGGTCGTCATGCAGGAAACGGTGATGACGCGCATCGGCGTCGACAGGGTTCTGAAATTCGCCTTCGAACTCGCCGCGAAAAGAGAGCGCAAGCACCTGACCTCGGCGACCAAGTCCAACGGCATCTCGATCAGCATGCCCTATTGGGACGAGCGGGTGGAGGCGATGGCCAAATCCTATCCGGACGTCCGCTGGGACAAATACCATATCGACATCCTGACCGCGCAGTTCGTGCTGCATCCCGACTGGTTCGACGTGGTGGTGGCGTCGAACCTGTTCGGCGACATCCTTTCCGACCTCGGCCCCGCCTGTACCGGCACCATCGGCATCGCACCGAGCGCCAACATCAACCCCGAGCGCAATTTCCCCTCGCTGTTCGAACCGGTGCACGGCTCCGCGCCGGATATCGCCGGCCAGGGGATCGCCAACCCCATCGGCCAGATCTGGTCGGCGGCGATGATGCTGGATCATCTTGGGCAGGCAGAGGCGTCGGCGGCGATCGTCACGGCGATCGAAACGGTCCTGGCCGAGCCCGCCGCACGCACGCGCGACCTCGGCGGCCCTGCCGATACGGCGGCTTGCGGCAAGGCTGTCGCCGAGGCGCTGTAGAAGGCGACCGGGCGCCGCACGCCAGCAGCACTATCGAAACGAAACCGGAATCCGAGGTCGACCGGCCGCCCCGCACAGTTGCCGCGTATAGTCCCTTGGCGACACAACCCAGCGGCCTGTCAGGCCATGAAGGCGCCGCCGTTGACGTGGATCGTCTGGCCGGTGATGTAGCGCGCAGCAGGCCCGCACAGATAGCGCACAAGCGAAGCGACTTCCTGCGGCGTTCCCATTCGCCCGACCAGCGGCAGCCTGCCGGCATGGTGCGACGGTTCCGGACCGTCCCGCACGGTGTCGATCATGCCGGGCGACACGCAGTTCACCGTGATGCCGTCGCCGGCGAGTTCGTGCGCCAGCGCTCGCGTCAGCCCCGAAAGCCCGGCCTTGGCGGCCACGACATGCGCCCTTCCCGCCGCGCCCGTATACGCAGACAGCCCGCCGATATTGACGATCGCCGCCTGGTCGGACCCCTTCAGATGGGTAAGGGCGGCCTGCGTGGTCAGGAAAGCGCCGTCGAGAATCGTCGACACCACCTCGCGCCATTCGGCGAACCCCATCGTCTCGAACGCCGTCTCTCGCCGCACCGCCGCGCTGTTCACCACAATGTCGAGGCGGCCGAACTGCTCGACCGAGGCCTGTACCAGCGCCTGGACGCTTTGCGGATCGGTCACGTCCGCCAGGATCGCCTTGGCCTTGCCGCCACCGGCGGTGATCTCATCCGCCACCGCGTCTGCCTCCGCCTTCGAGCGTCGCGCATGCACCACCACGGCAGCGCCCGCATTGGCCAGGTCCAGCGCCATCAGGCGGCCGATGTTGCGGGCTGCTCCGGTCACTAAAGCGACACGGCCTTCGAGTTCCCTTGTCAGTTCCAAACCGCTCTCCCGAGTTCGATTACGGCGACCGGCGAAGACGCCGATCTTGACGGAAGGGAGCAGCCGGTCCCGCTCATCATGGCTCTTTGACGGGTGCGGTTCTGCTTTCCGCGTCACCGGCGCCTTGCGCAGGATTGTCGTGATGCAGCACCATGCGGCTCTTGCCGCTCTGCACGTGAGCGAAGGCCATTTCCATGGCTCGCGGCGCGTCGCCCGCCTTCAGTGCCGCCACGATGCCGCGATGCTCGGAGTTCGACACCGTGAGTCCGCCGCCCTGCACAAGCGCGCGCTCCCTGAACATATGAAGTTCCTTGATCAGTTCCGCATAGGCCCTGTGCAGCCGGTCGTTGCCGGCGAACCGAAGGATGCAGTCGTGGAACTCGAGGTTCAGCGGATAATAGTCGTCCAGCGACCGCTGCGTGAGCGCCGCCTCCATTCCCTCCAGAAGTTCTTCCAGATAGGCGAGTTCCTGTGCGGACACCCTCGCCGCCAGCAGCCGGGCCGCGGTCGCGAACAGGCCGGCGCGGACGTCGTAGAGCTCGGCGGCCTGGGCCTCGTCGATGCGCCGCATGAAGACGCCGCGATTGGGAATGAGTTCCAGCAGTCCCTTTTCGGCAAGCGCCCGGCAAACCTCCCGCACCGGCCCGCGGCTGACCGAAAAACGCACGGCCAGCGCGTTCTCGTTCAGTCGTTCGCCCGGCGCGAACTCACCCGACAGGATGAGCGCCTCCAGCTCCTGCTGCAGCACGCTCGTCAGCGAATGTTTTTGAAGGAATTCGAGTTCGGATCGCATAGAAGTCTGATCCACTATTTACTGAAAACTGTCAACAGAATACAGTAGGCAGAAAAGCGTTCCACGCTGTTCCAGGCAGACGATGCCGGCGCCCCTGGCATTGCCTGCCGAACCGATCACACTGTTTGAGCCCGACAGGATCGCCTTGACCGACCAAAAAGAAAACAGCGACGTTTTTGACGACGATCGCCGTGCCGAACGGCACGTGGCGGCCGCCCGTCCCGAACCACAGCCCATCTCGACGCCGCCTGCTCTGGTCGAACTCTTCCTGGTCTTCACCAAGCTCGGGATCACCAGCATCGGCGGCGGCGTCAATGGCATGATGCACCGCGAGTTCGTCACCCACCGCCGCTGGTTCACCGACGAGGACTTCCTGTCCGGGCTGGCGCTCAGCCAGTCCCTGCCGGGCGTCAACGTGGCCAATCTGGCGCTCTGGCTGGGCTATCGTTGCCGGGGCATTTCCGGCGCGTTGGCGGCGCTGTCGGCGGTTCTCCTGCCGCCGGCAATCGTCATCATCCTGATCGGCGACGTGATCCTGCGGTGGAGCGGCAACCCGGTTGTCGGCGCCCTGCTGGCGGGCCTGGCTGTCGCGGCAACCGGGATGAACCTGTGGGTCGGCTATCTTGCCACGCGTTACGCCTGCACCGACATCGCCGCGATCGTCCTGACCGTTGCGGCCTTCACCGGCTGCACAGTCTTCCATCTGTCGACCCTGGTGGTCGTCGCCGTGCTTGCCCCGATCGGCATCGGCATCGGTTTTCTGAAGGCACGCCGATGAAGCACGACAACCTGCTTTTAAGCATGCTCTTCGTCTTCACGCCGCTGTCCCTGATGGCGATCGGCGGAGGCTCTTCCGTCCTGGGCGCATTGCAGCATGCCGTCGTCGACGACCAACAGTGGCTGACCACTCAGGGTTTTTTCGACATGTTCGCCATATCGCGAGTCGCACCCGGCCCGGGAACGCTGATCGTGACTTTGATCGGCTGGCATCTGGCGGGCCTGGCAGGCGCCATCGTTTCGACCATCGCGATCTTCACTCCTTCGTCGGTTCTGGTCGTGGCGATCGCCTATCTTTGGAACCGCTATCCCGATGCCGCGTGGCAGAAGGCGCTCAAATACGGATTGGCCCCGCTCGCCGCCGGACTGGTGCTTTCCAGTGTGTTCGCCCTGCTGGAAAACGCCAGGGGTGGCTGGATCGCCTGGGTCGTGGCCGCCCTTGTGGCGCTGGCGGCGCAAAAGGTACGCCTTGGCCCCGTCACGCTCATGGCCATCGGCGCCCTCGTCTTTTGCGGTCTGTTCCGGGCTTTCGGCTAAGGCGCAGACACGTGGATTTGATCGGCGGCTGCCGGATATGCGTCAGCCTGAAAAGATAGTCGTCAGTTAATTGTTGACAATTGACAAAATTCCGCCAAGCTTCCTCAAGGAGACGCAGGCGCAGGACTGCACAGCAATTGCCGGGAGGAAGCATGGCCTTTGTAGAACTCGACGGCCTGACGAAGCGTTACGGCACTCTGACCGTCGTCAATAAGGTCGACCTGGCGATCGAGAAAGGCACGCTGGTGTGCCTGCTCGGCCCGTCCGGCTGCGGCAAGACCACCACCCTGCGCCTTGTCGCCGGCTTCGTCCAGCCGTCGGACGGCCGGATCCGCGTCGGCGGCCGGGTGGTTTCCTCACCTTCCGGCAGCGAGCCTCCCGAGGCGCGCAACATGTCCATGATCTTCCAGAGCTATGCGCTGTGGCCGCATATGACGGTGTTCGAAAACGTCGCCTACGGCCTTCGGCTGCGCCGCATGGCCAAGAGCGATATCGAGACCAAGACCAGGCGCATCCTCCAGGCCACCAAGCTCGACCACCTGGCCGAGCGCTATCCCGCGGAACTGTCGGGCGGGCAGCAGCAGCGGGTCTCGCTGGCACGCGCGCTGGTGATCGAACCGGAGACGCTTCTTCTCGACGAGCCGCTGTCCAATCTGGACGCCAACCTCCGCGAGGAGATGCGCTTCGAGATCCGCCGGCTGCACGACGAGTTCCGTTACACCACCATCTACGTGACGCATGACCAGACGGAGGCCATGACAGCGGCCGACACCATCGTCGTCATGAATCAGGGCAACGTCGAACAGGCGGGCTCGCCCGAGGACATCTACGAACGGCCGCGCTCCGAATTCGTCGCGCAGTTCATCGGCGGCACCAACATCTTCAAGGGCAAGCGCGTTGGCGACAATGCGGTGGACTGCGGCAACGGCCTGATACTGAAATGCGGCAGCGGCGATTTTCCCGCCAGCGGCCAGACGGCGGTATCGGTCCGCCATCACGACCTGCATCTCGTAAGCGAAAAGCCGAATGGCGACCTGAGCAACTGGGCGACCGGAAAGGTCCTGCGCCAGGTCTATCTCGGCTCTCACCGCGACTATCTCGTCAGTCTATCAGGTGGCGAAACCGTGCGGGCGATCGCGTCCGTCGACGTTGCGATCCCGGAAAACCAGCAAGTTTGGCTTCATTGCCCACCTGATCGCTGCCGGGCACTCGCACATTAAGGGAGAGAGAAAAATGTCGAATATGAAAGTCGCAGCAGGCGCGCTCTTCGCCGCAATGGCGTGGAGCCAGGTGACATGGGCGGCGCCACCGGAACCCTACACGGTGACCGACGATCTGGTTGCCGCGGCAACCAAGGAGGGCGCCGTCACCTACTATACGTCCACCGACGTGCAGGTCGCCGAAAAGATGGCGTCCGCCTTCGAGAAGCACTATCCGGGCATCAAGGTCCAGGTCGAGCGCTCCGGTTCGGAGCGCGTCTTCCAGCGCATCGGCCAAGAATATTCGAGCGGCATCCACAACGCCGATGTGATCGAGACCTCCGACGCCTCGCACTTCCTGACGTTCAAGGACCAGAACTGGCTCACCCCGGCCGTGCCTGAGGACGTCGCCAAGCTGTGGCCTGAATCCGACCGCGATCCGGACGGCATGTATGCGGCCTTCCGCGCCACGCTCACGGTGATGGCCTACCGGTCGGACAAGGTGAAGGCGGAAGACGCGCCCAAGACCTGGAAAGACCTGCTTGATCCCAAATACAAGGACAAGCTGGTCAAGTCCCATCCCGGCTACAGCGGCAACGTCATGACCGCGACCTACGCTCTGAGCCAGCTTCTCGGATGGGATTTCTTCAAGCAGCTCGGCCAGCAGGGCGTGATGCAGGTGCAGTCGTCGACCGAGCCGCCGAAGGTCCTGTCGCAGGGCGAGCGGCTGATCCAAGCCGACGGCAACGAGTACAACGTGTTCATGCTGCAGGACAAGGGCGTGGCGATCACCCCCATCTATCCCGCTGAAGGCACGTCGATCGCCTACGGCAACGCCGCGATCCTGGCCTATGCGCCGCACCCGAACGCCGCCAAGCTGTTTTATTCCTTCATGTTCTCACAGGAAGCGCAGCAGTTGAACGATGATTTCGGCGGCCTGCGTTCGGTACGCCCGGACGTCAAGGAAAAGTCGGGCCGCACGCCACTATCGCAGATCAAGCTTCTCGAATCCGATCCCGCCGCGGTTCGCGATTCGATGGAGGAGATCAAGCAGAAGTACGAGGAATATTTCGGCACCTGATGCCCTTTGGAGCCGGCGCATGGCGGGAGGCGGCAATCGCGCCGTGCCTGCTACGCGCCGGCACCGGACGACGTCGAAAATTTCGATAGCCGTGAACCGGCTCATGACCGGACCGCTGGCGGTTCAGCCTCCAGTTCCGGTCATTTCAGATCAAAGGTGAGGAAGGTGACCACAGCCATCGTGTCCGATACCGCAGTCAGCCGGCGCCGCGCGCGGTTCGACCTGTCCACGCCCCTGTTCGCGGCGCTTGCCGTGCTGCTGTGCGTGCTCGTCCTGCTGCCGATGTTCTGGCTCGGCTATTATGCGCTGACGACCAAGGCGGGCTCTCCGACATTGGCCAACCTCGCGCGTCTGTTCACCGACGCGACGATCCGCCGGGCCTTCTTCATTTCCTGCGCCATGGCGGCGTGCGTCGGCTTCTTCTCCTGCGTGGTGGCGACGCCGCTTGCCTGGCTGGTCGCGCGCACCGACATGCCGGGCCAGCGCTTCATCCGCAGCCTGGTCACCGCCTCCTTCGTGACGCCGCCGTTCCTGGGGGCCATCGCCTGGGTGATGTTGGCCGCCCCCAACAGCGGCATCCTCAACAACATCTACCGCTGGGTGTTCGGCCTCGACCAGTCCGAGGCGCTGTTCAACATCTACACCTTCAGCGGGCTGGTCTTCACCATGACCTGCTATTCCTTCCCGTTCGTGTTCACGCTGGTCGCCAACGCCTTCGACAAGGTGCCTTCCGACATCGAGGAAGCCTCGGCGATCCTCGGCGGCAAGCCCGGCACGACGCTGTGGCGCGTGACCTTGCCGATGGTGCTTCCGGCGATGCTGGCCGGGTCGCTGGTGGCGATCGTGCAGGCCTTCACCATGTTCGGCTCGCCGGCGATCCTGGCGCTGCCTGCCGGTTTCCATGTGCTGACGACCAAGATCTGGAGCTACTTCCAGTTCCCGCCCCGTCTCGACCTTGCCGCGGCCAGCGCCGTGCCACTGCTTGCGGTCACCATGCTGCTGCTCTGGGGGCAGAAATGGCTGCTCGGCCGCCGCGGCTACACCGTGCTCGGCGGCAAGAGCGGCTCGCCGCGGCGTGCGAAGCTCGGCCGGTGGAAGTGGCTCGCCGGCGCCTATGTGCTGTTCATCCTGTGCGTGACGATCCTGTTCCCCTATCTCGCCCTCCTCAAGGTGGCGCTGACGCATAACATCTCCGAGCCTTTGAGCTGGAAGGCGCTGACGCTTCACAACTTCCATTTCGTGCTTTTCGAATTCTCCAGCACCCGGCTCGCCATCTGGAACACCTTGATCCTCGGCCTGTCCACGGCGACCATCGTCACCGTCATCGCCCTCGTCGTGTCCTACCTGGTGCAGCGTCGCGCGGTTCGCGGCGCGTCCTTTCTCGGCATGCTGGCGACGGCGCCGATCGCCATTCCAGGCGTCGTGCTCGGCGTCGGGCTTTTCCTCGCCTATGCAAACCCGACATTCGGGCTTTACGGAACCTTGTGGATCCTGCTGATCGCCTTCATGACGATCGAGTTGCCGGCCGGCTACCAGCAATTGTCGTCGGCCTTTCTCGGCGTGCACCCCGAACTGGAGGAAGCCAGCCGCATCCTCGGCGCGACCCGCCTCAAGACCTTGTGGCGGATCACCGCGCCGCTCCTGCGCACCAGCCTGGTCGCGGCATGGTGCTTTGTCTTCATCGGCACGATCCGCGAACTGTCGGCAACGGTGCTGCTGACGACCGCGCCGACCAAGCTGGTCTCGGTCATCATCTACGACCTCAACGAAAGCGGAGATTACGGAGCCATCGCGGTGCTGGGCATCCTGCTGCTGATCGCGTCGTTCACCGTGGTCTTCATCGCCTCCAGGGTCTCGACTTTGGGAAGCGTCGGCCAGCGCAGCACGGGGTGAGCGGCAATTCCACAGCAATTGTCGCCACAGCGCTTGACAACAGGCCGTCTCCTCCCGGTCATGAAACGGAAGGCTGTGGCCGGAAAGGCCGCTTTGGGACAAGGAGGCGGAAGTGATCGATATCCTCCACGGGAATTGTTCGGGGACCGGTGAAGGGGCCGGGCCCGGCTTCGTTGACCGTGTCCGGTTGTGCGCCCATGGCTAACGAGAACGAAAACGTCTCGGGCGTGTCGCCCATCGATTTCCTGCGCACCCGCTCGCTGGCCAATGTGGTGCAGCACGAGATCGAGCGGATGATCGTGGAAAGGGAATTCACGCCGAACGAGCGCATCAACGAGAACGCCCTGGCGCAGAAGCTCGGGGTCAGTCGCGGTCCGATCAGGGAAGCCTGCAGCGCCTTGGCTGCGCTGGGACTGATCCAGGTGATTCCCAATCGCGGCTTCTTCGTGCGCGAGCTCAGTGAAGACGAGGCGCGCGATGTCACCGAGGCGCGCGCCTACGTTTTCGCCTGTATGATGATGGGCGTCGCCGAACACGCGACCGACAAGGACGTCGCCAGGCTGCGTGCCCTGGTGGACCGGATGGACAAGCTGGCCGAGGCCGGCGAGGTCAGCGCGTATTATCCGGTTAATCTCGAGTTTCACGCCGAACTGGCCAGGATGTGCGGCAATACCCGCCTTGCCCAGATCTATCTCGGCCTTGCCCGCGAGCTTCACATACAACGCTATCGCGCGCTGGCGAGCGGCGATGTCCTCGACGTCTCGAACCGCGAGCACCGCGCCATCCTCGAGGCGGTGGCGGCCCATGACCAGCAGAAGGCCTTCGCCGCCGGCCGCGCGCACATCGTGAACGGCGCGATGCGCACGCAACGGGCGATGGCGATTCTCCGCCAGGGGACGTGACAGGTAATCCGGGGATTCTCGGAGAATTTTTCACCTGCCGGCAGCGACGACGGCCATTGAAGCTCCCGGCGGATGGACGCTCGCGTAGCCCGAAAAAGGGACGCGCAGCCACGATTTGTCGACAAAAAATTGTTGACAGTTTACCAGAATTGCCGTTCTAGTCCTCCCACATCGCCGATCCTTCCAGCGGACGCTGCAACCTGTCCGTGTCGGAATGCGGCTTTTGAGATGGAGAGGAACGACGATGCACGACGTCGCCAAAACGACCGGCCTGACCAACTATGTGGCGGATTTCGTCGTCACCACCACCGTAAAGGATTTGCCCGACGACGTCGTTGCGCTCGGCAAGAAGTCCATCCTCGACGGCATCGGGCTGGCGCTGTCCGGCGCGGTCGCGCAAAGCGGCGCGCTGGTTCGCCGCCATCTCGACGAGCTTGGTCTGGCGACGGGCGCGGCAACCGTCATCGGTGCCGGCCGCAAGGTGGCCCCGCGCTTCGCGGCCTTCGCCAACGGCGTCGGCATCCATGCCGACGACTATGACGACACGCAGCTCGCCGTGGCCACGGATCGCGTTTACGGCCTGCTCACCCATCCGACCGCCCCTGCCCTGCCCGCTGCGCTCGCCATGGGCGAAGCGCTCGGTGCCTCCGGTGCCGCCGTGATGCTGGCCTATCACCTCGGGGTCGAGGTCGAGTGCAAGATCGCCGAAGCCATTGCTCCGCGCCACTACCAGACCGGCTTCCACGCCACGGCGACATGCGGGACCTTCGCCGCCGCCTCGGCCGCCTCCTCCCTGCTCGGCTTCGACGTCGAGACGACCGCGCGCGCGCTCTCCATCGCGGGCAGCCAGTCGGCAGGCCTGCGCGAGAATTTCGGCACAATGACCAAGCCTTTCCACGCGGGCCGGGCCTCGGAAAGCGGCGTCGCGGCGGCGCAGTTCGCCGGCATGGGCTGGACCGCGACCGACAAGATACTGGAAGCGCCGCGCGGCTTCTTCAGCGCCGCCGGCGGCGGCTACGACGCCGGCGCCATCATGGACAGGCTGGGATCGCCCTGGACCTTCGCCGATCCCGGCGTCTCCATCAAGCCGCACCCGTCGGGATCGCTTACGCATCCCGGCATGACCGAGATGATGCGCCTGATCCGCGAGAACGACATCAAGGCCGCAGACGTCAAGCATGTGCGTATCGGCACCAATTCCAACATGCCCAACGCGCTCATCCATCACCGCCCGCAGGACGAACTGCAGGCCAAGTTCTCGATGGAATTCTGCATGGCGATCCTGTTGCTCGATCGCAAGGCGGGTTTGGGCGAATTCACCGACGAGACGACGCAGCGCGCGGACGTCAAGGCGATGATCGACAGGATCGACTTCGTCGTCGACGAAAAGGCCGAGAAGGCCGGCTACCACAAGATGACCACCATCATCGACGTCACGCTCAATGACGGCCGCGTCATCCACGGAGAGGCCGATTTCGGCAAGGGCAGCCCGGCCAACCCGATGACCTACGAGGAAGTCGCGGAAAAATTCCGGGAGAACGCGGACCATGGCCGCCTGCCCCGAGCGGCCGCCGACGAGGTCGTCGCGCTGGTGCGCGATCTCGAAAAGCAGCCATCCATCGAGCGTCTGATGGCGCTGGTCGCCCGCGCCGGCTGAGACGCATCCTCCGGACCAGCAGGAACAAAGCAATGGCTCAACTGACGATCGGCATCCTCGATGGCGACGACATCGGTCCCGAGATCGTTCCGGCGTCAGTACGCGTCGCCAAGGCGGCGGCCGCCCGCACCGGCCTCGAGATCGACTGGCGCCCCATGCCGATCGGCCGCTCCGCGCTGGACAGCCACGGCACGACCATGCCCGAAGGCACGCTCGATCAACTGTCCGCTATGGACGGCTTCATCCTCGGGCCGATCGGCCATCGCGCCTACCCCAAGGTGAGCGGCGCCATCAACCCGCATCCGATCCTGCGCAAGCATTTCGGGCTCTTCGCCAATATCAGGCCGACACGCTCGTTCCCCGGCCTTGGCGCCCTGTTCGACGATGTCGATCTGGTGATCGTGCGCGAGAACAACGAAGGCTTCCAGCCCGATCGTAACGTGGTCGCGGGGTCCGGCGAATTCCGCCCGACCGAGGACACCACCATCTCGGTGCGCGTCATCACGCGTCCCGGCAGTTATCGCGTCGCCAGGGCAGCGCTCGAACTGGCCCGCACCCGGCGCAGGAAGCTCACCCTCGTTCACAAGAACACCGTGTTCAAGCTCGGCTGCGGCATGTTCGTCGAGGAGTGTTATCGCGCCGCCGAAGAATTCCCGGACGTCGTCGTCGACGAGGTCATCGTCGACACTTTCGCCATGCGCCTGCTGCGCGACCCGCAGACGTTCGACGTGGTCGTCACCACCAACATGTTCGGCGATATCCTGAGCGACGAAGCGGCGGGACTGGTCGGCGGACTGGGCATGGCGCCCGGCCTGTGTATCGGCGAAGGCAATATCGCGATGGCGCAGGCCGCGCACGGCTCGGCCCCCGACATTGCCGGCAAGGGCATCGTCAACCCTTACGCCATGATCGAATCGACGCGTATGATGCTGGAATGGCTCGGCCACAACCGCGGCATCGACAAGGCCGTGACGGCGGCGGGCGTGATGCAGGCGGCCACGGTCTCGGCGCTGGCGCAACCCGAGACACGCACCGGCGACATTCGCGGCACCGCCGACACCGAGGGGATGACGCGCGCCATCCTGGCCGCGATCGAAAAGAAAGACAGTCATGTCCAAGCATAACATCGCAGTCATCGGCGGCGACGGCATCGGCACCGAAGTGGTCGAAGCCGGGGTGAAGGTGCTGGAGGCGCTGGCGTCGACGCAACCCGATCTCGATTTCGCCTTCAAGCGCTTCGACTGGGGTTCCGATTATTACCGCCGCACCGGCCGCATGATGGCCGAGGACGGGCTGGAGCAGATCAAGGACTTCGACGCCATCTATTTCGGCTCGGTCGGCGACCCCGACCTGCCCGACGATATCACGCTGTGGGGGTTGCGGCTGGCCATCTGCCAGGGGTTCGACCAGTTCGCCAATGTCCGCCCGACCAAGCTGCTGCCGGGGCTGACGGGTCCTCTGCGCCCCGAACTGGGCAGGCAGATCGACTGGGTGATCGTGCGTGAGAACAGCGAGGGCGAGTATGCCGGCGTCGGCGGGCGCGCCCATCGCGGCCTGCCCATCGAGGTCGGCATGGATGTCGCCGTCTTCACCCGCGCCGGCATCGAGCGCATCGCCCGCTTCGCCTGCGATCTGGCCGTGTCGCGCCCGCGCAAGCTGCTCACCGTCGTCACCAAGTCGAACGCCCAGCGGCACGGCATGGTGCTGTGGGACGAAGTCGTCCGGTCGGTTATCAGCGATTATCCTAGCCTCACCGTCGACTGGATGCTGGTAGACGCCATGACCCAGCGCATGGTCAACAAGCCCGGCAGCATCGACACGGTGCTCGCCACCAACCTCCACGCCGACATCCTGTCGGATCTGGCGGCCGCGCTCGGCGGATCGCTCGGGATCGGCTCGACCGCCAATATCGACCCGACCCGCAACCGCCCGTCGATGTTCGAGCCCATCCACGGTTCGGCCTTCGACATCATGGGCAAGGGCATAGCCAATCCGCTCGGCTGCTTCTGGACGGCCTGCCTCATGCTCGACCATCTCGGTGAGGCGGCGGCGTCGGCCCGGCTGATGAACGCCATCGAGGTCGTCACCAGCCGCGGCGAGCATCTGAGCCCCGATCTCGGCGGCCAGGCCAATACCGACGAGGTCACGCAGGCGGTGATAGCGGCGCTACGCGGCGACAACGCCTGACCGGGTGGCCGCCTGAACGGTCATGTTCCGCACAGGATACGCCGTTCAGGATGCCTCCTCCTGCGCAAGCAGGCGACGGATCGTGTCGTCGCCGGCCGATCGCGGCTTCATGCGACCGCCTGCCAGTTCGGTGGACAGCCGGCAGAACGCCGAGTTGACGGGCGTGGCGATGCCGTGCAGGCGTCCGAGCAGGACGATCTCGCCGTTCAGGTAGTCGGTCTCGACCGACCCCGTTCCGCGCGCCACGCTCTGGAACGTGGACGAGCCCGACGATTTGCGCCCCTCGATGTCGGTGACCTTGAGGATATCGCGCGCGGCCGAGTCCGTCTGATCCCAGGCGAGGCCGACGGCCTTCAATACGCCCTCGGCCTCGGTCCGCGCCCGCTTCGACCATTCGTCCCGGACCGTCTCGTCGCCGATCGCCGCCTCCACGATATTGCGCAGGTTCATCAACAGCTTGCGATACTTGCTTGCCATCACGTCTTCGCGAAGCGTCACGATGAATCCGGCCGTCTCGAGCGCCTGCCCGACGTCCCTCGCCGTGCCGTCGATCCCCGACGGAAAGCGCCCGATGTCGAAGCCGCCCGGCTTCGGGCTGAAATAGGCGGAGATTTCGCCCGGCGCGTTCATCTCCACCGGCAGCATCACCGTGGCGCCGTAGACGTCATCGAAAAAGCGGAGCGCCAGGGGTTCGTTGGCGACGCCGTTCTGGAAACAGAACACCGGCAGGCCCGACGCGCCCGCTGATTTCAACTGCATCAGCGCACCGGGCGTGTCCTGCCCCTTCATGGTCAGGAAGACGACGTCGCCGGACCGGAAACCGATCTCCGCCGGATGCTCGTGGACGGGAAACCGCGCGCTCCGCGATCCTTGCGGCGTATGGAGCGTGAGTCCGCCTTGCCGGACGGCTTCGAGCTGGCGTCCCCGCGCTATGCCGAGAACCTCATGCCCCGCCGAACTCAACTGGACGGCAATGGTGCCGCCAACCGCGCCGACGCCATAGATGATGATTCGCATGGGAGCCTTTCAGGTCTTTGGAATGGGAACGAACGGATTGCGCGCAAGCCTCTGCCCTGCCACGCGCGAACCGCGAGACGTGGACGCGATTTGTCGGTTTCAAACCAGTTCCACCTCGATGACTCCCGGCACGGCGTTGATCGCGGAAGCAATGCGGGGGTCGATCCGGTAGCGATGCGGCAGGGCCACCTCCACCTCGCCCTGCCCGGCTTCCTTGAGGACGACGATGCTGACTTCGCCCTCGCCCTTCTGGCCGAGGCGGGCGGAGACCGACTCGATCGGGCCGGTGTCGCGCACGAAGATGCGCAGCGATTTCTGGATGCGGCTCGCCTCGTCCTCCAGCGACTGCACGCCTTCGATGCGCAAGTTGACGCCCTCCGGCCGATCCTCCGCCTTCACGATGATAACCACGGATTTGCCCGCTTCCAGCATGTCGCGGTACTGCGCCAGCGTCTCGGAAAACATCACCGCCTCATACTGGCCGGTGGTGTCGGAGAAATTGACCACACCCATCTTGTTGCCGGTGCGCGTCTTGCGCTCCTGCTTGGAGGTGACGGTGCCCGCAAGCCGGCCAGCGGTAGCGCCGCGCTTGACGGCGGCGGAGAACTCGGCCCAGGTCTGCACCCGCAATTTCTCCAGCGCCGCGCGGTATTCGTCGAGCGGATGCGCAGACAGATAGAAGCCGACGACCTGGAATTCCCTGTGCAGCCGGTCCGCCGGCAGCCACGGCTCGGTCGCGGGGAGGTTGAGCGCCTCGCTCTGGCTGCCGAGCGACGCGCCGAAGATGTCGTGCTGGCCCGACACCGCGTTCTGCTGGGCGAGCGCGGCAAGCCCCATCATGCGTTCCACGCCCGCCATCATCGCCGCGCGTTCGTGCCCGAAACAATCCAGCGCACCCGCCATGATGAGGCTTTCGAAGACGCGCTTTCCCACGATCTTCGGGTCGACGCGCTCGCAGAAATCGGCGAGGCTCTTGAACGGGCCGTCCTTGCGTTTTTCCACGATATGCTCGACGGCAGCGTCGCCGACGCCCTTCAGCGCCGCCAGCGAATAGAAGATCTTGTTCTCGCCCACCTCGAACGGCCTGAACGAGCTTTGCACCGACGGCGCGACTACTTCTATGCCGAGCCGCAGCGCATCCTGTCGGAAGTCCGACAGTTTTTCGGTGTTGGCCATGTCCAGCGTCATCGACGCGGCCAGGAATTCCACCGGGTAGTGCGCCTTCAGATAGGCGGTCTGGTAGGACACCACCGCGTAGGCGGCGGCATGCGACTTGTTGAAGCCGTAATCGGCGAACTTGGCCAGCAGGTCGAAGATGAAGTCGGCCTGCTGCTTCGACACGCCGCGCTCGACCGCGCCGGTGACGAAGCGCTCGCGCTGCTTGTCCATTTCGGCGCGGATCTTCTTGCCCATGGCGCGGCGCAGCAGATCGGCCTCGCCGAGCGAATAGCCGGCCAGCTCCTGCGCGATTTGCATCACCTGTTCCTGGTAGACGATGACGCCTTGCGTCTCCTTCACCAGATGGTCGATCTTGGGATGGATGGAGGCCGTCTCCTCCTCGCCGTGCTTGCGGGCGTTGTAGGTCGGGATGTTCTCCATCGGGCCGGGCCGGTAGAGCGCCACCAGCGCGATGATGTCCTCGATGCGGTCCGGCTTCATGCCGATCAGCGCCTTGCGCATGCCCGCCGATTCCACCTGGAACACGCCGACCACCTCGCCGCGCGACAGCATCTCGTAGGTTGTCGGGTCGTCGAGCGGGATCTTGGCGAGGTCGATGTCGACGCCGCGGCGGCGGATCAGCTTGACCGCCGTTTCCAGCACGGTGAGCGTCTTCAGGCCGAGGAAGTCGAACTTGACCAGTCCCGCATCCTCGACCTTCTTCATGTTGAACTGGGTGACCGGCATGTCGGAGCGCGGATCGCGGTACATCGGCACCAGCTCAGACAGAGGCCGGTCGCCGATGACGATGCCGGCGGCGTGCGTGGAGGCATGGCGGTACAGACCTTCCAGCTTCTGCGCCATGTCGAGCAGCGTCTGGACGATCGGCTCCTTTTCCGCCTCCTCGGCGAAGCGCGGCTCGTTGGCGATGGCGTCGGCGAGCTTGACCGGATTGGCAGGATTCTGCGGCACCATCTTGCACAGCCGGTCCACCTGCCCGTAGGGCATTTGCAGCACGCGGCCGACGTCGCGCAGCACGGCGCGCGCCTGCAACGTCCCGAAGGTGATGATCTGGCCGACCTGATCGCGGCCGTACTTGCCCTGCACGTAGCGGATCACCTCCTCGCGGCGATCCTGGCAGAAGTCGATGTCGAAGTCCGGCATCGACACGCGGTCGGGGTTGAGGAAGCGCTCGAACAGCAGCGAGAAGCGCAGCGGGTCGATGTCGGTGATGGTCAGCGCATAGGCGACCAGCGAACCCGCGCCCGAGCCGCGCCCCGGCCCGACCGGAATGTCGTTCGCCTTCGCCCATTTGATGAAATCCGACACGATCAGGAAGTAGCCGGGAAACTTCATCTTCTCGATGACGCCGAGTTCGTATTCCAGCCGCTTTTCGTAATCCTCGACGGTCTGCCCGGGGACCGGGCCATGCGCGGCCAGCCGCGCCCGCAGTCCTTCCCGTGCCTGGCGGCGCAATTCGTCGGCCTCGGCCTTCTCCGCCGCTTCGGCGTCGTCCGTCGCGCCGGTGAAGCGCGGCAGGATCGGCTTGCGGTTCTTCGGGTAATAGGAGCAGCGCCGGGCGATCTCGACGGTGTTGTCCAGCGCTTCCGGCAAATCCGCGAACAGCGCCGCCATCTCGGCCTGGCTCTTGAGATAATTGTCCGGCGACAGCCGGCGGCGGTTGTCGGCTGCGATGACCGCCCCTTCGGCGATGGCGATCAGCGCATCATGCGCCTCGTAGTCCTCGCGGACCTGGAAGAAAGCCTCGTTGGTGGCGACGAGCGGCAATTCGTGGCGATAGGCAAGATCGATCGTGCTCTTCTCGACGCCGCGGTCGTAACCCGCAATGCGCTCCAGCTCGACATAGAGCCGGTTTCCGAACAAGTCCTTCAGCGTCGAAAGCCGCGACTCGGCGAGGTCGGCATGTCCTTCCTTCAACGCACTTCCGATCGGACCGCGCGGACCGCCGGTCAGGCAGATCAACCCGTCCGCACGGCCTTCGATCATCGCGCTCGTCAAATGAACCGGCTCGCCGGGCGGCGTATCGAGGTAGACGCTGCTGACCAGCCTCACCAGATTGGCGTAGCCTTCCTCCGTCGCCGTAATCAGCACGACCGGCTTCAGTTCGGGACCCTGGCGGCGGCGGTCGCGCTGCCCGTCGGACGGTTCGCCCGAAAACGCCAGATCGAGCTGGCAGCCCAGGATCGGCTGAACGCCGTCCTTCGAGGCCTTCTGGGCGAATTCAAGCGCGCCGAACAGGTTGTTGGTGTCGGTGACCGCGATGGCCGGCGCCTCGTCCTTCTGCGCGTGGCCGACGATCTTGCCGAGCTGGAGAGCGCCCTCCAGCAACGAATAGGCCGAGTGCACCCGCAGATGGATGAAAGCACGGTTTTGCGCTTCGGACCCACCGGGCGTTCGCGCAGCGGCGGCGTTTCGCAGGATCGGGTCTCTGGAGGTTCGCTCGCGGGTCATGGAAATCGCATCTGGAGAGTCGGTACGCACATTGTCGGGGAAGCCGGCAACCGGGTCCAGCCCAAACAGGCGGCTATCACCACAAGGTGCTCGACGCCGACGCGAATGCGCGGAATGCGTTCTTCGCACATGCACAAAATCCTTTCGCATATGCATAAAAATATGCCAGGTTCCAATGCTGACGCAGGGGAAGAGACATGAGTGCAACAGGGCGCTGCGCGGCGATGACGCCGCCAAAGGTGACGGCGGCCAAGGGCCGGACGCCGCTGGTCTGCCTGACGGCCTATACGACGCCGATGGCGCGGATCGCCGATGCGCATTGCGATGTCGTTCTTGTCGGCGACAGCGTCGGCATGGTGCTGCACGGGCTTCCCTCCACGCTCGGCGTGACGATGGACATGATGGTCATGCACGGCAAGGCGGTGCGGCGCGGCCTGCAATCCGCGCTCATGGTCGTCGATATGCCTTTCGGTTCCTATGAGGAAAGCCCGGCACAGGCGTACCGCAGCGCCGCCCGCCTGATAGCGGAGACCGGGTGCGGCGCGGTCAAGCTCGAGGGTGGGGAGATCATGGCCGAGACCATCGCCTTCCTTACCCGGCGCGGCATTCCGGTGATGGCCCATGTCGGCCTGACGCCGCAGGCGGTCAATGCCTTCGGCGGTTACGCCCTGCAGGGTCGGGGCGACGACGGCGAGCGCATCCAGCGCGACGCCGCCGCCGCCTCGGAAGCCGGCGCATTCGCCGTCGTGCTGGAGAAGATACCGGAGCCGCTGGCGCGCCGCATCACGCAGCAGATCGCGGTTCCGACCATCGGCATCGGCGCCTCGCCCGCCTGCGACGGGCAGATTCTCGTCACCGAGGACCTGCTCGGCCTGTTCGGCGACTTCCGCCCGAAATTCGTGAAACGCTACGCCGAACTCGGCGCGCAGGCAGAACAGGCGATCGCCGCCCATGCTGAAGAAGTCCGCGCCAGAAATTTCCCGACACCGGACCATGTTTTCGGCGATGCGCCGAAAACCGGCCACGCGGATAACGCCCCATGAGCGATCGAATCCCCATCGTACGCACCCTGGCCGAGCTGCGCGGCATCACCGCCCGATGGCGGCGCGAGGGCGCGCGGATCGCCGTGGTGCCCACCATGGGCGCGCTGCATGAAGGCCACCTCAGCCTCGTGCGCGCGGCGCTCGCCGAGGCCGACAGGGTGATCGTCACGCTGTTCGTCAATCCCCGGCAGTTCAACAGCCCGGCCGACCTCGCCGCCTACCCGCGCACCGAGGAGTCGGACGCGGCCAAGCTCGCCCCGCTCGGGGCCGACCTGCTCTACGCGCCCGACGCCGATCAGGTCTATCCCGAGGGTTTCGCCACGACGGTTTCGGTAGCGGGCGTCAGCGAAGGCCTGTGCGGCGCGTTCCGGCCCGGGCATTTCGACGGCGTGGCGACGGTCGTCGCAAAACTGTTTCTCCAGACGGGAGCGGATTGCGCTTTCTTCGGCGAGAAGGATTTCCAGCAGCTTCATGTCGTGCGGCGCATGGCCCTTGACCTCGACATACCGATCGAGGTCATTGCCTGCCCCACCGTGCGCGAGCCAGACGGGCTGGCTCTGTCGTCGCGCAATGCACGGCTGTCCCCGGCGGAGCGCGCCATCGCGCCGAAGCTTGCACAAATCCTGTTCGCCGCCGCCGCGCGCCTCACGGCGGGCGCATCAGCTGCCTCGACGTTGGAGAGGGCCAGGGAAGCCATCCTTACGGCTGGCTTCCGCGAAGTGGAATATCTGGAGATGCGCGCCGAGGCCGATCTTTCGCCGCTTGATGTCATCGACCGCCCTGCCCGCCTGCTGGTCGCGGCGTGGCTCGGCGATACGCGCCTCATCGACAATGTCGAAGTGCCGCCCGCAGTCCGGCCGGGCAAACCCTCGGTCACCCCGCGCGATTGAGACCGCGCCGGTATCTTCCGTTCACGCAAACTCCATGATGACGGCGTCGACCGCAAGGCTGTCGCCCGCCTTGGCGTTGAGCTTCGCCACGGTGAGATCGCGCTCGGCGCGCAGCACGTTTTCCATCTTCATGGCCTCGACCACCGCAAGCGTCTCGCCGGCCTTGACCTCCTGCCCCTCATTGACCGCGATGGAGACGACGAGGCCCGGCATCGGGCACAACAGCAGCTTCGAAGTGTCCGGCGGCACCTTCACCGGCATCAGCTTCTCCAGTTCCGCCGTGCGCGGAAGCATGGCCTTGGCCGTCACCGACAAGCCGTTCCAGGCCAGCCTGTTGCCGTTCTGGACCGGCCGCACCTGGATCGACACCGGCTTGCCGCCGACGACGCCGACCCAGACCGGATCGCCCGGCCGCCAGTCGGAGACGACGGTGACGGGCTTCGCGCCATCGATGGCGAAATCCGCCTCGAAAGGCGTGCCGGGCATTCCCTCGGTCATTTTCACGTCGACATAGCTGTCGTCGATCTTCACGACCCAGTCGGCCTTCGCCTCGCCCGAATGCGGCGCGAGGCGGCCGCTCAACCGGTCGAGGCGGTCGCGGCGCAGCATTTCGAGCGCCGTGGCCGCCGCCGCCAGAACCGACATCTCCGCCCCGTCGGGCCGGCGGGGATGGAAACCGTCGGGGAACTCCTCGGCTATGAAGCCGGTGGACAGCCGCCCCTCGCGCCAGCGCGGATGCTGCATCAGCGCCGCGAGAAACGGGATATTGTGCTCGATCCCGTCGACGACGAATTCATCCAGCGCCGTCGCCATGGCGTCGATCGCCTCGACGCGGCTCGGCGCCCATGTGCAGAGCTTGGCGACCATCGGGTCGTAGAACATCGAGATTTCCGACCCTTCGGTGACGCCGGTGTCGTTGCGCACGACCACATCGCCGAAGCGGCCTTCGCTTGGCGGGCGATAGCGCGTCAGCCGGCCGATGGACGGAAGGAAATTGCGATACGGGTCTTCCGCATAGAGCCGGCTCTCGACCGCCCAGCCCGTCAGCTTCACATCCTCTTGCCGGATGGAAAGCGGCTCGCCGGCGGCGACGCGGATCATCTGCTCGACCAGGTCGACGCCGGTGACGAGTTCCGTCACCGGATGCTCGACCTGCAGGCGCGTGTTCATCTCGAGGAAGTAGAAATTCCTGTCCTTGTCGACGATGAACTCGACCGTACCGGCGCTCTGGTAGTCCACGGCCCTGGCCAGCGCCACGGCCTGCTCGCCCATCGCCTTGCGGGTCTTCTCGTCCAGGAACGGCGACGGGGCCTCCTCCACCACTTTCTGGTTGCGGCGCTGGATCGAGCATTCGCGCTCGCCCAGATAGATGGCGTTGCCCTGGCTGTCCGCCAGCACCTGGATCTCGATATGGCGCGGATCGACCACGAACTTCTCGATGAACACGCGGTCGTCGCCGAACGAGCTTTTGGCCTCCGAGCGGGCGCGCTCGAAGCCGTCGCGCACTTCCTCCTTCGACCAGGCGATGCGCATGCCCTTGCCGCCGCCGCCAGCGGACGCCTTGATCATCACCGGATAGCCGATCTCGCCGGCAATCCTTTCTGCTTGGTCGGCATCCTCGATGACGCCGAGAAAGCCCGGCACGGTCGAGACCTTCGCGGTGTTGGCGAACTTCTTGGATTCGATCTTGTCGCCCATCGCCTCGATGGCTTTCACCTTCGGCCCGATGAAGACGACCCCCTCCTTTTCCAGCGCCGCGCAGAAGGACGCGCGCTCGGAAAGGAAGCCGTAGCCGGGGTGTACGGCTTCGGCGCCGGTATCCTTGCAGGCCTGGATGATCTTTTCCGCCACCAGGTAGCTCTCGGCCGCCGGCGCCGGGCCGATATGCACCGCCTCGTCCGCCATCTCCACATGCACCGCGTCCCGGTCGGCGTCTGAATAAACGGCCACCGTGGCGATGCCCATCTTCTTCGCCGTCTTGATGACGCGGCAGGCGATCTCGCCGCGATTGGCGATCAGGATCTTCTTGAACATCGGGGTGTGGTCCTCCGGCTGGAATTTCCTTTTAGGAATTTCCCCGATGGCGCTCAAGCCGACCAAGGGATGACGCGGCAGGCGAAATTTATGTCGCTCTCGTCTTTGCTGGGAGCCGGGCGGCTGATAGCCTCCGGCGAAAGAGCTTTCAGGGAGAAACGAATGAAAACCCGTGCCGCCGTCGCCGTTGCCGCCGGAAAGCCGCTGGAGATCATGGAGGTCGACCTGGAAGGGCCGCGCGAGGGCGAGGTGCTAGTCGAGATCAAGGCGACCGGCATCTGCCATACCGACGAGTTCACGCTCTCGGGCGCCGATCCGGAAGGCATCTTCCCGGCCATCCTCGGCCATGAGGGCGCCGGCGTGGTGGTCGATGTCGGCAAGGGCGTGACATCGGTCAAGAAGGGCGACCACGTCATCCCGCTCTACACGCCCGAATGCCGCCAGTGTCCGTCCTGCCTGTCACGCAAGACCAACCTGTGCACCGCCATCCGCGCCACCCAGGGACAGGGCCTGATGCCGGACGGTACGTCGCGCTTCTCCATCGGCAAGGACAAGATATTCCACTATATGGGCTGCTCGACCTTTTCCAATTTCACCGTTCTGCCGGAGATCGCGGTGGCCAAGGTCGACCCGGCCGCGCCCTTCGACAAGATCTGCTACATCGGCTGCGGCGTCACCACCGGCATCGGCGCGGTTCTCAACACGGCCAAGGTCGAGGAAGGCGCGACAGCCGCCGTGTTCGGCCTCGGCGGCATCGGCCTGAACGTCATCCAGGGCCTCAAGCTCGCCGGCGCCGACATGATCATCGGCGTCGACCTGAACGACGACAAGAAGGAATGGGGCGAACGCTTTGGAATGACTCACTTCGTCAATCCGAAGAAGGTCGACAATGTCGTACAGGAGATCGTCGACATGACGAAGCGCGGCGCCGACCAGATCGGCGGCGCCGACTACACCTTCGACTGCACCGGCAACGTCACCGTCATGCGCCAGGCGCTGGAATGCTCGCATCGCGGCTGGGGCCAGTCGATCGTCATCGGCGTCGCCGGCGCCGGCCAGGAGATTTCGACGCGCCCCTTCCAGCTCGTCACCGGCCGTAGCTGGCGAGGCACCGCCTTCGGCGGCGCGCGCGGCCGCACCGACGTGCCGAAGATCGTCGACTGGTATATGAACGGCAAGATCGAGATCGACCCGATGATCACCCATACGCTGAGGCTGGAGGACATCAACAAGGGCTTCGACCTGATGCACGAGGGCAAGTCGATCCGCAGCGTGGTGATCTACTAAGTGAGGAGCAAAGCCGCCGACCCGCGGGCATCAGACCCAGGCCGACGACTTCCGTTGAAACGTCAACAGGGAGGACAGAATGGCTGAGAAACTACATCCGAGCATCGACAAGGGCCTGCCGAAGAAAAGCGCCCGCTTCAAGGGCGGCACGCTTGTGTGCGCCTGCGTCACCAATCCGGTGGAAGTCGAGATCACCGGCCAGGTCGCGCACAACCACGCCTGCGGCTGCACGAAATGCTGGAAACCGGAAGGCGCGCTGTTCTCGGTCGTCGCCGTGGTGCCGAGCGACAATGTCAAGGTGACCGCCAACAAGTCCAAGCTCAAGGTGGTGGACAAGAAGGCGCTGATCCAGCGTCACGCCTGCCGCGCCTGCGGCGTCCATATGTACGGCCCGGTCGAGCGGGAGCATCCGTTCCAGGGCCTGAGCTTCATCCATCCCGAACGCTTCCAGGAAAGCGGCTGGGCGCCGCCCGGCTTCGCCGCCTTCGTCTCCTCGATCATCGAGGCTGGCGTCCAGCCGGCGAAGATGAAGGGCATCCGCAACAGGCTGAAAAAGACCGGGCTCGAGCCTTATGACTGCCTCTCGCCGGGCCTGATGGACTACATCGCCGAATGGACGGCGAAGAAGTCGGGCGCGCTGCCGGCTTGAGCGCAGGACCGCAGATCCTGGTCGACGCCGACGCCTGTCCCGTCAAGCAGGAGGTACTGGATGTCGCGGAGCGTCACGGCATTCCCGTCATCATGGTGTCGAACGGCGGCCTGAGGCCGTCGCGCGACCCGATGGTGCGCATGGTCGTCGTGGCCAAGGAAAAGGCCGACGCGGCCGATGACTGGATCGTCGAGAATGCCAGGACCGGCGACGTCGTGGTGACCGCCGACATTCCGCTTGCCGCCCGCACGGTGGCGCTCGGCTGCCATGTGCTGGGGCCGACCGGGCGTCCTTTCACCGCCGAGACCATCGGCATGGCGGTCGCCATGCGAGACTTGAAGCAGCACCTGCGCGAGACCGGCGAGAGCAAAGGCTACAATGCTTCCTTCTCGCGCGAGGATCGGTCCCGCTTCCTCGGCGAACTCGACCGCATCCTGCGGCGCGCGACGAAGGCGGCGAGCTAGGGCACGACTGATCCCATGGCGCTTTCAGAAAACATTTTCCTGTCGCGTCATCTGCAATTCGTCCTGGCGGCGGGGTGCGGCATCATCGCCGCTGTCGTCGCCGGCCTGTTCGGCGCGCGGCTTGCCCTGCCGGTCGGCGCCGATGTCGCTTTCGCGGTCTACATCGGCCTTGTGCTCAGGGAGATGCCGAGACTGACGGCTGACTATCTGAGCAGACGGGCGCGCGCCGCCGACCTGCCGGTGCTGCTCATTTTCCTCATCACCGCCGCTGCCGTCGCCGCCGCGCTTGTGTCCCTGTTCATGCTCATCAACAGCAAGGGCAGCCCGCATTCCGTCGAACTCGCCGTCGGCCTGCTGTCGATACCGCTCGGCTGGTTCACCATCCACGCCATGACGGCGCTGCACTACGCCCATGTGTTCTGGATGGATGACGAGGAAACCGACTCCGGCAGCAACTCGAAGGACCGGGTGCCGATCGGCGGACTTATCTTCGCCGGCAAGAAACGGCCGGAAGGCTGGGACTTCCTCTATTTTTCCACCACCGTCGGCATGACGTCGCAGACCTCCGACACCGAGGTCTCGACCACGCAGATGCGCCGCATCGTGCTGATGCATTCCGTCGTTTCCTTCTTCTTCAACACGGTGATCGTCGCGGCGGCGGTCAATCTCGCGGTCAGCCTCGGCTCCGGTTGAAAGCGGCGCGACCACAACTCTTCGTGATCGGCCTGAAACGTCGGCTTGACCGCGTTCGTATAGAATGCAGGACGACGACAGCGCCGCGGGACGGCCGAGGGATGCGGGAATGGATGCCACGCTCAATAGCAATCCGACGAAAGCGGAACGCACCGGCCGTAGCGAAGGCCCGCTCGTCTATCGACAGTCGCGCTGGACGCGATTGACCCATTGGACCTGGGCGGTTGCGCTGTTCTTCCTGCTTCTGTCGGGCCTGCAGATCTTCAACGCGCGGCCGCAACTCTATATCGGCCAGGAGTCAGGCTTCGGCTACGACAACACGATCCTGCAGATCGGCGCCGAGAACACTGACAGGGGACCGCGCGGCTTTACGAAAATCTTCGGCCACAAGTTCGATACCACCGGCGTGCTCGGCTGGTCGGGACCGCCCGGACGCGAGCGCGCCCGCGCCTTCCCGTCCTGGGCCACCATCCCTTCCTATTACGATCTCGGCACCGCCCGCGTCGTCCACTTCGTCTTCGCCTGGGTGCTCGGTGCCACCCTTCTCATGTGGCTGATCGCGAGTCTCGTGAACGGGCACATAAGGCGCGATCTCGTGCCGCGCGCGGCCGATATCCGCAGCCTGCCGCGCGACGTGATCGACCATGTGAAGCTGAAATTCCATCATGTGCGCGAATACAACACGCTGCAGAAGCTCGCTTATGGCGGCGTGCTGTTCATCCTGCTGCCGCTGATGATCCTCACCGGCTTCGCCATGTCGCCGTCGATGGATTCCGTGCTGCCCTTCCTCAACGAAGTCTTCGGCGGGCGGCAGACAGCGCGCACCATCCATTTCACGGTCATGACGCTGCTGGTCCTCTTCTTCATCGTGCACATGCTGATGATCCTCGCCGCCGGACCATTCAATGAACTGCGCTCGATCGTCACCGGCTGGTATCGCACCGACCCGCCCGAACAGGACGGCGCCAACGACAAGCGAGGCGCCTGACATGGCGAAGTTCCAGATCAACCGCCGCAAGTTCCTCACTGCCGCCGGCGTCGGCACATCCGGCCTGCTGCTTGGCGGTTGCGACGCCTTCGACGGCCATCTCGGCATGGGCGACGGGCTGCGCTCTTTCCTCGAAGGCGCCAACGACCTGACCTGGCGGGCGCAGCGCCTGCTGGCCGGTAACCGGCTGGCGACGGAATACACCGAGGCCGACATCCGCCAGCCCATGCGGCCGAACGGCGTGACCTCGCCGGACGACGATGCCTACAAGAGCCTTCTCGCCAACAACTTCGCTGACTGGCGGCTGGACGTCGTCGGCCTCGTGGAGAAGCCGCTGTCCCTGTCGCTCGACCAGCTTCGCACCATGCCGTCGCGCACGCAGATCACCCGCCACGACTGCGTCGAGGGCTGGAGCTGTATCGCCAAATGGACCGGCACGCCGCTCTCGCTCGTCCTCGACCAGGCCGTCGTCAAGCCCGAGGCTCGCTATGTGATGTTCCATTGCATGGACACCATCGACCGCGATCTGTCCGGCAACAGCATCAAATATTACGGCACGATCGACCTGGTCGATGCCCGCCATCCGCAGACGATCCTCGCCTACGGCTGCAACGGCAAGACGCTGCCGGTCGAAAACGGCGCGCCTCTGCGCGTGCGCGTCGAGCGGCAATTGGGTTACAAGCAGCCTAAATACGTCCGCAGGATCGAACTGGTTTCCTCCTTCGCCGCCGTGGGCGGCGGTCGCGGCGGCTATTGGGAGGACAATGGCTACGACTGGTACGGCGGCATCTGACGGCCGGCAGCCAGCAGGCAATTAATTCCTTTCGATTACAGCAGCTTGCGCAGAAAATCGGTTTCAAGCCTTGCGATCGGCGGCAGGGGTGGCCATGCTTTAGCGGCCGGTCGCGGCGACCGGCGCCATTCCCTTCAACCGATCAAAAGGAGGTGCTTCGGGTGTCCGACACCACGAATATCTTTGAACAGGAACAGGATCTGGACACGTTCGGCGGCAGGCTCTCGCGTGCCCGCGAGGCGAGCGGCCTGACTACCAAGGAACTCGCATGGCGGCTGGGGGTCAGCGCCCCCACGGTCAGGGCATGGGAGTGCGATCGCTCGCAACCCAGCGCGCAACGCATGAACCGGCTGGCGGGGCTGGTGAATGTGAGCCTTTCCTGGCTGCTGCACGGCCTGGGAACCGCTCCCGCCGACCCGGAAGACCCATCGTCGGCAAAACTGGTCGGCGAGCAACTGGCGAAGCTCAAACTGCTGCATGCCGAAACGGGACAGCTTATCCATCATATCGAGAACCGGCTCGACAAGCTGACGCAACCCGCAGCGGATTGACCGGCCTCCAGGGCAAGACGATCTTCTTGCGTCGCTGGCAGGTGACAATCCGTCGCGGGCAGGCTATGGATGAGTCGTCAGGGGCTTTTCGCGAAGCCTCAGCCGTTTGCGGGAGAGAGCAGCGCTTGCTGCCGCCGAAGGGGAAATCGCCCGAAATCTCTCAGGCAAAAGAACCGTAAGCGGTAACGACACTCTGGAAAGTCGGGGCATGTGCCCCGCGCCGAAGGTGTAAGGCTTCCCGACAGAGTTCCGGGGTGCCGAGTCTCTCAGGCTTCAGACAGAGGGGCACGGACTGGCCGCATGGGGCGGCCGGACGCGTGCTGTTCTGGAGAAGTCATGGCGGGCGACGATACCCTGAAAGCTCTACCACTCGAAGATCTGCACAAGGCGGCAGGCGCGAAATTCGGCGCCTTCGCCGGCTGGTCCATGCCGCTGACCTATCCGGCAGGCGTCATGAAGGAACACCTTCACACCCGCGAACATGCCGGCCTGTTCGACATCTCGCACATGAAGCTCTTCCTCGTGACGGGATCGGGTGCGGCGGCGCTGCTCGGCCGCGCCTGCCCCATCGATGCGGGCGCGCTGGAACCGTCGCAATCCAAGCTCACCTTCTTCCTCGATGAGAAGGCCGGTATCCTCGACGACCTCATCGTCACGCGGCTTGGCGATACCCGCTTCATGGTCGTCGCCAATGCCGGCAATGCCGTCGCCGACGAAGCGCATCTGAAGGCGCTCGCGAAGGACTTCGACACCAAAATCGAACCGCTCGACCGTGTTTTCCTGGCGATCCAGGGGCCGGAAGCCGAGGCCGCGCTCAACGCCACCGGCGTCGAGACCGGCGCGCTTACCTTCATGCACGGCGTCGAACCACGCGAAAACTGGTTCATGAGCCGCTCCGGCTACACCGGCGAGGACGGCTTCGAGATCGGCTTGCCGGAAGGCGACGCGCGCGAACTGGCGGGAAAGCTGCTGAACGACGACCGCGTCCAATGGATCGGCCTTGCCGCCCGCGACAGCCTGCGGCTGGAGGCGGGACTCTGCCTGCACGGGCAGGACCTTTCGCCCGAAACCGATCCGGCGAGCGCGGCGCTGATGTGGGCGATCCCGAAGGAGCTTCGCGCCTCCGGGACGTTCATCGGCGCCGACGCCCTGCGCGCCGTCCTCGAAAAAGGCCCTGCGCAAAAGCGCGTCGGTCTGAAGCCGGAAGGCCGCCAGCCGGTGCGTGCCGGCGCGCCGCTGTTCGACGCCGACGGCAATTCCACCGGCCGCGTCACCTCCGGCGGGTTCGGCCCGTCTGCCGGCCATCCGGTCGCCATGGGCTATGTCGCGACGACGCTCGCCAAACCCGGAACACAACTCTTCGCCGACGTGCGCGGGACGAAAATCCCCGTCGACGTCGCCACCCTTCCCTTCACGCAGCATCGCTACCGCAAAGGATGATCTCGATGGCAAAGACCTACTTCACCACCGACCATGAATGGCTGCGCGTCGAAGACGGCGTCGCCACTGTCGGCATCACCGACTACGCGCAGGAACAGCTCGGCGATCTCGTCTTCGTGGAGTTGCCAGAAGTGGGCAAAACGCTCTCCAAGGGCGATACGGCCGTGGTGGTCGAATCCGTCAAGGCCGCCTCGGACGTCTATGCGCCCGTGGACGGCGAAATCACCGCAGCCAACGAGGCCTTGTCCTCCGACCCGGCGCTGGTCAATTCCGCCCCCGCTGGCGACGGCTGGCTGTGGAAGATGAAGCTCGCCGACGAGGGCCAGTTGTCGGGCCTGCTCGACGAGGCCGGCTACAAAGCCCATATCGGCTGAACGGGAACCTGACATCATGACGTCCGCAGCCTTCTCCACCCGTCATATCGGCCCCGGCGTCGCCGACCAGCGCGCCATGCTGGCCGCGCTCGGCGTGCCGTCCATCGAAACGCTGATTTCGCAGACCGTGCCGAAATCGATCCGGCTCGACCGTCCGCTCGACCTGCCTGCACCCGCGAGCGAAGCCGAGGCGCTGGCCGAACTGGCCGGGAAGATGGCCGCGAACGTCGTGCTGAAGAGCTTCGTCGGGCTCGGTTATCACGGCACCCACGTGCCGCCGGTGATCCTGCGCAACCTGTTCGAGAACCCGGCCTGGTACACCGCCTACACGCCCTATCAGGCCGAGATCAGCCAGGGCCGGCTGGAGATGCTGTTCAATTTCCAGACGTTGGTGACGGAACTCACCGGCCTGCCGGTGGCGTCGGCGTCGCTCCTGGATGAAGCGACGGCGCTGGCAGAGGCGGTCGGCATCGCGGTCCGCCATCACAAGGACAAGCGCAGCAAGGTCGCCTTCGCCGGAGAGCCGCATCCGCAGACCCGCGACGTGGTCGCCACCCGCGCCGAACCGCTCGGCATCGAGCTCGACGGCGACACCATCGACGAGAACACCGCGGCGCTGGTCGTCGCCTGGCCCGATACCTGTGGCGTCTATGGCGATCATGGAAAGAAGATCGAGGAAGCGAAAGCGGCCGGCGCCGTCGTCATCTTCGTCGCCGATCCGCTGGCGCTGACGATTTCCGACACGCCGGCCAGCCTTGGCGCCGACATCGCCGTCGGTTCCATGCAGCGCTTCGGCGTGCCGATCGGCTTCGGCGGTCCGCATGCCGCCTATTGCGCCGTCTCCGACAAGCTCACCCGCCTGATGCCCGGCCGCTTGGTCGGGCAGTCCGTCGATGCCCACGGCCGCCCCGGCTACCGCCTCGCGCTCCAGACGCGCGAGCAGCATATCCGCCGCGACAAGGCGACCTCCAACATCTGCACCGCGCAGGCGCTGCTCGCCAACATGGCGGCCGCCTACGCGATCTGGCACGGACCGGAAGGCTTGCAGGCGATCGCCGGCCACGTCCACGGCCTCGCCGCGCGGCTGGCAGCCAGCCTGAAAGCGACTGGCCTCACCGTGCTCGGCGATAAGCGCTTCGACACCGTCACCGTCGAGGTGAAAGGCAGGGCCAAGGAATTGGCCAAGACGGCGCAAAAGGACGGACGCCTGCTGCGCATGGTCGATGCCGATCATGTCGGCGTCAGCTTCGACGAGACGTCCACCGAGGAAGACCTCGCCGCAATCGCCGCGCTGTTCGGCGCGACGGTTTCGGCCAAGGGCGACCGTAGCCTGCCCGGCAAGACGCGCGAGGCAAAACATTTCCTCTCGCAGCCGGTCTTCCACGAAAACCGCTCCGAGACCGAGATGATGCGGCTCCTGCGCAAGCTGGCCGACAAGGACCTTGCCCTCGACCGCACCATGATCCCGCTCGGCTCCTGCACCATGAAGCTCAACGCCGCCGCGGAAATGCTTCCCGTCTCATGGTCCGGGGTCGCCAACCTGCACCCCTTCGCGCCCAAGGCGCATTCGAAGGGTTACAAGGCGATGACCGACGACCTGGAGAAATGGCTGGCCGAGATCACCGGCTTCGATGCCGTCTCGCTGCAGCCGAACGCCGGCAGCCAGGGCGAATATGCCGGTCTGATGGCGATCCGCCACTACCATGCTGCGCGCGGCGAGCCGCAGCGCACCATCTGCCTGATCCCCTCCTCCGCCCACGGCACCAATCCGGCGAGCGCGGCGATGGCCGGCATGCAGGTGGTGGTGGTGAAATGCACCGAAGCCGGCGACATCGACGTGGGAGACCTCAAGGCGAAGGCGGCCGAGCACGCCGCGAACCTCGCCGCCGTGATGATCACCTACCCCTCGACGCACGGCGTCTTCGAGGAAAGCATCAGGGAACTGTGCCAGGCCGTCCATGACCACGGCGGGCAGGTCTATCTCGACGGCGCCAACCTGAATGCGCTGGTCGGCCTCGCGCGGCTCGGCGACATCGGCGGCGACGTCTGCCACATGAACCTGCACAAGACCTTCTGCATTCCGCATGGCGGCGGCGGCCCCGGCGTCGGCCCGATCGGCGTCAAGAAGCATCTGGCGCCCTTCCTGCCCGGCCATATCGACCTCGGCACGAAGCATCCGGTGTCGGCGGCGCCCTATGGCAGCGCCTCGATCCTGCCGATCACCTGGATGTATATCCGCATGATGGGCGCCGCTGGCCTGAAGCAGGCAACCGAAAACGCCATCCTGTCGGCCAACTATATCGCCGCCCGGCTGGAGCCGCATTATCCGGTCCTCTACAAGGGCCGCAACGAGCGCGTCGCGCATGAGTGCATCCTCGACACGCGGGTCCTGAAGGACAGCGCCGGCATTTCCGTCGAGGACGTCGCCAAGCGCCTGATCGACTACGGCTTCCATGCACCGACCATGTCCTGGCCGGTCGCCGGTACGCTGATGGTCGAGCCGACCGAGTCGGAGCCGAAGCGCGAGCTCGACCGCTTCTGCGAGGCGATGATCGCCATCGCGGAAGAGGCCGGCAAGGTGGCGAAGGGCGAATGGCCGAAGCAGGACAATCCGCTGGTCAACGCTCCGCACACGGCTGCGGAAGTGCTAGCGGGCGACTGGAACCATCCCTATTCGCGTCTGGAGGCCGCCCATCCGGCCGGCGATGCGGAACTGGCCTCGAAATACTGGCCGCCCGTCTCGCGCATCGACAACGTCGCCGGCGACCGCAACCTCGTCTGCTCCTGCCCGCCGCTGAGCGAATACACGGACGCGGCCGAGTAGTATGCATAAAACTGTAAGCTATTTGTTGACATGTGTCAACAAATAGCTTACATGTCGGTCTGTGATCAGAAGCTTCAGGAACAGGGCGTTGGCTGATCTTTTCGAGATCGGGCAAAGCGCCAAGATCGACGCCAGGCTTCACAGACGGATCAGCGTCCGGCTCGACGCGCTGAACGATGCCGTTTCGATCGAAGACCTGAGAATGCCTGGCTACAATTTTCATGCCCTGAGGGGCTTCAGGCCAACCCGCTACACCATTCACATAAACGGGCCATGGTGCATCACGTTCGAGTTCGACAACGGAGATGCCTATCATGTCGATTTCGAACAATACCACTAGGAAGAAACCAATGACGGCCTACGAAGCGAGGCGCGACCCCAATCGTTGTCCTACCCATCCCGGACTCATGCTGGACGATATTCTCCCTGATCTGGGAAGACCCAAGGCCGAAGTGGCGCGCCTTCTCGGCATTTCCCGGCAGATGCTCTACGATGTCACGGCCGGAAAGAAGCCCGTCAGCCCTACTCTGGCGGCCAAGCTTGGAAAGCTTGTCGGCAACGGCCCGGGCATCTGGCTGCGAATGCAGGCATCCTACGATGCCTGGCACGCGGAACGCGAGGTCGACGTCAGCGGCATTCCGACCATCCATGCCGCCTGAACGCCACGGCCTTCGGCTCTCCATGTTTTAGCCGACCAGCCGCCACTTCTTGAACTCGATGCGGTTGCGGCCGCCGCGCTTGGCCGCGTAGAGCGCGGCGTCGGCTCTGTGCAGGACCTCTTCGAGCTTCGCTCCTTCGGCCTGGCCGAAGCCTATTCCCGCACTGACCGTGCACGATAGCGTGCCGGTCTCCGTTGTAAACGAACACGCCGCGAACTCGCCGCAGATCAGACGGGCCAGCCCCTGCGCGTCCTCTTCCGTGACGCGCGGCATGAGCAATGCGAACTCCTCGCCGCCAAGCCTGACGAGGTCGTCCGCGGGTCGAAGGTGGCACCTTGCGACATCGGCGAAGCGGCGCAACACCTCATCGCCCAGCGCATGGCCATAGGTATCGTTTATGCCCTTGAAATGGTCGAGGTCGAACATGACGATCGCCATGAAGGCGCCGAAGGGTCGATCGCCGTAGCGGTCGAACAGCGCCCGTCGGTTCATGGCCCCCGTCAGCGGATCGATCAGCGACGCGGCGCGATGGCGCGCCGCGTTGCGCGCCTGGTTGAGCCCGAGCGACAGCGCGCCGATGCCTGTCATGCTCGCGACGGCGACCATGATGCTCAGGTCCTCCGCCCAGTTCTTCGGCGCGTGGCCGATCACCCATTCGCGGCCGACCATCAGCATCATTCCGCACAGGCCGAACGACACGCCGCAGGCTGCATACATCAGAGCCAGAGCGACCATCGGGATCGGTGCATCGCGCCTGTGCCGGAAATAGATCGACGCCGTCAGACCGAGCACGACGAGCGCACCGGCGTTCTCCACCACCATGGCCGCGCCGTCGTAACCGGCAAGAAGCAGAGTAGCTTCGAGGAGGATGACCGGGATTGCGGCAAGCAGCGACGGTCCAAGCGGCGATCGCCTCGCGCAGAATTGGTGAGCGGCGCCGTAAAGCATGGCAAGCGCGACGGCAAGAAGCCAAAGGACGACGGACAGCAAGGAAATCGACGGCGACTGCACATAGGTCCAGTAGGCCAGCACATGGCCGACAAGGAGCATGACGCCGCTCGCCCAGGTCAGCAGAAAGCTGTCTCGTCGCGCCGACGTCCACACGCCGAGCAGGGTCGCGCTCAGGCAAACGCCCGAGAAGCCGACCGCCAGCAGCAGTGACGTGAAATCAAGCAGGTTCGATCCCCCAGCGCGCAACCGGAAGCGACCCTATGCGAGAATGCTTTTCAGAGGATTACCCGGATTGCCGCAATTTGCATTTCCTGTCCGGATATTGCACGTCCATGCCTTCGATCCGCTCTTTCCCGGCAAGCATGAACGGAATAAGAACCTCCGTGCCACGACACTCCGGGCATGGCATTATCATTGGTGATTCGCGACATCGAGACCTCGACGCGCATGGATGACATGAACGACCTTTTCGGCAGTCCTGACAAGCAGCAGGCCGCGCCCGTAACCTCCAGCCGTCCGGCCGACCCGCTGGTGCGGGCGGCCGCCGCTGCGAAAAAGCCTGCCCCGCGCGACGCCAGCGATGCGTATGACGCCAGTGCGATCGAAGTGCTGGAAGGTCTGGAACCGGTGCGCCGGCGGCCCGGCATGTATATCGGCGGCACCGACGACAAGGCGCTGCACCACCTCTTTGCCGAGGTGATCGACAATTCGATGGACGAAGCGGTGGCCGGACATGCCACCTTCATCGAGGTCGAGCTTTCGGCCGACGGCTTCCTCACCGTCACCGACAACGGCCGCGGCATCCCGGTCGATCCGCATCCGAAGTTCAAGGACAAGTCGGCGCTCGAGGTCATCATGACCACGCTGCATGCCGGCGGCAAATTCGACTCGAAGGTCTACGAGACCTCCGGCGGCTTGCACGGCGTCGGCGTGTCGGTGGTCAACGCGCTGTCCGATGTCTGCGAGGTGGAGGTCGCGCGTGGTCGCCAGCTCTACCGCCAGCGCTTCTCGCGCGGCATCCCGCAGGGGCCGCTGGAAAACCTCGGCGACGTGCACAACCGCCGCGGCACGCGCACCCGCTTCCACCCCGATCCGGAGATCTTCGGCAAGAACGCCGCCTTCGAGCCGGCCCGGCTCTACCGCATGGCGCGCTCCAAGGCCTATCTGTTCGGCGGCGTCAACATCCGCTGGTCGTGCGACCCGTCGATGCTCAAGGAAAAGGACGACACGCCGCCCAAGGCCGAATTCCATTTCCCCGGCGGCCTGCAGGATTATCTGAAAAGCACGCTCGGCGACGATTTCCAGGTCACGCGCGACGTCTTTTCGGGAAAAAGCGAGAAACAGGGCGGCCACGGCTCGCTCGAATGGGCCGTCACCTGGTATGGCGGCGACGGCTTCCTCCATTCCTACTGCAACACCATCCCCACCCATGAGGGCGGCACGCACGAGGCCGGTTTGCGCAACGTGCTGACGCGCGGCCTCAAGGCCTATGGTGAGTTGATCGGCAACAAGCGCGCTTCCGTCGTCACCTCCGAGGACGTGATGATCTCGGCAGCCGGCATGCTCTCGGTGTTCATCCGCGAGCCGGAATTCGTCGGTCAGACCAAGGACCGACTGGCGACGATCGAGGCGATCCGCATCGTCGAGAACGCGATGCGCGACCCGTTCGACCACTGGCTGGCGGCCAACCCGCAGGAAGCCTCCAAGCTGCTCGACTGGGTGATCGCGCGCGCCGACGAGCGTGTGCGGCGCAGGCAGGAAAAGGAAGTGTCGCGCAAGAGCGCGGTGCGCAAGCTGCGCCTGCCCGGCAAGCTCGCCGACTGCACGCAGAACGCCGCCGCCGGCGCGGAAATCTTCATCGTCGAGGGCGACTCGGCCGGCGGCTCCGCCAAGCAGGCGCGCGACCGCGCCATGCAGGCGGTATTGCCGTTGCGCGGCAAGATTCTCAACGTCGCCTCGGCAGGCAACGACAAGCTCAATGCCAACCAGCAGATATCGGATCTCGTCCAGGCGCTGGGCTGCGGGACGCGCTCCAAATACCGCGACGAGGACCTGCGCTACGACCGGGTCATCATCATGACCGACGCGGATGTCGACGGCGCCCACATCGCCTCGCTGCTCATCACCTTCTTCTACCAGGAGATGCCCAACCTCATCCGGGGCGGTCACCTCTATATGGCCGTGCCGCCGCTCTATTCGATCCGCCAGGGCGGCAAGGTCGCCTATGCGCGTGACGACGCGCACAAGGACGAGTTGCTGAAGACCGAGTTCACCGGCCGCGGCAAGGTCGAGATCGGCCGCTTCAAGGGCCTGGGCGAGATGATGGCGCACCAGCTCAAGGAAACCACCATGGATCCCAGGAAGCGCACCCTGCTTCGTGTCGATGTGCTGGACGAGGAAACCGCCACCAGGAACGCCGTCGATGCGCTGATGGGCACAAAGCCGGAAGCGCGCTTCCGCTTCATCCAGGAACGTGCCGAATTCGCCGAAGCGGCCGAACTGGACATCTGAGCCGGCAGACGATTGACCGCCCGCCGGCCTTCGGGTGACCTAGGCGCATGAAGCGGTTGCGGAACAGTCTCGGAAAATGGCTCGCCAGCCTGGCCAGCCCGACCCGATCGGACTGGATTTTCGCGCTTCGCACCGTTTCCGCGGGCCTCATCGCGTTGCTTGCCGCCTACTGGCTCGGCCTGGAGCATCCGCAATGGGCAATGATGACGGTGTTCATCGTCGCACAGCCGGTTGCCGGCATGGTGCTCGCCAAGGGCTTCTACCGGATGCTTGGAACGATCGTCGGCGCGGGCGCCGCCCTCGCCATTGCGAAGGCTTGCGGCGGCAACGCCTGGCTGCTGGTCGCGGCGCTGTCGCTGTGGATCGGTCTCAGCACCTATGTCTCGTCCCTTCTGCGCAACCCGGAAGCCTACGGCGCCGCCCTTGCCGGCTACACCGCAATGATCATCGGCCTGCCGGCCTTCGGCCAGCCGCATCTTCTTTCCGAACTCGCCGCTGCGCGCTGCGCGGAAATCGTCCTGGGCATCGTTTGCGCGGGCGTCACCAGCCGGCTCATCCTGCCGCAACTGGCGAGCGACGCGATGCGGGCGCGCCTGCGCCGCTCTATTCTCGACCTCGCCGACTACACCAAGAGTTCCTTCGCCGGCGACGATCCCGCCCGCCTCGAGACGCTCTACCGCAAGCTGATCGCGGAAGCGCAGACGCTGGGCGAAATGCGCGCCTATGCACGGCTGGAAGCCCCCAGTCAGGCGACGCGCGCCTATCCGGTGCGCCGTACCATCGGCCATCTTCTGTCCTGCCTGTCGGCAGCGCACATGCTGCATGACCACCCGCGGCCTGCGGATGCGCCACGCCTTGCCGTGCGCGGCGAACTGCGCGCGCTGCTGGAGGAACTGGCGCGGACGCCGGGCGCCCTCGACGATACAGCGCCGTGGATCGAGCGTCTGGCGGACATCGAAGCCAGGGCGCGCCGCCTGTCCGCCGCCAGGAACGATCCCGACCCAATGGGCGCGGTGACCCGGCTCGTGGTCGCAGCAGACTTCGCCAATGCGCTGAAGGAGATCCTGCGCGGTCTCGACGCCCTGGGAGCGCTACCGTCGGGCCGCAAGCGCGACCGTAGCCAGCCGGCACTTGTGATCCACCGCGACTATCGGGCCGCCACCCGCAACGCCGTCCGCGCCATGATCGCGACGACGCTGGTCGCCGCCTTCTGGCTCGCCACGCGTTCGGCCGAGCTGACCGGCGTCGTCATCATCGTGGCGGTCGTCGCCAGCCTTTTCGCGCCGCGCCCCGACCCCGTTAAGGTCGCCTGGGGGTTCTTCAAGGGAACGCTCATCGCCTTGCCGGTGGCTTTCGTCGTCGGCCAGTATGCCCTGCCGACATTCCCCGGCTTCGGCTGGTTCATGGTGTTCGTTGTGCCGGTGATGGTGCCGGCGGCCCTGGCGATGGCCAGTCCGCGCCTTGTCGGCGTGGCGACTGCCTTTGCCATCAACTTCCTCGCCTTCCTCAGTCCCCATCAGGTCATGACCTACGATCCTGCGCCCTTCCTGGCCGGCTCGCTCGCGATCCTCGTCGGCGAATTGATCGCCATCGGCGTCTATCTGACGGTCCTGCCAGCAAATCCGTGGACGATGGTCGACAACATCGTCAGGTCGATGCGCGAGGATCTCGTGCGGCTCTGCCTGCACGAAAGGATGCCGCGGCGTGCCGCATTCGAGAGCCTCGCCTATGACCGCGTCAGCCAGCTTATGCCGTTCGCGCAGCGCATAGGCCGGAAGGCGGACAAGGTCTTCGGCGGAAGCATCGTTTCCGTTGCCGTCGGACTGGAGACATTGCGGCTGCGCAAGGTGCTGGCCGCGGGCGGGTTGTCGCCGGAAGCCGCGCAGACGGCGGCCGGCTTCCTGAAGCTTCTGGCGCGCGAGATGATCGTCCGTGCACCGGGCGACCTCGCCCATACGGTCGCCGCCATCAGGAGCCAGGCCGCCGCGATCGCCATTGTCGAGACGGAGGACAGCCTGCAGGCAGCGGCCTCTTTCCGCATCATCGCAGCCGCTCTGGAAGACTACCCGGAATTCTTTCGAAGGGCGTGAGACCGCGCTTCAGGCCGCCGCGATAGCAAGTGCATGGCCACGCGCATTCTCGCGCAGGGCGTCGAGATGGATCGCCTTCACCAGCGACGCCAGTTCGCCCTGGGCGGCCTGCCCGCCGAGTTCTTTCAGCATCAGCCAGCTCACTTCCTGGACGCCGGCGACGCGCTTGCCGTTGGCGACCTCGCGCCACACTTTCAGGGCGCGGATCAGGATGGCGTGGGTGGAGACGGAAAGCCCTGCCTTGGCGAACAGCGCCTGCAGCGCCGTGTCATGGCCGCCCGCAAGAAGCGCCCTCACCCGCTGCTCCGCCTGCCCGGTCAAAGCCACCAGAACCGAGCCGAAGAAATCGACCTTGCCGTGCGCCAGCGTGCGCACGATGAAGCTCGCCGTCAGGTCGCCACGCAGGCGCAGATGCTCCGCCAGCGCAGCATGTTCCTGCGGCTGCGTGCCGTCGATCAGGGTGACGGAGGCCTTGATGCAGGCGTCGCGCATCAACCGTTCCGCCCTCGCCTGGCCCATCAGCGCCAGAACCAGCGGCGATCCCTTGAGCGCCTCGCCGATCCTGACCAGAAGCATGTGGCGGCAATCGGCCGGCAGCCTGGAATCGGCGATCAGCGCCTCGCGCACGGCCGCCACATGGCCATGCCGCTCCGCCATGCGGCGGAAGCTGAGTGAGGCGATATCGGCGCCGTTGTTGGCCAGAAGCACGACGCAGGGCTCCGCGTCACCTATCTCGGCGATGGCGGCCGAAAGCTGCATGGAGACGACCGGCCGGTCGGCGATCAGCGCCTGCGTGGCACTGCTGCCGCCGGCGACACGGTCGATCAGGTCGGCGTCGGACAGCAGCGGCGAGCGCGCCAGCACGACGCCGGCCACTTCCGGCTGGTCCGCCGCCAGCGCCGTGACGATATGGAGCGGCGCATGCCGGCTCATGGACAGGGCCTCGGCCATCGCCTGACGCACCTTGGAAGAGGCGTCGTCGAGAAGGAACGTCAGCGCCGCCTCGGCCGCGCAGCGGTCCTCGAAAGGCAGGTCGGCATTCACATAGGCACGGGCCAACGCCGCGGCCGCCGCCGCGCGCTCGGCGACCTTCGCCGTGTAGATCCATTTCAGGAAACGCGAAACAACCATCCCAGCCCGCTCGCCTCCCGGCCGAAGCCGTGTGCCCGTCAACGGACCCTAGGCACAAATGGTTTACGAACGGTTCACCATGTTCGTTGAGAGGTTGGAAACCATGCCGCGGCCGCCTCAGGCCGCTTCCAGCCAGGCGCGAGCCTCGGCAAGCTGGTCAGGTTCATAGGTTCGCGTCTCGGCCGACATGAACGCGCCGGCCAGTCCGGTGAGCGCTGCGATCCATTTGCGGTCGGTCACGATCGCGATGTAGCTGACACGGTCGGCCATCGGCAGGCCTATGCGCAGATCTTCCCACATCGCGTCGATATCCATCCCCTCGAAATCCCGTATCACCTCCAGCACCTTCACTTTGCCGCCGGCAGGCATGTCCGCCTTCATGCGCGCCCAGATCGCATCGATCTCTTCCTTGGTGAGCCTGCCCGTGACAGAAATCTCCAGAATTCCGCCTTCGTTCTTCCGATAGTCGATCATCGTCGTCTCCTTTTTCAAAGCCAACGAAGGGATGAGGCCAATGTTCCACGCCGCGGTTCGCGCCTGACGGCTTGCCGCCGCATCCTGCAATGACTATCACCACTCCAGGAGGAAAGGATCATGCCCGGTCTCTATCTCGAGGAATTCACGGCCGGTCGCGTCTTCCGCCATTCGCTGCGCAAGACCGTGACGGAAAGCGACAACATGCTGTTCTCGGTCATGACGCTCAACCCGCAGCCGCTGCATATCGATTTCGACTTCGCCTCGAAGACCGAATGGGGCCGGCCGCTGGTCAATTCGCTGTTCACGCTCGGCCTGATGATCGGCATTTCCGTCAACGACATTACCGTCGGCACCACGGTCGCCAATCTCGGCATGACGGAGACCGTGTTTCCCCATCCGGTCTTTCACGGCGACACGATCCGCGTCGAGACCACAGTGGTTTCGGTGCGGGAGTCGAAATCGAAGCCGGACCGCGGCATCGTCGAATTCGAGCACCGCGCCTACAACCAGCAGGACGTGCTGGTGGCCAGATGCCTGCGCCAGGCGATGATGCTGAAGAAACCGGCCGCCTGATGCGCTCGCTGCTCTTCGTCCCCGGCGATTCCGAAAGGAAGCTGGAGAAAGCCTTCGCCTCCGATGCCGACGTGCTGATCGTCGATCTGGAGGATTCCGTCGCCCTTGCCAACAAACAGGCTGCCCGCCGCATCGCCGCCGATTTCATCGCCACGCGAGCTCATGAAGCGCACGCCGCCCTCTATGTGCGAGTCAACGACCTCACCACCGGCCTGACCGACGAAGACCTCGCCACGCTCGTTCCCGCGCGGCCCAACGGCGTGATGCTGCCGAAATCGACCGGCGGGCAGGACGTGCAGCTCCTGTCTGCGAAGCTGCGCGTCCACGAGGCCGAAGCCGGCTTGGCGGATGGAGGAATACGGATACTGCCGATCGTCACCGAAACCGCCGCCGCCGTTTTCGCTGCCTCGACCTATGCCGGCGCAGGCGGACGGCTCGCCGGGTTGACCTGGGGCGCGGAAGACCTGTCCGCCGCGATCGGCGCGCGGACGGCGCGCGACGACGCCGGTCGCTACACCGACGTGTTCCGCCTTGCCCGCGCACTCACGCTGCTCGCGTCTACCGCAGCCGACGTGCCGGCGGTCGACACCGTGTTCCCGGATTTCCGCGACATGGCGGGATTCGAGGCCGAATGCGCGGCGGCGGAGCGCGACGGCTTCACCGCCAAGATGGCCATCCATCCCGACCAGGTGCCGGTCATCAACGCCGCCTTTACACCGTCGCGCGAAGCGATCGAGCGCTCGACCGCCATCGTTTCCGCCTTCGAGGCCGCCGGGCATCCCGGCGTGGTCGCCATCGAGGGGAAGATGGTCGACCGGCCGCATCTCAGGCTGGCCGAGCGCCTGCTGGCAAGGGCGAAGGCTGCGGGGGTGACGGAGTAGAGCCACACACGGAACCCGTCATCCCGGCCGCCGCCGAGCATCCGAAGGACGCGAGGCGAGAGCCGGGATCCATTCCGGAACGTCGAAGGTCGCGGAATGGATCTCGGATATTGTCTTCTCGCTTTGCCCGAAGCCAATTCCGGGATGACGCCTTATGCCCACGGCCCGCTGTAATCGGCATACAGGCTGGAAACGTCAGGCCGTGGCCGCTCGCTCGCCGTACCCGAAAAAGTGCCGATATGGACGAAGCCGATCACGCGCTCCTGCGGCGCAAGCCCGAGGATCGCCCGCCCCTCCGGCACGTCGGAATACCAGTTGGTGATCATGTTGGTGCCATAGCCCAGCGCGTTCGCGGCGGTCATCAGGTTCATCGCCGCCATGCCGCCGGACAGGAACATCTCCCATTGCGGAATCTTCGGATGCTCCTTCGGCACGGAGACGATGCCGATCACCAGCGGCGCGCGCGAGAACCGCGTCAGTTCCTGGTTCTTGCGCCCTTCCGGCAGCGGTCCTTCGCGCTGCTCCGCCAGCGCAGCGAGCTTCCTGCCGATCTCGACGCGGGCATCGCCGCGATAGAGGATGAAGCGCCACGGCTCCAGCCTGCCATGATCTGGGACGCGCGAGGCTGCGGTGAGGATGGTCGCGATCTCGGCGTCGCTCGGCGCGGGATCGTGCAGTTCCTGGATCGGCGGGGAATTGCGGGTGAGCAGAAAATCGATGATGGGCGACGCCATGACGCTGGTCTCCGTGACGCTGATTTGGCTGAAGCGCGCCCGCGGGACCGCGGCGGCTCGGGCTCGACGCGGATTGCGCCGGACAAGGCCTTGAAATTGCCACCGGCTTGGGCTTCAACGCAAGACATGTCGTCGAGGGTTTTTCGCCTTTTGCCCGTCGCCCTGGTTGCGGTCCTGTGTGTCGCCCTCGCGCGGCAGGCGGGCGCGCAGGACAATGACGGTCTCGGCAACCTGAACCTGCCCGACCTGTCGAAATACGCGCCTTCCCACGGCGACGCTCCGCTGGCCACGTCCGCGGCCGGCGACATCACGCTGAGCGCGCAATTGACCGACAAGGGCGCCGACATAACCCGCGGTCTCGTCTGGCGTGTCTTCAAGCCCGAACCGGGCGCGGACGGAAAACTGCCGCTGGTGGCTTCCGCGCATGGCGGCACGGCCTCCTTCCAGCTCGAGCCCGGCAGCTACCTGGTCCACGCCTCCTATGGCCGTGCCGGCGCCACCAAGCGCATTACCATCGGCAAGGACCCCAGACGCGAGGCCATCGTGCTGGACGCCGGCGGCCTGAAACTCGACGCCATCCTGTCCGGCGGGCAGCACATCCCCGCCAGCAAACTGCGATTCTCGATCTACGAAGGGCAGGCCCAGCCGAACGGCGACCGCGCCCTGATCGTCCCCGACGTGAAGCCGAACACGGTGGTGCGGCTCAATGCCGGGGTCTATCATGTGGTTTCGACCTACGGCGCCACCAATGCGGTGATCCGCTCCGACATCCGCGTCGAGGCCGGCAAGCTGACGCAAGCCACCGTCGAGCATCACGCCGCCGAAGTGACCATGAAGCTGGTGCGCGAGGACGGCGGAGAGGCGATCGCCGACACGTCGTGGTCGGTGCTCAACGAATCCGGCGACCCCATCAAGGAGGCCGTCGGCGCCTATGCGCCGATGATTCTCGCCGAGGGTGACTACACCGTCATCGCCAAGAACCGCGACCGCATCTACCAGAAGGACTTCAAGGTCGAGGCCGGCAAGAATGAGGAGGTCGAGGTCATCGCCTCAGAAGCGACCGCGATGGACCCCGAGGAAGGCGCCGACTGAGGGTCGACAGCGCATCGGTCCCGCAGCAAACCTGCGCGACGGTCGCCGATGCCGCAGCAGCCAGCGACCGCCTTGTTCGCACAGTGATCGGCACCTGGAATGGCGGCAGGCCGACCCGCCGCCATCCGACGTGAAAAGACGGGATCAGCCCGCGCGGCTGCGCCGCACGTCGGGCGGCAGGGCCTCGTCGACCAGCATGGCCACCGCTTCGTCCAGCGCGAACGACTGCTGGTCGCGCGAGCCGAGCCGGCGCAGATTGACCGTCCCCTCTTCCGCCTCGCGCCGCCCGCACACCAGGATGACCGGCACCTTGGCGAGGCTGTGCTCGCGCACCTTGTAGTTGATCTTCTCGTTGCGCAGGTCCGTCTCGGCGGTCAGCCCGGCCGCCTTGAGGCGCGCCACCACCTGCCTGGCATAGTCGTCGGCGTCGGAGGTAATCGTCGCGACCACCACCTGCAGCGGCGCCAGCCACAGCGGGAAATGGCCGGAATAGTTCTCGATCAGGATGCCGAGGAACCGCTCCAGCGACCCGGCGATGGCGCGGTGCACCATGACGGGTTGCTTCTTCTCCGAATCGGATCCGATATAGAAGGCGCCGAACCGTTCCGGCAGGTTGAAGTCGACCTGTGTCGTCCCGCACTGCCACTCGCGGCCTATGGCATCCTTCAGCGTATATTCGAATTTCGGGCCGTAGAACGTACCCTCGCCCTCGTTGATGCCGGTCTTGATGCGGTTGTCCTCGCGCGCCATCTTCGCCAGCGCGCGGCGCAGGATATCCTCGGCATGATCCCATGCGGCGTCGGTGCCGACCCGCTTTTCCGGACGCGTGGCGAGCTTGACCTCGACGGACTCGAAGCCGAAATCCTCATAGACCGACATCATCAGGTCGTTGATCTTGAGGATTTCCTCCTCGAGCTGGTCTTCCGTGCAGAAGATATGCGCGTCGTCCTGCGTAAAGCCGCGCACGCGCATCAGCCCGTGCAGCGCACCGGAAGCCTCGTAGCGATGCACGTTGCCGAATTCGGCAAGGCGGATCGGCAGATCGCGGTAGGACTTCAAGCCATGCTTGAAGATCTGCACGTGACCGGGACAATTCATCGGCTTGAGCGCGAAGACACGCTGGTCCGCGTCGGGATCGTCGGGATGGGTGAAGGCATGGGCGGATTTCACCGCGAACATGTTCTCCTGATACCAGCCCCAGTGCCCGGACGTTTCCCACAGCGACTTGTCCAGCACCTGCGGCGCGTTGACTTCCTGATATTCGTTGTCGATGCGGCGGCGCATGTAGGCGATGAGATTCTGGAACAGCTTCCAGCCCTTGGCGTGCCAGAACACGACGCCCGGCCCCTCCTCCTGGAAATGGAACAGGTCCATCTCGCGGCCGAGGCGGCGATGGTCGCGCTTCTCCGCCTCCTCCAGCATGTGGAGGTAGTCGGCCAGTTCCGCCTGGTCCGCCCAGGCCGTGCCGTAGATGCGCGTCAGCATCGGGTTGTTGGAGTCGCCGCGCCAATAGGCGCCGGCCACCTTCATCAGCTTGAAGGCCGAGCCGATCTGGCCGGTCGAGGCCATATGCGGACCACGGCACAGGTCGAACCAGTCGCCCTGATAGTATATTTTGAGGTCCTGGTCTTCCGGAATGGCGTCGATCAGCTCGACCTTGTAGTTTTCGCCCTTGTCGCGGAACACCTGCCTTGCCTTGTTGCGCGGCCAGACCTCCTTGGTGAACGGCTTGTTGCGCGTGATGATCTCGCGCATCTTCTTCTCGATGACCGGGAAATCCTCGGGCGTGAACGGTTCGTTGCGTGCGAAGTCGTAGTAGAAGCCGTTCTCGATCACCGGGCCGATGGTCACCTGTGTTCCCGGCCACAGTTCCTGCACGGCTTCGGCCAACACATGGGCCGCGTCGTGGCGGATCAGTTCCAGCGCGCGCGGATCCTCGCGCGTGACGATCTCGACCTCTCCGGACCGTCCGACAGCGTCGGAGAGATCACGCAAAGTGCCGTCCAGCGTATAGGCGACAGCCTTCTTGGCCAATGACTTGGAGATGGACTCCGCCAATGCGGCGCCGGTCGTCGCAGCCTCGTAGCTACGTACCGAACCATCGGGAAATGTAAGGGAAATCTGGGACATCGGTCGCTCCTATCCAGTCCCGCATACCAACGCGGGTGGGTTGATGCGGGCGGCATAGGTCAAAACCGGCTGAAAGTGAAGCCGGTCTTTGATTTCCCGCTTCATGTCGAAATTTCGTGCAGGAGCGCACTCCCAAGGAAAGCTGCCCTGCGTTTGCGACGTCGCCGGTTGTTGCGCGCATGCACATAAGCGGTTCCCGCAAATCGGAGCCGGTCCGAAAAACCATACCGCTTGAAAGCAGGACGTTCCAATTCTAAAGTCGCCACGACAAATATGAGCCGAGCCTCACTTTATTGTGATTTGCGGATGCGCCCGGCTTTCGCGAGGCAAGGATATTTGACGACAGCGCGCAGGCGGTTCTGTCCGATTTTGGAAGCATTCGAGCCGTGAAAGCCTATTTCATTCGCAAGGCGACCAGCCGGGAAACCGTCGGCCTTTTCGTCGCTCCTTCGCTTGTCGCCCTTGCCGGCGTTGTCGACGAGTGTTGCGACCCCACCCTTTGCGAGTATGCGCCGGCCCAGACCGGCGGCTTGATGGCCGCAGACGTCACGGCGTCGACATGGCCCCGTCCGACCGGGGAAGCCGCGACGGGTCTTGAAGACGCGGTCTTGAGCCAGCAGTGGGAAGACGATCTCGGCGCCATCGACAGCACCCTGCAATGGAAGCCGCTTGCGCCGGCAGCCTGGCGCCTGCTGAAGACTTTGACGCCGGCGGTGGAAGGAACGGAGCCGTCAGAATTGATGGATTCCGAGAATTCGCCCGAGTAAACCCCGCTGATCAGTCACGAGGGCGTCCGACGCGCCAATAGCGCCACGGCGCCCACCAGACGAGATCGCCCGTCAGGTCGCGAGGTACGTTGTCGATGCCGTGCGTGCCGCCCGGTCCGCAGCGCATCACGCGAAACAGGCCCAACCATCCGCCTGTCCAAAGTCCGTGCCGCGCGATCGCTTCGTAGGCGTATTCGGAGCAGGTCGGCATATGCCGGCAGCTATTGCCGACGAAGCCCGAAAGCGTGAGCTGATAGAGCCTCACCAGACCGGTTCCCGCAAGCCGTCCCGGCGTGCGTCGCCAGGGGCCTCTCCAGTTGCGGGAGCGGCCTGGCGCACTGTGCGGATGGTCATGGCTCGGCATCGTCATTCACATAGGCGGCCCAACGGCGTTGTACGAGGTCATTCCACCAACGATGCCGCCCGGTCGTCAAGTATTCCTGAACAGTGCGTGTTGTTCGTTCAGTTTGAACGCAAGAGGCGCCTATCCTATCTCTTCCGCGACAAGCCCGCCGCCATTTTGGCGGCCCTCGCGACCGGCCCGGCCGGATCACCCGCGGACCAGAGAACTGACTATGACCAAGACAGTCGAATTCGGCCTCGATACGTTCGGCGACGTCACTGCCGACGCCGACGGCAAGCTCCTGCCGCACGCCCAGGTCATCCGCAACCTGCTCGACGAGGCGATCCTCGCCGACGAGACCGGCGTGGATTTCATCGGCGTCGGCGAGCACCATCGTTCCGATTTCGCCATTTCCGCCCCGGAAGTGATGCTGGCGGGCATCGCCACGCGCACGAACCGGATCAAGCTGGGATCAGCCGTCACGGTGCTGTCGTCGGACGACCCGATCCGGGTGTTCGAGCGCTTTTCCACTGTGAACGCCCTGTCGAACGGCCGCGCCGAGGTGATCCTCGGCCGCGGCTCCTTCACCGAATCCTTTCCGCTCTTCGGCTACCGGCTGAACGACTACGAGGTGCTGTTCAACGAGAAGCTCGATCTGTTCGCCGCACTGTTGAAGAACGGCCCGGTGAACTGGGAAGGCCAGCTGCGCCCCGCGCTGAAGGACGTGACGGTCTATCCCGAGATCGAAACCGGCAGGCTGGGCGCCTGGATCGGCGTCGGCGGCTCGCCCGAATCCGTCATCCGATCGGTCCGCTACCAGATCCCCATGACGCTCGCCATCATCGGCGGCGACCCGCGCCGCTTCCTGCCCTTCGTCGATCTCTACAAGCGGGCGCAGGAACAGGCTGCCACCGGCTTCATGCCGCTCGGCGTCCATTCGCCCGGCTACGTGGCCGAAACCGACGAGCAGGCGCGCGAGGAGCTGTGGCCTGGCTACAAGGCCATGCACGACCGCATCGGCGCCGAGCGCGGCTGGCCGCCCACCACCAAGGACAGCTTCATCCGCGAGATCGAGAGCGGGTCCACCTATGCCGGTTCGCCCGAAACCGTGGCGAAGAAGATCGCCGCAACAGTGACGGCGCTCGGCGTGGATCGCTTCGACCTGAAATATTCCGCCGGCACCACGGGCCACGGGAAAATGATGAAGAGCATCGAACTCTACGGGACGAAGGTCATCCCGATGGTGAAGGACATGCTGGCCGACAAGGAGGCGGCGGCTTAGGCCGCCTCCAGGCATTTGCGAGCAGCCTTCACAAGAGCGGGAATTGAAACCGTCGCGGCCGTCCAGACGATGCGATGGTCCACATCGAAGTATCCGTGGACGATGCGATTGCGCATCGCGCTCGAATGGGCCAGTTCCAAGTCCGGATTGAGGGCCGCAAAATCAGGCCAGTTCCGCCTGACCCTGACCGCAGCTTCACCAATACAGGAAATACAAAAGCAAACGGCATCCACGAGTGTGCCGTCAGCCAGGAACCGCTCTTCCGTGATCGACGACAAATGCGTCCCGATACGCTCACCCCAGAACACGATATCCGACAAGGCGGAACTCAAACCCTCGTCGAGCGTGGCTTTCATAGTGGACGAAGGTCGCGACTTGCCGCCTCTGCCGCTTGCCGCTTGAGCTTCGTGCCTATTTCGACGGGGCATTCGAGGACCGACATCAATTCTTCCTCCAGCCTGAAAATGTCGAAATAACTCATCGGACCGGTTCGCTCGATCAATATATCGATGTCGCTGCCCGCGACATCCTCGCCGCGCGCCACCGAGCCGAAGACCCGAGGATTGGCGACCGGATACTTGGCGATGATCTCCAGCACCTTGTCGCGGTTCTTCTCCAACGCTTCGGAAGGGCGCATGGTCAGGCCGCCTCTTCCGCCGCCTTGGCCTCGATCTGGCCGATCGCGTCGACCACGGCGTCGAAGGTCAGCATGGTCGAGGCATGGCGGGCCTTGTAGTCGCGCACCGGCTCCAGATATTTCAGTTCCTCGAAACGGCCTTCCGGCGGCGGGCCGTTTTCCTTCAGCATCCGAAGCATCGTCTCGCGCACGGCCCGCAACTCGTCGGCGCTGGCACCGACGACGTGGCGCGCCATGATCGAGGACGATGCCTGGCCGAGCGCGCACGCCTTCACCTCATGGGCGAAGTCCGTGACCACGCCGTCCTGCATCTTCAGGTCGACGAGCACGGTCGAGCCGCACAGCTTGGAATGCGCCTTGGCGGTGGCGTCGGGATTCTCCAGCCGGCCCGTACGGGCGATGTTGCCGGCAAAACCGAGAATTTTCGCGTTGTAGACGTCGTCTATCATGATTTTCCGGTCCGTCGCCGTTTGGTGAACACGCTTTGCCGTGCGCAGTCTTTCATTCGCTCACCATGACCATATATAATGCTCATGCTCCGGGTGCGGCAAGGTCGGCACGACCGAGGCGCATTCCGGATCCAGTCACGCCGCTTTCGGGCAGACGTCCCGTAAAAGGCTGTGGTCCGTTCAACTCGTCCCGTCCCGAACGGGACTACGGGAGACGCCTTTATGGACGCCTTCATCAACAAGGCCGCCGTGCCGTCATCACAGTCAGGCAAGACCGTCGAGCGCCCCAGCCAGGCGGAGGTCGAGGCGGCCGTGCGCACGCTGATCCGCTGGACCGGCGACGATCCTGACCGCGAAGGCCTGCTCGATACGCCCAAGCGCGTAGCCAAGGCGTATCGCGAGATGTTCGGCGGCTACGACCGGTCGCCTGCCGAGGAACTGGGCCGCACCTTCGAGGAAGTCGCGGGCTATGACGATCTGGTCGTGGTCAAGGACATCGTCTTCCATTCCCATTGCGAGCATCACATGGTGCCGATCATCGGCAAGGCCCATGTCGGCTACCTGCCGGACGGCAAGGTCGTGGGCCTGTCCAAAATCGCCCGCGTCGTCGACATTTTCGCCCAGCGCCTGCAGACGCAGGAGGCCATGACCGCGCAGATCGCCGGCGCGATACAGGAGACGCTCAATCCGCGCGGCGTCGCCGTCATGATCGAGGCCGAGCATATGTGCATCGCCATGCGCGGTATCCGCAAGCAGGGCTCCACCACGCTGACCTCCACCTTCACCGGCGCCTTCCGCGACAATCCGGAGGAGCAGGTGCGCTTCATTTCCATGGTGCGCGGCGCCGCCTGACCGGCCGCCGGCATCGCACAGGCAGGAACTCCGCAATGCCGGCCCTCACGTTCGATCCCGCTCCAGGCGACAAGAAGGCGCTCGAGGAAGGTTCGGCCTTCACGCCGCGCTTCGACGCCAACGGTCTCGTCACCGCCGTGGTGACCGATGCCGGCGACGGCAAGCTCCTCATGGTGGCGCATATGAACGCCGAGGCGCTGGCGCTCACGCTGGAAAGCGGCGTGGCGCACTATTGGTCGCGATCGCGCAACGCGCTCTGGAAGAAGGGGGAGACGTCCGGCAATCTTCAGGAGGTCGTCGAGATGCTCACCGATTGTGACCAGGACGCCGTCTGGCTGCGCGTGAAAGTGATGGGCCACGATGCAACCTGCCACACCGGCCGGCGTTCCTGTTTTTACCGGACGGCGGGGCTGGTCGACGGCAGGGCGACGCTTGCCGGCGACGGCAGCGAGCCTCTGTTCGATGCCGACAAAACCTATCGAAACCCTTCGTGAACGCCCTGCCCTATTGCCACCACACGGATTCACGATTTCGATACATCGGCGGCGTAGGCTGACGATGGGACAAGGAGACCCTTGATGCTCGAATGGGCGTCACTGCGAAACAGACCGGACGTTCAGGAAGCCAACGGCCTGTCGTCGGCCGGCAGCGTTCTCGAAGCCAAGGCCGCGAAGAAGACCAGCATCGCGCTTGCGCTCGGCGGCGGCTGCGCCCGCGGCTGGGCGCATATCGGCGTGCTGCGCGCACTGGACGAGGCCGGGATCGAAATCTCCATGATCGCCGGCACCTCGATCGGCGCCCTGGTCGGCGGCTGCTACCTTGCCGGCAAGCTGGACGAGCTGGAAGAGTTCGCTCGCGGCCTGACCCGCCGGCGCATGTTCGGCCTGCTCGATTTCCACTTCGGCGGAAGCGGCCTGCTCGGCGGCATGAAGCTCGACGCGCGCTTGCGCCAGCACCTCGAAGGCGTTCGTTTCGAAGATCTTCCCAAGCCGTTCGTGGCCGTGGCTTCGGAAATCCGGACGGGTCATGAGATATGGCTTTCCAGCGGCTCGCTGATTACCGCCATGCGCGCCTCCTATGCGCTTCCGGGCGTGTTCGAGCCGGTGGACTGCAACGGGCGCCTGCTCGTGGACGGCGCACTGGTGAACCCGGTGCCCGTTTCGGTCTGCCGCGCCTACGAACAGCCGCTCGTGGTCGCGGTCAACCTGAATTACGACAGCTTCGGCAGGGCCGCCGTCATCAGGCACAATGCCGGCGAACTGGTGGTCGAGAAGGACGCTCCGCCGGCCGGGCGTGGCGATTCCGAACAGCAGGCCCGCGACACGCGGCTCGGCATCACCGGCGTCATGGTCGAGGCCTTCACCATCATCCAGGACCGCATTTCCCGTGCACGGCTGGCCGGCGACCCGCCGGACCTGTCATTGCAGCCCAAGCTCGGCCATATCGGCATGACCGAATTCCACCGGGCCGACGAGACCATCCGGATGGGCTACGAGGTGACGATCGCCCATCTGAACGAACTCAAGCGGCTGCAGGCCGTCCTCGTCTGAGCGATCCCTACAGGCCCGGCTGTTCCCGGAACAGGTCGGCGCTGTCCAGCTTCGACACCTCGATGACGGCCTGGGTACGGCTGTAGACGTTGAGCTTGCGCAATATTTCCGAGACATGCGCCTTCACTGTCGTCTCGCCGACCTGCAACTCGTAGGCGATCTGCTTGTTGAGCAGGCCCTGGCGCAGCATCTGCAACACCCGCAACTGCTGCGGCGTGAGGGTGGATAGCCTCTGCACCATGTCGGCCCGGTCCGCGCTGCCGTCGTCCGGCTGCGTCGGCTCGTAATTTTCCGGCACGTAGATCGCGCCGTCCATGACGGAGCGGATGGCGGCCGCCAGATCGGCCTTGCGGGCCGATTTCGGAATGAAACCTGCCGCGCCGTAGGACAGCGCCTCGGCGATCACCCGCGGCTCCTCGTGCCCCGAGACGACGACCACCGGCAGTCGCGGATGCCTGGTCCGCAATTGCAGCAAACCGTCGAAGCCGTGGACATCGGGCATGGACAGATCGAGAAGCGCAAGGTCGAACGGCGGATGGCCGCCCAGCAGATCCATCGCCTCGCCGATCGAACGCGCTTCCACGGTATCGACATCGGGATAGGCCATCTGCACGGCGCTGTGCAGCGCCTCGCGAAACAGCGGATGATCGTCGATGATCAGAAACCGCACGGCTTCACTGACGGCAGTCATAACACCGATCAACCTCTGTCAGGGCACCCTCGAACCATAGCGCGGCAGAGCGCGAGCGTTATTAGCAAATAGTACAGCGGTGCGGTTCGTTTCCAATCCTTGCATCCGCTACCGCCCAGGAAAATCGTCCACGGCCGGCAGACGCAGCTTGCCGAACCGGCCAAATCGGCCGAATGTGCGCGCGCAATCCCCAGCCCCATGTAACCCTCTGCCCATAGTGTAAGCGAGCATGTCAGAATTCATTTTTTCCCCGCCGGCCCCACCCTCCGTCGCCGTCAAGGGGTCCGACAAGCGATTCCCCGTGCGGCGCATCTTCTGCGTCGGCCGCAACTATGCGGCGCACGCCCGCGAACTGGGCAATGACGAGCGCGATCCGCCCTTCTTCTTCACGAAGCCCGCAGATGCGGTCGTCGACAGCGGCTCGACGATCCCCTTTCCCGCGCTGACCGCCAACCTTCATCACGAAGTCGAACTGGTAGCCGCGATCGGCAAGGACGGCTTCCGCATCCCGCGCGAATCGGCGCTCGGCCATGTCTGGGGCTACGGCGTCGGCGTCGACCTGACGCGGCGCGACCTCCAGGACGTCGCCAAGAAGGCGGCGCGGCCGTGGGACTGGGCCAAAGCCTTCGACCGCTCGGCGCCGTGCGGGCCATTGTCGTCCGCCGATCTCACCGGGCACCCGCAAAAGGGGCGCATCTGGCTCTCCGTCAACGGCGAGGTGAAGCAGGACGGCGATCTGGCAGAGTTGATCTGGCCGCTCGCCGATATCGTGGCGATCTGCTCGGAAGCGGTGGAACTCAAGGCCGGAGACCTGATCTTCACCGGCACGCCGGCAGGTGTCGGCCCGCTCGTTGCCGGGGACAGGGTCAGCGCCGGCGTGGACGGCGTCGGCACGCTGGACTTCACGGTCGGCCCGTCGGCTTGAAAGCGCCTGGCCTGAGAACCTCCCGTCAGAGACGCTCCAGCGTCGCCTGATCCGGCCTGCCCGCGAAATAGCGATCGAGTGCTTTCCTGAACAAGGTTTCGTCGGGCGCCGCCTGCGCGAACAGCGTCAGCGACGAATGCAGCTTCATATCGTCGGGGCTGCCGAATATCGCATGGGCCGAAAGCCCGTCGAGATCGAGCAGGATGCCGACGCATTCGCGCAGCCTCGGCCCGAGGACCGAGTGCGCCAGATAGGCCCGCGCCTCCTCCAGCGAGGCAATGGCATAACGGCGGGACACGGCGCTGGAGCCGAGGCCGGCGATCTGCGGAAAGACGAACCACATCCAGTGCGTCGCCTTGCGGCCCCGCCGGAGTTCCCCCAGGACGTGTTGGAACACCGGAGCTTGGGCGATCGCGAAGCGCTCCAGATCGTGAGGATCGTCGCGTCCGGCCACCCCGTGCCTCAAGCCTCCAGCGTTTCTGCGAAGAATTCCGTCAGCCGTCTCCAGTGCCGCTCGGCGCCCTTCTCGTCGAAGACCGAATGGTCCGGCACGCACCAGCCATGCTGCATGCCGACATAGTTTTCGATGATGTGATCGACTTCGGCCGCCCGTAGCGCCTCGGCCAGTCGCGCCGACTGCTCCGGCGGAAAGCTCTTGTCCACGCCGGAGCAACCGACATAGACGCGCGCCTTGATCTCGCCTGCACGGCGATGCGGGCTGTCGGGCGCGTCGCTGGCCAGATTGCCGCCGTGGAAGCTCGCCGCCGCCCTGACGCGCTCCGGATAGGCCGCAGCGGCATTCAGCGCCCTCGCCCCGCCCATGCAGTAGCCGACGGCTCCGATAGGCCCGGTCGCGCCATGTTCGCCCAACGCCTCGATGAAGGCGCCGCTGTCGCGCATCGTCATCGCCTGGGTGGTCCCGCCGATCATGCCGCGGATTTTCGCAGCGCTTTCCTCGGTGGCGAAGCCGGTCCTGGCGTCGAGAAGACCGTAGTCGCCGAAGCGGTAGAAAAGATCCGGCACCAGTACGCAATAGCCCTCGCCCGCGAGCCGTTCGGCCATCCCGAAAAGCGACGGGCGGGGGCCGAAGGCATCCATATAGAGGATGACGCCGGCCTTGCCGATGCCTCCGCCGGGCGGCTCGAAAAAGCCCGCTTTCGCCGTGCCGTCCTGCGTCCGGATTTCAATGTCCCGCTTCTTCACCGGCCTGCTCCGCTTCTGGTCGATGCCCGGACAGATACGCTTCTGCTCCGCCCGGACAAGGACGCATGTTGAGCGTCCATTCAATATTTCGTGCGGGGAAGATTCGCACGAAGCGACGTTCGCGCTTGCATCACGCATGGCAGTCTGAAAAATCGCCGGGCAATGCGAGACCCGGCATGAAATATCTTCCCCTTCTGATCCTTGCGGCGCTGGCGGGCTGCACCTCTTCCGATCAGGGCGCCATCAACCCTGCCGCGCCCGTCTCAGAGGGGTTTGCGCCGTCTTCCGCTACCATCGCGAGCGAGACCCCCGCGTCGGCCCCACTTGGCGCTTCGCCGGTCTCGCCCGGCAAGGATATCGCCAACCAGCCCTCGACCGTGACGACGGTTGCACCCTCGCCCGAGGCGACCCGCATGGCCGGCTTTCCGCCGCCGCCGGCTTGCGGCAACGGCTCGAGCGACGCCGAATGCGCGGCGGCGCGCGTGGAAAAGTGCCGCACGGTCGGCTCGGTCACCACCTGCGACGTACCTCCCAATCCGGCGGCCGACAGCACGCACTATACCAACTGACGGAATTACGGCCGCGCAAAAGCGGCCATGTGGAAGGCCTGAACCTCGTCGGGATACCGATAAGCTGTTCCGTACGGGCAGGCGTTGCGATCGGGACAGCCGCCGTCGCGGCACACGCCACCGCTTCTACCCTGCACATGCGCCAGGCAATCCTGATAGGCGAACCCTGCCTCGGAGTACGCACCCACCGGGCAGCTTTTCAGGCAGGGTTTACCGACACATGCGTCACAAAGATGAATCTGTTCGTGAACGTCCGGCAAGGGCGGCGGCTCGTCGAACAGCAGCGCGCCGCGATAGGCGTGCCAGAGGCCGTATGCGGGGTGCATGAGGATGCCGAGCGGAGACGGGCGAAGTCCTTCCGCGCGCATCGCCCATTGCTGGAACGGCAGATAGGGCCTGTCGGATGGCGACACCGCCCGCGCGCCGACTTCTGCGGCGATCGCTCCGATCACCTCCCGGCACCATGTATCCAGCGGATCGGCGAGGCCGGCGGGCTGCGCCCGACGCCAGCGCTGGAAACGCGGCCAATATGACGCGCCGGCATTGCCGACCAGTATCACCGCCTTGGCCGGCCGGCCGGAAAGCGCCGGAGGCGCGGCCTCGCCCTCCTGAAAGACGAACCCGCCGCGTACGGAGAGGCCCACGGCGTCGAGCGACGCGGAGAACGCCCGGTCCACGGAGGAAAACGCGATCTCCCCGCGCATGGCGCTACCGCTCACCCGGCTCGCGGAAGGCGCTGCGCCAGACTTCCTTGTGGATGATGTCGGCCACTTTAGCCCGGCCTGTATCGGGCTCCCTTCAAGTGAAGGCGTCGGGCATCGACTCCTTCTTCCGCGCGATGAAGTCCTTCAGCCCGTCATCGATGCCCGGATCGAGGAACGGCGCCTCGTAGCTTTCCAGCCAGCGCCGCGCCAGTTCGTTGGCGCGTTGCGGCGCGGTCTTCTCGCCTTCCGCCAGCCACTGTTCGTAGGAATTGTTGTCGGCGATGCTCGAACGGTAGAAGGCGGTCTGGAAGTTGGCCTGCGTATGCGTGCAGCCGAGATAGTGGCTGCCCGGCCCGACCTCGCGGATAGCATCCATCGCCTGCCCGTTCTCGGAGAGATCGACGCCCTCGCAGAACTTCTGCTGCATCCCGAGCTGGTCGACGTCCATCATGAACTTCTCGTAGCAGGAGGCGAGACCGCCCTCCAGCCAGCCAGCCGAATGCAGCACGAAGTTGGTGCCGGCGAGGATGGTTGAGTTGAGCGTGTTGGCGCTCTCGTAGGCCGCCTGCGCATCCGGGATCTTGGAGGCGCACAGCGACCCGCCGGTACGGAACGGCAGGCCGAGCCGGCGCGCCAGTTGCGCCGCGCCGTAGGAGACAAGCGACGGCTCCGGCGTGCCGAAGGTTGGCGCGCCCGACTGCATCGAGATCGACGAGGCGAAGGTGCCGAACAGCACCGGCGCGCCGGGGCGGATCAGCTGCGTGAAGGACGCGCCGGCCAGCACTTCCGCCAGCACCTGCGTCAGCGTTCCGGCCACCGTCACCGGGCTCATCGCGCCGGCGAGGATGAACGGCGTGACGATGCAGGCCTGGTTGTGGCGCGCATAGACCTTCAGCGCGCCTAGCATCGTCTCGTCGAACACCATCGGCGAATTGGCGTTGATCAGCGAGGTCAGCACCGTGTTGTTCTCGACGAAATCGTCGCCGAACACGATCTTGGCCATATCGACGGTGTCCTGAGCCCGCTCCGGCGCGGTCACCGAGCCCATGAACGGCTTGTCCGAATAGCGGATATGCGCATAGATCATGTCGAGGTGGCGCTTGTTCACCGGCACGTCGACCGGCTCGCAGACCGTGCCGCCCGAATGGTGGATCGACGGCGCCAGATAGGCGAGCTTCACGAAGTTCTGGAAATCCTCGATCGTCGCATAGCGGCGGTTGCCGTCGAGGTCGCGCACGAAGGGCGGGCCGTAGACGGGCGCGAACACGGTGGCGTCGCCGCCGATCTGCACCGAGCGCTCGCCGTTGCGGGCATGCTGGATATACTGCCCCGGAGCGGTCTTCAGCAACGAGCGGCAAAGCCCCTTCGGGAAATGCACCCGCTCGCCCTTCACGTCCGCGCCGGCCTCTTTCCAGAGCTTCAGCGCCTCCTCGTCGTCACGGAAGATGATGCCGGTTTCCTCCAGCACCGTATCGGTGTTCTTCTCGATCAGGGCGAGGCCTTCCTCGTCCAGCACCTCGTAGATCTTGATCTTGCGCCTTATGTAGGTGAGTTGGGTGCCCGGCCCGCCGCCAGAGCGCGCCGCCCGCCGCGCCGCGGCGCCGCCGCGATCGCCCCGGCCCCGCCTGCCGCCCGCATGGTCGTGCTCGACCGCCGCTGTCTCGCTCATGGTCCCGTTCCCTGGAAATCCGTTGCGCCGCGCAGTCCGGCGGCCTCTTGCCGGATCGTAGTCATGCACCCTATCGGAAACGGCCCGCCAGCGCCAAGCTCTGTCGCAAAATCGACAAGAAAACCAATAGATTTCCAGTCGCTTTCCTTTTGCACGAGGTCGCAAATCGGCTATGGAGTGCCTATGCGCACGCGATAGATATTGCCGTGAGCATCAGCACCGCCGCGGCGGGTACCGGGAGATGGATATATGTCCGACGACGAGATCATCCTGTCCGAGCTTTCCGACGACGAACTCGTCCAGCAGATGCACGATGACCTTTATGACGGCCTCAAGGAAGAGATCGAGGAAGGCACCAACATCCTGCTCGAACGCGGCTGGCAGCCCTATACAGTGCTGACGGAAGCGCTGGTCGAGGGCATGCGCATCGTCGGCGAGGATTTCCGTGACGGCATCCTGTTCGTGCCGGAAGTGCTCTTGTCGGCCAACGCGATGAAGGCCGGCATGGCGATCCTGCGGCCGCTTCTGGCCGCCACCGGCGCGCCCAAGCAGGGCAAGCTGGTGATCGGCACAGTCAAGGGCGACATCCACGACATCGGCAAGAATCTCGTCGGTATGATGATGGAAGGCGCCGGCTTCGATGTCATCGACCTCGGCATCAACAACGCCGTGGAAAAGTATCTGGCGGCGATCGAGGAGCACCAGCCCGACATCATCGGCATGTCGGCGCTGCTGACCACCACCATGCCCTACATGAAGGTCGTCATCGACACGATGAAGGAAAAGGGCATCCGCGACGACTATGTCGTGCTGGTCGGCGGCGCGCCGCTCAACGAGGAATTCGGCAAAGCCGTAGGCGCCGACGCCTATTGCCGCGACGCGGCCGTTGCGGTTGAAACCGCCAAGGATTTCATGAAGCGCAAGCACAACGTTCGCGCTTCGGCCTGATCGCGGAAAGCCGCGCCTTGCGGCGCGACCCGACCGCCATCACATGACGCCCGTCAGTTGTTGACGGTATCTTTCACCGCGTTGGCGGTGTTCTTGACGTCGCGGCCGACGCCCCGCACCGTGTTGGCGCATGCCGCGAGCGCAAGGGCACAGGTCAGGACGGCGATCGGCGCGATGCGAAACAGTTTCATGGACGGTGTCTCCCTCTCCAGATAGACGCTGCTCCCTAGCAACGAAGACCGACACGGCTGGTTCCATGGACACAGCAGGAAAAACCGAACCATCTCAGGGCGACAAGCTGCTGGTCATCGCCTGCGGGATGATCGCCCGTGAGGTTCTGGCCGTCAAGCAGCAGCTTGGCCTCGACCACATCGAGCTGACCTGCCTGCCGGCGGAGTTCCATTTCTACCCGGACCGCATCGCGCCGGCGATGGAAAAGGCCATCGCCGAAGCCAGGGCCGAGGGATACAGCCATATTTTCGTCGGCTACGGCGATTGCGGCACCGGCGGTCAGTTGGACAAGGTGATCGAAAAGCATGGCGTGAAGCGCATGGAGGGTCCGCACTGCTTCGCCTTCTACCAGGGGCAGGAAGCCTATCGGAAAGTCGCGGACGACGACATGATGTCGTTCTACATGACCGACTTCCTGTGCCGGCAGTTCGACGCCTTCTTCATGAAGCCGCTCGGCCTCGACAGGCATCCCGAGCTGATCCCGGACTACTTCGGCAACTATGAGAAGCTCATCTACCTTGCCCAGACCGACGATCCCGCGCTGGACAGGGTCGCCGAGGACGCCGCCAGGCTGCTGGGCCTGACCTATGAGCGCCGCGCGACGGGCTATGGCGATCTCACCGCCGGTCTCGCCAGGGCCGCATCCGACCTTGACTGAACGCCGTCCCCGCTTTTGCGGCCGGCTTCGCGCCTGTAAGCTGTCCATATCGAGAATGCCGGAAACTCGAAATCCGGCCGCCTGCGGGAGCACGTCATGAGAGCAGTCGTCTTCGAGAAATTCGGCGAGCCCCCGGTCGTCCAGACGGTGCCGGACCCCAATCCCTCGCCGGACGGCGTGGTCGTAAAGGTCGAGGCGACCGGGCTCTGCCGCAGCGACTGGCACGGCTGGATGGGGCATGACCCGGATATCCGCCTGCCCCACGTGCCGGGCCACGAGCTTGCCGGCGTCGTGGTCGCCACCGGAAAACAGGTCGGACGATGGAAGACCGGCCAGCGCGTCACCGTGCCGTTCGTCGCCGCCTGCGGCCGCTGCGCCGAATGTGCGTCCGGCAACCATCAGGTCTGCGAGCACCAGTTCCAGCCGGGCTTCACCGCCTGGGGCTCCTACGCCGAATACGTCGCCATCGACCATGCCGACACCAATCTCGTCGCCTTGCCGGAGACCATGGACTTCGCCACGGCGGCGAGTCTCGGTTGCCGTTTCGTGACCTCCTTCCGCGCCGTGGTCGACCAGGGCCGCGTCAGGCCCGGCGAATGGGTGGCGGTGCATGGCTGCGGCGGCGTCGGCCTGTCCGCCGTCATGATCGCCAGCGCGATGGGCGCCAACGTCATCGCGGTCGACCTGACCGAGGAGAAGCTGGAGCTTGCCCGCAGGCTCGGCGCGGTGGCGACGGTCAACGCGACGGAAACGCCGAAAGTGGCGAAGGCGATCAAGCAGATCACCGACGGCGGCGCGCATATGTCGATGGACGCGCTCGGCCACCCGGTCACCTGCGCCAACTCGATCAACTGCCTGCGCCGGCGCGGCCGGCATGTGCAGGTCGGCCTGATGCTGGGCGATCATGTGAACACGCCCGTGCCGATGGCCAAGGTGATCGCCTATGAACTGGAGATCTACGGCAGCCACGGCATGCAGGCCTGGCGCTATCCGGCGATGATGGAGATGATCCGCACCGGCAAGCTCAGACCCCACCTGCTGGTCGGGCGCACCTATTCCCTCGACGAGGCGCCCGGAGCGCTGATGGCGATGGGTAATTTCGAGGGAACCGGCATCGGCGTGGTGACGCGCTTCTGACCTGCAAGGCGATCGGTTTCCGGCGGCCCGGACGCCCTCCTCCCGGCTACCGGACGCCCATGGACGCGGCGGCAACAGGCAGCGCTGCCTTCTCAGCCCTTGCCGGCGCCGGCAGCGGTTTTGTCCGCTCTCCTTGGCGCGTCCTGTGCAGCCACTCAAGGTAGTATGCGAGCGCGAACTGCGCCACGATACCCGTGGTCAGAAGCAACGCGTCATCGATGAAGCCGCCCGGATTGAGCAGTTTCATCACCTGCGCCACCATGGCGAGCAGCGTCCCGGCTATGAAGACGGGCAGCGATCGCTTGCCGAAGATCGCCAGCGGGTTGTCCTCGCCGCGCCGCAGGACGCGCGAAACCGCCGGGATCGCCACGACCAGATAGGCGATGGCGAGAATGTGTGCCAACCGGAAAAGCGAGAGATAGGTCTTGTCGAAGCCGCCAATGACGACCGGCAGGTTGAACCAGGTTATCTGGCCCCAGAGCGGGCTGCGCACCCACACCATCGCGCCCACCACATAGACGAGCGCGCCGCCGACCAGCCAGGCGTTGACGGGCAGCACGCCGCCACGGCGCACATGCAGCACCGAGACCATGCCGATGGTGAACAGGAACTGCCAGGACAACGGATTGAGGAACCAGACGCCCGGCTCCGGATAGTTGGGAGGGGCGATCTGGTAGAGGCCGGCGAACAGCCAGACCACGCCGGAGACCACGACCGCGGCCCATAGCCGAAAGCGGGCGAGCAGGAACGTCAGCGGCGCGAACAGAAGCAGCGCGGCATAGAGGGGCAGGATGTTGTTGTAGCCGATCTGATGCCCCAGCGTGGCAATCCCGATCAACGCCTCGGCCGGGCGCTCCATCAGCGGCTTGATGTTGTTCTGGGCGAGGATCTCGGGATGCCGGGCAAACACCGCTGCCGCACAGAAGATGGCGATGGTCACCATCGTGGCGACGACATGCGAGCAGTAGAGAACGCCGGCGCGTCGCCACATTTTCACTGTAGCCATCAGCCGTCCGCCCGCCTCGAACTTGCGTCCATAGGCCAGTGCCACGGCCATGCCCGAAATCAGCACGAACGCCTCCGCGGCGTCCGAAAACCCGAAATTCTTGTAGGTCAGATGCTCGAATACCGTTCCCGGCACATGGTCGATGAAAATGGTCAGCAGCGCCAGCGCACGCACGACGTCGATCCTGGTATCACGGCCCGAGGGTGTGGTCATATGTCAAAAATCTCTCATGAAACGCGTCGACGATGCGCCGGATCATTCTTGCCGGCAGCCGGCAACGCGCTGTTCAACGCAAGCCATACCAACAATGTTGCGCGTGAAAATGGCGTCGAACGATCAATTTTCGACGGCTTCCGAAATACTCGGTTGTCCCATTCGTGATGATGACAGAATGATTACAGAATCAAGACAGGAAAGCGGCAAGCGATGACCGGCAAAAACAACGAATTACATGAAGAATCCGGTTTTTCCTATCGCGTGGCTAGGCCATCGGTCGCGTCGGATCAGGTCGTGATCTTGCTGCACGGCTCGGGTGTTGACGAGACGACCATGCTGCCGCTCGGCCGTTCGATCGCCCCGCAGGCGACGCTGCTGGCAGTGCGCGGGCGCATTCGGCAGGAGGACGGCTGGCGCTGGTTCGAGCGCATCACGCCCACCAGCTTTGGTCAGGAAAGCATCCGGGCCGAAACGGCGGCGTTCGCCTCGTTCCTGGAAAAGCTGTCGAAGGCCGAAGGGATCGATACGACGCGAGCGCTCTATGTCGGTTATTCCAACGGCGCGAACCTGCTCTCCAGCCTGATGCTCCTGCATCCCGGCCTTGCCGAACGGGCGGCGCTGCTGCGGGCAATGCCCGTGCTCGACGAGGTTCCCGACACCGATCTTACCGGCGCGCGCGTGCTGGTCCTGGCCGGCGAGACCGACGTCACCTACGGCCCCTATGCGCCGGCGCTGACTCGACAGCTGAAAGCGCACGGCGCGGCCGTCGAATCGCACGTCGTTCCCCGCGGGCACGATTTCGGCGAGGAGGATATCGCGCTGATCCGCCACTGGCGTGGAGCGGACGTCCCGATCGCGTGAGCAGGTTTCGCGTCGATCGTTGACGAAGAAATCCGCCGCGCCTCCGGGATCGATCAAGGATCGGGCCATTGAACCACTTGAAACGCGGCTGGGTCGCACTTTGTCCGCTCCACTTGAAGCGGCGCATAGAGACACCATCTGTGGCATTGGCGGCGTCGCGTTAAGGCGGCACCCCGAAAACAGGCTTTGCAGCAGGCCAGACGACAGGCAAGGACAGGACATGACCACCCGCACGCTCGACGGCGAGATCATTTCTTCGAGGTTGGACGACGCCCGCGTCTACGACGGCGTGCGCACGCGGCGCATCCTGGCCTGCGTGGTCGACTACCTGATCGTCGGCCTGCTGACGATCCCCTTCGCCATTCTCGTCCTCGTCCTCGGCCTGTTGACGCTCGGCCTCGGCTGGATGCTGTTTTCCGTTCTCGTTCCGGCGGTCGCGGCGCTCTACATCTGGAACACGCTGGGCGGGCCGAACCAGGCGACGCTCGGCATGAAGATGATGGGCATCCGGCTCGACCGGCTCGACGGCGGCCGCATCGACGGGCTGACGGCGGTGGCGCACACAGTCCTTTTCTGGGCGGGCAACGTCATCCTGACGCCGCTCGTGCTTCTGGTGACGCTGTTTGCCGACCGCAAGCGCACCCTGCACGACCTGCTGCTCGGCACGGTGGTGACGCGCAGCGACCGCTGATCCGGCCGGACGGCTGACGCTCCGTCAGCGCCGGGCAAGCATGGCCCTGCACAATCCTGTTGAATTTTTTCGCGCCCGGTCCAAAGGTAGGGCGATTCGAAAGGGCTTCCTGACGGCTCGATGACCCACCACACGACCCAGTCGCCGCAATTCTTCCTGACCGCGCCGTCGCCCTGCCCCTATCTCGACGGCCAGTTCGAGCGCAAGGTCTTCACTCATCTCGTCGGAACCAAGGCGCCGGAGATGAACGACCTGCTGACGCAGGGCGGGTTCCGGCGGTCGCAGAACATCGCCTACCGCCCCGCCTGCGAGACCTGCCGGGCCTGCGTTTCGGTCCGCATCCTGGCGCAGGAGTTCAAGCCCAGCCGCAACATGAAGCGCGTCCTCCAGCACAATGGCGACCTGATCGGCGCCATGCACGACGCAGAGCCGTCCACCGAACAATATTCGCTGTTCCGCGCCTATCTCGACGCGCGCCACCGCAAGGGCGGCATGTCCGACATGACGGTTCTCGACTATGCGATGATGGTCGAAGACACTCATGTCGACACCAGGATCATCGAATACCGCAAGCGCGGCCCCGACTCCTTCATCACCGGCAAGGGTCAGGGCGAATTGATCGCCGTGGCGCTGACCGACCGGATGGGCGACGGCCTGTCGATGGTCTATTCCTATTTCAATCCGGAGATGGAGGACCGCTCGCTCGGCACCTTCATGATCCTCGACCACATCGCCCGCGCCAGGGCGATGGGCCTGCCCCATGTCTATCTCGGCTACTGGGTGAACGGCTCGCCCAAGATGAACTACAAGATGCGCTTCCTGCCGCAGGAGCATCTCGGGCCGAAGGGCTGGGACCGCTTCGAGGGCTGACGCAGGCATTGCCCGCCGCACCTTCGCAACCGACCGCTGGCTGACACAGTTTCAAGACGTGGCCACTTTGTTTTCGCGAATGCTGCTGTAGAAGGCAGCAAACCTTCAGGCAAATCGCGGCATTCTCCTTGACCACGCATTCAGACAAGCACGCCACGGGCCTGCTCATTGCCGCTGCCGGCGGCATGACGCTGACCGTCGACATTCCGCTGATCCGCCTGGCGAACGGCGAGCCGTGGTCTATCCTGCTGACGCGGACCGGCACCACCTTCCTGGCCGCGCTGGTCATCTGGTCGATCTGGCGGCTGGCGAGCCCGAGGGCCCCGCAGCTCGTTCCCGGCCGTGCCGGACTGGCGGTGGCGGCGCTCTACGGTCTGGGATCGATCACCTTCGTCAGCGCGGTGTTCAATACCTCGACCGCGAACCTAGTCTTCATCCTGGCCTTCAATCCGGTCTTTTCCGCCCTGCTGTCCTGGCTGTTCCTGGGGGAACGGCCACGCCCCGCCACCTTCATCTGCATGGGCGCCATGATCGTCGGCGTCGGCATCATCGTCAGCGATTCCATGGGCGCCGGACACCTCTTCGGCGATCTGCTGGCCATGAGCTCGGCCCTGTCGATCGCCGCTGCCATCACCATTTCGCGCGCCAGCGGCAAGGACATGGGCTTCACCTCGCTGATCGGCGTCATCCTGCCGTGCCTGGTCGCGCTCTTCATGGTCTCGAAGACGGGCTACCAGGTCGCCGAACCGTGGTGGATCATCTTCAACGGCGCGGTCGTCATGCCGATCTCCTTCTTCTGCCTGGCGGCGGCCCCGCGCTATATCTCGGGGCCGGAAGTCTCGATGTTCTACCTTCTCGAGACGGTGCTGGCGCCGGTATGGGTGTGGATGGTCTTCGACGAAATCCCCTCCGGCAGGAGTCTGACCGGGGGCGCTATCCTGATCGTCGCGCTGGTGGCGCATTCGCTCTGGCAGCTGGAGACCTCGAATTACCGGTCAAGGTCGAGTTGAGGGCTGATCTTCAGCGGAAGTATGGCTCTGCAATGCAATGACGATGGACCGCTCGGGGGCGGTGATGGCCTCCGCCAGGCGCCGCGTCA
>Ga0222421_100079_pt1 | contig 120881 bp, 95 predicted proteins | sample 3A1ome_2_FD_182473 | JGI IMG/M metagenome (GOLD analysis project Ga0222421, IMG submission 182473) | Enriched microbial communities from leaf-cutter ant dump, University of Wisconsin, Madison, United States - 3A150A (version 2) | ecosystem: Environmental > Terrestrial > Nest > Insects nest >... | reverse complement strand
GCTGCCGGTCGCCGCGCTGGCCGAGGACTTCGCCGGCACGGCCGCCTACATCGATCTCGCCGAATTCAACCGCCTGCTCGGCGAGGGCGACCGCGTCACCGGCGCGTATCTCTCGGTGGCTGCGGGCCGCTGGCCGGACTTCCTGCGCGCGGTCAAGGGCACGCCGCGGATCGCGAGCGTCGTCATCAAGGAGGAGATCCGCGCCAGCTTCCGCCAGACCACGGCCGAGAGCATCGGGCTCCTGCGGAAAATCTACATGGCCTTCGCCACGGTCGTCGCCTGCGGCATCGTCTACAACAGCGCGCGCATCTCGCTCTCGGAGCGGCAGCGCGAGCTGGCGACGTTGCGCGTCGTCGGCTTCACGCAGGGCGAGGTGGCGGCGGTGCTGGTGGGCGAGCTCGCCCTCCTCACGCTGCTGGCCCTGCCGGCGGGCCTGCTCGTCGGCGCGGGGTTCGCGGCGGTGATCATCCAGGCGGTGAACACCGAGTTCGTGCGCCTGCCCTTGATCCTGACGCCGGGCAACTTCGCGCTCGCGGTCCTGGTCGTGACCGGGGCGGCGCTGATTTCCGCGCTGCTGGCCAGCCGGCGGTTGAACCAGCTCGATCTGGTCGGTGTGCTGAAGGCGCGCGACTGAGCCTTTCCCTTCATGAAAACGTCCTCCCCCTCCCCCGTCGGCCGCGACGCGAAGGCAAACGGCCCCGCACCCCGCCGCTGGCGGCGGCGCTGGCCCTGGATCGCCGGCGCGCTGCTCGGGCTGCTGATCGCCGCCGGCCTCTGGCCCCGGCCGCTGCCGGTCGAGACCGCGGCCGCGAGCCGCGGCGACCTGCTCGTCACGGTCGACGAGGAAGGCATGACGCGGGTGAAGCACCGCTACGTGATTCCGGCACCGATCGCCGGGCAGCTCCGGCGGATCGACTGGAAGGCCGGCGCGGAGGTCGAGGCCGGCACGACGCCGCTCGCCGTGCTGGAGACGAGCGGTGCTGATTTTCTGGATGCGCGGAGTCTTGCGCAGGCGGAGGCGCGGGTGCGCGGGGCCGAGGCGAACCGGGCCGCGGCCGCGGCCCGGCGGGAGCGGGCGGCCGCTGCCGAGAAGCGCTACGCGGACGAGTTCGGGCGGCTGCGGCGGCTGCGCGAGCAGGGGGCGATCTCCGCGCAGGAATTCGACGCGGCCGAGATGCAGGCGGCGACCGCGCGGGAGGACGAGCGCGCGGCCCGGTTCGCGCTGCAGGTGGCGGACTTCGAGCTGGAGCAGGCGCGCGCGCTGCTCACGCGCGGCCGGCCCGGCGGCGGCGCGGCGCCGCTGGTGATCGGTTCGCCGGTGAGCGGCCGGATCCTGCGCGTGTATCAGGAAAGTGAACGCGTCGTGCCGGCGGGCTTCGCCCTGCTGGAGGTCGGCGATCCGGCGGACCTCGAGGTGCGGATCGAGGTGCTGTCGCGCGACGGCGTCGTGATCCGGCCGGGCGCGCGCGTGATCGTCGACCAGTGGGGCGGCGCGGCGCCGCTCGAGGCGCGCGTGCGGCTGGTGGAGCCGTCGGCCTTCACCAAGGTGTCGGCCCTCGGCGTCGAGGAGCAGCGCGTCTACGTCGTCGCGGACTTCGTCGATCCGATCGAGCGGCGCCCCACCCTCGGCGACAACTATCGCGTCGAGGGGCGGATCGTCGTGTGGGCGGGCCGGGATGTGCTGCGGGTGCCGGCCGGGACGCTGTTTCAGCGCGGCGCGGCCTGGCAGGTCTTCGTGGTCGAAGGCGGACGCGCGGTCCTGCGCAGCGTCCGGCCGGGGCACTCGAACGGGCTGGAGACGGAGATCCTCGCGGGCCTGAAGGAGGGCGAGCGCGTGATCGTGTATCCAGGCGACAAGGTCGCGGACGGCGTCCGGGTGCGGACGCTCAGCGTCGCGGCGCCGTGAGCGTTCCCGCGCCGTCCATCATCATGGAAACAGCCAGGCGTGCCGCCAGGCGGAATCCCCGGTGCGGGTGAAGACCTGGCGGTCGTGATGCCGGAACGGCCGCTGGTGCCAGAACTCCATGCGCTCGGGAATCACGCGGAAGCCGGACCAGTGTGGCGGACGCGGCACCTTGCCGACGTTGAAGCGCAGGCCGGCGAGCGCGACCGACTGCTCGAGTTCGAAGCGGTCCCGCATCGGCTGCGACTGGAGGGAGGCCCAGGCGCCGAGCTGGCTGAGGCGGGGCCGGCTCGCGAAATAGGCGTCGGCCTCGGCGTCCGTCACGGCCTCCACGCGTCCGCCGATGCGGACCTGGCGCTCGAGCTTCGCCCAGTGGAGGCAGAGTTCCGCGCGGGGATTGGCGTGGAGGTCGGAGGCTTTCGGACTTTCGAGGTTGGTGTAGAAGACGAAGCCGCGCGGATCGGCGGCCTTGAGCAGGACCATGCGCACGCTCGGGCGGCCGGAGGCGTCGGCGGTGGCGAGGGCCATCGCGGTGGGATCGTCCGGCTCGGTGGCGCGGGCGGCGGCAAACCACTCGTCGAACAGGGCGAAGGGATCGGGGACCGGCATGGCGGCAGGATGGCGCGGGCGGGGCTTTCCCGCTCCGTGGCGGTTGGCGAATGCTGCGCGCCGATTGCGATGCCCGGCCGCAAAACGTTTTGCCTTCGGCCGTGCGGCGTCTTGGTTGAACCGCCATGCCTGCGCCCACCGACACCATCGCCGCCCTCGCCACGCCCGCGGGCGTGTCCGCGATCGCGGTCGTGCGTGTCAGCGGTCCGGATACGGCCGGAGTGGCGGCGGCGGTCTTCGGCGCCGCTCCCCCGCCCCGCACGGTGCGCCGCGGCCGCTACCGGGATCGCGCCGGCGCCCTGCTCGACGACGTGCTGTTCACGTTTTTCGCGGGGCCGCATTCCTACACCGGCGAGGACGCGCTGGAGATCTCGAGCCACGGGAATCCCTTCATCGCCCAGAAGATCCTCGAGGATCTGTTCGCGCGGGGCTGCCGGCCGGCGCAGGCGGGCGAATTCACGCAACGGGCGTTCCTGAACGGGCGGATGGATCTCAGCCAGGCGGAGGCGGTGATGGACGTGATCCACGCCCGGAGCGACCGGGCCCTGGCGGCGGCGCATCAGCTGCTGTGCGGCGCGCTGGGCCGGCGGATGAACGGCCTGATCGAGCGTCTGGTCGGCGTGCTGGCGCGGATCGAGGCCTACATCGATTTCCCCGAGGACGATCTGCCGGCGGAGGATCGCAGTCAGGCCAGGCGTGATGTCGATTGGATATTGTTGGAAACAAACAGGTTAATGGCGACGAGTCATTACGGTGAACTCCTGCGCGACGGCCTCAAGACGGTGATCGTCGGGCCGCCCAACGCCGGCAAAAGCAGCCTGTTGAACCGGCTGGTCGGACATGAGCGGGCGCTCGTCAGCCCGGAACCGGGCACCACACGGGATTTTATCGAGGAACGGATCGTCGTCGGACCACACTGCCTGCGGCTGATCGACACGGCGGGGCTCAATCCGGCGCCCGGGGCGGTGGAAAAACTCGGGATCGAGAAGACCATGGAACGACTCGATGAGGCGGATCTTGTTGTAGTTGTGCTTGATACATCGCTCCCCTACCCGTCGCTTCCATCGTTTCCGCCGGCGAAACCGCTGCTGTGCGTGCTGAACAAGATCGACCTCGTTGGCAAATCGCGGCCGCAGGCACCCTTCGTGGATTCGTCGGTGGAAACGATCGAGGTGTCGGCCAGAACGGGAGCCGGGCTCGAACAATTGACGGCGGCGATCGTGCGCCGGGCGGATGCCTTTCAGGTCGAGAACGGTGCCGACGCGGTCGCGATCAATGCCCGACATGCGCATGCGCTCGCGCAGGCTCGCGAGTGCCTGCAAGCCGCCAGCGCGAAGCTCGAAGGCGATGCGCCCGTCGAATTGCTGGCGAGCGACCTGCGGGGCGTGCTCGATGCCTTTGGTGAGATCGTCGGCCGGATCGACAACGAGCAGGTGCTGGACCGGCTGTTTGCCACGTTCTGCATCGGGAAATAGCCATGATCTATCCGGAAGCGAATTACGACGTGATCGTCTGCGGCGCCGGCCATGCCGGTGTGGAGGCGGCGCTGGCGGCATCGCGCATGGGCGCCTCCACCCTGCTCCTGACCGGCAACATCGACACGATCGCCCAGATGAGCTGCAATCCCGCCATCGGCGGCCAGGCCAAGGGGCAGCTGGTGCGGGAAATCGACGCCCTCGGGGGCGAGATGGCGATCAACACCGACGTGACGGGCATCCAGTTTCGCCTGTTGAACGAATCCAAGGGCCCCGCCGTCCAGTCGCCGCGGGCGCAGTGCGACAAGAAAGCCTATCAGTTCCGACTGAAGCACACGTTGGAGCTGCAGCCCTATCTCCAGGTGTTTCAGGCCACCGTTACCGGCCTCATCTTCGATCAAGGCAAAGTCATCGGCTGCCGGACCAATCTCGACATCGAGTTTCACGGCCGGACCGTGGTGGTGACCACCGGCACATTCCTGCGCGGATTGATGCATATCGGGCAGAACAAAAACGAAGGCGGCCGCCTGGGTGATTTCAGTGCCCGGACGCTGTCGGCGAGCTTTCTGGAAGCGGGCATCGAACTGCGACGCCTCAAGACCGGCACGCCGCCGCGCGTTCTCGGTCGCAGCATCGATTTCACGAAGATGCAGGAGCAGAAAGGCGACGATCGACCGACGCTTTTCGCGTTCCACGACACCCGGGCGGATGGGGATTTGTTCCACGTGGAACAACAGGCGGGCGAGCGACGGTTGGGGTGGGCGCCCGGTTGTGAACAAGTTTCGTGCTGGATGACCTACACGACGCCGGAGACGGCGGCCATCGTCCGGGGCAATCTCGGGAAGTCCGCGATGTATAGCGGTGAGATAGAAGGCGTCGGGCCAAGGTATTGCCCAAGTATCGAGGACAAATTCGTGCGGTTCGCGGACAAGCCGCGACACCTGCTTTTCCTCGAACCGGAGGGGAGGGCGACCAACGAATTTTATGTGAATGGCTTGTCAACAAGTCTGCCGTTCGATGTGCAACTCGAGATGGTGCACAGCATCCCGGGACTCGAAAAGGCCGTGTTGCTGCGCCCGGCCTATGCCGTCGAATACGACTTCGCGCCACCGACCCAGCTGCAACTCTCACTCGAATCGAAGAAGGTGGAAGGGTTGTTTTTTGCCGGCCAGATCAATGGCACGTCCGGTTACGAGGAGGCGGCGATCCAGGGCCTGATCGCGGGCGTCAACGCCGTCAGCAAGGTGAGGGGAGTGGCTCCGCTCGTCATCGGCCGGCATGAGGGCTATGCGGGGGTGTTGGTCGACGATTTGGTGACCAAAGGCACGAACGAACCTTACCGGATGTTTACCAGCCGGGCGGAGCACCGACTGCTCTTCAATCACGGCAGCGCCGAACTCCGGCTGTTGGCGCATGCGAAGGCGTTTGGTCTCGTTTCGCCGGAGCGGATCGGGCGCATCGAAGCCAAGCGTGCGCGGATCGAGCACTGGGTCGGTCATCTGGAGACGCAGCGCGTCGCTGGCGCGACTTGGGCGGACGGGATTCGCCGGGCTGCGCCCGGGACGGATTTGTCGCTTCCGACCGATTTGCGAGGCGAGACGCCGGCGGTGCAGGATGAAGTGGTTTATCGTATTCGTTATCAAGGTTATCTGGCTCGCGAGTGGCGTCAGGTCGAGAAACTGGCGCATGTGGAAAAGATCCGTATTCCAGAAACATTGGACTATTTGACTATAAAGGGTTTAAGAAAGGAGAGCGCCCAGAAACTGGCGGCGATCCGTCCGTCCAATCTGGGGCAGGCGAGCCGGATCAGCGGCGTGAATCCGGCCGACATCAGCATCCTGATGGTGGTCATCGAAGCGGGCAGGGGAGCGGGCGCTTCGGGCTGAGTGCGGCGTTCCGTTCCCGCGTCCCCCGCGTCCCGCCGGGTGGGGGAGTGGTTTACGATTGCCCCGCGCCGCGGGAGAGCCGTTCTCCCTTGCGCTCATCCTTCTTCTTTCACCGTGGATAATCCCCTCCGAACCGCCGCCTATCTGGAGCGCATGGCTTCGCGCCGCGACGAGCTCGCGGCGAAGCTGGCCGCGCTTTTGCCGGCGACAACGCCCGCCGCGGCGAAGTTCGTGTGGGAAGTGGGGTGCGGCCACGGGCACTTTCTGACGGCGTTTGCCGCGGCGCATCCGGAGCGGCTGTGCCTCGGGATCGATCTGGCGTCGGAGCGCATCGAGCGGGCGACCCGCAAGCAGGTGCGGGCGAAGCTGGCGAATCTGCATTTCCTGCAGGCCGACGCCCGGCTGTTTCTGGAAACGATGCCGACGACGGCGCGGATCGGCGAGGTCTTTATCCTGTTTCCCGATCCCTGGCCCAAGTCGCGCCATCACAAGCACCGCATCCTGCAGCCGGATTTTCTCACCGAGGTCGCACGACGCGCCGTGCCGGGCGCGCCGCTGCATTTCCGCACGGATCATGCGCCGTATTTCGCCGACGCAGCGCGGACGCTGGCCGCTCATGAGGCATGGACCGTGACGGAGGAGCCGTGGCCGTTCGAAGTCGAGACCGTCTTCCAGAGCCGCGCCGAGGGCTATCAGTCGCTGGTCGCGCGTTGCACCGGGATGCGGGCCTCATAAGCGCGACGCACAGCAAAATATGCGCAGCCTTATAGTCGGCGCAGGCGATTTGCGCCGGGTGATTTCGGGGGTTGACGGAGGCGGGTCGGTCGGGCTTTTTCCTCATTTCCACATCCACAGCCCGTCGGTTTTTCCGTGCCCCATGTCCCGAGTTAAGATGCTTGTCTCTTCATTGGTGCTGCTTGCCTGCACCGGCGCGACTGCGTCCGCTTCCGAGGGCGGCGTCTCTCCGAGTGCGGCCAAGCTCATCGATCTGGGCCACGGTTGGGCGATCACCAACGCCATGGTGACGGGGTGGGGCGTCTCGCTTTTGCTGATCGCGCTGGTGCTCTGGCTCGTGGGCAAGCCGTCCGTGATCCCGACCAAGGGCCAGGCGGTGATGGAATCGCTGATCGAGGGGCTGCGCGGACTTTTCGAGCCGATCGTCGGCAAGAAAGCCTTCCCCGCGACGTTCCCCCTGCTCGTCACGCTCTTCGTCTTCATCTTGATTCAGAATTGGTCGGGCCTGCTGCCGGGCGTCGGCACGATCGGGTGGGAGCGAGAGACCGCGCATGGTTCGCAATTCACGCCGTGGATCCGGCCGTTCACGGCGGATTTCAACAGCACCATCGCCCTCGCGCTGATCTCCTTCGGCGCCTACCTCATCATCATCTTCAAATACGCCGGCCCGAAGCTGATCCTGAAGGACCTCTTCGGCAACAAGGCCGACAAGGCTGAGACTCCCGGCTGGCTGTATCCGTTTCTCTCGCTCGTCTTCCTGCTTGTCGGCTGCATCGAGGTCTTCTCGATCCTGATCCGACCCTTCACGCTTTCGGTCCGTCTCTTCGGCAACATCTTTGGCGGCGAAAATCTGCTCCACGGCACGGGGTTCTTCTTCGTGTTCTATTTCATGGAGATGCTTGTCGGCCTGATCCAGGCGCTCGTCTTCACGCTGTTGAGCGCGGTCTACATCGGCCTGATCTGCAATCACGGCGACGACCATGCCGAGGACGACGCCCACGGCGCCGGCGCGCATCACTGATCTTTTCGGCCAACCCTTTCCCGTCGGGAGCGTGCCCCGCGTGCGCACGGCGGCAATCCAACCAAACAAAACTCCATCCATCATGATCACCACCCTCGCTGAACTTCAGGGCAACATCGCCAGCGCGTTCGGTCTCCTCGGCGCCGCCCTCGGCGTCGGCCTCATCGGCCTCAAGGCCGCCGAAGCCGTCGGCCGCAATCCGGCTGCGTCCGGCAAGGTCCTCGTGCAGGCCATCATCGGTATGGCGCTCGCCGAAGGTCTCGGCATCCTCGCGCTGTTCCTGGCCAAGTAATTCGCCCGCATTTTTCCGACTGCCGGCGGCGCGGACCGCGCCGCCGGTCTCCCTTTCTCCTCCGCTCTTTCGTCATGCTTTCCTTCATCCTCGCCACCACCGAAGCCGCGCACGCCGCCGGCGAGGCGTCGCTCGTCCAGAAGTTCGGCATCGAGTGGCACTACGTCGTCTGGCAGATCGTCAGTTTCCTCATCCTGTTCGCCGTGCTCTACAAGTTCGGCATCAAGCCGACGGTCGCCGCGATGGAGGAGCGCAACTCCAAGATCGCCGCGGGCCTCAAGCATGCCGAGGAAACGCAGATCCGCCTCGACGCCGCCCAGCGCGAAAGCGCCGAGATCGTCCGCAAATCGCAGGTTGAGGCCGCCCGCATCGTCGACGACGCGCGCAAGTCCGCGAAGGACTTCGTCGACAAGCAGACCCACGAGGCCGCGACCAAGGCCAGCGACATCCTCGCCAAGGCTCAGCAGGCGATCGAGCTCGAGCACAAGAAGATGCTCGCCGACGCCCGCACCGAGATCGCCCGCCTCGTCGTCGCGACCACCGAGCAGGTGCTCGCCAGGAAACTCTCCGACGCCGACCGCGCGGCCTATAACGAGACCGCCGCCCGCGAACTCGCCAACGTCTGAGGCGCGACTCCGCATTCTCCATGGCTTCCGCGAAGAAACAGATCCAGCAGCTCGCCCGGCAGTTTTTCAAACTGAGCCTCGTCGACGGCGCGCTCTCCGCGGAGCGCGTCACCGGCGTGCTGGAATACGTGGACAAACATAATCCGCCGCACGCCGCCGCCGTGTTGAAGGCGTATCACCGGCTCGTCGCCACTGAGCTCGCCCGCTCGCAGGCCGTCGTCGAGCACGCCGGTTTCGCCGCCGCGCCCGCGCTCGACGCGATCGCCGCGGTCCTCGCGAAGAAGTATCGCCGCCCGATCACCTGGGTCGCGAAACCGAATCCCGCCCTGATCGCCGGCCTGCGCGTCCGCGTCGGCGACGATGTCTTCGAATCCTCGATCGGCGGCCAGCTGGCCGCGCTCGCTTCCTCCGTCTGATCGACCGCCTTTCAACCAACCACGACCCCGAACCTTTCCTGAGATGAGCTCCGTCCTCGAACAAATTGAACAGCAGATCGCCAAGCTCTCGAGCAAAGCGGTCAAGAAGAACACCGGTAACATCCGCACCGTGGCCGACGGCGTCGCGAAAATCGACGGCCTCTCGGACGTGATGTATAACGAGATGGTCCAGTTCCCGGGCGGCGTGCTCGGCATCGCGCTCAATCTCGAGGAAGACGAGGTCGGCTGCGTCATTCTCGGCGACGTTTCCCAGCTGAAGGAAGGCGACGAGGTCCAGACCACCGGCCGGCTCCTTTCCGTGCCCGTCGGCAAGCAGCTCCTCGGCCGCGTGGTCGATGCGCTCGGCAATCCGGTCGACGGCAAGGGCCCGATCGCGGCCACGGAATACTATCCCGTCGAGCGCATCGCGCCCGGCATCATCGTCCGCAAATCCGTCAGCCAGCCGCTCTTCACCGGCATCATGGCGATCGATTCCATGATCCCGATCGGCCGCGGCCAGCGCGAGCTGATCATCGGCGACCGCGGCACGGGCAAGACGACCATCACGATCGACACGATCATCAACCAGGCGAAGATCAACAAGGTCGGCCTCGCGTCCGGCGATCCGAAGTTCCGCCCGGTCTACTCCATCTACGTCGCGGTCGGCCAGAAGCAGTCGAACATCGTCCGCACGATCGGCGCCCTCGAGGCCGCCGGCGCGCTGGAATACACCATCATCGTCGCCGCGCCCGCGGCCGACAATCCCGCCAACCAATACATCGCGCCGTTCTCGGGCGCCGCGATCGGCGAGTGGTTCATGGAAAACGGCCTGGATGCGCTGATCGTCTACGACGATCTTTCCAAGCACGCCGTCGCCTACCGCCAGATTTCGCTGATCCTGAAGCGTCCGTCCGGCCGCGAGGCGTATCCGGGCGACGTGTTCTATCTGCACAGCCGCCTGCTCGAGCGCTCCGCGCGTCTTGACGGCAAGGGCTCGCTCACCGCGCTGCCGATCATCGAGACGCAGGCCGGCGACTTGTCCGCCTACATCCCGACCAACGTCATCTCGATCACCGACGGGCAGATCTTCCTCGAGACCGATCTTTTCAACCAGGGCATCCGCCCCGCGGTCTCGGTCGGTCTCTCCGTCTCGCGCGTCGGTTCCGCCGCGCAGATCAAGGCCACGAAGCAGGTCGGCGGCAAACTGAAGGGCGAGCTCGCGCAGTTCCGCGAGCTGGCCGCCTTCGCGCAGTTCGGCTCCGATCTCGATGCGAAGACGAAGGCCCAGCTCGAGCGCGGCGCCCGCATCGTCGAGCTGTTCAAGCAGCCGCAGTTCAACCCGATCTCGATCGAGGTGCAGGTCGCGATCCTGTTCGCGATGCAGAAGGGTTATTTCGACGCGATCGACACGAAGAAGATCGTCGCGGCCGCCGGGTCGTTGAAGGAATTCTTCACCACCCGGAAGGACGCGCTCCTCACCGAAATCCGCACGAAGGCCGCCCTCGACAAGGACCTCGAAGCCCGGCTTCAGGCCGCCGTCGACGAGTGGAAACCGACGTTCGCCGGCTGAACCTGTAGCGAGTAGTGAGTAGCGGGTAGCGAGCATTCGAACCCGCGACCGCTGCTCTCCGCCTACTCGCTACTCACTACTCGCTACTCGCTACTTCTAGCATGGCCTCCACCCGCGACATCCGCCGACGCATCAAGTCGGTCAAGAACACCCGCCAGATCACCAAGGCGATGGAGCTGGTGGCCGCTTCGAAGATGAAGAAGGCCCAGCAGCTCGCGCTCGCGGGCCGGCCTTACGCGGATCTGCTGTCCCAGATGCTCGGCGCGCTCGCCGATCGCGTCGAGGAGTCGCAGCATCCCTTCCTCGCGCACCGGCCCGTCAAGACTCGCGGCATCCTGCTCATCACGACCGACAAGGGTCTCGCCGGCCCGCTCAACGCCAACGTCTTCAAGCTCGTCACCGAGATCAAGACGCCGGCGAAATACTACGTCATCGGCCGCAAGGGCGCGCAATTCATCGCCCGCACGAAGCGCGACATGGTCGCCGATTTCCAGGTGACGGACCGCGCCGCGTTCCGCGAGGTCAAGGTCATCGTCGATTTCCTCGTGAAGCAGTATCTCGAGGGTGTGATCGACACGATCGAGGTCATCTATCCGCGTTTCAGGAACACGCTTGTCCAGCATCCGGTCGTCCGCCCGGTGCTCCCGCTGGCCAGCGTCCGCGAATTCGTGGAGCGCGCGGCCGACGATGCCAGTGGCGGTCCCGCCAAGCGCACGGCCGACACGCGCCAGATGCTTTTCGAGCCGAATCCGACGCAGGTGCTGGAGGCGCTGCTGCCGTTCTACGTCGCCCGCCACATCTACCAGCTCGTCCTCTCGGCCAAGGCTTCCGAGCACAGCGCCCGCATGGTCGCCATGAAGACCGCCAAGGACAACGCCACGAAGCTCCTCAGCGATCTCACCCTCGAATACAACAAGGCCCGCCAGGCCGGCATCACCGCCGAGATCATCGAGATCGCCGCGGCGCAGTTCGCCGCCAGTTGAGTCCTCGCACGTCCCAAACCCCTTCCTTCCACGCATCTCGAACCGCTTCGATCCACGCAGGCCCAGCAGCGCGCCGGCGTGGTTTCCCAAACTTCCTCCCTTCCGATAAAATGAGCAACACCGGCAAAATCGTCCAAGTCATCGGCCCCGTCGTTGACGTCCAGTTCGCGGAAAACGCCATTCCGCCCATCTACCAGGCGCTCACCGTCGAGTTCACCGTCACCGGCAAGAAGGAAGTGCTCACCCTCGAGGTCGAACAGCACCTCGGCGGCGGCGTCGTGCGCGCGATCGCGATGTCCTCGTCCGAGGGTCTCGTGCGCGGCATGACGGTCTCCGACACCGGCGCTCCGATCTCCGTGCCGGTCGGCAACGGCGTGCTCGGCCGCATCTTCGACGTCACCGGCAATCCCGTGGACAACAAGGGCCCGGTCGTTTTCGAGAAGAAATACCCGATTCACCGTCCGGCTCCGACGCTCGTCGACCAGGACACGAAGGCGCAGATCCTCGAGACCGGCATCAAGGTCATCGATCTCATCTGCCCGTTCATCAAGGGCGGCAAGGCCGGTGCGTTCGGCGGTGCGGGCGTCGGCAAGACCGTCGTCATCCTCGAGCTCATCAACAACATCGCCAAGGCCCACGGCGGCTTCTCCGTCTTCGCCGGCGTCGGCGAGCGCTCCCGCGAGGGCAACGATCTTTACCACGAAATGTCCGAGGCCGGCGTCATCGACCAGAAGGACCTTTCGAAGTCGAAGGTCGCACTCGTCTACGGCCAGATGAACGAGCCGCCGGGCGCCCGCATGCGCGTCGCCCTCTCGGCGCTCGCGATGACCGAGTATTTCCGTGACGAGAAGAATCAGGACGTGCTCCTCTTCATCGATAACATCTTCCGTTTCTCGCAGGCCGGTTCCGAAGTGTCCGCGCTGCTCGGCCGCTCGCCGTCGGCCGTCGGTTACCAGCCGACGCTCGCCAACGAGATGGGCCTGCTCCAGGAGCGCATCACGTCGACGAAGAAGGGTTCGATCACGTCCGTGCAGGCGGTCTACGTGCCGGCGGACGATCTCACCGATCCGGCGCCCGCGAACACGTTCGCGCACTTGGATTCGACGATCGTGCTCGAGCGTTCCATCGCCGATCTCGGCATCTATCCCGCGGTCGATCCGCTCGCGTCCGTCTCGAAGGCGCTCGAGCCCGGCATCGTCGGCGAGGAGCACTACAAGGTCGCCCGCGAGGTCCAGCGCGTTCTCCAACGCTACAAGGATCTGCAGGACATCATCGCGATTCTCGGCCTCGACGAACTTTCCCCTGAGGACAAGCTCACCGTCTACCGCGCCCGCAAGCTCCAGCGCTTCCTCTCGCAGCCGTTCTCGGTCGCCGAGGTCTTCACCGGCACGCCGGGCAAATACGTCGCCGTCAAGGACACGGTTCGCGGCTTCAAGATGATCCTCGACGGCGAACTCGATAACGTTGCGGAAGGCGATTTCTACATGAAGGGTGGCATCGACGAGGTGATCGCCGCCTCGAAGAAAGCCTGATGAACAGTAGCGAGTAGTGAGTAGCGGGTAGCGAGCATCACGCCGGCGTCCGAATCACTTCTACTCGCTACTCACTACGCGCTACTCGCTACTCGCTACTCGCTACTTCCGCCATGTCCCTCACTCTCGAAATCGTCACCCCCGAAGCCCGGGTCTACTCCGACACCGTCGACACCGTCGTCATCCCGACGATCGAGGGTGAGATCGGCGTGCTGCCCGGCCACATCCCGCTGCTTACGCAAATCGACGATGGCGAACTGCGCGTCACGAAGGACGGCCAGACCCAGTTCCTCGTCATCGGCGGCGGTTTCGCCGAGATCGAGGGCGACCGCGTCAGCGTCCTGGCCGAGTTCGCGATCGACGAGCAGAAGATCGACGAGCAGGCCGTCGAGGCCGCGCTCCGCCGCGCCGAACTCCAGCTCAAGGATGCCGGCCACCTCGATCCCAATGAGGCCGAGCAGCTCCACAACCTCATCCGGTTCTCCGGCGTCCAGCTCGAACTGAAACGCCGCCGTAGATAAGCTACTTTCGGCCCCGTCGCGTCCGCGCGACCGGGCCTTTTTCTTGCGCGGGACCTGAAACCGAGTCTCAATCGTGGCAATCGTCCTTTTCCGATGAGCCAGCCTCCCTTCGCCACCGTGCTTCCGCTCTGCCAGCTTTCCGCCGGCGGGCTGGGGCGTATCCGGCGGCTGACGGGCACGCCGGAGTTCTGCCAGCGCGTGCGCGAAATGGGCTTGGGCGAATCGATGTTCGTGACCAAGATCTCCGGCACGGCCACGATCCTCTGCCAGGTCAACGGCAACCGCATCGCCCTCAGTCACGATGCCGCCAAGGCCATCGAGGTCGAGCCGCTGACCTCGCGCCCGCCGCAGCTTTCCATGGCCAGCCTCACTCCACTCTCCGCGTTGAAGGTCGGCGCCTCCGCGGTCGTCCGCGAATTTCCCAAGACCGGGGCGGCCTTCGTCCGCCTCCGTGAGATGGGCCTGCTCGCCGGCACGCGCGTCACGCTTCTGCGCACCGCGCCGCTGGGCGATCCGCTCGAGATCAAGGTCCGCGGCTACAATCTTTCCCTGCGCAAAAGCGAGGCCGACCACGTGCTGGTCGAGCCCGCCGCCTGAGCGATGGCGCTTCCGTCCCACATCGCCGGCGCGCCCACCGGCGCCTCGGTCCGCACGCCGACCTACGCGCTCGTCGGCAATCCGAACTGCGGCAAAAGCACGCTCTTCAACGCACTCACCGGCCTGAAACAGAAGGTGGGCAACTATCCCGGCGTCACCGTTGAGAAAAAGGTCGGCGTGACCTACTCGCAGCACGGCCAGCCGATGACCGTGATCGACCTGCCCGGCGCGTATTCGCTCGCTGCGCGTTCGCCCGACGAAGCCGTCACCCGCGATGTCCTCCTCGGCCGCCGCGCCGACACCGCGATGCCGGACCGCGTGCTCTGCATCGTCGATGCGACCAATCTCGAGCGAAACCTCTACCTGCTCCATCAGATCCTCGATCTCGGCCGGCCCGTGATCGTCGTGCTCAACATGATGGACCTCGCCGCCAAGGCCGGGCTCAACATCCGCGTCGCCCGACTCGAGCACGAACTCGGCGTCCCGGTCATCCCCTGTGAGGCCGTCAACGGCAAGGGTCTGGTCGAGCTGCGCGTCGCGATGAGCCGGCCCGAGCTGCCGCTCGCGCGCCACGCCTGGGACGTCCCGCCCGCGATCGCGCCGGCCGTGACGGAGCTGCAGGCTTCGCTCGCCGCCAACGACGGCAAGTCGCCGTTGATCGCGCGCGCCGAGGCGCTTCTCCTCCTCACCGATCAGGATTCGGTGCGCGTTGCCGGTTCCACGCCGCTGCACGCGCGCACCGCGGAGGTTCTTCAGGGCTGGCAGAAACGCTGGGAAGGCGAGGGCACGGACTGGGCCGCCACGCTCGTGAATTCGCGCTACGACGCCATCGGCCGCATCGCCGGCGAGGTCGTGCTGCGCGCCGGCGAAACCGGTCCGACCTCCTCCGACAGGATCGACGCGATCGTCACCCATCCGCTCTGGGGGTGGCTGATCCTCGGCGCGGTGATGACGGCGATGTTCCTCAGCATCTTCACGCTCGCGGAATATCCGATGAACTGGATCGACGCGCAGGTCGCGGCGCTCGGCGACGCGGTGAAGGCGCACATGGCCCCGGGCGATCTGCGCGACCTGATCACCGACGGCGCGATCGCGGGCGTCGGTGGCGTGGTCATCTTCCTGCCGCAGATCCTGATCCTGTTTTTCTTCATCGGCCTGCTCGAGAGCACGGGCTACATGGCGCGCGCCGCCTTCATCATGGACCGGCTGATGAGCCGCGTGGGCCTCAACGGCAAGAGCTTCATCCCGCTGCTCAGCTCCTACGCCTGCGCGATCCCCGGCATCATGGCCACGCGCACGATCGAGGATCCGAAGGACCGGCTCGTCACCATCCTCGTCGCCCCGCTCATGAGCTGCTCGGCGCGGCTGCCCGTCTATCTCCTGATGATCGCCGCGCTCGTGCCCGGCGACCGCGTGCCGCTGCTCACGAAGGTCGGCATCATGATCCTGATGTATGCGCTCGGCACGTTCGGCGCGTTTGGCTTCGCGTGGCTGTTCAAGCGCACGCTGCTGAAGGGCGCGCCGCCGCTCATGATCATGGAACTGCCGCCGTATCACCTGCCGCGCGTGAAGGATGTCGCGCAGCACATGGTCGAGCGCGCGTGGATTTTCCTGCGCCGCGCCGGCACCGTCATCCTCGGCATCAGCATCTGCCTCTGGTTCCTCTCCGCGTATCCAAAGGCTCCCGACGGAGCGACGCCCACGCAGCAGCTCGCGCAGAGCTTCGCCGGCCGCGCCGGGCACGCGCTCGAGCCCGTGATCGAGCCGCTCGGCTTCGACTGGCAGATCGGCATCGGCCTCATCAGCTCGTTCGCCGCCCGCGAGGTGTTCGTCTCCACCATGGGCGTGGTCTTCAACGCCGAGTCCTCCGACGAGGACACGACGCCGCTGCGCCAGGCGATGCTCGGCGCGAAATGGCCCGACGGCCGCGCGCTCTTCACGCCGCTGACCTGTCTCACGCTGATGATCTTCTACGTCTTCGCGATGCAGTGCATGAGCACGATCGCGGTCGTGAAACGGGAGACGAATTCCTGGCGCTGGCCGCTTTTCCAAACCGCCTACATGACAGGCACCGCCTGGCTCCTCGGCCTGATCGTCTACCAGACGGGGACGGCCCTGGGATTCTGATTTTTGTTAACCACGAAACACACCCAACACCCGAAAGGTTTGGACCGTCATCCTCGGCGATTTGTTTTCGTGTGGTCCGTGTGTTTTTTGGTTGAACCCGATGTCCTCCACCTTCCAAACCTTCGCCGCCCTTGCCGTCGTCGCCGTCGCCGCGATCTGGCTTGTCGTGCGCGCGATCGCGAAGCGGAAACATCCCGGCTGCGGCGGCGACTGCACGGCGCTCAGCCCCGAGATCAAGCGACTGCAGTCCCACCTCGCGAAGCGTCACGCGGACCGCTGAGAAACGGAGTTCCGACTGCGCCGGATCTCTTTGCCATCGTCTCCGATGGCCGGCGATGGAAGTGCTGAGGGTTTTCCACGCAGGAATCGAAGCTCGATGTTCTCAGCGCCCGTGAGCGTGCATCAGCGGTTTCCACGACCAGCGGGGCGGGTGGGCTGCACGCACAAAAAAGGCCGTCGCACAGACGGCCTCGTTAACATTTGCGCGGACCAAGCCGCGCCGCGGACGGTTCACTTGCCCGTCAGCATGTCTTCCATCAACGCGAAGGCGGTCGCTTCGGTGATGTCACGGACGTCGAACTGCCGGACGATGTGTCCGGCCTGCTGCCCGCGGCCGAGGATGTCGCTGGCCGCGGCCTGGCCGACGACCGAGGAATCCTTCAGCCGGATCGCGGTCACCTGGAGATCCGGCACCGGATAAGTCTGGTCCTCGGCGATGCCGGGGACGGTGAGATTCTTGCTGGAGATGAGCACCTCGATCGCGATGTCCGCGATCTGGGCGAGGGCGGCGCGGTCGCGCGCGGCCTGATCGCCCGTCAGCCGGCCCGGCTGGTCGGAGAGGAGGGCGGCGGCGGCCTTCTGATCGGCGAGCTGTGCGCCGGCGTTGCGGAACACGCGGCCGAAGAGCCGCTCGACCTCTCGCACGGTCTGCCGGTCGGCGAGCGCGGGCTTGGCCGTTTCCTTCACCGTGTAGCTGTTTTGGCCGGACGTCTTGGTCTGGCCCGTGGTGGCCTCGCCCTTGTCGGTGTTGGTCGTCTGCTCGTAATGCTCCGTGTGACCGGAGAGCTGCAGGCCGGACTCCGTGTCGACGAGCTCGCGGTTCACGTAGACGACGACACGCGGGGCGGCGCCCTGCGCATACGCGGCGCGGAAACGCTCGATCAGGCCTTTCGCGGCCTCGGGCGTGATGAGGGTCGAGCGCGACGGACCGTAGAGCCTCTGGTTCTCACCGGCGTTGGGCGTGATCAGCGAGCGATCCGGCTGGGCGGGCGCCTGGGAAACGGGCACGGGCGGCTCGGGAGCCTGATTGCCCTGCGCGTCGAGCAGAGGCGCGGCGACAAGCGTGAGCGGGACGAGGAGAAGTATGCGGGAATTCATGACAGAGCGGGGCTGAACGTGTTCGCGGGAGGCGGGACTTCGGACAGCGGACGGCGGGCGGGAGGTTTCGCGACGTTCGGGACGCGCGGGCGAAACTGAACGCGAACGGGAGGATCACCGCGCCTGACGGACGCGGATGGTGTATTTCTTCGCGAGGACGTTCATCGCGGTGAAGCGGACGGCCTCGGTGGAGTTTTCGGCGAGAATCAGCGTCTGGAACGGCGTCTCGTCGCCGGTGGAGAAGCCCTGGGCGTCCTTGAACACGCAGTTGATCTGGACCTGAATGCGGCGCGTCTCGCGGTTCTTGACGTTGGCGACGACCTCGAGGCGGCCGTCGGGGAGCACGCGCTCCTGCAGGCCGGTGCAGGTGACGGAGTGTTGCGTGGGCTCGTCGAGGAGCACGAATTTTTCCGTGTTCTCGAGCGTATACTTGGTGGTGTCCTGCGGAACGAACGGCCCCGGCGTGGCGCACCCGCCGAGAAATGCGAGGCCGGCGGCGGCAAAAGCGACTGAAACAAACGACTTGGTCTTCATGGGCGGTGCGAGGTTGAAGGGGTGAGACTGCGGGTCAGCGGGTAAGTTCACTCAGAAAAACGACGGTGTCGCGAGACGCGTCGTCGACCTGGATCGTCACGGGCCGCGTGAGAGCGTCGATGCGCTGCTGCTTCGCATCGAAGAACTCGAGCGTGCCGGCGTGCGTGCCGGCGGGCAGCTTGATCGCGGCGAAAGCGAGCCGCTGTGGGAGATTGTTCCACGCGCGGGTGTCGGCCTTCGGCGTCGTGGCGGCGGAGGCGAGCTTGCTGATCAGGCCGATGGCACCGAGCGCGATGGCGGCGCGGTCGGAGTCGCGGCTGCCGTTGCTGGCGGCGACGGCGGCGCCGACGAGGGCGACGTCGCCCACGGTGTTGGTCGTGCTCTTGAAGACGGCTTTCTTGCCGAGGATGTAATCCATCACGCGGCCGCCGCGGGTGGTGGCTTGATAGTTCAGATCGTCGTAGGCCGGCAGTTTCACGGTCCGGCCCTCGATGACGAGGGCGGCCGAGTGGACCCTCGAATTGACGACCTGGAATTTCAACTGCTCGCCGTATTCGCCGCCGGCGTATTTGCGCGGACCCTCGCCGAATTCGGCGAAGACGAGCACGTTGTCGGACTCGTCGTAGGCCGGGAGCTTGTGGCGATGCGAGTTGGCCTGCGCGCGCTTGAAGGCGTCGGCGCCGTCGGCGGAGAGCTTCACGGACGCGAGACCGTCGAGATAATCGAAGAGGACATAGTCGCCCTTGTAGCTGTTTTCCTCGGCATCGCTGTCGATGAACTGCGCGGTGCGGAAGCAGGCGCGGGCGTTGTCGGGCTGGCCGTCGCGCCAGTAGAGGATGCCGCGATAGTAGTAGGCCATCGCGCGCTCATAGGGTTCTCCGATGAAGGTCTTGCTGCTCTCCTCGGAGAAGAAGCTGCGGGCCTTCCTGGCGTCGGCGTCGTTCGTGATCAGGCCGCCCATGCTGAGGATGGCCTCGTCGAGGCGCTTCCCGGCTTCGGCGTCGTTGCCGGCGCGCAGAGCGGACGCGGCGATGCGGTAATCCCACATCACGCGGTCCTGCGGCCGGGCGGCGGCGAGCTGGGCGTTGCCGTCGACGACCGGATCGCCGGTCTCGACGATCTCGGGCTTATCCGGCACCGAGGCGCAGCCGGCGAGCAGGAGCGCGCTGGCGGTTAAAACGAGAGCGAACCGGCCTCCCCGCGGGCGGGAACCACGCGAAGAAGACCGGCCCGGCGAAACTGGACGGTTGCGGCGGGACATGGGCGATGCGCGCAGTGGCGCGCAAAACGCGGGCGCGGTCAACGGTAAGCGGCGTCCTCGAGACCCTGCTTCTTGATCTCCGACGAGTCCTCCCAGACGATCTCGCTGGTGCGGGCGTCGATCAGCTGGAAGCTGTAGAGCACGTAATCGCTGGTGCCGGCCGTGGTCTTGGTCGTCATGCCGGAGAGCTTGCCGGTGAGGAAGTAGTCCGCACCGCGGAACTCGGTGACGTTGGGATCGGCGCTGGCCGTGACCTGGCCGCTCTGCTTGAGCGCGCGCTCGTGCTCGAGCGTCTTCATGCGGTCGCGGGCGAGGAAGCGGACCTTGCCGAGCGAGTTCTTGTTCAGCTCGATGCGCAGGCGGTCGTTGAAGATGTCCTTGTTGATCGGGAAACGCGTGTCGTTGACCACCGGATCGAGGGCGATGCGCGGCACGGTCGTGGAGCGGGCGATCTCGGGGATTGCGAGGATGCTGCGGGCCATCTTGTCGGTGACGGCCACGAGATCCTGCGACTCGACGCCGGTGCCGGCGACGAAGCCGCGTTCATCGGCCTTCATTTCCGTGACGGGCACGCCGGACGGATTCTGGACACCCGTGGCGCAACCGCCGAAGAAGGCGGGCGACGCGGCGACGGCGGCGAGCAGGACGAAGCGGGAGGAGGTTTTCATGGTGGTGGCAGTAGCGGACAGGAAAAAACGGTGGCGGGCAGACACGCAAGCGCGGGTCCGGGTGCCGGGAAATCTCACGGGCGGCCGAACAGGCTGTTGGCCGACGCCATCGGCGAAGCCGGAGCGGGCGGAGGCGTCGCGACGACGGGGGCCGCCGGAGCCGGCGCGGCGTAGGTGATCGGAGCGGGGGTCGCGACGACGCGCGTCAGGGCCGCTTCGCGGCGGCGGGCGTTGTTTTCCGCGATCGAGCCGAGGAGGTAGCCGGCCGCGGCGCCGTAGGCCGCACCGCGCCAGGCGTTGTGATGGAGATCGCCACTGTTGTTGCCGATGATCGCGCCGGCGATGCCGCCGAGCAGCAGTCCGCGGCCAGCGTAGTTGGGCCGCTCCTCCTCAACGGCATAACCCGAATAGCCGTAATCCGCGTCCGTGTAGACGACGTTGGGCGAATAATAGCCCGGCGCTTCGCGGTAAACGTAGGTGCGCGGACGCGGCGGCACGGGCACCTGATGGCCGTAGCGCTGCTCGTTCGCCTCGCCGATCACCGAACCGAGAATCAAGCCCGCACCGGCGCCGTAGGCCGCGCCGCGCCAGGCGTTGTGGTGGAGATCGCCGCTGTTGTTGCCGATGACCGCACCCGCGATGCCTCCGAGGACGGCGCCGTTGACAGCCTCCGGGCGGATGATCTGCGCCGGCAGCGCCGTCGCGGTGAGCAGGGCGAGACCCGAAACTAGGAGCGTTTTCATGGCGGATGGAACAGCCTATGGGACATTCCCGCCCGCGCAAGGTTTCCGCAGAGTCCGCCGCCGCCGCTACTTGACGGGAATCGCCTCGGCCGCGGCCGCCGTTTCGGTGCGGTTTCGGCGCAGCCGGGAGGTGAACCGGTCCATGTAAACGTAGATCACGGGCGTGATGTAGAGCGTCAGCAATTGCGACACGACCAGCCCGCCCACGACCGCCAGGCCGAGCGGGCGGCGGGAGGCGGCGCCCGCGCCGAGTCCGAGGGCGATCGGGATCGCGCCGGCCAGCGCCGCGAAACTCGTCATCATGATCGGCCGGAAGCGCACGAGGCTGGCCTCGACGATCGCCTGCGCGGCGTCGAACGTGTCGCCATGGTCGCGCTCCTTCGCGATCGCGAAGTCGATCATCATGATCGCGTTCTTCTTTACGATGCCGATGAGCATGATCACGCCGACGTAGCCCATGATGTTGAGCTCCTCGCGAAACGCCCAGAGCGTCACCAGCGCGCCGAAGCTCGCCGCGGGCAGGCCGGAGAGGATCGTCAACGGGTGGATGAAGTCCTCGTAGAGGATGCCGAGCACGATGTAGATCACCAGCACCGCCGTCGCGATCAGCAGGCCCATGCCGGCCAGCGAGGAGGTGAAGGCCTGCGCGGAGCCGACGAAGCCGTAGCTCACGCCCTCGGGCAGATCCCGGCGCATGATGGCCTCGATCGCGACGGTCGCGTCGCCGAGCGAGAAGCCGGGCTTGAGGTTGAACGAGATCGTCACCGCCGGCACCTGGCCCAGGTGGTTGACGGTGAGCGGACCGACATCGCGCCGCAGGGTCGCGACGGTGTCGAGCGAGACGAGCTTGCCGCCCTGGCCGCGCAGATAGATCAGAGACAGCGCCGACGCCTCGCGCTGGAATTCCGGCGCGACCTCCATGATCACGTAATACTGGTTCGTGGGCGTGTAGATCGTCGACACCTGCCGCGTGCCGAACGCGCTGTAGAGCGCGTCCTCGATCTGCTGCGGCGTGATGCCGAGCGTGGCGGCGCGGTCGCGCTGGATGTCGACGCGCAGCTGCGGGCTCGTGATCTGCAGGTCGGAGTTCACGTCCGCGAGCTGCGGCAGCGCGCGGATCTTCCGCTCCAGGTCCGAGGCCGCGCCGTAGAGTTCCGTCATGTCGCTGCCGAACAAGGAAACCTGATACAACGCCTTCGTCATCTGCCCGCCGATGCGGATCGTCGGCGGCACCTGCGGATAGGCGCGCAGGCCGGGGATGACCGCGAGCTTGCGCCGCAGGTCGGCCATGATGGTGTCGATGTCGGGCCGTTCCGCGCGCGGTTTCAGGCGCATGAGGATGCGGCCGGTGTTGCTCTGACCGCCGCCGCCGCCGATCGCGGACATCAGGGCCGCGACATAGGGCTGCCCGGCCACGATCGCCGCGGCCGCCTGCTGGTGCCGCACCATCTCCTCGAAGGAGATGTCCTGCGCCGCCTCGGTGAACGTCATCACGATGCCGGTGTCGTCCGTCGGGATGAAGCCCTTCGGCAGCGCGCGGACGAGGACGACCGTGAGCACCGCCATCAAGGCCGCGATGCCGATCACCAGGGAGCGATGCCGCAGGCTCAGGTGCAGCGTGCGCTCGTAGAAGCCGAGCGTGCGCTCGAAGATCCGCTCGCTCCAGGCGTGAAACTTTCCGTGCGCGGCACCGGCGCCCGGCGCCGCCGCGCGGTGCGGCTTCAGGAAGCGGCTGCAGAGCATCGGCGTGAGCGTGAGCGACACGAGGCCGGACACGACGATCGCGGCCGTGATCGTCACCGCGAACTCGTGCAGCAGCCGCCCGAGGATGCCGCCCATGAACATGAGCGGGATGAACACCGCCACGAGCGACAGCGTCATCGACAGGATGGTGAAGCCGATCTCGCGCGAGCCCTTGAACGCCGCCTCGCGCACCGACAGGCCCCGCTCGGTGTAGCGCACGATGTTCTCGAGCATCACGATCGCGTCGTCGACGACGAACCCGACCGAGAGCGTGAGCGCGAGCAGCGAGAGGTTGTCCAGCGAGTAGCCGCAGAAATACATCACGACGAACGTGCCGAGCAGCGCCATCGGGATCGCCACGCTCGGGATCACCGTCGCCCAGACCGAGCGCAGGAAGACGAAGATCACCAGGATGACCAGGGCGACCGAGAGCATCAGCGTGAACTGCACGTCGTGCACGGATTCCTTCACCGCCTGGGAGTTGTCGCGCAGGACATCGAGCCGCACCGACTGCGGCAGCTGCTTCTCGAACAACGGGAGCAGCGCGCGCACGCGGCCGACGACCTCGACGGTGTTGACGCCGGGCTGCTTCTGCACCGCGAGCACGATGGCGCGCGCCGGGTCGAGCCGGCCGTCGTCGCGCCGGGCGCCGAACCAGCTGGCGACGCGCGCCTCCTGCACGCTGTCGATGACCTGCGCGAGTTCGCCGATCCGCACGGGCGCGCCGTTGCGGTAGGCGACGACGATGCCGGTGAACTCCGCGGCGTTCTGCAGCTGGCCGCTGGCGAGGATCTGCACCGACTGGCGGTAGCCGTCGAGCAGGCCGGTGGGCTGGTTGACGTTGTGGGCGGAGAGGGCCGTGCGCACCTCGTCGAGCGTGATGCCGCGGCTGGCGAGCAGCCGCGGATCGAGCCGCACGCGCACGGCGTATTTCTGCGCGCCGTAGACCTGCACCTGCGACACGCCGTCGACGGTCGAGATGCGCTGCGAGAGCATCGTCTCCGCGTATTCGTCGACCACGGACAGCGGCAGCGTCGGCGAGCTGAGCGCGAGGTAGAGCACCGGCTGGTCCGCGGGATTCGTTTTCCGCAGCGAGGGCGGCGCGGGCATGTCCGTCGGCAGCCGCCGCTGCACCGCCGCGATCGCGGCCTGCACGTCCTGCGCCGCCGCATCGATGTCGCGGTTCAGCGTGAACTGCAGCGTGACCTGCGTGCTGCCGGTCGAGCTGGTCGACGTCATCGAGTCGATGCCGGAGATGGTGGAGAATTGCTGCTCCAGCACGGTCGCGACCGCGCTCGCCATCGTCTCCGGCGTGGCGCCGGGCAGCGAGGCGTTGACCACGATGGTCGGGAAATCGACGGTCGGCAGGTCGCTCACCGGCAGGAGCCGGTAGGCCATCGCGCCGAAGACGCACAACGCCGCCGTCAGCAGCGTCGTCATCACCGGACGCCGGATGCAAAGCTCGGGCAGATTCATCGGGATCGGCTCAGGATTTCTTCGGGGCGGCGGCCGGGCCGCCGAGCGGCCTGGGCTCGGCCTTCACGCCGGGCAGCAGCCGGAGCTGGCCGTCGGTCACGACGACCTCGCCCGGCGCGATCCCTTCGGCGATGAGCGAGTCGTCGCCGTCGGTGCGCGCGACCTTCACGGTGCGCAGCTCCACGGTCCGATCCGGTTTCAACACGTAGGCGGTGGAGCCGTTCTGGCTCGTCTGGACCGCGGTCGACGGCACGACGATCGCGCCGGGATCGAGGCCGACCTGCGTGACGACGTAGACGAAGCGCCCGGGCCAGAGCGCCTCGTCGTCGTTGGGGAAGACGGCCTTCAACGTGATCATGCCGGTCGTGGGGTCGACGGTGTTGTCGACGAATTCCAGCCGGCCGTTCTCGCGTTTCACGCCGGTGGCGCGGTCGGTGGCGGCGACGGTGGCGCGGTCGGTGGCGGCGACGGTGGCGCGGCCGCTTGCGAGGGCGCGGCGGATTTCGTCGAGCGCGCCTTCCGGCACCGCGTAGCTGATCGCGATCGGCGCGATCTGGTTGAGGGTGACGAGTGGGAAACTGTTGTCGTTGGCCTTCACCAGCGCGCCCTCGTGGAGCAGGCGCTGGCCGGTGCGTCCGGAGATCGGCGCGCGGATGTCGGCATACCCGAGCTGCAGTTCGGCGTTGGCGACGGCGGCCTCCTTGGCCTGCACCTGCGCCTTCGACGTCTCGGCCTTCGTCAGGTAGGCCACGTATTCCTCCTTCGAGATCGCCGCCTGCTCGTCGAGCCGCTGATAACGGTCGAGATCGGCCTGGGCCTGCTGCACTAGGGCGCGGGCATTGGCGAGATCGGCGCGCGCGCTGCGGAGGCTGTTTTCGAACGGCCGCTTGTCCAGCGTCACGAGCAGGTCGCCGGCCTTCACGTCGTCGCCTTCCTTGAAATGCACCTGCGCGATCACGCCGTCGACCTGCGACTTGATGCTGACGGAGCGGAGCGCCTGCACGGTGCCGATCGATTCGATCCGGCGCGGCACGTCGCGCCGCTCGGCGGTCGCGACCTGCACCGGCACGGCCGGAGCTGCGACGACGCGTTCGGATGAGCGTCCGCAGCCGGCGAGCGCCAGCAGGGCGGCCAGCGCGAGCGCGGGCGGCGCGAAAAGGGAAGGCGGCGAAAACCGGACGGCGTTCATGACAGGGAGGCGAAAAGAAGCACCCGGCGCAGCGGCATTTTCGCCGGGCCGGCCCGGCCGGCCCGGCCGGCGGCGACCGTCGCGGATGGAGCGGGCGGGAGATTCGGCAGTGAGCGGGAGGCCGGCATGGAGCGGGTGGTGGTTGTTAGGTGTTCGAGGCCTCTGACGCAAGCGGACCGGAAAAGTTGTGCCGCAGCCCCGGCCATCATCCGGCTGCGTGGGCGGCGGAGCGGGGCGGCAATCGCGGGTTGAGTTGGAGGAGGAACGTGTTAACGTCAGTCCACACGCCATGAACACGCCTGCCGTTCGTCTCGCCTTTTGCGGTCTTCTCGCGCTTGCCGCCGCGCCGGCCATTTTCGCGGACGATGCCACCGTCCCGCCCGCCGCTCCCGCGGCGGTGCCTGCTTCGGAAGAAAAAGCGCCGGCCCCCGCTGCGGTCGTGCCGGCGCCGGCGGCTGATCTCGAGCCGCAGGTCGCCGATTTGAAGCGCGAGCTGGCCGAGGCGGAGGACAAACTATCCACGGCGCTGCGCAGCTACACGCTCCTCCAGACGGAGAGCGATCGCGTCAAGGCCGAGGCCGAGGCCCGGCTTCAGGCGAGCGAGGCGGCCGCCGAAAAGACGCTCGCCGAGACCAAGGCCGCCGCGGCGCGCGCCGCCGAGGAATCCGCCGCGCAGGTCACCGCGCTCAGCGACGAGCTGCGCCAGACGCAGGCCCAGGCCAACGCGCTTGCCGCCGAGGTTTCGCAGCTCAAGACCCGCCTCGCACTCTCCGGTCCGCCTCCCGGCACGACGCTCGCGTCGCCGACCCGGCCGGGCACGATGCTCGCGCCCCAGCCGGTCGCTCCTGTCGCGCCGGATCCGACGCCGGCGGACGGTCCGCGCCGGCATGTCGTCGCCGCCGGCGACAGTCTCGCGAAGATTTCGCAGCGTTACTACGGCACGACGAGCCGCTGGGATGAAATCTTCCGCGCCAACCGCGACATCCTGCAGAACGAAAACCTCCTGCCCGTCGGCGCCTCGCTGCGGATCCCCTGATCCGGAGCGGCGGCGCGTGGCCCGCGCTCGTTTTTGCGCCGAAACGGCGAAGCGAGAGATTGCTTCCTAGGGTGTTTCCCCTTTGATCCCCGCCCCATGCCATCTCCCCGATTCCGGGCCGTTTTCCCGTTCGCGTGTCTGCTGCTCCTGACGGCCGGCTGCAACTACATCCACTTCGGGCGTCTCGATCGCATCGCCGGCGCCCGCGATGCGGCGCTCGCGGGGGAAAACTCCGACCTGCGCACCGAGCGCAAGATGCTGCAGCAGGAGCTGGCCATCGCGCGCAAGGAAAACGAAGCCCTGCGCGTCGCCATCGACGTCCGCGCCGCCCCATCCTCGTCCGAACTCTCGGGAAAGCTCGAGGACGCGACCCGCGAGCTCGCGACGCTGCGCGCCAACTATGCCCGCCTGCAATCGGAGCGCGACCGCCTCCAAGCCGCCTCGGGCCGCGGCGATTCCGCGGCCACCATCGCCGCGCTCGAGCAGGTCGCCGACCTCAAGACGAAACTCGGCGACACCGAGGACAAGCTCGCCGCGGCACTGCGCCATTTCACCGAACTCCAGGATGAAAACGCCCGGCTCCGCCGCGAGATCAACCAGACCAGGGACGAGAACGCGAAACTGGCCGCCAGCCTGACGCAGGCGACGGCGCGCGCCGAACAGAGCGAATCCGCGTTCGCCCAGCTCAACACCGATCTGCTGGCGGAAAAAGACGCCCGCGCCCGCGCCGAGCAGATCGCCGTCTCGCTGCGCAACCAGCTCCAGATCGTCACCGCCCAGGGCGCCGCGGCGCCGTCCAGCCCGCTGGCCGCCGCGCGGCAGACGACCGCCGACCTGGCGCAGGCGATCGCTCCTTCCCCGGCCCGGCCGGCCGGCGCCGCCGCGCCCACCGCCTCCCTTTCGACCAGCACGGAAAAACTGCGCCCGACTCCGCCGCCGGCCGCGAAACCGGCCCGCACCTATGTGGTGCAGGAGGGCGACACGCTCGAGACCATCGCCGCCGCGCTCTACGGCCGGCCGGAGCGCTGGACCGTCCTCTACGCCGCCAACAACGCGCTCCTCAGCGGCGGCCGGGCGCTCAAGCCCGGCATGACGCTCGACGTCCCCGAGGAGTGAACGCGAGCGCGCGCGACCGCGCCGGCCGCGGCGCGGGCCGCCCGAGTTCCCGCAGCGCGTCCGCAGCGCGTCCGCGGCGATCCGGCGGGCGGAGCGGGTGCCGAGTTTTCGGATACGCCGGGCCCCGGCGATCGCCGCGCGGCGCAGCCGCGGGTTGCGCTTGCCGATCTGGCGCAGCGCCCAGTTCACGGCCTTCTTCACGTAATTCCGCTCGTCGCCGGCCTCGCGCGCGATCACGGGCAGGAAACGGAGGAAAACCTCGTCCGGCAGCTCCTTCCGGTGCACGGCCAGGCCGGCCATGGTGGAGAACGCGGCGCGCTTCACGAACTCCGCGCGCCGTCGGCTCCACGCGTGCGCCCGGGCCTCGGCGAATTCCGTGCGGTCGGCGAGGAAGGCGAAGGCGTCCGTCACCGCCCAGTTGTCGCAGTCGCGCACCCAGCGGTCGAGCTGGGCTCGGGTGAGCCGGCGCGGGTCGGCGACGAGCGTGGCGAGGATGCGCGCCTCGTGGATCCTTTCGGCCCAGAGGGCGAGCGCGAGGGCGTGGTCGCGCCGGTGCGGTCGCGCCAGGATGCGCAGTTGAGCCACGGATACGCCGAGTTGTCCGCCGGCGGGCGTGATGCCGAAGCGGCGCTGCCCGGCGATGTTGCGTTCGCTGCGGAGCGGGCGGAGCTGGGCGACGATCTCTCCGGCGGTCGGCATCGCGGTCCGGTGCGCTCAGTGCGGGACGAAGAGCAGCAGTTTGGTCAGCTGCTTGCGCGCATTCGCGTGGCCGCGATGGGCGGCCATGCGGAAGTATTTCGCCGCCAGCACATAGTCGACGGCGGTGCCGACGCCGTCGCGGTAGCTCACCCCCAGGTTATACTGGCCGTAGGCATCGCCGAGGTCGGCGGCCTGCTTGTCGAACGTGAAGGACAGGGCGGCATCCTTCGGAAGATACTCCGCGCCGAGCGAGCCCCAGTAATGATAGTAGCCGAGCGAGGACAGGGCGCGGGCATTGCCCCGAGCCGCCAGCTCCCGCCAGATGGCGACGGCTTTGGCCTTGTCCTTCTTCACCCCGCCGCCTTCGGCCAGCAGCGTCGCTTGTGCCGAGCGGGCGTCGTCCGAGCCGAGCGCGCTGGCCCGCGCGAGGAAATCCTGCGCCTTTTCGAGATTCCATACGCCGCGCTCGCCGCTCATGTAGGCGCGGCCGATGCGATAGAGCACCAGCGGATCCTGCGGATACTTCGACTCCAGTTCCTTGATGGCGGTGAGCACGCGTTTCGTCGGAAACGTCCGTCCGAGGCTGGCGTAGGACAGGATCACGAGCTGGCAGGCGCGCGAACCCACCGGATCCTTGGCTTCGTAGCGTTTCCAGAGCAGTTCGAGGGCGGGGCCGTCGCCGTCGATCGCCGCCTCGTAATAAAGTTCGCCGGCTTTCTCGCGGTTCGGCGGCGAGAGGCGTTCGTAATGGCGCGCGAGTTTGACCAGCGCGGTCAGCTGTCCCTGCCGGGCGGCGCGCTCCGCCCAGTCCTCGGCGGCCGCGAGATCGACGGCCACGCCGATGCCGCGGAGGTAAGCCTCGCTCAACGAGAGCATCGCCTCAGGCACGCCGGCGTCGGCGGCCTGGCGCAGGTAGGCGAGCCCGAGCGGCCGGTCGGCCGGTCCGTGACGGCCGGTGCACAATTCCCAGCCGACGACGCGTCGGGCGTAAAGACTGCCCCGGTCGAGCGCCTCGCGGGCGAGCTGGAGGCCGCGGGCGGCCTGGCCGTCCGGCGCATGCCATAACGGACCCTGGATCAGAAACTCGGCATAGCGCGCCTGCACATGCGGCCGCGGATCGCGGGCGAATTCCTTTTCGATGAGGGCGAAGGCCACGTCCGCGCCTTTTTCGTCCACCGCCAGATCGATGCGCACGTCGAATCCGATGTCGGCCGCCGAGAGCGGCGTGAAGGCCGGCGCGGCGGTCGCGACGGGATCGTCCGCCCGCGTCGGCGTTGCGGAAAGGGCGGCGAACAGGGAAACGAAAACCGGCAGGATGCGGTGGAGCGGACGAGTGGGCATGACGTGAAGAGGAAAGAAGGAAACGCGCGCCAAACGGGCTGCGCTCAACGCAGGACGGCGCGCAGGAGTTTGGGGAGCTGCTCGTTGGAGCGACGCTCACCGCGCCACGCGGCCGAGCGATAATAATGTGCGGCGAGCGCGTAATCGACGGGCGTGCCGATGCCGAATTCGTGGCAGGCGCCGGCATTGCATTGGCCGTGGACGTCTCCGAGGTCGGCGGCCCGCACGCAATACGCGAAGGCCTGCGCCGCATCCTTGGGCAGATGGTCCGCGCCGAGCGAGCCCCAGTAGCTGTAGTATCCGAGCCAGGCGAGGGCGCAGGCGTTGTCCTTGGCGGCGAGTTCGCGCCAGGTCGCGACGGCGCGGTCCGGATCCTTCGGCACGCCCCGGCCCTCGGCATAAAGCTGCGCCAGATCCGCCTGCGCATCGTCGGAGCCGAGTGCGGCGGCGCGCTCGAAGCAGGCGCGGGCCTTTTTCAGATCGATCGTGACATAACGGCCGGAGGCGTAGAGGCGGCCGACGGCGAGCAGCGCGAGCGGATCCTGCGGATAATTTGTTTCCAATCCGGCGAGCGCGGTCCGCACTTTCTTGGTGGTGTAGTCGGCGCCCAGCACCGCCCGGGAGAGGAGGTAGAGCTGGCTGACGCGCGTGGCCGCGGGATCGTTTTGAGCGACGCGCTCCTCGAGATGCTTCCAGGCGCTGCCGCTGCCGCGACTGGCGGCTTCGTAGCAGAGCATGGCGGCTTTTGCGGGATTCGGCGGTGTCAGGTGTTCGTAGGCTTCGGCGAGCCGGAAGAGCGAATGCGGTTTGCCCTGCCAGGCCGCGCGGAGGAACCACGCCTCGGCGGACGTGAGATCGACGGGCACGCCGATGCCGCGCAGGTAGACGTCGCCGAGAGAGATCATCGCGTTGGCATTGCCGGCCGTCGCCGCCTGCCGGAGGAACACGACTCCGAGCGCGGGATTGCGGGCGGAATGCCGGCCGGTGACCAGATCCCAGCCGATGATGCGGAGCGCGTGCAGGCTGCCCTTGCCGCGCGCCTCGCGGGCCAGCGCGATGCCCTGCTCGGCCATGCCGTCGGGCGCGCCCCAATCATGGCCCTCGATCAGGAATTCGGCATAGCGCGCCTGCACGTGCGGCCGCGGATCGCGGGCGAATTCCTTGGAAACGAAAGCGAACGCCGCGGCGGGGCTTTTCTCGTTCAACAGCAGGTCGAGGCGGATGTCGAAGGCCGCGTCGACGGGTGAAAGCCCGCCGATCAACGGCGCGGGCGCGGGGGCCGGCGCCGGTTCCGCGGCGCTGGGCGTGACGAGAGGCGGGGTGACGAGGGCGAGGATCGCCGCGAGGGGAAGCCGGCGCAACAGCATGGCGCGACGCTAGGCCGGCCGGGCGCGCCGGTCACGCTATCTTTTTGCGCGGCGTGCGGTTACGGCTTCGGCGAGCGAGGCGAGGACAGGGAGCGTCTGTTCCCAGGAGAGACAGCCGTCGGTGATGCTGCGGCCATAGACCAGCGGGCGGGCGTCGATGCTCTGGCTGCCGCCGAGAAGATTGCTCTCGAGCATCACGCCGGCGATCGCGTCCTGACCGGCGGAGATCTGAGCGGCGAGATCGGCGGCGACGAGCGGCTGCCGGGCCGGGTCCTTGCCGCTGTTGGCGTGGCTGCAATCGACGAGGAGGCGCGGCGGCAGCTCGTGGCGCGCGAGGAGCGCGGCGGCGGCCGCGATGTGCTCGGCGGCGAAGTTCGGCCCGCGCGTGCCGCCGCGCAGGACGAGATGCGCATGCTCGTTGCCGCGCGTGCCCAGGATCGCGGGCGTGCCTTCGCGCGTGAGCGAGGGAAACCAGTGCGGGTGCCGCGCCGACCGGATCGCGTCGACCGCGACCTGGAGATCGCCGTCGGTGCGGTTCTTGAAACCGACCGGCATCGAGAGGCCGGAGGCGAGTTCGCGGTGCACCTGGCTTTCGACCGTGCGCGCGCCGATGCCGCCCCACGACACGAGGTCGGCGTAGAACTGGCCGAGCGTCGTATCCAGAAACTCGGTCGCGATGGGCAGGCCGAGCGCGGCGATGTCGCCCATGAGCCGGCGCCCGAGGCGCAGGCCGCGGTTGATCTGGCAGCTGCCGTCGCGTTCGGGATCGTTGATCAGCCCCTTCCAGCCCACGACCGTGCGCGGTTTCTCGAAGTAGACGCGCATGACGACCAGCAGGCGGTCGCGGTAAAGCGGCACGACGCCGGCCAGCCGCGCGGCGTAGTCGAGCGCGGCGGCGGGGTCGTGGATCGAGCACGGGCCGATGAGGACGAGCAGCCGGTCGTCGGCGCCGGTGACGATCCCGGCGACGTCGAGCCGGTGGCGGGCGATCTCCGCCGCGCCGGCGTCGGACAACGGCAGTTCGTCCTCGAGCACGGCGGGGGTGATGAGCGGTTTCTGCGCGCGGATGCGCAGGTCGGAGGTGAGCGGCGGCATGGCGGAACGACCGGCGCCGGTCAGAGTTTCAGGCCCGAGGCCTGCGCGACGAGCGGCGAGGCCGCGAGCGCGGCGTCGAGCCGGGCGGCGAGCTGCTGGCGTTCGGCGCGGTTGCGCAGGGTGAGAAAGGCGAGCGAGGCCGCCTCGCCCGTCGGGGCCGCGGCAGCCGCGCGGGCGATCGCTTCGTCGAGCGCCGGCAGTTGTTCGGGCGCGAGGAGGTTCTTCTCCGCGAGGAACAGCGCCAGCGAGGTGGCGAGCGTGTCGAGCCAGGCGGCCGGCGACGCCGGCGCGGCGTAGGCGAGGCCGGACGTCTCGGGCGTCCACTCCATGAAGAGCCGCAGCTGCTCGTGCAGTTTCGCCAGCTCGGCATCGGCGGTCGCGGGCGTCCAGCGCGCGGTGAACTGTTTCCGTTCGCGGAGCTTCTTCACCTCCCACAGCCGCAGGATCACCTCGGTGGCGCCGGCGGTTTCGCGCAGCGCGCCGGTGACGACGTAGTCGAGCCCCTCGGTCGAGGCGATCAGCTGCCGCAGGTTCTCCGCGGTCCACTCCAGCCCGAAGAGGGCGTAGTGCTTCTGGTTGGACATGCCGATGGCGGCGATCGGCGCGTAGTGCGGGGAGAAATAAAACGTCTCGGCGAACCACAGCGGCAGCGCGCGGCTCAGCCGGCCGGCGGCGTCCTCGGGCCGTTTCATGGCCTCCATGATCTCCGGCACGCCGGGCGTGGCGAGCTGCGCGAAGGCGATGCGGCGCAGCCGGCCGGACTTCTCCGGCAGCACCTGCGCGGCGAGCGGCTCGAGGCCGTAGAACCAGACCGGCTTGCTCAGGCTGACGACGCTGATCTTGAGCGGCTCGGCGGCGGGCGCGCCGGAAGAGCCTGCGTCGGCTCCGGAGGCGACGGGCGCGGCTTCGCCGCGATGCTGGGCCTCGAGCAGTTCGGCGATGGCATTGGAGAAGCCGAAGAGCCGCTCCTCGAGTTCGGGCCGTTTCAAGGCGAAGAGAAGGTCGAGCACGTGCTGGGCGGCCTCGGCGTTGCGGAGCCCGAGATAGGCCTGGAGGATGTTGAGGCCGGTGGCGGGACCGTGGCGCTCGGCGTCGTAGCGAGGGGCGACGAGTTCGACGATCTCGCGGATGTGGCCGTTGATGCCGAGGTCGGCCGAGACGGTGACGAGGACGTCGGCCCGGTCGCCGTCGGTCGCGAGGATTTCATCGTAGAGCGCGAGCGCGCCCGGCAGGTCCTTCGCCTCGAGACGCTCGCGGGCGGCGACCAGCCGCGGCAGCACGCCGCCGGCGGCGGGCGCCGGAGCGGGCGCGGGGCTCGCGCCGGCCGGAGCGTCGGGCGCGGCGGGTGTGCTGGCAGCGGACGGCGACGAGGGGCGTTTGCCGGTCAGACGGTCGAAAAATCCCATGCGACCAAGCAAACCGCCGCGCTGCGCACTGGCGAACAGATTTCTGGCGGACGGCGCCGGTGGAGTGCGTCCGCCGGGAGTCTGCACCCGATGCGGCGCGCTACGGCGCGCGGGTGCGGGCGACGAGACGGCGGACGCCCTCGATCGGAGCGGCGGAGACCGGCACGAGCGGCAGGGGCGAGCGCGGTGCGAGCACCTCGCGCACGACCGGGTGTGTGAGGATCGGGCCGCTCAACCCGGCGCGCAGGGCGTCGGCGGGCGTGTCGGGGAAAAGCTTCGTGACGACGCGCGCGGCGAGCTCGAGCAGTTCGGCGACGGAGTCGACGATGAGCTGGTGCGCGGTGTGATCGCCCTCGCGGGCGAGATGGAGCACGGCGGGCGCGAGCCCGGCGATGAGGGCGTTGGGATGCGGGTCGTCGTAGAAATGCCGCGTGATCGCCGCGGCGTCGGCGAGGCCGGTGTGATCGAGCACGACCCGCGCGAGGCGCGACGGCGGCGCCCAGCCCTGCAGCACGAGCAGGGCGCGGCTGACGGCGCGGCGGCCGAGGTCGTATCCGCTTCCCGGATCGCCGAAGCGCCAGCCGAGCCCGCCGGCGTAGTGCACGGAGCCGTCGGGGGCGCGCGCGGCGACGAAGGAGCCGGTGCCGGAGTGCAGCACGAGCCCGGGTTGCCCGTCGGTCGCGAGCTCGAGCACGGGCAGGGAATCGGGCCCGGCGACGGCGTCGCCGAAATCGCCGAGCGCGGCGGCGAATTCGCGCCAGAAGCCGGGCGCGCCGGCCATGTAGAGCCGGGTGACGCCGATGCGGGCCGACGGCTCCAGGCGGCGCGCGGCGGCGAGCAGGGCGCAGAGCGTATCCGTCGCGATCAGCCGCGCCTGCTCGGCGCCGATCGCGCTGGGATTGCAGCCGGGCGCGACGTGACGGGCGGCGATGGCGCCGGTCTCGTCGACCAGGATGGCCTCGGTCTTGGTCGCGCCGCCGTCGACGCCGATTTTGAAGGACGTGCCCACGCCTCCACCGAATACACAGAACGCCGCGGAGCGAAGAACATTATTCGCGCGTCGGGGCCGTTTTCCGCCGCGCGGTTTGGGGAGCCCGCAGACGATCCGCGCGGAGCCGGTCGCGGCTTACGCGACCTGGCGGCTGAGGCGGCCCTTGTAGAGGGCGGCGACGGTGCGGTTGTGCTCGATCGCGCCGGGCAGATTCTGGCTGCGCAGGATCGGGAGCGGATGGCCGCCGTCGCGCAGCCACTCGACGACGGCAAGCGCGAGCCAGTTGAGCAGCGAGGCGCCGATGAAGGTCGACGTCGGTCCGGCCATGACGCCGCCGCCGACCTCGACGATGGCGTCGCCCGGCACGCCGCCGTTGTCCAGCACGTGGTCGGCGATCTCGTGGAGACGCCGGCCGGACGGATGGACCGTCGGGTAGGTGGACGACATCGCGAGCGCGGTGAGGCCGACGACGGTGAGGCCCTTTTCCTTCGCGTAGAGGGCGACCTCGAGCGGCGAGGAGTTCTTGCCGGAATTGGAGATGACGATGATCGTCTCGCCCGGGAGCAGTTGATACTGGCGGTCGTGGCGCTCGACGAGCTTCGTGCCGTAGCCGACGAGGTTCTCGATGAAGCCCGCGGTCGGGTCGATGATGCCGTTGATGCAGACGAGGCCGCCGGCGCGGCCGATGATCTCGCGGGCGATGATCTCGGAATGACCGGAGCCGAAGAGGTGCAGCACGCCGCCGCGGGCGAGCGATGCGCCGACGATCGGCGCGAGCCGCGCGATGACGGGGGCGTTGGCCTCCCAGGCATGGGCGAGCATGGCGTTGGCGCGGGCGTGGTAGATTTCGGGGAGCGACGGCATGACACCGAGGGACTGACGCAAAGCGCCTCCGACGAAAAGCGCGAAACCGCGGCGCGGGCGGCGGCGACGAATCGGCGTTGCGGCCGGGCGGCCCGCGCGCAGCATGGCGCGGTGATTCGCGGGATCGATCATCTCAACATCGTCGTGACGGACATGGCGCGATCGCTCGCGTTCTACACGGAGCTGCTCGGATTTGCGCGGACGAAGGAAGCGTGGCTCGAAGGCGACTGGATCGAGCGGGTCACGGGCGTGGCCGGCGTGCGCGCGCATGCGGTGTTCATCGTGTCGCCGGGCGGCGAGCCGCGGATCGAGCTGCTGCAGTATCATGCGCCGGCCGGCGCCGCGGTCGCGGAGAATTCGCGGGCGAACACGATCGGCCTGAGGCATTTCGCGCTGCGGGTGGACGACATCGCGGCGCTGACGGCGCGGCTGCGGGCCGCGGGCGTGCCGGTCTTCGGCGAACCCGAGATGGTGCCGGCGGGCGTCGTGAGCCACGATGCGGGCCGGAAGACGCTCGTCTATTTCCTCGATCCCGACGGCGTGATCGTCGAGCTGGCCGAGTATCGCTGACGTCCGCGGCTCAGCGCGCGAGCCAGAGCACGCCGAGGATCAGGGTCAGGATCGCGATCGGCGTGCCGGCCTTGAGATACTCGGTGAACGACAGCCGCACGCCGCGCCGGCGTGCGATCTCGGCGACGATGAGGTTGGCCACGGAACCGAGCAGCGTGAGGTTGCCGGCCAGCGTCGTCGCCATCGCGAGCGTGAGCCACGCGGTGTGCGGATGGTCGAGCGTCGGCACGACCGGGCGGAACAGCATCACCGCGGGCACGTTGGAGACGAGGTTGCTCAACACCACCGACACGACGGTGAGCTTCGCCGGACCGCCGTCGGCCCACGGCCGCATCCACGCGAAGAGATCGTCGCCGAGCCCGGTCGTCTCGATCGCGCCCGTGACGACGAACAACGCGGCGAAAAACACCAGCAGGCTCCAGTCGATCTCCTGGAACACGTGCTCGGGCTGCTGCCGGCGCGAGATGAGCAGCAGCGCCGCCGCCGCCAGCGCCGCGAGCGGGATGGGCGCGCCCGCCACGAGCGCCGCGAGCATCAGGCCGGTCGCGAGCAGGGCCTTGCGCAGCAGGACCGGATCCTCCTCGCCCGGCACGGTCTTCTCGCCGGCCAGCGACTCGGCGCGGAATTCGGTGCGATAGACGACGATCATCACGAGCCAGATCACCGCGAGCCCGGCGAGCGCCACCGGCGCCAGCGCGAGCGTGAAGTCGACGAACGAAATCCCCGACGAGATGCCCACGAGCATATTCTGCGGGTTGCCGGTGATGGCGGCGACGGAGCCGACGTTGGCCGCGGTCACGAGCGCGACGAGGTAGGGCAGGGGATTGCGCCGCAGGGCAAGCGCGAGCTCGAGGACCATCGGCGTCATCATGAGCGCGAGGGTGTCGTTGAGAAACACCGCGGAGAGGAGGCCCGAGACCGCGATCACGAGCGCGAGCAGCCGCCGCGGCGTCTGCGCGAGCCGCACGACCCCGGCCGTGATGCGGTGGAAGAAGCCGGCGATGCGCAGGTTGACGTTGAGCACCATCATCGCGAAGAGCAGCACGATGGTGTTCCAGTCCACCGCGCGATACGCCTGCTCGAGCGGGATGGCGCCGCCGGCGATCAGGATCGTGGCGCCGACGAGCGCGATGGTGGCGCGGTTCATCCGGAGCCACGGCCAGCGGCCGATCGCGACGCCGACGAGCGTGATCGCGACGATGATCGCGGTGAAGATCTGCAGCGAGGTCATCGTCCGCGGCCGATCAGGAAGCCGCGTGCTCCTCCGGCGCCGGAGGCAGCGCCGGCTGGCCGCCGTCGGGACGATAATAGCGCCGGAACCACTCGACGAACTGCCGCAGGCCCTCCTCGAGCGACACCTTGGGCGTGAAGCCGATCGCGGCCTGCACACGCGTGAGATCGGCGCAGGTTTCCTGCATGTCCCCGGTCTGGGGCGGGAGCAGCTCGACCTCGGCCTTCCGGCCGAGGAGCTCCTCGAGCATGCGGACGAAGAGAAGCGTCTCCACCGGCCGGTGATGGCCGAGGTTGAAGACCCGCGCCGGCGGGCCGGACCGCTCCGCGGCGGTGGCGAGCGTCATCGGCGGCGGGTAGAGCAGCGCCTTCACGACGCCGCCGGCGATGTCGTCGACGAAGGTGAAATCGCGCAGGTTTTTGCCGTGGTTGAAAAGCTTCAGCGGCCTGCCCTCGGTGATGGCGCGGGCGAAGAGCGTCGGCGCCATGTCGGGCCGGCCCCACGGACCGTAGACGGTGAAGAAACGCAGTCCGGTGACGTGGAGCCCGTGGGTGCGGGCGTAGCTGTGGGCGAGGAGTTCGTTGCTCTTCTTCGTGGCGCCGTAGAACGAGAGGGGCTGGTCGGTGTCGTCGTCCTCGCGGAACGGCGCCCGTGCGCCCGCGCCGTAGACGCTGCTGCTCGAGGCGTAGACGAGATGCTTGGGCGGCGTGCGGCGGCAGGCCTCGAGCACGCTGGCGAACCCGACGAGGTTGCTGTGCACGTAGGCGCCGGGATTCTCGAGGCTGTGGCGGACGCCCGGCTGCGCGCCGAGATGGATGACGTAGTCGGGTTTGAAGTGGGCGACGAGGCCGGCGAACTTTTCCGCGTCGGCGAAATCCGTGCGCAGGAAATGGAAATCGGCCAGCGGCTCCAGCTCGGCGAGCCGCGCGCGCTTCAGCGCCACGTCGTAGTAGTCGCCGAGGTTGTCCACGCCGAGGACCTCGCAGCGCTTCGACTCGGCGAGCCGCCGCGAGACGTGGTAACCGATGAAGCCGGCGGCGCCGGTCACGAGGACTTTCATCCGGCGGAGCAAAGAGCAACGCGCGGGCGCCGGCTAGCGGAAAAACCGGCGCGAGCCGCCGCGTGGAAAGCGCGCGCGGCGCACCGGCGCGGGCGGCGGACGCCGAGGTTTTTTCTATGACAACCTTTCGCGCGAATTCGGCAAAGACGGTGCTTGATTGCGAAAAAACCGACCGTATACCTTGCACCACTTTTGCCCGCACACACGTTCTCCGCATGACGATCAAAGCCTATCTCAAGCCCTCCTGCGGTTGGTCCAACGGCGTCCGGGCCATCATGCGCAAATACGGCCTCGCGTATGAGGACATCGACATCATCAACAACCGCGCGAACTACGCCGAGATGGTGACCAAGTCCGGCCAGCCGCTCTCGCCCTGCGTCGAGATCGACGGCGTGATGCTCGCGGACGTGTCGGGCGAAGAGGTGGAGAATTATCTGCTCAGCAACGATCTCGTGAAACCCACCGACTCGCCGGTGGACGCGCCGCTCAACGCCGGCTGTTCCGACGACGAGCATGCGAAAATGGCCACCAAAACGATCCGCTTCTTCTGACGCCGACGCTGAGAGCCATCCGCACAAACCCCTTTGGGCCGCTCTCGCATAGCACGAGACGGCCCTTTTTTTGCGCCCGCCGCCCGCTTCTCCCCGCCGCCACGTTTTTGCCGCCCGCACCTTTTCCTCCCGCCCGGACCCTTCCCCTTTTTTGACCACCGTGAACACCACGCCGACACCCGCTCCGTCCAGCTCCAGCGTCAGTCCGACCGGTTCGCCGCGCCGATCCCCGGGTCAGCCGGGCAAACAGGGCCTCTACGATCCGTGGTTCGAGCACGATGCCTGCGGCGTCGGTTTCGTCGTCGACATGAAGGGCCGGCGTTCGCACCGGATCCTGGAGAACGCGCTCCAGGTCCTGCGCAATCTCGACCATCGCGGCGCCAGCGGCGCGGAGCCCAACACCGGCGACGGCGCCGGCGTGCTCCTGCAGATGCCGCACGCGTTCTTCGCCGAGGTCTGCAGGTCCTCGCGCATCACGCTCCCCGCCGCCGGCGACTACGGCGCCGGCCTCGTCTACCTGCCGCGCAACCCGACCGTGCGCCGCAAGATCGAGGAGAAGTTCGAGCAGGTCGTGCAGTCCGAGGGCCAGATCTTCCTCGGCTGGCGCACCGTGCCGACCAACAGCGCCTCGCTCGGCGACACCGCGCTGTCCTGCGAGCCGTTCATGCGGCAGATGTTCATCGCCCGCGATCCGTCGCTGGCGGGCGACGACCTCGCCTTCGAGCGCAAGCTCTACGTCATCCGCAAGCGCGCCTACAGCGAGATCCGCACCTCGACGCTCTCCGGCGCCGAGTTCTGGTATGTCGCCAGCCTCTCGCTGAAGACGATCGTCTACAAGGGCATGCTGCTCACCGAGCAGCTCGACCAGTATTTCCCGGACCTGAAGCACCCGGCGATGGAGACCGCGCTCGCGATCGTCCACTCGCGTTTCTCGACGAACACGTTTCCCAGCTGGGAGCGCGCGCATCCGTATCGCTACGTCGCGCACAACGGCGAGATCAACACCCTCCGCGGCAACATCAACTGGATGCACGCCCGCCAGGCGCTCTTCTCCTCCGACCTCTTCGGCGACGACATCAAGAAGATCCTCCCGATCATCAACCCCAACGGCAGCGACTCGTCGATGTTCGACAACGTCCTCGAGCTGCTCGTCCTCGCCGGCCGCCCGCTGGCGCACGCGATGATGATGATGATCCCCGAGCCGTGGTCCAACCACGAGTCGATGGACGACGAGCGCCGCGCGTTCTACCAGTATCACTCGTGCCTGATGGAACCGTGGGACGGCCCGGCCTCGATCGCGTTCACCGACGGCCGGCAGATCGGCGCCATCCTCGACCGCAACGGCCTGCGGCCCTCGCGCTACTACGTGACGAAGGATGACCTCGTCGTCGTCGCCTCCGAGGCCGGCGTGCTCGACATCCCGGCGGAGGACATCGTGCAGAAGGGCCGGATTCAGCCCGGCCGCATGTTCCTCATCGACACCGTCGAGGGCCGCATCGTCGAGGACGAGGAGATCAAGCGGAAGATCTGTTCCGAGCGTCCGTATCGCGCCTGGCTCGACCGCTATCTCGTCCATCTCGCCGACCTGCCCGAGGCGCCCGAGGTCCCCGCGCCGAACCACGAGACGCTGCTCCAGCGCCAGATCGCCTTCGGCTACACCAACGAGGACGAGCGCATCATCCTCACGCCCATGGCCAGGGACGGCGTCGAGGCCATCGGCTCGATGGGCAACGACGCCGCGCTCGCGGTGCTCTCGAACAAGCCGCGGCTGCTCTACGATTATTTCAAGCAGCTCTTCGCCCAGGTCACGAATCCCCCGATCGACTGCATCCGCGAGGAGATCATCACCTCGGCCGAGACACGCCTCGGCTCCGAGGGCAATCTCCTCCAGCCCGAGCCGACCGCCTGCCGCCGCGTCGAGCTGAAGTGGCCCGTCCTCACCAACGAGGAATTCGCCAAGATCCGCCGCACCGACCTGCCCGGCCTCAAGATCGGCGTGCTGCCGATCCTCTTCCGCGTCGCCCGCGGCGAGCGCGGCCTCGCGAAATCGATGGAGGAGCTCTCCATCATGGCCCGCCGCCTGATCGAGGAGGACGAGGCCAACGTCCTCATCCTCTCCGACCGCGGCGTCACCCGCGACTATGCGCCCATCCCCGCGCTGCTCGCCGTCGCCGGCCTGCACCATTACCTGATCCGCGAGGGCCTGCGCACGCGCGTGTCGCTCGTCCTCGAGACGGGCGAGGCCCGCGAGGTGCATCATTTCTCGCTGCTCATCGGCTACGGCGCGTCCGCGATCAACCCGTATGTCGCGTTCGAGACGATCGACGACATGATCCGCAGCGGGCTGATCACCGGCCTCGACCACAAGGCGGCCTGCAAGAACTTCGTGAAGGCCGCCGCCAAGGGCGTGATCAAGGTCATGTCCAAGATGGGCATCTCCGCCATCCAGAGCTACCGCGGCGCGCAGGTGTTCGAGGCGCTCGGCCTGCGGCAGGATGTCATCGACCAATACTTCACCTGGACGGCCTCGCGCGTCGGCGGCATCGGCCTCGACGTCATCGCGCAGGAGGTCCTCGCGCGCCACCACGCCGCGTTCCCCGAGCGCCAGGTCGACGGCCATGTGCTGCCGTCCGGCGGCCTGTATCAGTGGCGCCACGACGGCGAGTCGCATCTCTTCACGCCCGAGTCCGTCCACCGGCTCCAGAAGGCCGTGCGCACCTCGAGCTACGCCGCGTTCAAGGACTACTCGAAGCTCATCGACGACCAGTCGCGCCGGCTCTGCACGCTGCGCGGCCTGCTCGAGTTCAAGGCCGGCGCGCCCGTGCCGGTCGAGGAGGTCGAGTCCGTCGCGTCCATCATGAAGCGCTTCAAGACCGGCGCCATGTCCTACGGCTCGATCTCGAGCGAGGCGCACGAGACGCTCGCCATCGCCATGAACCGCATCGGCGGCAAGTCCAACACCGGCGAGGGCGGCGAGGATCCCGCGCGCTTCACCTGGACCAACGAGCAGGGCGACTCGAAGAACTCCGCCATCAAGCAGGTCGCCTCCGGCCGCTTCGGCGTCACGAGCGAATACCTCGCCAACGCCCGCGAGCTCCAGATCAAGATGGCCCAGGGCGCCAAGCCCGGCGAGGGCGGCCAGCTCCCCGGCGCGAAGGTCTACCCGTGGGTCGCCAAGACCCGCCACACCACCGCGGGCGTCGGCCTCATCTCCCCGCCGCCGCACCACGACATCTACTCCATCGAGGATCTCGCCGAGCTCATCCACGACCTGAAGAACGGCAACCGCCACGCCCGCGTGAGCGTGAAGCTCGTCTCCGAGGTCGGCGTCGGCACGATCGCCGCCGGCGTCGCCAAGGCGCATGCGGACGTCGTCCTCGTCTCCGGTTACGACGGCGGCACCGGCGCCTCGCCGCAGACGTCCGTCCAGCACGCGGGCCTGCCGTGGGAGCTCGGCCTCGCCGAGACGCACCAGACCCTCGTCCTCAACAACCTCCGCTCGCGCATCGCCGTCGAGACCGACGGCCAGCTCAAGACCGGCCGCGACGTCGTCGTCGCCGCGCTGCTCGGCGCCGAGGAGTTCGGCTTCGCCACCGCGCCGCTCGTCTCCACGGGCTGCATCATGATGCGTGTCTGCCATCTGAATACGTGTCCGACCGGCATCGCCACGCAGGACCCGCGGCTCCGCGCGAAATACACCGGCAAGCCCGAGCACGTCGTGAATTTCATGACGTTCATCGCCACCGAGGTCCGCGAGCTCATGGCCGCGCTCGGCTTCCGCACGATCGAGGAGATGGTCGGCCGCACCGACCGCCTCGAGGCGAAGCGCGCTGTCACGCACTGGAAGGCCAAGGGTCTCGACTTCTCCGGCATGCTTTACCAGCCCGACGTCGGCCCGGAGGTCGGCCGTTTCTGCTCCATCAAGCAGGATCACGGCATCGACCGGTCCCTCGACATCACGACGCTCCTCGGCCTCTGCGCGCCCGCCATCGAGCGCGGCGAGAAGGTCGTCGCCGAGCTGCCGATCCGCAACGTCAACCGCGTCACCGGCACCATCACCAGCTACGAGGTCACGAAGAAATACGGCGCCAAGGGCCTGCCCGAGGACACCATCCGCCTCCATTTCAAGGGCTCCGCCGGCCAGAGTTTCGGCGCCTTCGTCACCAAGGGCTTCACGCTCTCCATCGAGGGCGACGCCAACGACTACTTCGGCAAGGGCCTCTCCGGCGGCAGGCTCATCGTCGCCCCGCCGCCGGGCGCCGGGTTCAAGGCCGAGGAGAACATCATCATCGGCAACGTCGCCCTCTACGGCGCGACCGACGGCGAGATCTTCGTCAACGGCCGCGCCGGCGAGCGCTTCGCCGTCCGCAACTCCGGCGTCAACGCCGTCGTCGAGGGCGTGGGCGACCACGCCTGCGAATACATGACCGGCGGCCGTGTCGTCGTCCTCGGCCCGACCGGCCGCAACTTCGCCGCCGGCATGTCGGGCGGCGTCGCCTACGTGCTCGACGAGAGCGGCCGCTTCGCGAAGGACGCCAACGTCTCGATGGTCGGTCTCGAAAAACTGGAGACAGCCGCCGAGATCGCCGAACTCCGCGCCCTGATCGAGAAGCACCTGACCTGCACCGGCAGCCCGCGCGCGCGGCACGTCCTCGAACATTGGGACGCGCTCGTGCCGAAGTTCGTCAAGGTCATGCCCAAGGACTACAAGCGCATGCTCGCGTGCATCGACCGCGCCAAGTCCCAGGGTCTGACGGGCGACGAGGCCATCATGGCCGCCTTCGAGGAAAACGCCCGCGACCTCTCTCGCGTCGGCGGCAACTGAGCGGCCGTCCCCGCCTCCCGCGCCCCGCTTCCTTCCTTCCCGCCCGATGAGCTCCTACGTCTACGATCCCGCGCGATCGTATCCCGCCCATCTGCAGCACGCGAGTGCGGCGGAGGGCGGCGACGCGGAGCTGCCGCTGGCGGCGGCGCGCTTGATTGGCTCGCCGCAGGCCGCGCCGGCCGAGGGCGCCGAGGCGGTGGCGCCCGCGGCGTCGCCGGCCTTTCGGTGGGAGCGGCCGGAATGGCTGATGGCCAGCGAGAGCTTCGCCGCGTCGCTGACCGAGCTGAAGCACGGCGCCCAGACCAGCGCCGAGATGTGGGCGTTCGAACAGTTCGACGTCGCGCGCGACGCCTTCCGCCGCGAGCTGTGGCCGGAGGCCGCGGAGTATCTCGACCGCGCGATCCATGGCGACGACCGCCATGCCGGCTACGAGCTGGACTATCGTTTTCATTTCCTGCTCGGCCTGATCCGGCTCGGCAGTCTCCGGCATCACGATCCGGCGCTCATCGACGCGGAGCGGGCCGCGGAGTCCTTCCTGCTGGCCGGGCGCTATGCGAAATCCGACCATCCGGCCGAGGCGGCGCGGGCGTTCTTCGCCGCGGGCTGGGCGTGCTACGTCCGCGGCCGGATCGAGGAGGCGCTGGCGCACACCGGTCAGGCGGTCCTGCTCGATCCCGCGGCGCCGGAGATCCGGTTTCAGGCGGCCAAGTTCTTCGCGCACGCCGGCCAGCCCGACCAGGCCGGGCTGCACCTCGCCCAGGCCATCGCCCGCGAGCCGGCCTTCGCCGCCGCGGCGGTGCTCGACGGCGATTTCGCCCCGCTGGCGGAGCAGGTCCTCGCGTTGATCGAGGCCGAGCGCGAGGAGGTGGGCCGGCGCGCCTCGCAGGCGCTGCAGCTGGCGACCCAGCGCGTCGTCGAGCTCGGCGTGACGCCGGCTGCGGACGCGGACCCGGCCGCGGGCTCCGCCGCCGCGCCGGACGGCGGGCAGGATTTCAGCGCGTCGCTCGCGCTGCTCGAGCTGGCCCGGGCGGCCTTCCGCGAGAATTCGCTTTACGGATACCGCCGGGCCGCCGCCCTCGCGGCGCACGCGGACGAGGCGATGAACGCCATCGTGGCGCGCGGCCAGAAGGCCCGCCGGCTCGCCGAGGACGCGCTGCGCACGGCCGAGGAGGAGGCCGCGCAGATCGCGTCCGTCCAGGTCGGGACCTACCGGCTCGGCACGGTCGCGGTCGGCGAGCTGCACCGGGCGACGGAGCTGATGCGGCAGGCGCGCGTGTCGCTGGCCGCGGGCACGCTGCCGGGTTATCTCGAGGCCGAGAAGCTCGCCGGGCGCGCGCTCGCGGTCCTCGGCCAGACCGTCGAGCACTACAAGGCCTCCGCGCTGCAGCAGGCGCTCGCGGAATACGCCGAGCTCGAGCGGAAGATCGACGCCCTGCAGGTCCGGTCCGGCGAAGGCGGCGGCTCCGCCGCCAAGGCCTGCGCGGCGATCGGCGCGATCGTGGCGCTCTTCCCCGGCGGCTGCCTCAGCTTTTTCTCGTTTCGCGATGTCGCCGGCGTGCACGGTCCCGACCTGGTCCTGCGCGTCGGGCTCTCGGTCGCGGTCTTCGCGGGTGTCGGCGCGCTGCTCGGCGCGTTGTTCGCCCCCGTGCTCACGCCCGATTCCTCGCCCGGCAGCCAGCTGCTCGACGAGCGCAAGGCCGCGCTGAAGCAGACCATCGCCGCGCTGCGCGCGTTCTCCCTGCAGACGCGCCGCGCCGCCTGACCTTGCCGTGATCTCCTTCACATCACCTCAACCTGACCGACCTGACCACCATGGGTAAGCCAACTGGATTCATCGAGTATTTGCGCGAACTGCCTGTCGACCGTCCGCCCGCGGAGCGCACGCGCGATTGGAAGGAGTTTCACCACCACATGGAGGAGAAGAAGCTCCGCAACCAGGGCGCGCGCTGCATGAACTGCGGCATCCCGTTCTGCCATACGGGCAAGCTCATCAGCGGCATGGCGTCCGGCTGCCCGGTCAACAACCTGATCCCGGAGTGGAACGATCTCGTCTACCGCGGCCTCTGGAAGGAGGCGCTCGACCGCCTGCACCGGACGAACAACTTCCCCGAGTTCACCGGCCGCGTGTGTCCCGCGCCCTGCGAGGGTTCCTGCACGCTCGGGACCATCGATCCGCCGGTCACGATCAAGAACATCGAATACAGCATCGTCGAGCGCGGCTGGGACGAGGGCTGGATCGTGCCCGAGCCCCCGAAGGTCCGCACCGGCAAGAAGGTCGCCGTCATCGGCTCCGGTCCCGCCGGCCTCTCCGCCGCCGCGCAGCTCAACCGCGCCGGTCACACCGTCACCGTCTTCGAACGCGCCGACCGTCCGGGCGGCCTCCTCATGTATGGCATCCCCAACATGAAGCTCGACAAACGCGAGGTCGTGGAGCGCCGCGTCAAGCTGCTGGAGCAGGAGGGCATCAAGTTCGTCTGCAACGCCAACGTGGGCGACAACGTCGAGCCGCAGATCTTCCTGAAGGAGTTCGACGCCACCGTCATCTGCACCGGCGCGACCCAGCCGCGCGACCTCCCGATCGAGGGCCGCAAGCTCGCGGGCGTGCACTTCGCGATGGAGTTTCTCGGCGCCAACACCAAGGCGCTCCTCGACGGCGGCACCGAGCGGGCCCCGATTCACGCCAAGGGCAGGGACGTCGTCGTCATCGGCGGTGGCGACACCGGCACCGACTGCGTCGGCACCTCGATCCGCCACGGCTGCAAGAGCGTCGTCCAGATCGAAATCCTCCCGAAGCCGCCGCTCGAGCGCCAGCCCGACAATCCCTGGCCCGAGTGGCCGAAGACGTTGAAGGTCGACTACGGCCAGGAGGAGGCCGCCGCGAAGTTCGGCGCCGATCCGCGCGTCTATCTCACCACCGTGAAGAAGTTCGTCGGCGACGATCAAGGCGCCGTGAAGGAGCTCGTGACGGTGGAGATCAAGTGGGAGAAGAACGACAAGGGGCAGTTCGTGCCGAAGGAAATCCCCGGCACGGAGAAGACGCGGCCCGCGCAACTCGTCCTCCTCGCCATGGGTTTCCTCGGGCCCGAACAGGCGCTCCTCAAGGACCTGAACCTCGAGACCGACGCCCGCAGCAACATCAAGGCGGAGCACGAGAAGTATGCGACCAACCTCAAGGGTGTCTTCGCCGCCGGCGACTGCCGCCGCGGCCAGAGCTTGGTCGTGTGGGCGATCAACGAGGGTCGCGGCGCCGCCCGCGAGTGCGACCGCTACCTGATGGGCGCGACGGACCTGCCGTAAGTCACCGCCCTGTCTTCGAGCCTGTCGCGATTATCCCGCTGAAAAATCCCTCGTCCAGCAGGCTTCTTGTCTCCTGGACAAGGGATCTGCACCTTGGGATTTAGGAGTCCTGTCCAAATTCCGGACAGGACTCTGGCCTTTTAATGGGGATTCGATCGCGATGGAACGTCGACAAACCCGTCGCCGTCGGCGTGCTCGAACTCCTGCCCGGCCGGGAGCGCAACCGCATCTATCTCGCGCGCGGCATCCTCGCTGTGATCGAGCAGGAAAACGCCCCGGATGCTTCCGCCTCGGGAGCTCCAGCGCCCGCCTAGATCGGACGACGTCCGTCCTCGTTTTGTGCCAGCCAAGGCGCAATGAGGTTTTTCTCCGCCAAGCCGTCATCATCAAGATTCGCGCTGCGTTTGAGCCTCCGCACTCGCCGCACTGGTTGTGCCTCGTTGTGCCTCTCCCGGCTGGGGACGGCTTCACGCTTTGCACCTGAAGCCGAAGCGCTCACGCTTTTGGCCGATGACGCTCCGTTCTCTCCTTGTTGTCTCCTTGTTTGCCGCCGCCGCGGCTCCTTGTCTGTCCGCCGCCACCGATGAAGCCGCGGTGCAGGCTCGGGTCGCCGCGCTCCTCGCGCAGATGACGCAGGAGGAAAAGATCGGCCAGCTCGTCCAGTATTCCCAGGTCGGCGCCGAGACCGGGCCTGCCGTCCGTTCCAACGTCGAGCGCGAGATCGCCTCCGGCCGCGCCGGCAGCATGCTCAACGTCGTTGGCGCCGCGCAGACGCGCGCGATGCAGAAACTTGCCGTCGAAGGTTCGCGCCTGCACCTCCCGCTGCTTTTCGGCTACGATGTCATCCACGGTTTCCGGACGACGTTTCCCATCAACCTCGGCCAGGCCGCGTCGTGGGATCCCGCGGCCATCGAGCATGCCGAGCGCATCGCCGCCATCGAGGCCTCCGCCGCGGGCGTGCACTGGGCCTTCGCCCCGATGGTCGACATCGCCCGCGATCCGCGCTGGGGCCGCATCGCCGAGGGCGCCGGCGAGGATCCGTATCTCGGCAGCGTCATCGCCCGCGCCCGCGTGCGCGGCCTGCAGGGCGGCGATCTTTCGCGGCCCGACACCGTCCTCGCCTGCGTGAAACATTTCGCCGGATACGGCGCCGCGCAGGCCGGCCGCGACTACTTCACCACGGACATCCCCGAGATCACGTTGCGCGATGTCTATCTGCCGCCGTTTCGCGCCGCGATCGACGCCGGCGCGGGCAGCGTCATGGCGGCCTTCAACGACCTCAACGGCGTCCCGGCCTCCGCCAACGGCTTCCTCCTGACGCAGATCCTGCGCCGCGAATGGGGTTTCAAGGGCTTGGTCGTCTCCGACTGGATGTCGATCGTCGAACTCCGCAACCACGGCATCGCGGCCGACGACGCCGAGGCGTGCCGCCTCGCGATGAACGCCGGTCTCGACATGGACATGGAGGGGCGCGTCTACGGCCCGCAACTGGCCGCGCAGATCGCGTCCGGCGCGATCCCGGCCGCGCGGCTCGACGAAGCCGTCTCCGCCGTCCTCGCCGCCAAGGTCCGGCTCGGGCTGCTCGACGATCCGTATCGTTACTGCGACGAGGCGCGCGAGGCCGCCGCGATGCTCCAGCCCGGGAGCCTCGCCGCCGCGCGCGAGCTCGCCCGCGAGTCGTGCGTGCTCCTGAAAAACGCCGGTGCCGCGCTGCCGCTCCGTCCCGGCGCGCGCATCGCGCTCGTCGGCGCGCTCGCCGATTCCCGCCGCGATCTCCTCGGCGCGTGGGAATCGCAGGGTCGCGAGGCCGACGCCGTCTCGATCCGCTCCGCGCTCGAGCGCGAACTCCCCGGCCGCGTCACTTACGCGCCGGGCTGTCCGGCCGACGGCGGCGACCGGTCCGGTTTCGCCGCCGCCCTCGCCGCGGCGGAAAAGTCCGATGTCGTCGTCGCCGTCATGGGCGAGCCCTGGTGGATGAGCGGCGAGGCCAGCAGCCGCTCGAACCTCGACCTGCCCGGTCATCAGCTCGAACTCCTCACGGAGCTCCGCCGGACCGGCAAACCCATCGTGCTCGTGCTGCTCGCCGGCCGGCCGCTGGTCCTCGGTCCCGTGCTCGACCAAGTCGACGCCGTGCTGCTCGCGTGGTTTCCGGGCGTCATGGGCGGGCCGGCGGTCGCGGATCTGCTCGCGGGCGCCGTCAACCCGTCCGGCAAGCTCCCGGTCACGTTTCCGCGCAACGTCGGCCAGATCCCGATCTTCTACAGTGCGAAGGCGAGCGGGCGCCCCTTCCATCCGGAGGACGCGATCCCGGAGGACAAGTTCAAGTCCCGCTACCTCGACGTGCCCAACACGCCGCAGTTTCCCTTCGGCTTCGGGCTCTCCTACACGACGTTCGCCTGCCGCTCGCCGCGGATCGAATCCGCCGTGCTCGCTCCGGACGGCGAGGAACGTATCCGCGTGACCGTGACCAACACCGGCGCGCGCGACGGCACCGAGATCGTGCAGCTCTACGTCCGCGATGTGGCGGGCTCCGTCACCCGGCCCGTGCGCGAATTGAAAGGCTTCCAGCGCGTGACGCTGAAGGCCGGCGAGTCGCGCGAGATCGGCTTTGCGCTGCGGCCGGCCGACCTGGCGTTTCACCATGCCGACATGCGCTTCGCGCCCGAGGCGGGGACGTTCGAGGTGTTCGTGGGCGGCGATTCCACGGCGCCGAAGATCGGCGAATTCGTCTACGACGACGGCCGGGCCGGTGCGCCGGTCGCGCACCGCTGAGCGCGGCGCCGGCAACCTGCGCTTTCGCGTTGCCGGCGTTTTCCGCGGTCAGTGTCTTTCCGCCACCGCGAGTTGTCCGCAGCCGGCGGCGATGTCGATGCCGCGGCGTTGGCGGACCGTGCTCGGCAGGGAAAACTCGTCCGCCAGAATCCGCTGAAACGCCTTCGCGGCGGCCGTGTGCGTCGGCACGCCGTCGTAGCCGGCCGTCGGGTTGAGCGGGATCAGGTTGACCTGCGCCGGCAGCCCGCGGAGCAGCGTCCCCACGGCGCGCGCCTGCTCGGGCGTGTCGTTTTTTCCCTCGATCAGGGTCCACTCGTAGAAGATCCGCCGGCCGGTCGTCTCGCTGTAGGTGCGGCACGCCGCCATGAGTTCGTCGAGCGGCCACTTCCTCGCGGCCGGCACGAGCGCGGCCCGCTCCGCCTGCGTCGCCGCATGCAGCGAGACGGCGAGGTGCAGCGGCCGCCGCTCCTGCGCGAGCCGCAGGATGCCGGGCACGACGCCCACGGTGCTAAGCGTGATCCGCTCGGCGGCGAGGGCGAGGCCGTTGGGATCGCGGAGGATGTCGATCGCGTGCATCACCGCCTCGTAGTTGTGCAACGGCTCGCCCATCCCCATCAGCACGATGTTCCGCAGCCGCCGCTCCGGGGAAGTGTCATGTAATACGTGACGCTTTCCGGAGGGGGACGCGTTTCCCGCCACCGACGTGGTAGGGACGGTAGAGGCGGATGAGGCTGGAGATATGTGAGATACGAGAGGTTTGGGCAACGCGTGCGATGCGGGAGACGCGCAAGGAGCGGGGGACGTGGGAGGATCGGGCGGCTTGGGAGACGCGGACGCGATGGCGGAGTCGTCCGGGACGGGCTCGGCGGAAAACGTTTTCGGCGGCGGCAGGTGGCGCAGGGCGCGGGCGACGTGGACGGCCTGCGCGACGATTTCGCCGGGCGTCAGGTGGCGCGTGTAGCCCATCTGCCCGGTCGCGCAGAAGACGCAGCCCATCGCGCAGCCGACCTGGCTCGAGATGCATGCCGTCACGCGGCCGGTGAAACGCATGAGGACGGTCTCGATCCGCTCCGCGTCGGGCAGCGCCAGGAGGTATTTGCGCGTGAAGCCGTCGCTCGAATCCGTCTCCAGCGCCGTCGGCAGCACGCCGATGCGCGCCTCGGTCTCGAGCCGGGCGAGCACCTTGGCCGGCAGCTCCGGCATGGACGAAAAATCCTCCGCGAGCTCCAGATAAAGATACGCCCACAACCGTGCGGCGTGCACCGGGCTGAAACCCCAGCGCACGAACTGCAGTCGCAGCTCCTCGCGCGTGAGGTCGTGGAGATCGAGGCGGCCGGGCGTGGTCACCCGGCAGGCATAGCGGGCGCGACCCTGCACGCAAGCCGGGGCGAGGCGGCCCCGCGGTCGGGTTCAAGGCGGCGCCGTTCCGTGCCGATGAGGAAACGCTTTCCGGGATTCGCGACCGGTGCGCACCGCGCCGGGCGATGCCGCCGGGGCGTCCGTCTGGAAAACCTTCAAGTGCGGCGATTCGTGTGCCGATGGGAAGGCGTCCCTTCGACCTTTCGCCCCTTGCTGTCTCGAGGCACAATTCCCGTCGACTCGAATCCCTTCCTCGCGGCCGCATGCCGGCGGCTGCCGGCCTAGACGGGTCCTTCCTGCGCGATGATCCTTTCCGATTCAGTGCTGCAGACGATCGCGCGGGCCACGGATTCCGCGATTCTCGTCGCGACGCCCGCGCGGATCATCGCCTGGATCAATCCCAGCTTTGAGCGCCGCACCGGCCGGCGGCCCGCGGAACTCTGCGGCCAGCCGCTGGCGACATGGTTGCGCGCTTTCGAGACCGACGCCGCCACCGACGAATCGCTCGCCCGCGCGCTCGACGGGGCGACGCCGTTCTCCGCGACGCTGGCCACGACGCTCGCCGATGGGCGCCGCGGGTGGTTCGACCTGCGCCTGGAGCCGGTGCCGGCCGGCGACGGTTCGCTCGCCGCCTATCTGTTGCTGCACGAGGACGCGACCGCCCGCCGCGAGCACGAGGACATGATGCGCCAGGCCAACGCCGCCATCGAGGACCTCAACGCCCAGTTCGAAAAAGCCATCGAGCACGCGCAACACCTCGCGATGGAGGCCGCCATCGCAAACCAGGCCAAGAGCGCCTTCCTCGCGATGATGAGCCACGAGATCCGCACGCCGCTCAACGGCGTCATCGGCATGACCGGCATCCTCGACGCCACGCCGCTCGACGAGGAGCAGCGCGAGTGCGTCCGCACGATCAAGATGTCCGGCGAGGCGCTCCTCGCCGTCATCAACGACACGCTCGACTACTCCAAGATCGAGGCCGGCCGGCTCGATCTCGAGCAGGTCGAGTTCGACCTCCACGCCTGCGCCGAGGAGGCCGCCGAGCTGCTCGCGGGCCGCGCGTTCGCGAAACAGCTCGAGCTCGTCTGCGACATCGCCGACGACATCCCGCGCCGCATCGTCGGCGATCCCACCCGGCTCCGGCAGATCTTCGTCAACCTCCTCGGCAACGCCGTGAAATTCACCGCCGCCGGCGAGATCGTCATCGAGATCCGCCTCGAGGCGCTTGCCGCCGATTCCTGCACGCTGCGCCTCGGCGTGCGCGACACCGGCATCGGCATCCCGAAGGACAAGCAGCACCGGCTCTTCAAAAGTTTCTCCCAGGTCGATTCGTCCACGACGCGCCAATACGGCGGCACCGGCCTCGGCCTCGCGATCAGCAAGAAACTCGCGGAGCTGATGGGCGGCACCATGTGGGTCGAGAGCGAGGCCGGCCACGGCTCCGCCTTCCTCTTCACCATTCAGGCGCAGATCGCCGCGCCCGCACCTGCCGCGCCCGCGCCGGAGGCTCCTTCCCGCCGCGCGCTCGTCGTCGACGACAACCGCATCAGTCGCGAAATCCTCCAGCGACACCTGCGCCGTCTCGGTTTCGAATCGGGTTTTGCGGCCAGCGCTGTCGAGGCCTCCGCCGCGCTCGCGGCGGGCGCGCGCTTCGATCTCGTGCTGATCGATTACCACATGCCCGGCGGCGACGGTCTCGCCTGGGCGCGTGCGCTCGGCGCCCGCAAGCCGTGTCCGGTCCTGCTGCTCAAGGCGCTCGGAGAAAACGTCACCGATGCGGCGGTCGACGGAGTCGTGCACAAGCCCGTCAAACGCGATCTCTTCGCCGCGCGGGTCCTGCAGGCGGTCGATGGCATCGCCCGCTCCGCCGCGCCGGCGCCCGCGCCGGTCAGCGACATCGGCGACACGGCCCGCCTCCATCCGCTGCGCGTGCTCATGGCCGAGGACAACGCCGTCAACCAGGTCGTCGCCCGCCACCAGCTTGCGCGCCTCGGCTACACCGCGCCGACCGTCGTCAACAACGGCGAACAGGCCGTGGCCGCCGCCCTCGCGGAGGATTACGACGTGATCCTGATGGATGTGCAGATGCCAGAAATCGACGGGCTCGAAGCCACGCGCCGCATCCGCCAGACGCGTCCCGATGTGGCCGGTCCCTGGATCGTCGCCCTCACCGCCGGCGTCGGCTCCAGCGATCGCGAGGAAGCGAGACAGGCCGGCATGGACGATTATCTTTCCAAGCCGCTCCGGCCCGAGGCGCTCCAGGCCGCGCTCATCCGCGCCCACGAACGACGCGTGCATCCGCCGGCCGCCGCCGTGCCGCCCGCTCCGGCGATCGCATAGGCTCCGGGCGTCGCGGTGCGTCCTCCCTGGAGCGATGGCGCGAGGCGCGCCGCTTTTTTCGGCCGCCGGGGCGGAAGGATGGTTTGCCGTCCGCGTGCTGTCTGCAGCGCCGCGGCATTTTCCCCCCGACGCGGAAAATGCCGCGCGAGGCGCGTTTTTCTGTATCCGTGACGCGGTTGCGCTCCGTGGCCGCGCGTCGCGGCGGCGATGCCGCCTCAGCCGAACTCAGGCGGTTCACTTTTCAGTTTTATCCCCATCAAGGTTGGCAACGCTCAACTGCACGAGTCGATCGAGCCGGACTCTTGCGGCTGTGTCATGGCGTGCGTTTGCCAACCCGTCCGGAGGATGCGTTTCTCCCTTCAGGGCGCAGTTCTCCCGCGGAGAGCGACCGTCCTGCGGCGTGAGTCCGGCTCAGTTGGCCCAGGCGCCGGCGAGCGTGCCGGTGCCGACGGATTCGGCCTCGGCTTCCTCGTCGGGCAGCTCCTCAAGCGGGGCGAAGCGTTCGGACGAAAAACCGAGCTCCTGCTGGCCTTGATGGAAGGGATCGGGCGGGTTCTTCAGCTCCTCGAGCAGGAGCCCGACCGTCGCCGTGTCGCCGCCGCGGACGATTTTTTCACGCCCGAGGAAGACCTCGCGCACGGTGTAGACCTTGCCCTTCACCGGCAGCTGCTTGTAGAGCGCCAGGATGATTTGCGGGAAGGTATCGTTGATGCAGACGACTTTTTGGCCTTTGACCATGTTGAGGGGGCGAATCTAGCACCCGGAGCGCAAACGTCGCGAAGAAAGTGTGGGCGGAGTGTTCTTCCGGGCAAGTCGGCGCGGCGCGGTGAGCGTCATTCGATGCGGCCTTCGTCGAAATCGATGAGATCGGGCACGCTGACGATCTGGTCGATGCGATCGGCGCAGCCCATCGCCGTCAGTGCCTGGGCGAGGAATTCGCGGCCGGCGGGCGTCATGCCTTTCTGCACGAGCTCGCGGTTCCAGTGCGCGGCGCGGACATCGGCGGGAAACAGCGCCCGCAGCCGGCGGTCGCGTTCGTCGTCGTCGAGGCCGGCGTCGATGCAGTCGTGGACGATCTTCTCGACCGCGGCGGGATCGACGCCGAGGTGGAGCGAGAGGAAACGGTCGAGCCCGCGTTTGTAGTTCTTCGCGTAGCTCGGCGGCAGCGCGCCGTGGAGTTTCACGTAGCGGCATTTGGCGAGGAAACGCGGCAGGTAGAGCAGCCCCGTGGGCGCATGCGGCAGGTAGGGCGACGGCAGGCAGGTGAGCACGTCGCCGGTGGAGCCGGGGATGGGTTTCGAGGGCATCGCGGCCCACGTTCGACGGTTCGGCGCCGGCAGGCAACCACGCCGTGGGCGGCGCCGCGGATTTGGCGTGATGCCGGTGTCTGGCGGTCTCCGCCGCGGAGAGGCCGCGCGGTTATTGCCCGACCAGGCGCTGGAAGTTCACGTCGGAACCGAAGACCCCGAGCAGCGCGCCGTCGGCGTCGCGGATCGCCGAGGCGATCGTGAAGCAGAAATCCCCCGTCGCGCTGGAACGGTAGACGTCGGTCGAGCACACGCCGTCGTGCGCCAGCGCCGCGCGATACCACGGCCGCGCCGACCAGTCGCGGCCGAAGCCGGCCGGATCGTGCGTGACGCGGCCGTCGCGCGCGCAGAGATTGTCGACGATCTGCCGGCCGTGCGCATCGGTCACGTAGGCGAGTTCGAAATGCCGGTGCGCCTGCAGCCACGGCTCGATCGCCGCCTCGAGCGGGGCGCGTGCGCCCATGCGGCCGGCGAGCGACGCCATCAACTCCGCGACCGAGCGCTCCGCGCGCGCGTGCGCGTCGAACCGGAACCGGCCGACCGCGAGCAGCAGCGACTCGGTGAGCGCGTTGACCTGGTCGCCCATGGCGTGGACCGAGGCCGCGCTCGTGCGCTGCGATTCCGCGGAGACCGCCACGCCGCGCACCTGCTGGTTGACCGCGGCGACGGTGCGGGCCGGCTGCGCCGCGGCGTCCGCCGCCTGCGTCCGGGTGACCTCGTCGACGCGCGCCACGCTGCCGGCGATCTCCTGCATGCGCTCCCCGATCAGCTGCGTGGCCTGGCCGCTGCCTTCGGCGAGCCGCTTGACCTCCTCGACGACGACGGCGAACGCGGCGCCCTGCGCGCCGGCGCGGGCGGCCTCGATCGCGGCGTTGAACGACAGCAGCCGCGTGTGGTCCGCGATGCGCGCGATCGTCGCCAGCGCCTCCTCCATCTGGCCCGAGGATGTCCGCAATGCGGATACGGCGCCGTCGAGATCCTGCGCGAGACCGTCCATCATCGTCGCGATGGTCGCCGTGCGGCGCGCCTGCTCCTGCGCCTGCGTCTCCATCGCCGCGGCGAGCGCGGCGAGTTTCGGCCCGAGTGCGGCGAGCCGCACGGAGGCGAGGGCGATCCGGCCGAGACCGTCGGCCGTGTCGGCGCCGGCCGGCGGTTCCGGCGCGGGCGGGCTTGCGGCGACGACCGCGGGCGCCGCTGGCCGGCGGCGTTGAAGCAGGGAGAGCATGACGCCGTCCTCATTAGCAAGCGGCGTGCACAAGCGCGGGCGCCGGCGTTTTATGCCGGACTTTGCCGTCATCCTTCAACTTTCCCGCCGCCGGGCCGATATCGGATCTTTTGCGGGTGCGCGGACCGCGGGGAGAAGGACGATCGATCGCGCTCGTTCACCCGGCCGTGGCCGGAGGCGTCGACGCCGCGGGCTCGGAGGTGCGGCGTTTCTTCTCGGTGATGCCGGCGATCGGCAGCGGCGGCGCCTCGACGCCCGGGACCTTGCGCGTGCGGTAGCCGTCGTAGTCGGGCACGAGCCGGTCGTAGGGTTTGTCCATCAACGGCGAGGAGATGACGAAGTCTGCCGTCGCGCGATCGCAGGCCATCGGGATGTTCCAGACGACGGCCATGCGCAGGAGCGCCTTCACGTCGGGATCGTGCGCCTGCTGTTCGAGCGGATCCCAGAAAAAGATGAGGAAATCGATCTCGCCCTCGACGATCTTGGCGCCGATCTGCTGGTCGCCGCCGAGCGGGCCGCTCTGGAGTTTCACGATGGGGAAACCGAGCTCGCGCTCGAGCAGCGCGCCCGTCGTGCCGGTGGCGTAGATCCTGTGATGCGCGAGGAGCTGGCGGTTGAACTTGGCCCACTCGACGAGGTCGCGCTTCTTGTTGTCGTGCGCGACGAGCGCGATCTTCTTGTCGAGGGCCATGGGGTATTTTTTGTCAGCCATGATGCCGAGCTTGGGTGACTTTCGCGCCGGAAGCGATGACGCGATGGCTGTCCGTCCGGCGCATGCCGCGGACTCATCGCGGCCGGTGCGGCGCTCATAACCGCGGGCGAGCGCAGTTCCGCCGTGACGGGTCGCGGCGGCGCTGCTAGATCGCCGGGCGCGTTTCGTTGCCCTGCCCCCTCATGAGTCAACCGATCCAATTCCTCCTGCGCGCGGACGAGATGCCGGCGCACTGGTATAACCTGCTGGCCGATTTCCCCGAGCCGATGCCGCCGCCGCTGCATCCCGGCACGAAGCAGCCGGTGCAGCTGGAGGACATGACGGCGATCTTTCCGGAAAACCTCGTCCGCCAGGAGATGAGCCCGGAGCGCGAGATCGAGATCCCGCAGGAGGTGCGCGACGTCTACGCGCTCTACCGGCCGACGCCGCTCCTGCGCGCCGTCCGGCTCGAGCGGACACTGAACACGCCCGCGCACATCTACTACAAATACGAGGGCGTGAGCCCCGCCGGCAGCCACAAGCCGAACACCGCGATCCCCCAGGCGTATTACAACAAGATCGCCGGCACGAAACGCCTCGCGACCGAGACGGGCGCGGGCCAGTGGGGCTCGTCGCTCGCGATGGCCTGCCAGGTCTTCGGCCTCGAATGCACGGTCTACATGGTGAAGGTGAGCTTCCACCAGAAGCCGTATCGCAAGCTACTTATGCAGACCTACGGGGCGAAGGTTCACGCGAGCCCGAGCACGCAGACTGAGTTCGGCCGAAAGCTGCTGGCGGAGCATCCCGACTCGCCCGGCAGCCTCGGCGCCGCGATCAGCGAGGCGATCGAGGACACGCTCCGGACGCCCGCGACGAAATACGCGCTCGGCAGCGTGCTCAACCACGTGTGCCTGCACCAGAGTATCATCGGCGAGGAGACGATCCGGCAGATGGCGATGGCCGGCGAGGAGCCGGACATGATCTTCGGCTGCGCGGGCGGCGGCAGCAATTTCGCGGGCATCGCGTTTCCGTTCGTCCGCGGGAAGATCAGGCACGGCAAATCCTATCGCATCGTCGCGGTGGAGCCCGCGTCGTGCCCGTCGCTCACGCAGGGCGAACTGCGCTACGATTTCGGCGACATGGCGCAGACCACGCCGTTGATGATGATGCACACGCTCGGCCACGATTTCATGCCGCCGAGCATCCACGCCGGCGGCCTGCGCTATCACGGCATGGCGCCGATGGTGAGCCATTGCAAAAAGCTCGGCCTGATCGAGGCCGTCGCGATCCCGCAGACGAAGGTCTTCAAGGCCGGCGTGCTCTTCGCGCGCAGCGAGGGCCTCGTGCCCGCGCCGGAGGCCTCGCACGCCATCGCCGCCGTGATCGACGAGGCGGTCAAGTGCCGCGAGGAGGGCAGGAAACGCGTGCTCGTCTTCAACCTCAGCGGCAACGGACTCCTCGATCTCGCCGCCTACGATTCCTACCTGTCGGGTCACATCACCGACGGCGCCGACATCGACTGAGCCGGGATCGTGCCGTTGCTGTGGAACCGGTCCTCCGGACCGGTGTTGTCATGGCGTGCGTCCGCCAACCGGTCCGGAGAGCGGGGGCCCCCTTCTCTTCTGGACGGGGCTCGCCCGTGGAGGTTGCCCGTCCAATGGCATGATATCCGGCCGAATGATACGTCGGATGGACGCGCTGGCGTCCGGCTGCTGGCGGCGCACCGGCCGCAGCCGGCCGCGCGTCAGACGAGCGCGCGCTCGGTCGCGGGATCGAAGAGATGCGCGTGGTCGAGGTCGAAGGTGACCTTCACGCGCTGGCCCGCGTCGAAGCGGTCCGTCGGCCGCACGCGGGCGATGAACGACGTCGCGCCCGTGTCGAGATAGAGCAGCGTCTCCGACCCCATCGGCTCGGAGACCTCGACCTTCACCTCCGCGGTGCGGAGCGGCTCGGGCTGAGTCACGGTGAGCGCGTCGTGGATGTCCTCGGGCCGCAGGCCGAAGATCACCGGTTTCTCGATGTGCCCGGAGGCGCGTTTCGACAGCGCCTCGGTGAGCGGGAGCGTGAGGCCGGCGCCCCGCGGATTCGCCTCGACGAAGGCGAGGTGGCCGCCGGCGCGCTGGATGTGGCCCTTGAAGAAGTTCATCGGCGGCGAGCCGATGAAGCCGGCGACGAAGAGATTCGCGGGATGGTTGTAGAGCTCGAGCGGCGCGGCGACCTGCATGATGTCGCCGTCCTTCATCACGCAGATGCGGTCGCCCATCGTCATCGCCTCGACCTGGTCGTGCGTCACGTAGATCATCGTGGCGCCGAGCCGCGCGTGAAGCTTCGAGATCTCGGTGCGCGTGGAGACGCGCATCTTGGCGTCGAGATTCGAAAGCGGTTCGTCGAAGAGAAACACCTTCGGCTTGCGCACGATCGCGCGGCCGACGGCGACGCGCTGGCGCTGGCCGCCCGAAAGCGCCTTCGGCCGGCGGTGGAGATACTCGTCGAGTCCGAGCAGGGCGGACGCCTCGCGCACGCGGGCCTCGATCTCGGGTTTGGGAAACTTCCGCAGCTTCAGGCCGAACGCCATGTTCTCGTAGACCGTCATGTGCGGATACAGCGCGTAGTTCTGGAAAACCATCGCGATGTCGCGGTCCTTGGGGAGGACGTTGTTCACGACCTTGCCGTCGATCGAGATCGTGCCGCCGGAGATCTCCTCGAGGCCGGCGATCATGCGCAGCGTGGTGGACTTGCCGCAGCCCGACGGGCCGACGAGCACCATGAACTCGCGGTCCTCGATCGTGAGGTTGATGCCCTTGACCGCGGTCACGCCGGGGCCGGTCTTCTCGGGGTAGGTCTTGACGAGGTTTTCGATGATGACTTTGGCCATGTCAAAAGGGTCGGCTTGGGCGGCGCGGGCGAAGAGGCGGTTTCCCGCCGCCGGTGCGGCCGGGCGCCGGGAGGTGCGCAACGAAACACACCGCCGCGGCGATGACGAGACCGGAGTCGGCGGCGGAGGAAAAGGGCGGGATCATGCGGCGGCGGGCGCCTGACAGGACGGGCCGGAAAACGTTCCGCGGCTGCGCGCAGGCCGGTCGTGCGCGGATGCGTCAGACCGCGCTCCGGTCGGCCGGACCCGCGAGCGGCGCGGTGCGCCAGTTGAACGTGATCGTGAGCGCGCGGAACACGAAGGTGAACGCGATCGCGATCATCGCCGCCGGCGTGGCTGCGAGATCGAGCACCTGCGTGCAGAAGACGAAGGCCACCTCGCCGGCGAAGGCGATCAGCACGTAGAACTGCCCGGGCTTGAACACGAGTGGCACCTCGCCCGTGAGTAGGTCGCGCAGCAGGCCGCCGCCGGCGGCGTTGATCACGCCGACGAGCAGCGCCGCCGGGATCGAGAGGCCGGCGGTCATCGATTTCTGAAACCCGAACACCGCGTAGGCGCCGAGGCCGAGCGCATCGATCACGGCGACGACCCGGTGGAAGCGTTTCACCTTGAAACCGAAAAAGCCGCCCACGATCGCGGCGGCGGCGACCGTCTCGAGATAGCGCGGATCGCTCAGCAGCGGCGTGGGGCCGGGCGTCTTGATGAAGACGCCGTCGCGGATCAGCGCGCCGCCGAGCCCGGTCGCGAGCGCGATGAAGAAGATGCCGACGATGTCGTAGCCGCGCTTGATCGCGACGATCGCGCCGGTGAGCGAAAACGCGAACGTGGCGCCGAGGTCGAACCAGACGGGGAGTTGGAAAACGTTGGCCGGCATGAAGCGGTCGGGCGAAGGGCGGGAAGACGGGACGGGAAAACGAAAAGGAGGGCGGACGCGGCGGCGCGCTCAATAGGCGAAGAACATCGCCTGGAGCGCCGCGACGTCGCGCGTGCGGGTGAGCCCGAGCTGGAGGAGCACGCGGGCCTTCTGCGGGTTGAGCTCGTCGGCGGCGATGAAGCCGAGCCGGTCGTCGTCGACCTCGATGTCGCGCTCGACCACGCCGCCGCCGGTGCGCGAGCTGCGGACGACGGCCACGCCGGCCTGTGCGGCGTCGGCGAGGGCCGCGAGCGCGGCGGCGCCGGCATTGCCGTCGCCGACGCCCGCGAGCACGAGGCCGCGCGCGCCGGCGCGGACGGCGGCGTCGATCAACTCGCGGCCCATGCCGGCATGGGCGTAGACGATGTCGACGCGCGGGAGCGAGGCGAGGCCGGCGAGGGAGAACTCGCTGGCGACGGTGTTGCGGCGCACGGGCGGCGCGTAGAGGTGGAGCCGGCCGGCGTTGACGAGGCCGGCGAGGCCGCGGTGTCCGCTGCGAAACGTGCCGACCTGCGTGGTGTTGGTCTTGGCGAGTTCGCGGGCGAAGTGAATCTCGTCGTTGGCGACGATGAGCACGCCGCGGCCGTGGACGCCGGGGTGCGCGGCGACGGCGACGGCGTTGTAGAGATTCATCGGACCGTCGGCGCTGATGGCGGTGGCCGGGCGCATCGCGCCGACGAGCACGACGGGTTTCGCGCTGCGGACGACGAGATTCAGGAAGTAACCCGTCTCCTCCATCGTGTCGGTGCCGTGCGTGATCACGACGCCGGCGAGGTCGGGCTCGGCGAGCGCGGCCTGCGTGCGGGCGGCGAGGCGCAGCCACACGGCCTCGTCCATGTCCTGGCTGCCGATGGCGGCGACCTGCTCGACCTCGAGCCGGGCGAGCGTCGCGAGCCGGGGCACGGCGGCGACGAGGGCGTCGATCGACAGCACGGCGGCGTGGTAGCCGCGGCGGGCGTCGCCCGTCTGCGCGCCGGCGATCGTCCCGCCGGTCGCGAGGACGCGGATACGGGGCGGCGGCGGGGCGGAGGGAGGCGTGGCGTGCATGACGTCGCACCACCATGCAGCCCGTCGTGGCGAAAGAAAACACCGAATCGGCCGGTATCCGCGGGAGGAAGGCGGTCCGGCCGGCGCCGGTCGCAAGTCGATGTCGGGGATCGGTCTCGACATGCGGGCGCGGAGTGCTTTGTTCGTCGGCGTCACAGCCTCCATGAGCCTCCGCGCCATTATCATCGTCGCCATTATGATGCGTCCCTTCTCAGGGCGGCGGCGTGCGGCTGTGTAGAATCCCGATCTAGCAACATCCCACGAATTTCCGAAGCCCTGAGCGTCACTGCTCGGGGCTTTTTCGTTTTTCCGTCATGAAAACCGCAGAACCCTCCCTTCACCTCGACGATGTCCTCGCCGCCCGCCGCCATCTGGCGGGCGGCGTGCGCCTGACGCCGTGCGTCCCCGCGCCGGCCCTGGGCGCGATCGCGGGCATGGAGATCCGGTTGAAGCGGGAGGACCTGCAGCGGACCGGCTCCTTCAAGGAGCGCGGCGCGCGGCATGCGCTGCTTCGCCTGGGCGCGGCGGCGCGCGCGCGCGGCGTGATCGCGGCCTCGGCCGGCAATCACGCGCTCGGCCTCGCGTTTCACGGCGCGCAGCTCGGCGTGCGCGTCACGGTCGTCATGCCGGCGGGCGCGCCGGCGGTGAAGGTCAACCGCTGCCGCGGGCTCGGCGCCGAGGTGGTGCTGCACGGCCGGTGTTTCGACGAGGCGCAGGCGCACGCGCTGACGCTTGCCGCGGCCACGGGCGCGACGCCCGTGCATCCGTTTGACGACTACGCGGTGATCGCGGGGCAGGGCACGCTCGCGCTCGAGATCCTCGAGCAGGCCCCGGAGCTCGACACGCTCGTGCTGCCGGTCGGCGGCGGCGGGCTGCTGGCGGGTGCGGCGACGGTGGTGAAGGCGCTCCGGCCCAAGGTGCGCGTGATCGGCGTCGAGCCGGAGAACGCCGCGGGCTTCCTCGCGGCGTGCGTGCAGGGCGGGCCGTGCCGCGCGGCCGTGCTGCCCACGCTGGCCGACGGGCTGGCGGTGGCGCGCGTCGGCACGCGGACCTTCGCGCAGGCGGCGCGGCTGATCGACGATCTTGTGACGGTGAGCGAGGAGGAGATCGCGGGCGCGATCGGCCGGCTCGCGCGCTGCGCGGGCGCCGTGGCCGAGGGCGCCGGGGCGGTGCCGCTCGCGGCCGTGCTGGCGGGCAAGGTCCGTGCGCGCCGGGCCGTGCTGCTCGTCAGCGGCCGCAACATCGACGCCCGCACGCACGAGCGCGTCGTGAGCCGCGCGCTGGCCGCCGGCGCGGCGCTGCCGGCGGCGGCGTGAACGGACGGCGCATCCGCCGCGCGGCGCAACAGGGCGCCGCCGGAAAACCGGTGCGGGCGGGCGCGGTTTCGCCCGCGTCCTTGCGCGGCGACGCCGCACCGTTTTACTGCGGGGATGGACATCACGCTGCTCGTTCTCGCCGCCGGCATGGGCTCGCGCTACGGGGGATTGAAACAAGTCGACCCCGTCGGCCCCTCGGGCGAGACGGTGCTGGACTACGCGGTGTTCGACGCGATCCGCGCCGGGTTCGACCGCGTGGTGTTCGTGATCCGGCGCGATTTCGAGGCGCGGTTTCGCGAGCAGATCGGCGCGAAATACTGCGACCGCATCCAGGTCGATTACGTTTTCCAGTCGCTCGAGGCGCTGCCGGCCGGCTTCGCCGCGCCCGCGGGCCGCGAGAGACCGTGGGGCACGGGCCACGCGGTGTGGTGTGCGCGCGAGGCGCTGCGCGGGAATTTCGCGGTGATCAACGCGGACGACTTCTATGGCGCCGACTCGTTCGTGCAGCTGGCGGCGTTCCTGCGCGCGGCGCCGGTCGAAGCCGCGCGGCCGGCGGATTTCGCGATGGTCGGATTCCGTCTGGACCACACGCTCTCGGAGCACGGTGCGGTGGCGCGCGGCGTGTGCGCGGCGGATGCGGCGGGCCGGCTGCGCTCGATCGTCGAGCAGACGGGCATCACGCCGGACCAGGTCGGCAACGGGAGGCCGTTCACCGGCCACGAGACCGTCTCGATGAACTGCTGGGGTTTCACGCCGGCGCTGCTGGCGGGGCTGGACGCGCAGTTTCGCGGGTTTCTCGCGGTGCGCGCGGGCGAGGCGAAGGCGGAATTCTACCTCCCGGCGGCGGTTTCGGCGATGATCGACCGCGGCGAGGCCGCGGTGCGCGTGCTGGCGACGGAGAGCCGGTGGTTCGGCGTGACGTATCGCGAGGACAAGCCCCGCGTGCAGGCGGCGCTGGCGGAGCTCGTGCAGGCCGGCGTGTATCCGGCGCGGCTGTTCTGAACCGGGCGGCGGACGGCCGCCTGCGGGCGGGATTGCCTCGCCGGAGCGCGCGGCTAGGCTCGGTCCCGCGTCATGCTCACCGTCCCGCACGAACTCCTGATCCTCGGCCTGCTGGCCCTGGCCAACGCCGGTCTCACGCTGGCGGAGACGGCGGTCGTGGCGGCGCGGAAATCGCGCCTGCGCAAACGCGCCGCGGCGGGCGACGCCGGCGCGGGCGACGCCGGCGCGGCCCGGGCGCTCGCGCTGGCGGAGCAGCCGACGCGCTTCCTCGCGCTCGTGCAGTTCTGGCTGACGCTGTCGACGCTGATCGCGGGCCTGCTGGGCGGCGCGAGGATCGCCGGCCAGGTGGCGCGGCGGATCGGGCAGGTGCCGCTGCTCGCGCCGGCCGCGGAGCCGCTGGCGTTCGTGCTGGTCGCGCTGGCGCTCGCCTTCTTCCTGCTGCTGTTCGGCGAACTCGTGCCGAAGCGGATCGGGCTCGCGTATCCGGAAAAGACCGCCGCGCTGCTCGCCCGGCCGATGCGCGCGCTGGCTGCGCTGGCCTTCCCGCTTTTGCGCGTGCTGGAGCTCGCGACCGACGCGCTGGCGCGGCTGCTGCACGTGCGGCGGCGCACGGCGGCCGAGAACGTGGCGGAGGAGGACGTCCGCGCGCTGGTCGAGCAGGGCCTGTCCGCGGGCGTGTTCCAGCGGGCGGAGAAGGAGATGGTCGACCGCGTGCTCGCGCTCGACCAGATCCCGGTGACGGCGCTGATGACGCCGCGGCCGAAGATCGTGTTCCTCAACCTCGACGATCCGGAGGAGGCCAACTGGCGCCGCATCGTCACGAGCGGGCATTCGTATTTCCCCGTGTATCAGAACCACCGCGACCAGGTCGCGGGCATGGTGTCGGTCAAGGCGCTGTGGGCGCACGCGGCGATCGGGCTGCCGACGACGCTGAAGAACCTGATGCTGCCCGCGGTCACCGTGGCGGAGACGCTGACGGCGATCCAGGTGCTCGAGCAGTTCAAGAAAAGCGGCCGGCACACCGCGATCGTGGTCGACGAGTTCGGCTCGGTGCAGGGCATGGTGACGCTGATCGACGTGCTCGAGGCGATCGTCGGCGACCTGCCGGAGCGCGGAAAGCTGAACCAGCCCGAGGCCAAGCGCCGCGAGGACGGCTCGTGGCTGATCGACGCGACGCTGCCGACCGGGGAGTTGAAGACGCTCCTCAGCGTGACGGAGCCGCTGCCGCACGAGGGCGACGCGGCGTATCAGACGCTCGGCGGCTTCGTCGTCACGCACCTCGGCCGGATTCCCGCCGCGGCGGATGCGTTCGAATGGGGCGGCTGGCGCTTCGAGGTGGTCGACATGGACCGGCGGCGCGTCGACAAGGTGCTCGTAGCGCCGGCGCGGCCGGCGGTGAAGGCCGGCGCAGGCGCGGCGCCGTGAGCCTGCGAATAAGTTGTCGGCAAAATCCCTTTGCCAACGCCGGCCGCGGCGCCGACGTTGCGCCCATGGCGGACCCATGCACGATCCCTTCACCGGCCAGCCCACCCGCATCCGCGGACGCGCCCTCCCGGACGCGGCCGGACGCGCCGCTCTTCAACACGATCACGAGCGACGACTGGAAGCGCTCGCTCGCCTCGGCGCGGCGGCAGCCGAATGCGGTCTCCGCGCAGATTCGGACCGCGATCTCGTCCTCCTCGCCGAAGACGAAGTAAGCCTGCTCGAAGGCGCCGGCGGCGAATGGTCGGCGCTCGGCGCGGCCATCCGCGGCTGGCGCGACCTGCTGCCGCTGCGCCCGCTCGACGACTTCGGGTTCGAGCGTGCGGCGGACAATCCGCTCGAGGAGGCGAATCCGCGCCTGCGCCGGATCGGCGGCGGCGTGGAGGCGTGGGCGTTTGCGGACGAGGCGGACGGGTCCGTCTATAAATTCTACCTGCCGCGCGAGGAGAAGCGGATCGGCAGCGTGTTCGGCTTCGCGCCGGGCGAGGAGGCGGCCTTCGCCGCGGAGGCGCGGCTGGGCGACTATCGCGGGCTGCTGGAAAAATTTCTGCTGATCGACGCGCTCGGCGGCATGCCGACGGAGGTGATCGCGGTGACGCCCGAGGGCATCGTGATCGCGAAGCAGGCGCTGGGCGATCCGCTGCCGCAGGGCGGCGACACCTCGGCGAGCCTGCCGCCGGCGCTGGTCGAGATCCCGTCGCGCTTTCTGCGTGCGAACCGCGATCATCCGCGGCTGCTGTTCGCGGGCGGCGCGGCGTGGCTCGTCGCCGACCTGCACGCGCGGAATTTCGTGCGCGACACGGCGGGCGCGCTGCGCGTGATCGACCTCGTGGCGGCGCCCTGGCCGGCGGAGGCCTCGGCGCATCCGCTCATGCGCGAATGGCTCGGCCGCGTGCGCGCCGACCCGTCGGCGGGACTGCTGCGCGCGGCGCGCGACGACGAGTTGTAGGCGCAAAAAAAGGCCCGCGGAAAAGCGGGCCCGGGAAACGCGCGGATTTTTTCCGGGCGTGAGGCGGTGCGGGAGACAACTCAGTCCTGCTGTGCGTCGAGGACCTTGAGGACATCGTCGGCCTGCTGCTTCGTGCTGGCGGCGTAGTCGGTCCAGACGATCTTCCCGCCCTTGATCAGGAACGCCTGGCGCTTCGCGACGCCCAGCATGTTCGGGACGCCGAAGGCCTCGATCACCTTCTTGTCGGTGTCGGCGATGAGCGTGAAGGGGAAGTGCTGCTCGTCCTTGAACTTCTTCTGGTCCGCGACGCTGTCGTGACTCACGCCGATGACGGCGACGCCCCTTTTCGTCAGCGCCTCGTAGGCGTCGCGCAGCGAGCAGCCCTGGGCGGTGCAGCCGGGCGTGCCGGCCTTCGGATAGAAATAGACGAGTGTGTAAGGTTGCTTCGAATACGCATCGGCCAGGGCGAGCGCGGCGCCGGTCTCGGTGACGCCGGTGACGGCGGGCGCGGGATCGCCGACCTTGAGCGGCTCGGCCCGGGCGGCGGCGAAGAGGGTGGAGAGGATCGACATGGCGAGGAGGAGGAAACGCGGTTTCATGCGGGCGAGTGGGTTTCACACCAGTGGCGCGGAATGCGCGGATCCGCAAGGCGGCCGGCACGGTTGGACACGGAAAATTGTTCCGCCGGACGCGCAAAATTCAGGTGAAATATTTGGACGGAACATGCCGGGGAAACGCGGTCCAACCAAACCCGCTCATCGTGGCGCAAGCCGCGCTGGGCGGACCAACAGACCAAACCAAACATGAAACAGAACACCAACCTGAAATCCTTCCTTGTCGCCGTCGCGGCCCTCGGCCTCGCGGCCACGGCTTCGGCCCAGAGCACCAGTGTCGCGGTGCCGACGCCGTCCGAAACGCAGTCCGCCTCCGGCCTGCTCGGCACGCGTTACACCGCGGTCGAGGCCAACTACTACGATCTCCTCGGCGGCTCGCCGGGCGTCGCGCGCGGCCTCACACTGTCCTACAACCAGCCGCTGAATCCGTATCTCGACCTCGGCGCCGATTATTCCTGGGCGGAGGCCCATCTCTCGGGCGTGCGCCTGACGCAGCAGCAGTTCGACGTGGGCGCCACCGCCTACACGAAGCTGGCGTGGGGCAAGCCCTTCGCCGTGGCTGACGCCGGCTGGGTGTGGGCGCGCACGGCCAACGGTTTCGAGGACGACTCCTTCGCCTACAAGCTGGGCGTCGGCGTCGAGTTCCAGGCGCTGCGCAACCTCACGGTCACGCCGTATTTCACCTTCGTGCGCGCGACGCACTTCAACACGAGCGAGTTCGACGGCGGCGTGAAGGCCGCGTATCGTCTCACCCGTGACTGGAGCGTCACCGCCCGCGTCGGTTACGACTGGATCCGCCACAGCGACGATACCCTCGAGTATGCGCTGGGCGTGAACTACAGCTTCTGAGTCGGCCGCGGCCGCGAGGCCGCGCGGTTCGGAAACCGTCGGGAAACCGAAACAGATTGCAGCCACGGCGCCCGCGCGCCGTGGCTTTTCCCGTTGGCGCCGTCCGCGCCGCGGTGCGCGTCAGTCGCGTCCCAATAATCTGGAGACGAGCGACGAGGCGGCCTGCGTCGCGACGACGGAGACGGTGAACAGATACAGGCCCGCGCCGATGTGCAGCTCGGCGACGGCGGCGGACTTCAGCGCGACGATCAGGATCGCGACGACGAAGACATCGAGCATCGACCATTTGCCGAGGTGCCCGACCCAGCGGTGCAGCCGGCGCATGCGCGTGAGATCGTGCGTGCGCTCGGTCCAGATCACGGCGAGCAGCCCGAGCTTCAGGCAGGGAAACAGCAGCGTGAACAGCGTGAGGATCGCGAAGAGGAAATACTCGCCTTCGTGAAACAGCGCGAGGATGCCGCCGACGACCGAGACGGCGTCGTGGAACACCCAGAATTTCGTGACGTGGAAAAACGGGAAGAACACGCCGGCGCCGAAGCAGAGAAACGCGGCGGCCAGCAGGAGCGGGAGGCCCGAGCGCCGGAGAAATGATCCGGAATCGGGCGCGGTGGCGGGAGGTCGCATGCGACGGAGCTGGCAGGAAGGATTGCCGTGCGCAAACGGATACGCGCGCCGGTGGCGCGGCGGACCGTGCGCGGGAGGGCGAAGGAGGCGGGCGCGAAAAAGACGGACGCCCGCGCGTCCGCCTTTTTGTGTCCGCGGGCGGGATATGCCGCGCCGGCGGTGCGCGTTTATTCGAGTCCGACGACGGGCAGGTCGTTGGGATATTCGACGCTGAACTTGAGCGGCAGCTCGCGTCTCTCGCCGGGCTTGAGGTCGAGCGTCCATTTCAGCGTGCCGTCGGCGTCGGGCTTGAGCTCGCGCTCGTCGGGCGCGGCGACCTTCACGACGATCTTTTCGTGGCGGGAGACGGGGAGCTGGTCGACAAGGACGAGGCGGACGGCGGTCCTCTTGTTGTTCTGGACAGAGAGCGCGATGTCGTAGGTGAGGCGCTTGCCCTTGGTGACGAGGCCGGTGTCCTCGGTGACGCGGTTGACGAGCTTGCGCTTCACGGCGATGCCGTCGTCGGCGCCGAGCGCGAGATCGAAGGTTTCGCCCGGCATGACGGTGCGCAGCTCGGCGGCGGCGACGAAGGTGTCGTCGAGGAAGACGTTCATCGCGCCGGCGAGGAGCGGGAAGTCGGAGGCGTTGGTGACCTTGGCGGTGAGGAAGGCGGACGGAAGGAGCTTCGGGGCGGCGCGGTAGGCGAGCTCGGTCTTCAGGGCGACGGTGGCGATGCCGAGCTTGTGCGGGGCGTTGTCGCTGGGGACGTCGACGGTGTCGGGAATCCGGAACGTGGCGGACGTGGCCTGGGTGGAGACGGCGGCGGACTGCGGGGCGACGTCGCGGAGTTGCTGCCGGGCGAGGGCGGATTTGCTGCGGATGGCTTTGTCCTTGCCTCCTTCGATCGCGAAAGGCGAAAGCACGATGGTTTCCTCATTGGTGGCGGCTGTCGCCATCGGCACAGGCGCGGGTCGCGGCTGGACGATCCACGGCTCCAGCTCCGGCGCGGCGCCGCCGAGCAACGGGCGCGCGGTCGAGAGGGTGAGTTCGATGTTCTTCCAATCCTCGCCGGTGTTCTGGCGGACGAGGCCGGCGTAGCCGAGTTGTGCGGTGCGCTCGATGCTGCTGGCGCGTGCGTCGTAGGCCGGACTCCAGGAGGCGCCGGGCACGGCGTAGCGCAGGGTCAGGGCGAGCCGGCCGGCGGTGGCGGCGGCGAGGCGGACCGTGACGGTCTTGTAGCTGCGGCCTTCGGCGCCGCGCAGTTCGGCGAGCTGCTGTTCGAGAGCGGTGCGCCGGGCCTGGAGATCCTCGCGTTGTTCGTCGATCGACTGGTTTTCGGCGGCGATCCGGCCCAGCTGCTCCTCGGAGAAGGAGAGCAGGCGCGTCCAGACATCGGGCAGCGGGGAGCCGCCGGCGGAGTCCTTGCCCGGGCTGGTCGTGGCGGTCTGGATGCGGACGACGTAGTCGCGTTGCTGGGCGAGGACGGCGGTGCGGTCGGTGAGGGCGCGCTCCAGTTTGGCGAGGGCGCGCAGGTCGTCCTCGAGCTTCTTCACGCGCTCGTTCGGGGTGGCCTCGACGTAGACGGGGCGGCCGGTCACTTCGAGCAAGGTGGCCTCCGCGGTGCCGCGGCCCGCGGCCTGGAGCGAGGCATCGAGAAGCGAGGCGGGCAGCTGGTCGAAGACGATTTCCAGCGGGCCGGGCGCGGCGATCTCGAGGTCGGCGGAGCGGGTGACGACTGCGCGATCGGGATAAACCGTGACGGCGGTGATGCGGGAGGCGGCCGGGAGCGGGCCGGCCAAGGCGCGGGCGACGAGCGCGAGCGCGCAGGCGATGAGAAGGAGAAGACGTTTCATGGAATGGAGCAGCATAGACTACGGGAATGGTAAAACGCTCCAATCCGGAAAATATTGGCGATGGCGGGTCCGAGCGCCGTCGGCGTGCGGACGGCGCGGAACTTTCCCGGAACTTACGAAGGATGACCGGGCACTAAGCTGGCCCGTGACCGCCCCTTCCTCGCATTTCCCGACCGCGTTTTCGCGGGGAGCTTGCCATGTGCCCGGCGGGCCGCTTGTCATGGGGGTTTCCACTGCGGAGAAGAGCTGACGCTCGCGCGACCGCTTTCCCCTTCGCCGTCTTTCGTTTTCCCACGTCTTTCCCATATGCTCACAGCTCCTGTTCTCCGTTCCATGATGCGCGCGGTCGGTTTTTGCGGCGCAGCATGGCTGGCGATGGCGACCGCAACGCTCTCCGCCGCGATCTCGGCCAGCGACGGTTTCGATCCCAACGTCAATGGCAACGTCTACGCCGTCGCCGTGCAGCCCGACGGAAAGGTGCTCATCGCGGGCAAGTTCACCACGGTGCAGCCCAACGGCGGATCGAGCAAGACGGTGAGCAACATCGCGCGCCTCCTGCCGGATGGCACGCTGGACAGCACGTTCAAAGGCAGTGTGGACGGCACGATCAACGCCATCGCGCTGCAGGCCGACGGTGGGATCATCATCGGCGGCGTCTTCACCAAGGCGGGCACGGCGACGCGCAGCAACGCCGCCCGCCTCAATGCGGACGGCACGGTCGACACGACCTTCGATCCCAATGTCGGCGGTTCGCTGGCCCCGGATGTGAAAGCGGTGCTGGTCCAGGCCAACGGCCAGATCCTGATCGGCGGCGGTTTCTACACTGTCAAGGGGCTCGCGGCGGCGGATTCTCCGCATTACCTCGCCCGCTTCAATGCCGACGGCACGCTCGATACGACCTTCAAGCCGAATCCCGACGGCATCGTGCTGAGCCTCAGGGAGCAACCCGATGACAAGAAGATCCTGGTCGGCGGCGGTTTCGACACGGTCCAGCCGCTCGGAGCGGCCGAGGCGACCGAACGCGATAACCTCGCCCGTTTCAACGCGGACGGCACGCTCGATACGAGTTTCGATCCCGCTCCCGACGATGCGGTCAATGCCATCGCGGTCGATGTGGATGGACGGATCGCGATCGGCGGCGCCTTCCTGAATCTGTATCCCAACGGGACCTCCACGGCCGTCGCCCGCTCGTATTTTGCCCGGCTTGAGCGCAGCGGCCGGGCCGTCACCAATTTTTCGCCCAGTCCCGGCGCGACCGTGAATGCGATCGTGATCGATCCCGATGGCGGCATCATCCTCGGCAGCAGGACCGGCGCCTCGCGGATCAATCAGGCGGGTCTCATCACTTCGCCGTATCTGGCGTCGATCAACTCCACCGTTTATGCGATCGCCTCCCAGGCGGATGGTGCGCTGATCATGGGCGGCGGCTTCAACGCCGTCACCGTCGACAGCGGCTACAAGGTGACCCGCAATCACGTCTGCCGCCTCCTGCCGGGTGGCGCGCTCGACGCGACCTTCAATCCTCTCTCCGACGGTCGACCCTACGCCGTGGAGATCCAGGCCGACGGCAAGATGCTGATCGGCGGCAGCTTTTCCAATGTCGCCGGCGTGAACCACGCTTCGATCGCCCGGTTGAATGCCGATGGCTCGCTGGATTCGACCTTTGTCGCCACGACCAACGGCCAGGTGGTCGCGATCAAGCAGCTGGCCGACGGTTCGATCATGATCGGCGGCACGTTCACCTATGTGAACAACCGCAACGTTCCCTATCTCGCCAAGCTCAAGTCGGACGGTTCGATCGACACGGACTTCAACATGACCCCGGACGGAGCGGTTTCGAGCATCGTCGAGCAGTCCAACAAGAAGATCATCGTCGGCGGCGCCTTCACGACGATGAAACTGCCTTCGGACGAGACGTCGACCAGTCGCATCTACATCGCCCGCATCAATGCCGACGGCACGCTCGACACGACCTTCTATCCGACGCCCAACGGCAATGTCATCTCCATCCTGTTGTCGAAGGACGAAAGCAAGATCTACATCGGCGGCAGTTTCACCACGCTGCAGCCGAACGGGGCCTCGACCACGACCTCGCGCTACAGTCTCGCCCGGCTCAACATCGACGGCACCGTCGACGGCGATTTCTGGGTCACGACCGACGGCACGGTCAACAGCCTCGCCCTGACGTCCGATGGCAGCCTGGTGTTCGCCGGCACGTTTACGCAGATCGCCTCCGCGGCCGATGCGGATAATGACACCGTCTATCCGCGCTGGCGCATGGCGAAAGTCAGTGCGGCCGGTGTGGTCGACACCACGTTCGACCCCGCCGCCAACAACACGGTCACGCATCTCATCATGCAGGACGACAAGATCGTCCTGGCGGGTCTGTTCACCCAGCTCACGCCCAACGGCGGGTCGAGCGTGGAGCGCAACTATATCGCCCGGTTGAATGCCGACGGCACCGCCGACACCACATTCGACCTCAAGCTCGATCGCCTGGCGGGTAACGAAGTCACGGCCCTGGCCGTGCAGTCGAGCGACACCAGTCTCGTGTTCGCCGGCACGTTCAACTCGCTCCAGCCGGTCGGCACGACGACCCGCCAGCTGCGAAACCGGCTGGTGCGGATCAAATCCGACGGATCCTTCGATGCCAGTCTCGACGTCGATCTCGCCGGCCAGGCCAATGTCACCATCAACGCGGTCAGCGTGGATGTCGGCGGCACGGTCGTCGTGGCGGGCAAGTTCGACAAATTCAACGGCGCTCCCGGCGCCGGACTCGCGCGGTTCTCCTCGGATGGCTCCTCGGACACGCTGTTCTCCGCCAATGTCACCGGCACCGTCAACGCCCTGGCCATCCTGCCCTCGGCGAGCGAAGTCGACACGCAGATGGCGGGTTTGGCCGCCTTCAACAGCGACGGGACGCTGAACGAGACATTTGCCCCCACCTACGAAGATCAGCTGACCGGTGTGGTCGACAGCATCGCGCTGCAGTCGGATGGCCGGGCCCTCGTCGGCGGTTCCTTCTACTTCCATGCCGACAGCTCCACGACGATGTATCTCGCCCGCTACGCGATCACCGGCAAACGGGACACGACGTTTGCGCCGGTCCTCAACGGCGAGGTTTACTCCGTCGCGATCCAGTCGGACGGGAAGATCCTGATCGGCGGAGCGTTCACGACGATCGACAGCAACACGCAGGCCTATCTGGCGCGGCTCAACAGCGACGGTTCGCTCGACACGGATTTCACGCCCTGGGTCAACGCCGCGGTCTATACGGTCGTGCTGACCAGCGATCAAAAGATCCTGATCGGCGGAGCCTTCACGTCGCTCGAAAGCAACGCCGACGCCACCACGACTTATTCCCGCAACGGTCTCGCCCTGCTCGCGGCCGATGGCACGGTCGATACCGAGTTCGATCCCAAGCCGAATTCCGCGACCCGTGTCATCACCCTGCAGTCCGACGGCAAAATCCTGATCGGCGGCGATTTCACCAAGCTCTACCCCAATGGAGCCTCCACCGGGACCGCGCGTAATCGCATCGCCCGGCTCACGGCCGCGGGCAAGATTGACGAGAGCTTCAATCCGAATGCCGACTCGTCCGTCTACGCCATCGCCCTGCAGTCCGACGGAAAGATTCTCGTGGGCGGCGCGTTTCAAAAGATCGACAGCACCAGTCACGCGCACATCGCCCGGCTCAATACGGACGGTTCGCTCGACACGACGTTCCGGACCATCGCCAACCAAAGCGTCAGCCGGTTCCTCATCGATGGCAGCTCGATCCTGATCTCCGGCAGCTTCTCGTTCGTCGGATACGCCGACGACAGCTCCAATGTCATCGCGCGTTCCGCGCTGGCCGAGGTGAGCCTGACCGATGGCACCATCGATGCCGGATTCGCGCCCGATCTGGACTCCTATGCGGGTGCGCTCGCCAAGCTCTCCAACGGTGCGATCCTCGTGGGCGGTGCCTTCACCAGCGTCCAGTCCGCGGCCGCCTACGTGGTCGGCGGCTCCTTCACCAAGATCAACGGCTCCGCGGCCAAGAATCTGGCGCTGGTCAGCTCCCACGGCAGCCTGAACGCCTCCTTCTCCCCGAGCCCCAACGGCGCGGTCAATGTGGTGCAGATGCTTCCCGATACGCAGATCGTGGTCGCGGGCAACTTCACCCAGATTTCCGGGGTCACCCGCAACCGCATCGCCCGCTTCAACGAGGACCGCAGCCTCGACACCTCCTTCAACCCCAACGTCAACGGAGCGATCGCCGCCATCGCGTATCAGCCCGATGGCAAGCTGATCCTCGGCGGCAGCTTCACCACGGTCGGCGGCGGCAGCCGAAGCTATCTGGCGCGGATCAACAGCGACGGCACACTGGACAGCACGTTTGCCCCGACGGTGTCGGGCAAGGTCGGCCTGCTCGCTTTGCAGGCGGACGGAGGGATTCTTTACACGGCCGAGTCCGGCTCCGTGATGGTTCTGGGTCGGTTGAACGCCGACGGTTCGGCCGACACCGGCTTTACGCCGCCGTCTTTCAATGGCTCGGTTGAAACCGTCGCCGTCCAGCTCGACGGCGACATCCTGGTGGGCGGACCTTTCACGCTTTCCTCCTACAACTATCTCGCCCGGCTGAATTCCGACGGTTCGCTCGACACCGGTTTCGGCACGAGTGCAACGCCGAACGGCGCCGTCAGTGCGCTCACCCTCCAGAGCGACGGCAAGGTGCTCCTCGGCGGCGCGTTCAGCAAACTCGGCACGCAGGTGCGGGCGGGCCTGGGCCGGCTTTCCACCACCTCGCGGATGGTCCAGACCTTCTCCGTCAGCGACGACCGCTCGACTCTCGAATGGTCGATGAGCGGCTCCGCCGGGCTGTTGAGCAGCCTCCTGGTCGAGAAATCGAGCGACGCCTCCACGTGGCTGACCGTGGATCAGGCCACCCGCGTCGGCACGACCAATACGTGGACTCTGTCCGATCTCGGTCTCTCGTCGAAGACCACGGTCTATTTCCGCCTGCGCGGCGTCCTGCCGGTCGGCTCGGTCGCTTCGGGTTTTTATCAGAGCGTCTTCATGGCGTATCCGAAGGCGACCCCGGTGGTGACGAATCCCGAGGTTCCGACCGCGAGCGTCGGCATCGGCTTCCATTACACGCTCAAGGCCACGGACGATCCGACGTCGTTCACGGCGACCGGCCTGCCCGCCGGGCTGACGTTGAACAAGACGACCGGTGAGATCACCGGCACGCCCACGACGGTCGGCACCTACACCGTCACCCTCACCGTCAAGAACTCGAGCTACACGACCACGATCACGTTCACCCTGACGGTGAGTGCGGCGACTGTCCCGCCGGCTCCGGTGGCAACCGCGGCGACCTCCGTCGGAGGCGACCGGTTCACCGCCAACTGGGGCGAGGTGTCCATCGCGCAAGGTTATCTCATCGATATCGCCAAGGACTCCGGTTTCACCCAGCTCGTCGGCACCTACGATGCGAACTCCGGTTCGCTGGTCAGCTGGTCCGTCGACGGTCTGACCGCGGCGACCACCTATTATTACCGCGTGCGCGCCTACAACTACGTCGGCACCGGTCCCAACTCCAGTCCGATCACGGTGAAGACCCTGAAGAATCAGGCGCCCAAGATCACCAGCACGACGAGCACGATCTTCACCGTCGGACTGCCCAGCAGCCTGACCGTGACGGCGACCGGCACGCCGGCCCCGACATTCAGCGCCACGGGCCTGCCGTCCTGGGCCAGTCTGGACGCCACGACGGGCGTCCTCAGCGGGACGGCGCCGAGCAGCGCGGCCGGCACCCAGTTCCCGCTGACGATCACGGCGACCAACGGCATCTCGCCGAATGCGACGCAGTCCTTCACCCTGAATGTCCAGGCGGCCCCCACGATTTCGACGCCGATGCTGGTCACCACCATCGCCGGCAAGGCCGGCACCGCCGGCACGTCCAACGGCACCGGCACGGTCGCCCGCTTCCGCACCCCGATGGGCATCGCGATCAATACGTCGAGCGTCCTTTACATCTGCGACACCGACAATCACACGATCCGCAAGTCGACCACCCTCGGCGTGGTCAGCTCCTTCGCGGGCAAGGCCGGCACCGCCGGCACCGCCAACGGCATCGGTGGCGAGGCGCGTTTCAACACCCCCTCGGCCATCGCCGCCGACGGCTCCGGCAATCTCTACGTCGCCGACACGCTGAATCACACGATCCGCAAAGTGACGATCGACGGCGTGGTCTCCACGCTCGCCGGCGAAGCGGGCACCGCGGGCAGCTCGGATGGCTACGGCACTGCGGCTCACTTCAACGCCCCGCAGGGCGTCGCCGTCGCCGAGGCCGGCACGATTCTCTACGTGGCCGACACGAACAACGAGACGATCCGCAAGATCGTCATCACGACTGGCGAAGTCACGACGGTGGCCGGGCTGGTCGGTGTGTCGGGCAGCACCAACGGCACCGGCACCGCGGCCCGCTTCAACGGCCCGACGGGCCTCGCCGTCACCTCCGCCGGCACGATCTATGTCGCGGATACGGACAACAACTGCATCCGCTCGATCTCCGCCGCCGGGGTTGTCAGCACGCTGGCCGGCCGGCCGGGCACGAGCGGCGCAGCCGATGGCACCGGCACTGCGGCCCGCTTCAACCATCCGTCCGCGCTCCTGCTCGACAGCGACGGGCTCCTCTATGTGCTCGACACGGACAATCAGACGATCCGGCGGATTTCGGACGGCGCCGTGACGACCCTCGCCGGTTCTCCCGGTGCGAGCGGCACCGCGGATGGTCTGGGCACCATCGCGCGCCTCAACAGCCCCGTCGGCATGGCCGTCAATTCGACCGATGAGATCTACTTCGTGGATACGAACAGCCAGACGCTGCGGCAGGCGGTCTTCCCGACATCCCCGGGCATCACAACCCAGCCTTCCGACACGAGCACCACGGTCGGCAGCACGGTCACGCTGAGCGTCGTGGCGACCGGTGAGCCGGTTCCCACCTATCAATGGCGGCTTGCCGGCGTCGCCCTCTCCGATGGCACCAACGCCAATGGCACGTCGATCAGCGGGGCCACGACCAACACGCTGACGCTCACCAACGTCCAGCTCGCCGATGGCGGCGATTACACCGTCGTCGTCACCAACGCCCAAGACAGCGTGACCAGCGACGCGGCCACGCTCACGGTCACCGACTCCTCCGGCAACAGCAGCGGCGGTGGCGGTGGCGGCGGCGCGCCCAGCCTGTGGTTCTGCCTCGCCCTTGCCCTGCTCACGGCGGCGCGGTTCGCGATCCGCGGTTCCCGCGGCACGCAAGCGGCGGAGTAAACCGGACGGTCACGCGCGGCGGATCGGATTGTCCCCATCCGCTGCGCAGGATTGCCGCGATTCCCGTGCTCCCTCGCGGATCGCAATGAGCGGTCCGTTTGCTGCGGTTTCAGGGAGGGCGCTCGCGTGAACCGCATCCACTCCTTTCGGAAACGGAGAGCCCGTTCCTTCATTCAAAACCGCGGCATGTCCTGTGCAGCCGGTCTGGCCGGCCCCTGCGGGAGCGGACTCTACCAGGCGTCCGACCGGAACGGCGCGGCCGGCAGTCCGGCTCCGTTATACAGGTTGGCGAGCGGGGCGTTGCTCCACGCGTAGCGCACCGCCACCGGCTCCTTCACCGCGGGCGACGAGACGAGCAGCGTGTCGCGCACGATCTTCGCCGTGGCGGGATGAAAGACCTTGTCCGCGCCCGCGATCTCGAGCGCCTGCACCGGCTTGTCGTGCGCCACGAGCCCGGTGCCGGCGTGCGCGAAGCGCACGCGCAGCGCCGCGCCTTCGCGCATCGCACTTTCGAATACGGGGCCGGAATGATCGCCGGGGATCCCGTAGGTGAGCACCTTCGCGATCAGCGCGAGCCGCCGGGCGACTTCGCGCTTCTCCGTCGGGTGCAGGTTCTCCGGCTCGCCGGCGTCGATCGCGACCGCCATCGCGGTGGCGGGCAGCGCGAGGGCCGTCGCCTGCGCCTCCCGCAGGCGCGCCCACTTGCGGCCGCGCGGCTCGCCGTCGGCGTAGTTCGGCAGCTGCACGAAATAAAACGGCAGGTCGCCCTGGCCCCAGCCGGCGCGCCACGACGTGATCAACGTGGCGAACAGTTCCGGATATTCCGCGTCGCGGCCGACGTTGGACTCGCCCTGATACCAGAGGAAGCCGCGCAGCGCCGTGGGCTGCAGCGGCGCGATCATGGCGTTGAACGTCCCGCCCGGCCGCGCCGGCGAGTCGTCCGTCGCCGGCGGCTGCGGCCACGGGAGCAGGTTCTTCGTGTGCGTGGCCTTCGCGTGCGCCTCCGCCTGCTGCCACGCCTCCATGTCGGCCGGATAGCGCGCCACGCGTTCCGGCGGCCATTCGCTCTGCGCCTGCTTCCAGCGTGCGTCGAGCGTGGCGGCGAGCGAGGTCGAGGCGCGCGTGGTGTCGCTCAGCCACGGTTCGAGCGCCGTGCCGCCCCACGAAGCGTTGATGATCCCGACCGGCACGCCCAGCCGGCGATGGAGGTCGCGGGCGAAGAAATACCCGATCGCGCTGAAGCCGCCCACGGTCTCGGGCGACGCCGGCGTCCAGCCGCTGGTCTTCGCCGCGTCGGCCGGCACGGGCGCCGCCACGCGCTCGACCCGCAGCTGCCGGATCAGGGGGAAATTCGCCGCGCTCATCTCCTTCGCCGCGTCCCGCGCCAGGTTGACCGGCCATTCCATGTTCGACTGGCCCGACGCGAGCCAGACCTCGCCCACGAGCACGTCGCGGATCACGACGGTTTCCTGGCCGGCGACGACGAGCTCCGCCGGCTCCGCGCTCGCCGGCAGCGCCGCGAGCAGCACCATCCAGCGGCCGTCCGCGCCGGCGATCGTGTGGACGGACTGGCCGCGAAACGTCACCGTGAGCGATTCGCCGGCGGCCGCGCGGCCCCAGACGGGCACAGGCTTGTCGCATTGCAGCACGGCGTGATCGCCGAAGACCGGCGCGAGCGAGATTTCCGCGGGCGCGGACGAAGCCAGGGCGGCGAGCGAAAGGCTAATCGGCATGAGCAGACGGAAGTTCATCGGAGGGCGCCGAGTCTGTCGTGGACGCCGGGTCATTCCGAGCGAGAAACGCGTGCAGCTCCGCCGCCAGCCGCGGGCCGAAGCCCGTCACGTCCGCGATCTGCTCCACGCCGGCCGCGCGCAGCCGGTCGATGCTGCCGAAATGCGCGAGCAGCAGCGCGCGGCGCTTTTCGCCGAGGCCGGGGAAATCCTCGAGGATGCTCTCGCGGATCTTCCGCGAACGCAGGTCGGCGTTGTAGGTGTTGGCGAAGCGATGCGCCTCGTCGCGCAGGCGTTGCAGCAGGTTCAGCCCCGGATGGCTCAGCGGCAGGTTGAGCGGCGGGCGGGCGTCGGGGAAGATGATCGTCTCGTGCTTCTTCGCGAGGCCGATGAGCGCGGGCGGCATCGCGCCGATCGCGAGAAACGCCTTCAGCGCCGCGCCGATCTGCCCGCGTCCGCCGTCGATCACGATCAGGTCGGGAAACGGTCTCCCTTCCTCCGAGAGCCGCCGGTAGCGGCGGCCGACGACCTCCTCCATCGCGCGGAAATCGTCGTTGCCGATGAAGCTCTTGATCGAAAACCGCCGGTATTCGTTCTTGTCCGGCCGGCCGTTCGCGAAGTGCACCATCGAGGCGACGACGAACGTCCCCGAGATGTGCGAGATGTCGAAGCACTCCATCGTGCGCGGCGGCCCGGCGAGATGCAGCGCCTCGTGCAGCGCGTGCATCGCCTCCTCGTCGCCGGCGGGGCGCGTCGGATCGAAGCGTTCGAAATGCCGCGTCTTCGCGAGCGTCTTCTCCAGCGCGAACACGATGTCGCGCAGCTCCGCTGCCTTCTCGAATTCCTGCCGCGCCGCCGCCGCGGCCATCTCGCCGCGCAGCGACTCGAGCCATTCGCGCGACTTGCCCTCGAGGAAAAGGCACGCGTCCTCGGCGCGCCGGTGATAGTCCGCCGTGCTGACGACCGTCGCCGCGCCGTAGAGCTCCTGGCGCACGTCGTCGTAGAGCCGCCATGTGCCGTCGGGCAGGCGTTCCGGCGTGCCGTCGCCGAGCAGGATGCCGAACTGGCGCCGCATCTGCGCGAGCGTTTTCCGCAGCAGTCCGCTGTGGGCGAACGGTCCGAAATAGCGCGAGCGGTCGTCCTTCTTGATCCGCGTGAGCCGGAAGCGCGGCAGCTCCTCGCCGAGGTCGACACGCACGAGGAGGAAGCGCTTGTCGTCCGTGAAGTCGGTGTTGTAGCGCGGCCGCCACTGCTTGATCAGCTTGCCCTCGAGCAGCAGCGCCTCGGGCTCCGACTTCACCTCGATCGTGTCGAAATCCTCGATCAGCGAGACCAGCGCGCGGATCTTCGGCTGCTGCAGCGTGCGCACGCGTCCGGCCTGGAAATACGAGCTCACGCGCCGCTTCAGGCTCTTCGCCTTGCCGACGTAGAGGATGCGGCCGAGCCGGTCCTTCATCAGATAAACCCCGGGGCGGTCCGGCAGGTGCCGCACCTTCTCCTTCAGGTTCACCGGTTCGCTTGCTGGCATTTTCCCAGAATCGGCCTATTCTCCGGCCTCGCAAGTATGGTTTCACCGTCCAACGCCGACACGTCTTCCGCTCCCGTCAGTCCGGCTCGCTACGAGCTGCTCACGCTGGGCGACGAGCTGCTGCTCGGCCTGACCGTCAACAGCCACCTCGCCTTCATCGGCCAGCAGCTCGGCCGCCGCGGCGTGCAGCTGCAGCGCAACGCCACGGTGACCGACGACGCCGACGCGATCGCGCGCGAGTTTCGCGAGGCCTGGGCGCGCGCCGACGTGGTCATCACCACCGGCGGGCTCGGCCCGACCTGCGACGACCGCACGCGCGACGCCCTCGCGGCCGAGCTCGGCCAGAAGCTCGTCTTCGATCCCGCGATCGAGAAGACGATCGCCGACCGCTTCGCCGCCTTCGGCCGCAAGATGGGCGCGAACAATCTCCGCCAGGCCTATCGCTTCGAGCGCGGCGACATCCTGCCCAACGCCCACGGCACCGCGCCCGGCCTCTGGGTCGAGCAGGACGGCAAGGTGCTCGTGATGCTGCCCGGCCCGCCCAACGAACTGCAGCCGATGCTGGTCGAGCAGGTCCTGCCGCGCCTCGCGCAACGCGGGCTGCTGCCCGACCGCGAGGCCTACGTGCAGATCCGCACCGCGGGCGTCGGCGAGTCCGCGCTCGAGCTGAAACTCCAGCCGGTCTTCGACCGCCACGGCGACGGTCTTGGCATCGCGTTCTGCGCGCACCACGGCATGGTCGACTGCCGGCTGAGTTCGCCCGGCGGCCGGTTTTCGCTCGCGCAGCTCGAGGCGATCGCACGCGAGTGCGGCCGCCTGCTCGGCGAGGATCTCACGTGCTACGGCCACGATTCGCTCGCCAAGCTGTGCAGCGACCTCCTCCGCGCCCAGGAAAAGCGCCTCGCCCTCGCCGAGACTGCGACGGGCGGGCTGCTCGCGCAGGCGTTCACCGAGCTCGGCGGCGCATGCAAGTTTTTCGCCGGCGGCGTCGTCTGCTGCAGCAACGACGCGCGCATGCAGCTGCTCGACGTCCCCGAATGCCTGCTCCTCCAGCACGGCGCGGCCAGCGCCGAGTGCGCCGTGGCGATGGCGACCGGCGCGGCCGAATCGCTGGGCGCCGACTATGCGCTGGCGGTCACCGGTTTCGCCGGCGAGGCGACCGGCCCGGGCGGCAATCCCATCGGCACCATCTTCATCGCCCTGCACGCGCCCCACGGCGTCTGGTCGAAGAAACTGAGCTATCCCGGTCCGCGGGCCACGGTGCGCATCCGCGCCGTGAACGCCGCCCTCGACTGGCTGCGCCGCGAGCTGCTCCGCGTCCAGCACGGCGCGGTGACTCCGTCGCGCCGCGACAGCTTCATGCAATAGGTCCATCTCCGCCGGTCCGCCCGTTTGGGGGCGCGTGCATGTGCTCCGGCCTGCGCGATCTGCGCAGGCCACGCGGAAGGAAAAAGAGCGCCGCGGCCGGCCGGAAGGCGTTTGGAGAAAACCTCCATGTCCGCGCGAACCACCCCGCGGCCCGGGCCGAATCGGCGAGGATCCGCGGTCGTATCGGCTTTTCACGGACGCCGGCCCGCGGGGCGGCCGGCGGAGGCGCGTCAGGAGGCCAGCAGGTTGCGCAGCGCGGCGAGATACTTCTCGCGCGTGCGCTCGATCACCTCGGCCGGCAGCCGCGGTGCGGGCGGCTGCTGGTTCCACTTGATCGCGAGCAGGTGGTCGCGGACGAACTGCTTGTCGTAGCTCGGCGGCGACTGGTTCGGCGCATAGCTCTCGGCCGGCCAGTAGCGAGACGAGTCGGGCGTGAGCACCTCGTCGATGAGGAAGAGGTTGCCCGCCGCGTCGGTGCCGAACTCAAACTTCGTGTCGGCGAGGATCATCCCGGCCTGCTTCGCGCGGTCGTGGCCGATGCGATACAGGACGATGCTCGTGGCCTTCACCTTTTCGTAGAGCGCGGCGCCGATGGCCGCGGCGCCCTGGGCGTCGTTGATCGGCTCGTCGTGCTGGCCCTTGGGCGCCTTCGTCGTCGGGGTGAAGATGGGTTCGGGCAGGCGGTCCGCCTGGCGCAGTCCGGCGGGCAGCCGCAGGCCGCAGACCTCGCCGGTCTTCTGGTAGGAACTCCAGCCGCTGCCCACGAGATAGCCGCGGACGACGCATTCGATCGTGAGCGGTTTCAGTTTGCGGACGACCATGCTGCGCAGCTGGAGATCGCGGCCGGCGATGCCGCGGCGGGCGAATTCCCCGGGCTGGTCGGGCAGCAGATGATTCGGGATGATGTTTCCGAGCTGGGCGAACCACCAGTTGCTCATCTGGGTGAGGATGGCGCCCTTGCCGGGGATGCCGTCGGGCAGGATGACATCGAAGGCGGAGAGCCGATCGGTGGCGGTGAGCAGGAGGGCGTCGCCGAGATCGAAGATCTCGCGAACCTTGCCCGAGGCGATGCGGGGGAAGGGAAGTCCGTCGATGGAAGTGACGGCGGTCCGGGGGAGGGAGGCGGCGATTTCGGGGAAATGCATGCGATGTCGATTTGCACGGAAAAGAGGGCGGGGGCCACGACTTTTTGGCGGGGCGGGGCCGCAAATTTTGCCTTGCGTGAGGGAGGTGGCGCCGTAGGGTGCGCGGCTCCGTGGTTAGTCCCCATCGTCTAGCCCGGTTAGGACACCACCCTTTCACGGTGAGAACCGGGGTTCGAATCCCCGTGGGGACGCCATCTTCAAGAGGCCCGTAACTCTAACGAGTTACGGGCCTTTGTGTTTTCGGCTCAGCCCTAAGTGACAATGAGGGTGACAATAAGTTCAAGGAAATCTGCCGGCGTTTCAGGATGACGCAGACGGAGTTTTCCGGCCGGTTTTGCAGGGCGTTCGGCACTACCGATGGGCAAAAAAATACCGCCCCGGTGGCCCCCGGGGCGGCTGGCCAGTGTCGAGGGACCATCGCGAGACCGGGACCTGAGTCAACGCGCGATCCGCTCGCCGGAATCGCGGGCGTCGGCCAAAAAAGGGCCTCACAAGAGGCCCGCAGCGCGGAAGGAATAGTGGCCGACCTTCTGCGGGTCAGCCTTCGCGTCGCCCACGATGACGTGGTCGACGAGGTCGATATCGATCACCTTGGCGGCCTCCCGAAGCTGGCGAGTCACCTGGATGTCGGCGGCACTGGGAGACGGATCGCCGGAGGGATGGTTGTGGGCAACCACGAGGGCTGTGGCGCCGGCAAGGATGGCACCCCGGAAGACTTCACGTGGGGCAACCAAGGTAGACGTGGCCGTGCCCAGCGTGATGAGTTGCCGGCCGATGGGGTGATTCTTGCGGTCGAGATAGACGCAGTAGAACGCCTCCTGCATCGGGCATTCGTCGAAAGCGGAGCGGAGGTAGTCGGCGACCATTTCCGGTCGGTCGAGACGAACCTCTTCGCCGAGAGAAACGAGGGAGTAAACGATCTTGGCTTCGTAAACGCGCATGGTGAGCGCTCGCGCGAGCCGCGTTTCCCTTTCTCGACGTGATGTCGAGTGATCGCGGGTGCTGCCCGGTTGAGCGCCCGCTCGGGATGGGCGAAAGTCAAAGCGGTGGGCGGAGCGCCGAGGCCGTGTCCTGCGCAGCAGGACCAACGAGGGGGAAGCGGAACGTTTGCGCGGGGTGGAGGCCGCAGGCACTACCTTGACCGCCCATAAAATGGGGCGCTACCGGACGGGGCAGAGCTAAAAGAATCCGAGCGAAGCGAGCGTCATTCCTGCCCGGTGTTAGTCTGTTGTGGGCAAACCCACGTTGACCGGGACCTGACATGTTTCTTTCATGTGCAAATGTCTGACTCAGCACCCAAAGCCCCCAAGGTTTTTGTTTCCTATAGTTGGACCAATCAAGATCACGTCGACCGGATCATCGCGTGGTGCGAACGCTTGGTTACGGATGGCATCGACGTCGAAATTGACCGATGGAGTCTCAATGAGGGTGACGACAAGTATGCGTTCATGGAGCGCATGGTTACCGATCCTTCGATCACCCACGTGCTAATTTTCACGGACTCCAGGTATGCGCAGAAAGCCAATGACCGCGCCAGGGGCGTCGGAACTGAATCACAAATCATATCAGCAGAACTCTACGGACGCACATCTCAGGACAGATTCCTTCCTGTCGTCTGCGAATTTGACGACCAAGGCGAACCCTGCGTGCCGGTATTTCTAAAAAGCCGAATCTATTTCAATTTCTCGACCCCGGAAGCAGCCAACGAGAATTGGGAAAAGTTGGTCCGTCGGATTTTCAATAAGCCGGCGCTTACGAAGCCAAAATTGGGCAAGCCGCCTTCATACTTGGAGGAAGGCCGAGCGCCGGCGAGTTTGACCGCCAGCAAATTTCTGGGATTGAAGGATGCGATTCTAAAGGGTCGACCGAATGTCCGGCTTTGGATCGTGGACTACTTGGATGCGATCGAACAGCAACTGAACGAGTTTCGGGGCAACGCGACCGATCAGACGCGTGCGGCAGCGGCCGAGAAAATACATGAGGCAATTGCGTCAATGCTTCCCCTTCGGAACGAACTCGTTGATTTCGTAGGACTGGTGCTTGGCGGACTGTCGTCGGTTGAAGCTGAGGACGCTACGGCCGACTTGCTTGGCCGCTTGCTGAAGGCCCGCTTTTGGCGACCGGAGCAGGGCTCTTACTCTGAGTGGTGGTCTGATCCGTTAGGATTCTTCGCTTACGAGGTATTCCTCTACACCGTAGCTGCGCACGTTCGGTTGCGTCGATTCGATCTGCTGGCATCCCTTCTGGGTCGAAGATTCGTCGTGTCGGAAAGTGGACGCGGGCGCTCGCGCTCGAGTCCCTTCACCGCGTTCGGATTCTATTCGCGCCTTCTCGGAGAACTCAACGAACGAGCTAATCCGAGGCGCCTAAGCATTGAAGCCGACTTAATCAACCAGCGCGCTACGCTGCCCGCTTATCCGATGATGATGCTAATGCAGTCGGACCTTCTTTGCTGCCTGCGAGTTGTAACTCACCCCAGTGAATACAATCACTGGCCTCCATTGACCGCAATCTACGCCGAATATCTAGGCACCCTTGACCTGTTTCTCCAGGCTGAGGATCGGAGAAGCTTCGCGCAAGTTGCTCCCGTGATTGGGGTCGAAAGCAAGGCTGACTTGGAAGCGAGATTGAAGGCTTGGTATGAAAAGCACCCTGATCGCCTTAGCTGGCTCTTCCGCTACGGTGACTTGAGCTTGGAAAGCCTGATCGGTTTCGAGAATCTTTGCACCAAGGGTTGAGCAGGTGCCTACCTGCGGGAATTGTTTCATCTAGTCGCGGCGCGCAATTTCGCGCTCAGGACTTTGATGTCGATCTCGGCGCTGACGACGGTGGCGCGGGCTTTGGCGAGCCGCACCTCGGCCTTCATCAGCTCGCGCTTGAGGGTATCGAGTTCGTCGGTGGTGGTCGTGGTGCGAGCGCCGCGGGCGGCGGCTGTGAGTTCCTGGGTTCCGGTGTTCATGATGAATTCTGTTGGATTGTGAATGCGCCGGTCAGCGGAGTGCTGACCGGCGCCGCTGATTGAAGCGGCTCGCGTGCGCCAGGCACGCGAGCGCACCTACCGGAAACGCGGGAGCGATCCTCCCGAAAGAAAGGGAGCGGCCCGCAGGCCGCTCCCCGTTGGCGGACTCAGTTGTTCGCGAACTCGCTCGCGAGACTCCAGAGCGCCTTGTTGAGCTTTTGGCCTTCGCTCAGGCCGCTCACCGGGCGCGTCCGGTTGCGGCGGATGCCCATGCCGGCGGTGTAGCCCATGTAGCGGTCGCCGCCTCGAATCAGGTGCTCCTGCACCACGTTGAAGGTGGTCCAGAGATCCGTGGCGGCGTCGCCGTAACGCACCGGCGTCAGCAGCTTCTCAGGGCTGAGGAGCTTCATGACGGGCTGATCGGCATCCCAGCGAAGGCCCGCGGCGCGTCGGGCGAACTCCACGCGGGTGGCCTGCGGGAGCTGGACCGCCTGCCACTTCGCGACCGCCTCCAACATGCGCGGCGTATTCTCGGCGACAGACTGCGCCGCCTTCGCGAAGGCGTCTGCTGAGACGTCCATGTGCCGGATGGAAACATGAGCGAAATCCGCGTCAGCGACGGTCAGGCCGTTGCGGCAAACCAACCGATAGAGCCCGGCATCGATCCGGTAGGCCCGGCTGCCGTCGTGCGCATTTTGCAGGATCATCTCCGCGCGCGTGCTCCCGACCTGCATGGCGCCGGCCTCCAGGTCAACGCGCCGGGCAAACCGGATTTCGTGCATCTGGAAACCGATGCGGTCCTCCAGCCTGACCCGCTGCTCGGATGCCTTCACCGGTTCCCAACCCTCCGCACCAAGCAGGGCAACGACCTGCTGGGTGGAAACGAAGGTGTAACGAGCAGACACCCCCGGCCGCGCGTGCTCGGCGAAGATCGAGGGAGCGCAACGGCGGAGGTCATCGGACGAAAGCGCCTTGAAGACGCGAGCGGGAGCAACGGGAACGGATTCAATCGAGTTCATAACTTTCCTTGTTCTGAGGCGCCCCAACGAGGGCGCATCGTGGCGGGCCGCGCCACGCGGACCCCAACCCGAGCCGAACCGAAAATCGGCCGCCCCGGAGGGATGCCGACGATCAGCACCGTCGCGCAAGGTGGAGCGCAGCGCAGCGAGCAATACCTTGAGGCGCGGACGGGCAAAGGCGCTCGCGCCGCCGCCCGCCAGCCGGCGCAGGTGCTACAATCAGGCAGCCCACAGGGGACAGGCTACGCACACTACGGATGCGCGAGCGGTGCAACGAGAGCGAGCAGGCTTTGGCAGGCAACGTGTTGGCTTAATTCAGATTGAGGACGCAATTGGACGGTGATAGTCCCTAACAATGATTCCGCTGCTGATCGTTATTTCGATTCTGCTCGTGGTGCTCATCGCATTGACGTGCTACCTGATATTCAAACAGCCAACGCCATTTGCTGTGCCGCCCGATACGCGGATCGACACACTCCTCATTGAGTCGAAGAACAATGGTCAATCGAACCGAGAAGACCTTGCTGCCCTGCGCCGCGAGCAACAAGAGCAAGCGAGCGCGTTGCGTTCAGAGCTAGATCGGCGATTGGAATTGAATAATCATAGTATCCTTGGGCGACTCGACGAGAGTCGCCGCGATGCGCTGACGCAGGCCGAAACGACTCGAAAGGCGCTCGACACCCGGCTTGTTGAAGCGCGCGACGCGGCTGACAAAACGCTCGCAGCGCTGCGAAGCGAAGCGACCGAAGCAGCAGCAACCACACGCGCGGAAAATCGGCAGCAATTCTCCGAGATTCAGCAAGTGCTTCGCTCGTCACTCGAAGACGCCCGCACAGTCCAGGGAGAACAAGGCAAGGCCATCGACGCCCGCTTAATCGAGGCACGTGATTCTACGGAAAAGGCTCTTGCGACGCTTCGCAGTGAAGCCACTGAAGCTGCGACCACCGCGCGCGGTGAACAACGACAGCAGTTGACAGAGCTTCAGCAGGCGCTCCGAAGGACGCTGGAGGATGCCCGGACAGCACAAGTGGAGCAGATTAAGGCAATCGCCACATCGTTGTCGGAATACGCGACGAACGTTTCAAAGCACCTCGACGGAATGCGCGAGATTGTTGAATCCAAACTCCGCGAGTCGGCTGAATCCTCCGATCAGCGCCTCACGCGCCTGCGAGCTGAGCTCACAGATAACTCAACACAGGCACGAACGGAGAGCCGCCAGCAGTTCACGGACTTTCAGAACGCAACGAAGAGCACGCTGACGGACGCGGAAAAGTCCCAATCGACGCAGCTCGCGGATTTCTCACAGCGACTTAAAGACCTGAACACCGCAGTTAGCGAGCAACTCGACAAGATCCGCCAGACCATCGAGCAACGCCTCACTGAACTCCAAACTCAAAATTCAGCGAAGCTTGATGAAATGCGACAGACTGTAGATCAACGCTTGCAAACAACACTCGAACAGCGCCTGGGGGAATCGTTCAAGATCGTCAGCGAGAGTCTTGAGCGCGTGACGCATGGCCTCGGCGAGATGCAAAGCATCGCGGCTGGCGTGGGCGATTTGAAAAAGGTCCTCACGAATGTGAAGACGCGCGGCACGTGGAGTGAATATCAGCTCGGTGCCCTACTTGAGCAAATCCTCACACCGGATCAGTATGCGAGTAACGTTGCTCCGATTCCGACATCGCTGGAGCGAGTTGAGTTCGCGATTAAACTTCCGGGAAAAGATGCGGCTGACAAACCAGTATGGCTGCCCATCGACGCGAAATTCCCCGTCGAAGACTACCAGCGCTTTGTTGAGGCATCGGAGAAAGCTGACGCGGAAGGGATCGCGGCAGCAGGCAGCGCCCTTGAGCTACGACTACGCAGTTCTGCTCGCGATATCGCGACGAAATATGTCGCGTCACCTCACACGACAGATTTCGCAATTCTCTATCTTCCAACGGAAGGACTCTATGCCGAAGCGTTGCGCCGAGCGGGGCTTGTCGAAAGTTTGCAGCAGCAAAATCATGTCTTGCTCGCTGGGCCGATGACACTCGCCGCACTGCTGAACAGCTTGCAGATGGGTTTTCGCACGCTCGCAATTCAGCAGCGCTCAAGCGAAGTCTGGCAGGTGCTCGGCGCAGTGAAAACCGAGTTCGCCAAATTCGGCGACGTTATCGCAAAAGTGAAAAAGAAGCTCGATGAAGCGAGCAGCCAGATTGACCAGACTGGCGTGCGCTCACGTGCGATCGAACGGCGGCTGCGAAGCGTCGAGACGCTGCCTGCCGATGATGTTGCTCGCCTACTTCCGGAACTTACCGAAGGTGTTCCTGAACCAGAAGGGGATTCCACTTCCTGACAAGTTAGGCAGCGGCGAATTGTAGCAACAACGCGCTGAGCTGCTGCAGCGTTGGCGATGGCTTTCCCGCGGCCCACGCTTTTTCCAGGATGCCCGCGATGCACAGCGAATTTTTTTCAAGACCGCCAGGCTGGCCGAGTTCGGCTTCCGTTGCCGTCTTCCACGCACTCCACTCGCCAGCGGCGTAATCGCTACGAACTTTACTGCCAAGGTTCTCCACCCATATCACATGTTTGTCGGTGAGAATCGGAGCGGCTGGAAAGGGCTGCGTCGGATCTAAACCGAGGAGTTTGAGGAGACGTTCGTTGTCGGCCTTGTGCAGGGCGCGACGGCCGGCGTTCTGCTCGTCGCCGTCCGAATCAAACATGAGAAACACAGGAATTGAAAGGAGTTGGGCGATAGCTAGTGGTTGCACTAGTTCGCTCTTGCCGTTGACGGGCACGAGATGGCATCCAGCACTTCGCCACGTGTCCCATTTGGCATCCAAATTCAGTGCGGCGGTAATGTAAGCGATATCCTCGAGCCCTTCGACGAGGGCTAACTTAGGCGCGAAAAACATTTCACGAAGCACTGGCTGGAGCGCTTGGTGGATTTTTGCGCGCACACCTTCGGGCTTCTTGTAACGGTCTTCGCCGAGCTTCGCGACAAGATAGTCTGACAGCTGCTTGTAGCTAATGCCCGCTGACCGAGCCGCAGGTGGAACCGTTGCTCGAACCAAGCGAACGTCCTCGAATCCTTTCCCGGAGACGAAATAGGGGCTGTGTGTGCAGGCAAATACCTGCGCATTCTGCGTGCTGAGCTGCGAAAGAACGTCGGCCAAATGCTGGGCCTGTGGTGGATGCTGGAAAAGCTCCGGTTCTTCAATCCCCAGCAACAACCGGGGTGCGTCCGCGACATCGCAGCCCGACAGTTCCTGAAGCAGCGCAAACATGTAAGAGCGCTGCAATCCATGCCCGAGACGCGTGACTTCGCCAACAAACGCTTCGTCCCCCGCGTATATCTTTGCGAATGGCTCCTCAATACGCACCGACTTTTGCGGGTCTTTGTCCCAACGAACCTGTAACTGAGCGCCCCGATGCGACCAATCTCCGAGCCGCTTCGTCAAAGAATCCGAAAGTTCCTTCAACGCCGGTTGGTTTTCGGCGAGAAGCGCGTCGTAAGATTGGATTGCTTGCTGCTGCAACGCGCGAATTCGTTCGGTGAACTTCACCTTCGCGCGCACTGTTCGCTCCATTAGTCGGCCGAGCGCAGTATCTTTCGCCTCAGCTTGCTCGCTTGCGGCATCCTTCACTGCGGGAATGAAAATCCACTGCACGTATTTGCCGAGTTTGTGTGCGCCTTTCGACACTCCGTAGAATTCGTCACTGCTTTCAATGAGCACGCACTTCTCGGGATGCGTGCTCTCGTAGGCACGCAAGGCATCGGCCATCGCGGCTTTCGCTCCTGGCGCCGGTAGATCCGTGAATGTCTTTCGGATATCACCGTAGCAGGTCTTCAGTTCTGCCGCCGATTTCCCATCGCTGTCTGCTCGGAAATACGGGGCGAATTCGGCCATCGCCAAACGAGATCCATGCTGCGCGACGACAGCCCCCTGTGCCGTTTCACTCCAAGTCGCGACTGCGCTGACCACGAGTTGGTCGTGCCGAACGTAGTCTCTTAAATCGGTCTTCGCCGCGTCACTCAGGCTACCAAAAGTAACGGTGATTCGTATTGGGTCGTTAGTATTTTTATCGTGAAAATCTTCTTTTGAAAGCGAGACCAGATTGGTCGAACCAGACTTGGATTCTCGAAAAAAAACATTGAGCGCGTTCAGGACGGTTGATTTGCCGGCGCCGTTTGGTCCGACAAGGCACGTGTAATCATCGAAGTTCACCGTCTCGTTCTTGAGGCAGCGAAAATTCTCAATTTTCACCGAAACGATTTTCATGGGGCTGAGAGGTTAGGATCGAGATTTTGCCCTATAGCGTCAACGGATTAGGATTCGATTGCGATTCCACCATGCCTGCATCCTTGCGCTCGGTAGGCAATGCGCTGGGATATCTGGACGTTAAGCTTGAACTACGTTTGGGCGTGGACGGGCGAGGGCTCTCGCTGCCGACCGTCGCCCTCGTAGTCGAGCGGGACCGGACGGCGCGCAGGTGTGGGAGCGGAGCGAAGGCGACAGGCCGGGAGTGGAGGAAGGAGTCGGCGCCGGCGGGAGCGCGGCAAGGCGGCCGGTGTCGCGACCGGTGAGCCTGCGACCGGGAGCGATCCTGGCGAATGGTCGTGCTCGGACGACGAATCGCCAGAGGCGGCCGTGAGCGCGGAGCCAAGCCGTCTCCGCCCGCAGCGAGTGGCCGGAGCCGCAGTCGGAGCGGAACACCGGAGTGGTGCCCGGTCCCGCTCGCGCTATCCAAGCCGGCCTTGGCCGGCGTCGGGGCGTTGCGGGGTGTCCCCGCTAGAATGGGGAGGAAGAGACGCAGACTCGACCGCGGGGAAAGTCGTTTCCCCGGAAAGAGAATTTTGAAATCTAATCCAATAAGCCATCGCAGCGCTGGCGGTGTCTGTCGGATAAAGAGGACCCGGTTGGGTCGTCAGTTGACGCACGATTTCAATCTTACGCCGCCGTGCTAATTCGACCGCTGCAACGGACGGTTCCGGCTCTTTCCAAAAGGCTGGGTAACGATCCGGCCTCCATCCGCCGGTGATTTTGTCGCCCAGCTCGGGCGCGTCATCAATTGGGCAGACCCAACGGTAGAGTTCGAATGCCCTAACTCGCAGGCACGCCTTCGCATCAGGATCACTGTCCGTCAACCCCTTCAAAGGCGTTGGCAAAAGAACCATGTTTCCAACGCAGGAGTAAAATCGAGCGTCCTGCACAATGGTGTTAGTCTTTGTGAAACCGGGATCGTCGATGCCCCAAATGTGACATACCGACCAATTGTATGGCTTTTCGCCCATCCTCAGCCCGAGCGAGCCGACAAGAGCGCGCTCTGCGTAGATGTTTGCTTCAGCCTTATCTTCAATCCGCCCCGTTCGTGAGTTCTTGTTTCTCAGGATTTCCGAGAAGGAACTATTTGCGACCGGCTGCCTCCTCCATCGCTCAGGATACCAGAGTGGAAGCTCGCGAAAGACGTCCGGATGAACCCAACGTGCCGTGCGCCCGATTAAAGCGAGCAGATTGATTCGTTCCTCCGCACAGGCAGTCGCCAGTTCAGTCAGACCATCTTGTAGGGCGCTCATCTTAACTCTGAAATTTGCGACGGCGAATATTGAACCATCGTCAGTTTCCGTTTAGCCCAAACTTTCGGCTTAGGAGCTTTTCTTTCCAGCGACTTTCCAGCTTCATAAGTTCTTCGGTGCTGACGGACGAGGCCGCCACTTCAAGAACGCTGACTTGATAGTCTGATGCCGGTAGCCCTTGCATGCGGCGATTACCGCCGTGTCCGGATGAAGCGTAATCCTCCCATCGCCCCCAGAATCCGGTCAGCCCACCTGCCGATCCCACATAGCATCGGCCGCTGGTCGGACATGTGAGGAGATAGATTCCGCCGACAGATGAAAGCGCTTCACGCCATGCCACAGGAACCGTTGCGAGACGGCTAAGGTGCTCCCTGAAATCGAGGAATCCAGGGAAAGGGGGATCACTGATTGATCGCCGAATCTCGATTATTGCTTTGTCTTTGGAGCCTGCGCGCTGGACCCATGCCCGGAAGCCCAGGCCCCAATCAATTACGATCCGTCCACTGTAGGCGTTGAGGCTGCTAGAAAGAGTCAGGTCGTAAAAGCTGAAGCCTCCGACATCTTCGCCTGAAACCGGATCGATGAGCCCCTTAGGCGCTCGGCCTACGCCCTTGATCTCGTAGAGGCCGACAAAAAGGGTCTCGTCGAGCGGCGTGGCTAGAAATGAGGCGAGGTATCGCGCCCCCTCGAATATACCAGCCCGACTTTGCACACGTTGATACAGCTCGAACCGTCCATCGCCAGCGCGCCATAGTTGATAGGGACTAGGGCGGCCCGGGAAACGGGTATCCTGATGCCGCGCAAGTTTCACGACAGCAGGGTCTATTTGTTCGGCGCGGAGTATTGAGTTGAACGTGATCAAGATTGAGAGGCGAAGTCGGTATCTTTTCGGAAAACGTATTCCAGCGGGTTTCTCCGGCCTCTAGCCATGGCCCTCATAGAACAATGCATCGATCATAGCGACGCGCCCATCCCAAATCGTCTGAGCGTCGGGATTGGTCGTGGGACGTGAACTCAACCACCACGGGGTGTCGATGAGCGGTGCGACAACCGTGTCCCAATAGGATTCCACGGTAACATCCCCTGGCTGAACGCCGAGCATCCTGAAGATGCCTGCCTTGTTCTTCTTATCCACGCATACGAAGTAGTCCGGACGCCGGAGACAGAGCAAACGCGTGGCCACGCCAAGGGCACCAAACTCCTTGGTTTGAACAAAGGTCCGGCTCAACTGGCGGATGAAGGCGTGGTAATGAGCGCTGTTGATCTCCCCCGTGAGCGGAATCTGATCAAGTGCCGACAACAGTTCGGGGTTATCCTCGCTCAGCGCTTTCGTGAATTTGAACGCCCCGCGCATACTGCCAAAGAGACGCCAGCGGATCACCTTCTCCGACGCCGTGCCGGCGATCTTTTTACGATCATCACGCGAGAGCTTCGCAAATGATGGCTCCGCCGACCATATTCTCCCGGCTTCACGCAAGACGGTGAGGCGATCGGCAAAGTATTTCTCCTTCTTGGAGTGCAGCTCCTGAAGATACTCATTCCACGAGAAGCTAAGGAGCTTCCGGTCATAGATACTCTCACGACGTTTTTGCCCGCCGTCATGGCCGGCGGCACGATTCAGCAACTTCTTGCTTCGCTGCCAGCGCAGCCGGTATGCAGCCAGCTCCGTTGGGCTGAAATGCCGCCCCTTCTGCCAGAGGCGGTCGATCTCATTCACGATTTCCGCTTGGGTGAGCCCATCGCCCTTGTCACCGGCACCGATCAGGACGGCATGTTCTATATTTCGAGTGAAGGCCCCGGTGGTGAAGTTGGGACTGCCCACTATCGCCTCCCATTCGATCGTGTTGTTTGAGAATAGGTAGAGTTTCGGATGGAATACGCCGTTTAAGCCGTCCTGATCGATCCTGTAGCGGACCTCGGGAACCGTCGCGAACGCATCGATGAAAGCGGGATCGGTTTGATGAAAGTGAGTCCCCACGATGACGCGCCTGATTTTCGACCGATGCTTCTTTAAGCAGTCGAACGCATCATGGCCAGCCGTCGCCCAGGCAACTGCCCAATCGAAATAGCGGTATTGCTGAGACAACCGGGAAATCTCCTCGAGTAACGATTCCGGTGAGGTCAGCAATTTCATGTGGTGAGTGTGGCGACGAAAACAGCGTCACTTAAAAAGACTGCGCATCCAATCCCAGAAGCGACGGCGCTTCTTCCTCGGGTATTTGCGATCCAAGTGAGCGACGCGCCGCTGGTGCTCACGACACCGGCCCATGTTGACCTCTTCCTCCGTCCACTGGCCGCACCATATGATTGCCCCGTCTCTGATAAAGTAGTGTGAGCGGCAGGGCTTCTGCCAGTTGCCCACGGACGGGTAAAGTGATGGTCCTCCCGGGCCTTCCTCAAGAGACCACTCTGACTCGTCAATCGGGGTTCGGATTTTCGAACCACATCCGCAGGCGCACAGGTGCGCTGCGGCTCCATACGCTTCAGCGTAGTAGAGTATGCCTGGCTGAATCTCCTTGGGCATGAACTCGACTCGTTGGAGACGAAACTTCATGAGGCCACCTTCATGTCGGAAACATCGAAGAGGTAGTTGTCCATCGGCTCATTGTTACCGTAATAGCCGCGAACTTCCTTGTATTTCACCACAGCAAGGCAGGCGTTCAGGGCATTCAGTTCCCCGATCTGGATGTTCGTGCGGTAGAGATTATCGGCCGGATCAGACATCTCAGCATACCCTTTCGCCCGGACTTCCTCCGCCCGGTCTACCGGGTAGTATGTCACTCTCAGCATGCCGCTGAGCGGATCGCCTTTCCGTTTAAGGCCCATGCCCACGTCGATAAATGGGATTTTCGCAGCGATCAAAACATCGAAAATCGCCGAGCGCGATGAACCTTTGTCTACCGAGACGAACGCAAAGGTGACCCCGGCCAGTTCTGTGGCGGAATCGGAGCCGACATGAAGTTGCCGGGCTGTTAGGCCATGCCTGAATCCCTCGTAGCGGCGCAGATAGACTTCGGTTTTGGGCTTACCAAGTTCATGCTCCTCCAGCTTGCCAGGGGACCGATAGGCATTGTGGACGTGGAAGTCGTCGAGGTCGAAGAACCTGATCTCCTTGACCGGAGCCTTTACCAGTAGGTCGAGAAGATAGGCACCTGTGCCGCCAACACCGATGATGGCGACAACCTCATCTTTGAAAATCTCCCGTAGGTCCGAGATTCCGGCGCGCGAAGACAGGGTATCGGGAAACTTGAAAATAGGGTCTGGCGGCAGTCCGGTGTTTGCCTTGTGGGTAAGCGGCGAGGCATCGCGGCCAAACTTGGCCATCGCCGGCCCGGCGATCTGGTCCACGTAACTTTCAATCTTCTCGAAGAAATCCGCGTAAGCGCCCGTTTTCTTCGGTTTGTTTGAAAAGGATCGTTGGACAACAACATCGGCATTTTCTGCCGAAAGGTGGATCTGACATGGTCCTCCGCCGAAGTTCGGGATAGGTTTTCCATCCAGACCGTGCGGCATCTCACCGGCGAAGTAAACCTGGTGGTCATCCTGACGGACGGCTTCTTTATCCACGAATATGAGTTTGGCGACAATCGCCCCTCGCCGCAGTGCGAGAGCGCCATCGAGGTAGAACACGTCCCGGACGATCAGGCAGTTGTTCGTGTCAAAACCAATGGCGTATCCCTTTTCGTAGAGACGCCTGAGGTCCTCGTTACGACTGACCAGTTTCTGAAACACTGAAGACCATCCCTTCTTTGACTTTCACGGACTCACCTTTGAGCAGGATGCCTTCGGGCTTGTTGCCTTGGCCGCGTTTATACTTCACCGAATAGTTGATTTCGGGATGCTGAGCGTAGTCAGGCACCTCCAAGGTGACGACCTGCTCATAGGTGATTTCTTCTTTAGGCCACTCGTGTGGAGTGCCCTCGACGATGATCGTGACGAGTTTCTTTTCCGGTTTCATGATTTCGTTGGTTTTTTGTTTTGGGTTAGAATCCTTTATCCACAAAATTGAGTCCCCGACTGGTCGATAGGTCCGCGACAAGATGAGAACTAACCCCGGCGCAGAACGCGCCGGCAACATCCGCAAGCCAACGCTCGACTTCATTGTCAGTCTTGAGCGTCGCGAAGTAATGCGCTCCCTTTAGGGTCAGCGCTAGAAACCACATGGAGTGAAACGCGCCCCGATGGTTGGGACCAACCACGCGGCTGGCTGGCTCTAGTCTATCCGGAATGCAGCTGCCGAGAAATCCCGCAACGGCACAGACGCCAGTGTGGACGGGATCAATCGCCACAGGTGCCGGCGCTTGGCGCGCGCCTTGGACGACGAGACTGAAGATCACTCCCGCTCCAGACCCCAGGACTGCGTGTTCTGCGAATCGCGGCATGGAGGGTGGGTTATTTCTCTTTTCGGACGCCCTTGAAGGGTTTGGCATCGGATGTCTTCACATCCATGAACCGGCCGGTGCCGGTATCGCGCTTCACCCAGTTGCCGGAAGGCGTCTGGGTCTGAGTTCTGCCGGTGACGGGACCATTGCGGTGTCCGTCGCCTTTGGGAGGATTGGTAGCCATGGTGATGTTTGGTTGACTGTTTAGGTTTGATGGACTCTTCTTTGGTCCATCATCTACTCAAATTGAGTGCGCTAATTTTGATTAGGTCAACACCTCATTTTGCATGAGTAGTGGTAACCCCATGGCTGAACATTCCCAAAATCAACGAGAACGCCTTAACTATCTTGAGTTTAGGCTATATTTCACTGGGCAAATGTCTCGGGCAGATTTGATCCAGCGTTTTGGTATCAGTGAGGCGGCCGCGACCCGCGACTTAGCGATCTACCGCGACGAAGCGGGTGAAAACCTTGAGTTTGATACGGGGACGAAAACTTACAGAATCTCTAAGTCGTTTGCCCTTAGCTACCTAAAGGATATCGATTCCAAGCAGCTTCTGCGAGCCTTGGTGCATGGGATTGGAAACGACTTTGGCACGGAGCCGGAATCACTCGTGCCATGCGAATTGCCCAGTCGGCTACAGGCCCCCTCAGCCGAGGTGCTGGCATCAGTCTCCCGTGCGATCTGCCAGAAAGCCGTCCTTCGAATCGAATACCTGTCGGACAGCGGCAATCATGGACCCCGAGAAATCGTTCCATTTAGCTTTGTGGGAACGGGGCTAAAGTGGCTGGTGCGGGCCTACTGCCGGCGAAAAAAGATCTTTTGCGACTTCATCGTGAATCGAATCAAGCACGCCGAAGTCGTGTGGGATACGAAGCCTCTACCGGCCGAAGACAAGGAGAACGACGATGAGTGGAACCGGATGCTCAAGTTGGAGCTGATTCCGCACCCCAAGGCATCCCCGGAGAAGAAGGCGATGATCGCGCAGGAATTTCAGATGTCAGACGACGTGCATGTCCTCAGGGTGCGCGCAGCACTTGCCGGCTATGTTCTTCGTCTCTGGAGCGTCGATTGCTCTCCGACGCAGCGCCTCGACCTGTTTCCTCTCTGCTTGCGGAATCTGATGGCTCTTCACGACGTGGATAACGCCGTGCTCGCACCTGGATATGAGCGACCGGCATCTTGAAGCCGCAAGCGCTTGTCGAACCCAACCCCGGCCGCTAAATCTCCCTCTCCATGTCTGCGCCAGTTTCTCCCCTTTCAGCTCTCCTCAATCACTTTCGTCAGGCTGCTCAAACCGAACGCGAAAAAGGGACCTACTTCGAAGAGCTGATTGTGACCTACCTCCGCACGGAGCCAGTTTATGCCGATCTCTACCAGAAGATCTGGAAGTATGCGGACTGGGCAAAGGAACGCGGGATTGATGCGCGCGACACGGGGATCGACTTGGTCGCTCAGACGCGCGGCACGGACGAGTTTCACGCCATCCAATGCAAGTTTTACGACGAGGGTTATCGCGTTCGTAAGGAAGACATCGATTCCTTCTTCACGGCATCGGGACAGAAGCCGTTCACGCACCGTATCATCGTTTCAACCACGAACGACTGGACCGAGAACGCTGATCTCGCCCTTTTCGACCAAAACCCACCGGTCACGAAGCTCGACCTCTACGATTTGGAGAACAGCCAGATCGACTGGTCTCGCTATCAGTCAGCCAAGGCGCCGGTTCTAAAGCAGAAGAAGACGCCTCGCCGTCATCAGGAGCGCGCGATCCGCGATGTTCTGGCTGGGCTCTCCAAGGGGGAGCGCGGCAAACTCATCATGGCCTGCGGCACCGGAAAGACCTTCACGAGCTTGAAGGTCGCTGAGGAGATCGCCGGGGCCGGTGGCCGCGTGCTTTTCCTCGTGCCCTCGCTATCGCTGCTTTCGCAATCACTCACGGAGTGGACGCAGGAAAGCCAGATACCACTCCACAGTTTTGCCGTGTGCTCGGATTCTGAGGTGGGAAAGAAGCGCAAGCGCGACGAAGACACCGTTACCACATTCGCCCACGAGCTACGTTACCCCGCCACAACGGACTCCAAGCGCCTCGCCGTCGAGTTCCTGAAGCGTCAGGACAAGACTCACCTCAACGTGGTGTTCTCAACCTACCACTCGATTGAAGTGGTGGCTGAAGCCCAAAAGCACGGCCTGCCGGAATTTGATCTCATCGTTTGCGACGAAGCCCACCGCACGACGGGTGCAACTTTCGAAGGGGAAGAGGAGAGCAGTTTCGTGAAGGTTCACGATGCAGCATTCCTAAAGTCCAAGAAGCGCCTCTATATGACGGCCACTCCCCGCATCTACGGGGACTCGGCAAAAGCTACGGCTGAAAAAGAGAACGCTGAGATTTGCTCGATGGATGATGCCGAAAAATTCGGCGATCAGCTCCATGTCATCACTTTTTCCGAAGCGGTGCAGCTCGATCTGCTCTGCGACTACAAGGTCATCGTTCTTACCATCAGCGCCGACCATGTCAGCGAGCGCCTGCAAAACCTGCTGAAGGACGAAAATAACCAACTCAAAGTTGATGATGCGGCGCGCATCGTCGGTTGCTGGAAGGCGCTCGCTAAGCAAGGCCTCCAGGACGCCACCGATGCCGATCCGATGCGCCGGGCCGTCGCTTTTTGCCAGGTTATTGATCGCATTCCCGGGGCGAAGCACCACCGCGTCAGCTCCAAGGAGATTGCAACCATGTTTGCGGAGGTCGTGAAGGCCTACCGGGAAAAGGAGCCCGAGGCGCAGGCCAGTAAACTGCTGTGCGAGGCCCGCCATGTGGACGGTTCCATGGGGGCGTCGCTCAAAGAAGAGCGGCTGGCTTGGCTCAAGTCTGAACCGCCAGCCGAGACCTGCCGCATACTCAGCAACGTCCGCTGCCTTTCAGAAGGCGTGGACGTTCCCGCTCTCGATGCCGTGCTATTCCTGACGCCCCGCAATTCCCAAGTGGACGTGGTTCAGTCTGTCGGGCGTGTGATGCGAAAGGACCCAGCCGGTAAGAAAAAACGCGGCTATGTCATCTTGCCCGTCGTGATCCCGGCCGGAATGGATGAGGCCGATGCGTTGAACGACAACAAAGTTTACAAGGTCGTGTGGGAAGTCCTGCAGGCCTTGCGTTCGCACGATGACCAGTTTGACGCGTTCATCAACAAGTTGGATCTCGTCGGTAAGGACACGCGCAAGATGGAGGTCATCTCCATCACCGACAAAATTGAGCGGAAGGCCAAAACCACCTCCAAGGGAGCCGCAAAAAACAAGACCGGTGTCGGCCAACACACGGTCGGCGAGCCCGAGCAGGCCTCCTACGGGAAACAGGCTCAACTTCAGTTCAATGTCGGCGAACTTGAAAAAGCCCTCTACGCCCGCGTAGTCAAAAAGTGCGGCAATCGCAGCTACTGGGATGAGTGGGCCAAGGACATCGCGCAGATTGCCCAGACCCATATCGCGCGCATAACCCAGATCGTCTCCAATCCTGAGAACGTGAAGGAGGCGAAGGCATTCAGCGACTTCGCCAACGAACTCCGTGATGACCTAAACGACTCAATCACGGACGCGGAGGTGATTGAGATGCTCGCACAGCACCTGATTACGAAGCCTGTCTTCGATGCGCTTTTCAGCGACTACAGTTTTGCGAGCAACAATCCCGTTTCGCTCGCAATGCAGCATGTTCTCGATGTGCTGCAAGAACACCGTCTTGAGAAGGAGGCTGGGACGCTGGAGAAATTCTATGCCAGCGTAAGGATGCGCGCGAACGGCATCGATAACGCTGTAGGCAAACAGAAGATCGTCGTCGAGCTTTACGACAAATTCTTCCGCAACGCCTTCCCCAAGATGACCGAGCGCCTCGGTATCGTTTATACCCCGGTGGAGATCGTGGATTTTATCATCCACAGCGTCAATGACCTCCTGCAATCCGAGTTTGGGCAGACCCTCGGGAGTAAAGGCGTCCACATCATCGACCCATTCACCGGCACCGGCACCTTCATCACCCGCCTCCTCCAGAGCGGCCTCATCCGGCCCGAGGAACTCCCGCACAAATACCGGCACGAAATCCATGCCAATGAGATCGTGCTCCTCGCCTACTACATCGCCGCCATCAATATCGAAGCCGTCTATCACGCCATCGTCGGCGGGAAGTATCAGCCTTTCGAGGGAATCTGTCTCACCGACACCTTCCAGATGTATGAAAAGGGCGACCTCGTCAGCGACCTCATGGAACACAACAGCGCCCGCCGGAAGCGCCAGAAGGCTCTCGATATCCGGGTCATCATGGGGAACCCGCCGTATTCCACGGGACAGGAAAGCGCAAATGACCAGAACCAGAATATCGAATACCCAGACCTAGATCGACGAATTCAGAATACCTACGCTGCCCATTCGTCAGCTACGCTGCAAAGGAATCTATTTGACTCTTACATTCGCGCTATTCGCTGGGCAAGTGATCGGATCGGAAAGAGCGGAGTGGTCGGATTCGTATCTGGCAGTGCTTGGATCGAGCGCTCATTTGCGGACGGGATGCGGCGATGCTTAGCCGAAGATTTTACGAGCATATACGTTTTCAACCTTCGCGGCGATGTGCGCAAAAACATGCTTTCGAAAGGTGCGGCAAAGGAAGGGGGTAACGTCTTCGAATCCGGCAGCATGACCGGTATAGCGATTTCGCTCTTTGTTAAAAACCCATCCGTGAAATCGCATGGGAAGATTTTTTACCACGATATTGGCGATGATCGATCAACCGCCGAAAAACTTGGACTTATCCGGGAATTGGGCAGCGTCGCTGCAATTAAGAGGGGCGTCGGCTGGAAAAATATCGAGCCGGACAAGCACAACGATTGGCTAAAACAGAGGGACTCTTCTTTCGAGCGCTACCTCCGAATCGGTGACAAGAAAGGGAAATCCGAAGACGTCTTGTTTAAGACCTACGCGCCTGGCGTGAACACAAGTCGTGACTCGTGGTGTTACAATTTCTCCCGCAACACCCTCCTGGCATCGATTGAAAGGATGATTGCGTTTTACTCTGAGCTTCGAGCGAAGCTGCGTGACTCCGGTTCTGCGGACATCGCTGGCGCCTCTGATGCGAAGAAGATTAGCTGGTCGAGAGGGCTGCGGAAAGATCTCGAACTGGGAAAGGAGTTGAAGTTCGTTCCATCCGCCGCAGCGGTTTCTCTGTATCGGCCATTTTTTAAGCAGTGGCTCTATTTCGACCGACGCCTGAATGAAGCGATCGGCCAAATGCCACAGTTTTTCCCAAGAGAATCCGTTCCAAATAGCATAATCTGCGTTTCCGGTGTCGGTGCTCGCGCCGGATTCTCTGCGCTCATCACAAACTGTCCTGCAAACTTTCACACCATCGACTCAGGCCAATGCTTCCCCCTCTACGTCTACGAGAAGGCCGGGGAGACCGAAGACGGCGAACTCTTTGACGGCGGCAAGGGCGCAAGCGAGCCCATCTACACCCGGCGCGATGCGATCACTGACGCAGGGCTGGCGCATTTCCAAGCGTCGTATCCCAGTGAAGCGATCACTAAGGAAGATCTTTTCTATTACATCTACGGCCTGCTCCATTCGCCCGACTACCGCAGCCGCTATGTCGACAACCTCGGCAAGGAACTCCCGCGCATCCCCGCAGTGAAGACAGCTGCGGACTTCCGCGCCTTTTCCAAGGCCGGACGCGAACTGGCCCACTGGCACCTGCACTATGAAACCGTCGACATCTACTCCGATGCCAAGCTCGACACCGGTAAAGTGCCCCGCGCCGCGCTCAAAGACGCTGACTACCGGGTGACGAAGATGAAATTTGCCAAGACACGCGACCCCGAGACGCAGAAATCCATCCCCGACAAGACCGCAGTGATTTACAACGAGCACATCACCATCCGCGACATTCCGCTGGAAGCCTATGATTACGTGGTGAACGGCAAACCCGCCCTCGAATGGGTGATGGAACGCCAGGTCGTAACTACCGACAAAGACAGCGGTATCGTTAACGACGCCAACCTCTGGGCCACGGAAACGGTTGGAAACGCCAAGTATCCCCTAGAGCTTTTTCTTCGGGTTGTCACCGTGAGCCTGGAAACGATGAAGATCGTTCGTGGCTTGCCGGCGCTCCACATCTGAGGACTCAAGGCCGTTGCTTCTGCGACTGAGTAATCGCGATCTTTTCAGCCATCGCTTGGTTCAGGGCCACCCGCTCCTTTCCCGAGAGTAGAAGCTTATTCGCGGCAGCGGTATCGCCCGCCTCCACAAACGCCTTCACCTCGTGCTTCGTGCGGATGTGGTCGGCCGGACCCATTTCTTTCACGCGGAGCCGCTCGGTGATCAGCCGGACTGCATCGTTCTCCTTCCGGAGGGCGAGCAGGGTTTCCGCGGTGATTTCTTGGCTTGGCTTGGGGTTCATCGAACGCGAGACGAGTGTGAGGGGTTAGGAGGGACGGAGGGAGACTTTTTTGAAGCCATTCGTGCAGTGACGCACAACAGCGGTGTGATCGGGCAGGCCCCGGAACTCGTGCGGCTTGATCCGATACTCCTCCACCCGCTGGTAGGTGTGGGACGTATGGTCCAAATGCACGGTCCGGGTGGCACGCTCAACCCAGTGTTTCCCTAGCGCATTCGCACACCGGAGAGCGTCGGCCTCGGACGCGGCCCGATACATCACGAGGTTCTTAAGATTGAGGGCCAGAACCTCGGCTTGTTCCTTGGTTTGAGGCGGAATCAACGACTCGAACGCCTGGGCGGACACCACCAGCATAAGCATGCAGTCGCGCAACCGGTCGATGACGTTGAAATCACTGGTGCCGTCGTGGCTGGCCGTGATGGCATTCTGAAACTCGTCCCCCACGTAAACGAGCTGGTTCAGAGCATACTTCTGCCACGGGGGTAGCGCGTAGCGCCGAAGGGCGTGCCGGTAGAGGAGCAGCTTCACCACTGTGAACACATACTGCCGCTCCGTGGTGTAGTCCTGGGGCACGTCGATGCAGAAGATCTTGCCCCGGTCCACGTCGGCGATCGTGCAGGTGTCGGGTTCGTTGGAGCTGAAGATTTCCGCGATTTCCGGGGTGCCGAGGTATTCGAGGTAGTTCTGGGAGGTGCCGATCTCGCCGGCACGCTGCTCCTTCGCCTCATGTTTCAGGTAGGTCTGCTCCAAGGTCTCGGCAAGGCGGATGCGGCGCTCGGTTGGCTCCAATTCAGTGAGCTTATCCAGCGCGGCCTTCAGCTCCCGCTCCGACGTAAGCAGGTCGTAGGCGTTGGTCGCCGTGACGGGGCGGCCGATGTCGGCGAGCAGTTCGAAGGCCCGGCCGATGTGCGCGGCGCCCTTCACCTTGAAGAAGCCCTTCTCGTCTCTCGGGTTCAGCGCCGCCGCCGTATCGACCAGGATGCGCGCCCGGGTCGTAAACGGAAGCCGGGCATCGCCGGTGACATTGAGCCGGTGCTGAGGCCGGTCCGGTTCCCCGACGAGGCGCGGCCGGAGGCGGATAATGTCGTTCTGCCGGCCATGCTTCTTCGCGAGCCATTCCAGGTAAAACCACTCGTCGCCCTTGTTGGCCATGACCACGCCGCCGAGGGTCGGGTTGCGCTTCACGAGGTCGGCGAGGAGCGCGTTCATGCCGGAGGTCTTGCCGGAACCGGTGTCGCCGGAGAAGAAAAAGTGCCGGTTGGCTTTGTCGCGAATCCAACGAAACCCGGCAAAACTGAGCACGATGGCCCACCGGTCTGCGACCGTGTTGCCCTGTGGATCGCGCACGTAGCGGCGATGGTCGGCGAAGTAGAACAGGCCGCCGGAAAGCAGCACGACGATCCCGCCAGCCAGCAAGCTCCACGGGAGCGGCAGGCGATTCGCGGCGAACAGGCCGAAAGCCGAGATCGTCAGCGCAAACGGCAGGGCCAGCGGGAGCCGCAAACCGGGCTCGTTGTGCCGCAGATTCCGCTGAATCTGCCACGCCGCGACGCTGAAAAATGCTCCAGAAATCGCGAAGGCGGCAACCGTGATGGCGTGCGGATCATGGAGCCAGGCGCGGATCAAAGCGTCGGGTGCCGGGAGCGTTTTCATCGTCATTCTCTGACATCAACGAAGCTCCCTTGGGCCTCCCGCGCGAGAAGGCGACCCTACCGAAAAAAGGGTAGTTCGGTGCGCCCCGCGCGTCGCCTGCCCGCCCGGCCGAACCGGTCTGGCGCGAACCCAACGAACTCGTTAGGGTATTGCGTCTGTGGCCAAAAAAGCGCGGGGGATATTCGCCGACCAACCCGGCTGATCGCAGCCGCTGATTCCCGCCTACGACGAACCGGCTACCGGTTCCCCGGTAGGGCCGCTACCCCGGACTCGGGAGGGCCGCCCCGTTGTGGCCGTGCCCGAGTTCGAACGTGATGATGGCATGATCACGGTCGGAGTCATTCGCAACGGGGCCAACTACCTTTCGCATCACCTGCGGAAAAACGATTACTGGTCGGAGGGTGAGAAGGCCGTGCAAGGCGAATGGATCGGGGAAGGTGCCCGCGCGCTCGGGCTCACGGGACCGGTGACCGACAAGCCGTTCGAAGCCTTGCGCGAAAACCGGCACCCGCAAACCGGCGAACCGCTGACGGCCCGCGATCAGGCCAACCGCGTGGCGTTCTTCGATGTGCAGTTGTCCGCGCCGAAGGACGTGAGCGTGCTCGCGATGGTCGGTGGTGACGAGCGGGTCCGGGAAGCGTTTCACGAGTCAGTCAAAACGGCGCTCGCCGAAATGGAACGCTTCGCCGCCGTGCGGGAACGCCGTGGCGAGGCCGCCGGGACCGAGGCCTATCGACTGACGGGTAACGTCGTCGGAGCGCTGTTCTTTCACGATGCGAGCCGCGATCTCGATCCGCAGCTGCACGGGCACGCGGTGCTCGCCAACGCGACCTGGGATGCCGCACGGAACGAGTGGCTTGCCCTGCAACCGGTCGAGATGTTGCGGGCCTCGGCCTACCTTCGGCAGGTCATGTATCGCGAACTGGCGGCCCGGCTGCGGACTCTCGGCTACGAAACGCATGAGATGAACTCGAAAGGCTTCGCCGTGCGGGGCGTCGAGCACCTGCGCGAGCGTTTCTCGAAACGCACCCGGCAGGTGCAACGGCTGGCGGAAGAGTTCGCCGCCGCGAAGGGCCGCAAGCCGACGAAACGCGAGGTCGAGGTGCTCGTGCGCGAGTCGCGCGACGACAAGCTGACCGAAATCTCCACGCCGGAGGTCAAGGCACGCCAACGCGCCGAACTCAGCACCGACGAAGCGCGCTCCTTGGACGACCTGGTGCGGCGTGCGCGAACGCAGACGCCCCGGCAGCAATGGTCCCATGGCACGGTGCAATCCGTCCTCGAAGCCGCGCTGCGCCACGTTTACGAGCGCAGCAGCGTCGTCCGCGAGGGCGAGGTTCTCAGCGCGGCGCTGGAACTGCACCCCGACTTCTTTCGCTGGCGCGAACTGCGGACGGCGCTGGAGGCGCATCCGGACGCCATCCGCAAGGAAGGCGAGATGAGCCTCCGGCCGATCCGGCGCGAGGAGGACGCAGCCGTGCAGCGCGTGCAGGCCGGGAGAAACCAACGGTTCGCGTTGGGCAATCCGTCGGTCCTGCCGGCGGCGCTTACGGCCGGTCAACGCACGGCCGCCACGGCGCTCCTGGAGAATCGCGACTTCGTGAGCGTGTTGATCGGCGATGCCGGCACCGGCAAGACGACGGTGCTCGCGGCGGTCGAGGCGGCGCACCTCGCCGCCGGGGGCGGCCGGTTTGTGCCGCTGGCCCCCACGACCCGCGCCCGCGATGCGCTCGCATCGAGCGGATTGGCCGCAGCGGACACCGTGCAGCGTTTTCTGGTCAGTGCAGTGATGCAGCGCGAAGCGGCGGGCCGCGTGATCCTGATCGATGAGGCCGGGCTCCTCTCCACGCAGCAACTCGATCAACTCACGCGGCTCGCCAGCGACGTGCGCGCCCGGCTCCTGCTGGTCGGCGACACCAAGCAGCACTACAGCGTCCAACGCGGCGATGCCCTGCGCAACGTGATCCGCCATGCCGGCATCCCCGTGGTGCGCCTCTCGGAGGTGCTGCGCCAACGCAACGAGTCTGACCGCCGGTTCAGCCGACTCCTCGCAACCGGAGCGGTGGCGGAGGCTTTCGCCTTTGCCGACCGGCGCGGCCTGATCCGTGAGGCCTCCGACGACCATGCCCTATTCGCGCGGGCCTCGGAACACTACGTGCAGAATCGCCTGCGTGGAGTGGAGACGCTGGTCGTGATTCCATTCTGGGACGAGATCGAGCGGTTCAACGCGGAGGTCCGGCCGGCGCTACGACAGGCCGGGCTGCTCGGCGCAACGGAAGTCGTGCGCGAAGCGGTGAAGCCGCTGACGTGGACCGACGAGCAGAAGATCCATTGGGATCAATATCGCGTGGGCGACCGCCTGCTCTTCGCTCGCGACACGCGCTTCTTCAAACGCGGAGTCGCGGCTGAGGTGGTCGCGGTGTTGCCGGACGGCCTGCGGGTGCGCGGACCAAAGGGACGCGAGGCCAAGATCACCCGCAAGCAGCGCGCCGCGTTCGACGTGGGGCGCGCGCAATCGCTTCCTGTGGCGGTCGGTGACCGACTGCTGATCCGCAGCCGGGAAGACGACGCCGGGTTCGCCAACGGCGATTTCAAGGAGGTCGCCCGCGTCGATCCGGAGTCCAACCGCATCGTGTTCTCGGACGGCAAGGAGCTGCCGCCGCACTTCGCCGCGTGGACCTACGGTCACGCGCTCACCTCGTATCGCTCGCAAGGCAGCACATCGGAGGAGTCGCTGCTCGTGCTCGGCGAGGTGGCGATGCGATCCCTCGCCCGCCGGCAATTCTACGTGGGCAACACCCGCTACCGGGGCGCTCACGCCATCTATCTTTCCAACAAGGCCGAGATTCTGCGGCGCCTCGCGCGGCCCGATCCGGGCCGAGAGTTGGCGACCGAGTTCATGGCGCGTCACCGCTTAGGGCACGACGAACGCCTGGCCCCGCACGTGCGGCGCGGCGTGCGGGCGCGGGTCGGGCAAATGTGGGAGCAAACCATGGCCAAGGTGCGTGGACTACGATCCGGCATGGCTGACGGGAGGACGCCATGACGGAACGCTCGTCCCTGCGGAAGCCGAAGCTTCATTTCGACACGGCGGCCAGCCCGAGCCACGTCACCTTCGACGACGGGAAGGACCAACGTCGCAACCTGCCGTGGATGCACTACGCGGAAGCACGCTGGGACTACGCGGAGCCGGACACGATCAAGATCGAGATTGGCGACTGGCGGGTCGTCGTGCGCGGGCACAATCTCGCGCCGCTCTTCCTCGCGATCGAGGAACACGCCTTGGCGCGGATTCGCGCCCAACCGGAACTGGCGGCGGACCGTGAGCACGAACTGGATACCTTCGCGGTCGAGATTCGGTTTACGAAAGCCGCGCCCGATCCTTTCGGTCGGAAACCTCCGCAACAACTCGAACTTGAAACCGGGTAGCGCGGACGACGTCCCGTAGAGCAGCAGTCGGCGCTATATAGACCTGCGTTTAACGCCCGACCGTTGGTTCCCGAAGTAGTCCTACCCTTTTTTCGGTAGGTCCAGTTTCTTGCGACAATATCGGGGTTGTCCCTTTTGGGAACCAGCGCGGCTCTCCCGTTGCTTGGCAACGCCGGAGACCACCGCGCGGGGATCGGCCCCCACAAGCGCCGGCAGCAACAGGAGAGAAACATGACAACGCTGGTCCACCTGACGCCCTACGTGGCGTTCGTCCTCGGTGTGGCGATGATGATGCGGGCGCTTCACCTCTACTCGGCCAACCGGCCGAACTTACCGCACGATTACCGGCGGCGCGCGGCCCTTTGGTTCGCCGCCGTCCTCGCTTGGCCGACGCTGGCGCATGCGCAGGCCGTCGATCTGCGCACCGCGACGGAAGCGGGCAATGCGATCATCATGTATCTGAGCGGCACGTTCGCGGCGGTCGGCATCGTCGCGGCCGGCGTCGCGATGATGATGGGCCGTCAATCCATCGCGAAGTGGGCTTTTGCCGGCGCGATGGTGAGCGGGCTCGCCTTCGCCATCGTGCGCACGATGTGGAGCAACATGGGGATTGAAGCCTCCAACGTCGGCTCGTTCTCGCCCTGATCCCCGTCTGCGTCCCATGCACTCGACGCACCTCAACGAGCACGACGCCAATCAGGGCGCACAGTCCAACGGCGAGTTCCTCGGCATGACCGGGAACTCGGGTTGGTATCTCCTGGGCTCCGGCGGCGCGACCATCCTGATGGTCATCTTCCTCTGGGGCATCTTCGGCGTGTCGCTGTTGCTCTGCCTCCTGGTGGGCGTCGTGCTCTGCGGGCTCTCCGTCGCGTATGTGTTCACGCTGAAGAACAACAAGCCGGAGCACTACGACACGGACTTCTTTGAGTCCGCGTTGGTGGAGGCTGGCGTTGTTGCCTTTCAATTCGGACCGCGCGCCCGGCGGCCGGCGAATCCTTTCGCCGCCGCCAGCGCGGTTTCGAATCCGGCGGACACCGGACCGGTCGCCACGTCGCGCGGCCGGACCGGCGTCCCCGGGAGGGGCTCCGCGTTGGACGGTGCCGCGCCGGAGAAGGCCGCCGTCACGACAGCGGCGCCGGGGAAGAGGAAACCGACGGAGGAGCCGGAACGCGCGGTTGTCGCGCGCACCGATTACGAGCAGTTGCAGGAGCAACTGACCGCCACGGAAGAAATGCTCGAAGACGCGCTCGCGGAGCGCGGGGAGGACTGAACGATGCGCAGCGAACCGACAGACGGATTCTTTGGCGAGGACCTGATCGTGTTCGAAGGCCTGCGCCGCGGCGGTTACATCTCGCGCGGCTTTGAGGTGGTGGCGCCCGACCTGGAGCAGGCCGATCCGGTGCACCACAACGCATTCGAGTCTGACCTCGTGGCGCTGCTCTCGGTGCTGAAGCCCGGTTGGCGCATGCAGGTGCAGTGGGCGAACGATTCCGACTTTCGGAAGCCGCTCCAGCGTTACCGTGAGGACACGCTGAAGCTCGCTACCAACGAGTGGAGCAAGCGCCAGCGCAACGAACGTTTCGTGCGCTATTGGCGCATGGCGGAATCCGGGGCGCTGCGGCGGGAGCGGCTGCGGCTGTATTTCACGACGGCGGTGGACGCGGCCGTTCTGGGCGACAAGTCCGGCCGCCTCACCCAGGAGGCCCTGCTCGGTGCCTATGCGGAGCAGTTCCGCCAGATCGGGCAGTTCCTGCAGGCTCTCTTTGCCGGCAGCGGCGGACAGGTCCGACCGATGACGGACGCCGATCACTTCCTGCACTACCTGGAGTTTCTTAACCCGTCGCTCCCGGAGCAAAAGATCACCGATCCCCTCGAATTCTTTGACCCCGAGAAATCGATTCAGGAAAACTGCTGGCTCGGTGAGGGCCGGCCGTTGGAGAAGCCGGACACCGGATTCTACCTCGACGGCTGCTACCACGGGATGCTCGTGCTCAAGGCGCTCCCGAAACGCACGCGGCCGAGTCTCGCCTACCTGCTGACCAAGCTCGGATTTCGGGACTACGCGATCACCGTCAACGTCGAGGCCGTCGACGTGGAGGAGTTGATCGAGAAAGAGCAGAAGGAGTTGAGCCGCGTCGAAGGCGACTACGAGAGCTTGAAGAAGGTGAAGCTCCTCGCCGCGATGCGGACGAAGGCCGCGAAGATCGCCCGCTACAGCAACGGCGACAGTTCACCGTATCGGCTCCAATACATCATCCGTGCGTGGGATCGGAACCGGGAGGATCTACGCGCCAAGCTGACCGCGCTCAAAGCCGCGGTCGCCAGCATGGAGCGGGCGCAGGCCTACGAGCCGGCCCTCGAACCCTCGGCGCGCAATTTTTTCTACTGCACCTGGCCGGGCTGGTCCTTCAGCCGTTACGACTCGCTGTGGCACGACTACGATGACGCGCTCGTCGCCAACATCCTCCCCTTCAGTTCGACCCCGGTCGGGCACCTCGATCAGGCGGAGTTCATCTTCGAAGGTCCTAACGGCAACCTGGTCGGCGGCCGGACCTTCGTCGGCGAGGGCAACAGCCAGACGCCCCAAAACGCCGTGGTCATCGGAACGACCGGCTCCGGCAAGAGCGTCAACGTCATCGATATTCTGACCCAGACGGAACCCTTCTACGCCTACACGATGATCGTGGAAGAAGGTGAATCCTACACGACTTACGTGAAGACGGTCGATCCGTCCGCAGAGCCGATCATCGTCCAGGCCAACGGCAAGCTGACGATGAACTACCTTGATACGCGAGGGCTGCCGCTATCGGGCCTGCACCTCAGCGCGGCGGCGGCGCTGCCCATGCTGATGGTCGGCCAATCGAAGGACGAAGACCGGACCAAGCTCCGGCAGGCGCTGCTCGCGAACGCCATCGGCCGCCTCTACGAGGATTTCTCCCGCTGGTATTTCAATCGGCATGCCGATGAGGTGCCGGCGCTGGCCCGGCGCGCCTTTGCGCTCGATCTTTATCGGCGCACCCGGATGGGGCCGCAGGCCACGGCGCTGGACGCGTTCCTCGAGTTCGGCGAATGGGAGCAGTCCCGCCCGGACGAAGCCACGGCGTTCATTGCGCAAGGCGACGAAGGCGATGTGGTCCGGTTCTCGAAGGATGCCGCTGGCACGCAGCAAATCCGCGATCTCGTGTTCTCGAAATTCACCGCCGCCGATATGCCGCAGCACGGGCATCTTCAGGAACTGCTGTCAGCCGAAGCGGCGGGACCGCACGCCGACGAGATGCGCTACCTCGCCACGCTCCTGGAGCCGTGGTCGGCCGGCGGCAGCTACGGCGAGTTGTTCGACGGCGTGTCCAACGTCTCGCTGACCGGCCGGATCGCGCACTTCGAACTCGGTTACATCCCGGAGTCCGCGGAGGAGCTGAAGGCCGCCGCGGCCTTCCTGATCGCGAACTACACCCGTTCGCACATGATGCGCCTGCCGCGTGCGCTCAGGAAGCGAAACATCTTCGAAGAAGTCGCCCGCTTCTCGCTGGTGCCGTCGGGGAAAAAAGTGCTCCGGGAGTCGTATCAACAGCTCCGGAAATACAACGTCTGGAACGTCGCGACCGTCCAGAACTACGAGCAGTTCAAGACCTCTGACATTCGCGGCGCGGTGCTCGGCAACAGCCGCATCCTCTTCCTGCTCCGTCAGAGCGACCGGTCCGACATCGAGGATCTGAGCCGGGACTTCCCGCTGCCCGAGGCGGTGAAGGACGCGGTGATGAGTCACCCGGAGCCCGAGAAGCTCCTGGGCACGAAGTTCTCGCAGTTCACCTACTATCACACCGATGAGCGGCGGCCGCTCGTCGTGACCATGCGCAACATCGCTTCGCGCGAAATGCTCTACTGCGCGTCGAGCTCCGGGGCGCATTTCGACCAGCGCGAAAAGGCGCTGCGCGGACACGGCAGCGTGATCGACGCCATCATCGCCAATGCGTGACGTCATGAAAACGAACGAGGAGATTCAGCGCGAAGCGCAGCGCATGCTCGATCTGGGGCGCCAGTATCGCGAGCAACACCGGGGCGCGGCTGGCGAAGTCGTCCCGCTGCCCCGGGTGCTCGTGCAGTTGCCGGATGTGCAGGTGTCGCGGCCGGCGGTGCCTGGCAGCGATGCCGAATCCCGCATCGTTACTCGGCAACGGCACATCGAAGCCGCGATTGCCGATGACGGCATGATCTACCGGCTGATGGAGCGAGAAACGGAGCTGGGCGCGGTCTCCGGTGCCCAGGCTGAGGTTTCCGAAGTCATGGTGAGTCGCGCAGGCTTCGACCTTCTCCACGCGGGTTACGAGATGGTGGAAGAGGACCGTCTGTTTGAATTGCTGAACCCGTATTCGGAGCGCGCCGAGAACCGAGGTGACGGCGAGCGCATCGATGACCGGGAGGTGGCGGAGGTTGAGACGATTCTCGAAACCCACCTGCTCCCGGCATCCGACCGGATGCGCACCAAGGCGGAGGTCGTCGAGTATCTCGAAGGCCGCTTGGAGCCCGGCGTCTTCATCGCGCACGCCATCGACCGCCTGTGCGCCCGGGAGGGACAGCAGCAGGTGCAGACGCAGCGCCACGCCCTCCGCCTCACGATCAACGAACCCTGAATTCAACCACGGAATGCCATGCAACGCTTCCTAGACAGTCTGTCGTTCTCGCAGCCGTATATCATCGGCCTGCTGTTCTTCGTGATGATGCTCCTGTTCATGCCTGGTTGCGCAACGGCCGGCGGTGAGTCAGCGGGCCGAACCCGGGATTTTGCGACCACGGCCGCTACGACTGCCGCCGGGGCCTACGTCGGCGCCCGGGAGGGCGACGGCAAGGCCAAGAACGCCGCGGTCGGCGCCGCCGCCGGCTTCGTGGTCGGTGAGACCATCAACTATTTCAACAACAAGGCCCAGCGGGAGGCGTATCTCGCCGGATACGAGAAGGGCCAGTCCAACGCGGTGAAGCAGCAATACTGGATCGCGCGCGACAACCAGCGTCCCTCGGTCGATGACGGCTACGAGGAGACCTACTACGAAATCGACGTGCCGCAGACGGACCGTGACGGGGTGCGTCGCGAGCCGACCAAGCGAGTCATCCGCGTGGTCATGCCTCGGGAGGAATCAGGATCATGAAAGCCCTTATCACCTCAGCCGCTCTCCTTGCGGTGTCCGTTCCGGCCTTTGGGCAGTGGGCCGTGATTGATGCGGCCAATCTCCAGCAAGCGGCCGTAAACTACGCCGCACTCGTCGAGCAGCTCTCGAATCAAGCGACGCAGATCAGCAATCAAGTCCGGCAGATTCAGCAGTTCGAGACCCAGCTCAAGCGCATGGGCGACATGGCGAACGTGAAGGACATCGTCGGCTTCACGGAATTTCGGGCCGATCTGAACCTCCCTACGCAAATCAAGACCTGGGCGCAGGGCATCGCGCGTGTGGATGGTCGCGGGCTCTTCGGTGATTCACGCGGCGGCATCTTCCGCGAGGTGAAAGCCGACTACCGCGACTTCGACGGCGCAGCCGTCGAGCGCGATCCGGCCATCTACAAGGAAGCGCACGACATGGCGGTGACGGTCGATGAATTCAAAGCGGTCCAGGACGACGTTTACAAACGCCGGGAGGACCTGAAACGCGCCATCGCTCGGACAAGCGAGGCGTTGCAGGCGGCTGAAACCGAGGCAGAGCAGAAAAAGTTGGAGGCCGTGCTGAACGCGCAGTATGGCCAGCTATCGGCCGTCGATGCCGAGGTGGCCCTCAGCGCCGCTCAGGTGCAGGTGAAGGCCGCGGAATCGGCCGCGATGAACACGGCCCAAAGCGAGGCGGACGCCGAGGCCCGCCGTCGTTTGGCGCAGCAGGAAGCGCGAAAGCTCTCGGCCACCTTCAAGCCGAAGTATGAGACCATGCTTCAATACGTTATTGAGAAGCCTTTCACACGCTGAGGACGAACCTCATCGGGAAAATTCGGTCAAAATTCACCTATGAAAACGCGACTAACCATGGGAGTTGTCCTGATAGCGCTTTCAATGTTGGTGGGCTGTGTTGACCGCGAGGCAGAGGCCCGGCGAGCCCGTGAGGAAGCTGAGGCAAAAGCGCGCGCTGAAGCAGCTCGAAAGGAGATGAACGCGCTACCCAAGGCGTTCAAATCGCCTGAATTCTTCAAGCTCAACGAGCCGGACCCGAAGGCTGCACCTGGACCGGTGCCGGCCGCTGATACGAAGCGGAATCCCTGAACCCTGCAATCGTGGCCATTATAGCGACAATTCTACCTCCCTCATACTTCGACGGATTATCGTCGTTGTGGGGCGGGTGTGCCTACATCGGGAGCGCGATGGTTGCGACGGGATTGGTGATCAGCACGGTCCGCGGTCGACCCGACGCCGGAGAGTTCATTGGGCTCCTGGCCAAGGTATTCCTGATTGGAATCAGCACCTTGTTTATCCGCGAATGGTTGATGAGACTTAGCGATATTGTCTTCGCGTTCGGAACCATGATGGGAGTCGATCCCACTGCCGTGGACGAAAAATTCGTGACGTTCATCGCCGGCACTAAGGCCACGGAGCCAGATGCAAGCATGTGGGACATCATCTGGGGAACGAAATCCATCGGCACGGCAATCTGCTACGCGCTGCTCTGGCTGTTCGGGTGGCTGTCTTGGGGCGTCCAGTATGTGGTGAAGTTGATAGGTGGGGTGCTCCTGACGGCTGGTTGGTCGCTGAGCCCCATTTTTCTCTCCTTCTTCATGCTCAAACCAATGGCGGGCGTCGCCCAGAAGTATGTCGTCGGACTGGCGGCGTTGGTTTGCTGGCCGTTCGGGTGGGTAATCGCTGCGGTCGTGACCAATGCCATGCTCGATGCAGCCGCTACGGCCAGCTTGGTTCCGGTGTTTGTGGTTGGAGCGCCCATAGCCGCTCCGGCGCTTACGGTGCTGCTGATCGGATCGTGGATGCTGCTCAGCTCAGCCCTCGCGCCATGGATAAGCACCAAAATTCTGCTGATGGGAGCCAACCCTGCTGTGGCCTTGGCCCAAGGTGTCGCAGGAGTAGCTCAGGCAGCTTTCACGGGTGGTGTTGGGGCAGCGGTGGCAGCTGCCACAGGTGGAGCCGGTGCGGGCGGTGTGATTGCTGCGGCTGCGGGTGGGGCCGCGGCGGCCGGAACCGAATCAACGATGCGTGGTGGTGGCTCGGCGAGAGTCACCGGGACCGTCGTGGGTGGACTTTCTGGCTTCTATGCTGGTTCCTTCATGCGGCGCCATGCCGCGGCTGCGGAAGAAACCGCGTCAGCTCAAAGACAGCACGCCCAGGCGGCAGAGAACTTTGCTGAACAATTCTCCGCCGAAGCCCAGCGCAGACGAGGAAGCCAAAGCGGATTCGGGAAACAACCACACGCCGAAGATCCAAATCAAGCGGCCATAGACATCGACGCCCATGCCAAATCCTAGCCAACGAATCACTGCCGCAACGAAGGACTCGATCCAGTCGATGCGGCGAATCGCCATCGCTCACAAGAAAGTGGGTGACGTGCTTCTAGACGATCTACGCAACCGTCGAGCGGAGCCTTCTGAGGGTCAGCGCCCCTGCAAGAATGTCACTCCGCCCAAGCCCAATCAGACCCGGAGGTAACCCATCATGGTCGCCAACGCCGAAACCGCTCCTGCGCCCGCTGCGCGCGTCGCGCCTTCCTTCGGGAAACCGAAGTCTTCGCTGCTGGCGATCTTCGACCGCCAGCGTCGCCAGTCCTTGATCTGGTTTCTGGTCGCGGTGGCGGCGTGGGTCTGGGCCGCGTGGGATCGTCACAACCTCGTCGAGCAACTGACGCGAAAGCGCGAGGTCGTGATGATCGACAGCCTCGGCACCTACTACGTGTCCCCGGTGGTGGACATCCAGGAAGCGAAGGACCTGCACGCGATGCAGACCAAGCTCGCCTGCAAGGCACTCTTCGAACGCAACCCGGCCGGCTTGGACAACCCGGAGCTGTTCAAACAACTCTTCCTTCGCGAGGCCGCACAGACGGCGCAGACTTCGCTGAACCGCACGAAGGCGGAGTTCGAAGCGAAGGGACTCCATCAAAAGGTCGAGGTCGGCACGCCGGAGATTCTGAGCACCCGGGACAACGCCTTCTACACATCGGCCGATGTTCAACTGATCCGTGTCGGCTCCTACCAAGGTGCGCCGATCACGGAAGTCCTACGTTACCGGGTGAAGTTCAAATTTCTCGTCAATCCGGACCTCACACGGAACGGACGATTCCCGACGGCAGTCGCCGCCTTCCAAGTCGAACCCATCAAAGCATGAGGAGGCACCATGTGGAAATCCCTCGGACTCTCCCTCGTTCTTGCCTCGGTCCTGAACGCCCAGGCCATCCGCGAGGTCACGCTCGATCCAAAGCAGGCGTTTGACCTGCCGGTCTCCCGGGAAATCACGACCGTGATGTTTCCCGGTGCGATCACCGCCGTAGCCGGCGCGGATATGCTGATCGAGAACGGCAAGGCCGCCGTGGAGGTCGAGGAAGGGACGCCGCTGCGGTTCCACGTTTCGCACGCGCCGGGATCGAATTTTCTTCTCGTGCGCAGCCTTCAGCCGGAAGCCACCGCCCGGCTCACGGCCATCTACCAAGGCTCGGCTTATGTGCTGCAACTGCGGTCGGTAGCGGCCGACTCCGTGGCCAGCGTGATCTTCCAGGCCAAGGCGGAGACCAGCGCGGTCCGCGTCGATGCACCGCCGGAGCCCGTGAAGTTCTCGCCGCGCATCGGGCTCAGTCTGCTGGATCGGGCGCGCGCGTATCCAGTCCTGTCCAAGTCGCTGCCGAAGGCAGTCGATGGAGTGACGCTACGCGCGCAGAACCGCACCGTCACGCTGCCCGATGTCGAGATCACCGTGCAGGAGGTCTACCGATTCTCGAAGGAAGATGCGGTGGTGTTTCTCCTGCGGCTGAAGAACACCACCGACCGCGTGCTCGATCTTGCCCCGAGCACTCTTGCCGCCCGGGTGGCGAACGAGAAGTTCGAGCAGTCGATTGCGAACGGGCCGCGCACCCTAGGCCCGGGTGAGAGCGCAGAAGCGGAGTTTGCTGTGGTCGGCATGCCGGACGGCACACGCAATGACCTCAGCGCGGACAACGCTTTCACCATCCTGATCAACACGTCCCGGCGCGAGGCGGTCGCCAGCGCCACCCCGGCGGCACCGGTCGTGACGGAGGAACCGAAATCATGAACCCGCGCGCCATCAGTAATTTCTTCAAGAGCAAGTTCGGCCTGTTCGTCGTGTTTGTGGTGGTGCTCTTCTCCGGGCTGGCGCTCTACGGTCGGCATCAGGCGCAGGAACGCGAGGCGGCCAAGCTCGCGGCGCAGAACGCCAAGAAGGTTGAACTCGGCCAGGTCCGCGTGCCGCTCGATCAGGGGCTCGAAAGCGGCGTGCCCCAACAGGCGAAGCCGACTGCGGCCAAGTCGGAGAGCGAACCCGCCGCTGCGAACGGCATCGTTCCGTTCCGTCCCGCTACCACGGGCACGACGGCGCCGGTCGCAGCCAAGGCCGGCGCACCGGCACCGGAACCGAGGCCGCGCAAGGTGCGTTATACCTCGCTGCTCGCTTCGTATGACGCGCCGCCGGCCCGGCTGGAGCGGACGCCTCCGCCACCGCCGGAGAAGTTCATGCCCTTCGGGACCCTCCTGAAGTGCAAACTCGTCAACACCATCGACAGCGCAAACCTGGAGACGCCGGTCATCGCGGTGCTCCTCGAAGACGTGTGGCAGAATGGCAAAAAGGTGATTCCGGCCAACACCCTCGTGCACGGAACCGCGCGGGCCGGCCGGCTGCGAGACCGCGTCACGGCGTCGGGCACATGGCGCTTCGTGTGGCAGGATGGCCGCGAACTGGCATTCAATGGCGTGGCGTTGGATCGTGAATACGATCACGACATCGACGGTTACGGCATCACGGATGGCTCGGCCGGCCTGAAGGGACGACTGCTAGCCACGGACGACCTGCAGGAGTTGAAGCTCCTCGCCTCTGCCGCGCTGAGTGGCTTCGCGCGCGGCACGCAGGATCGCACCCAGACCGCGCTCGGGACCACAATCACCGGATCCGTCTCGAACGGCGTGCGCGAGGGCGTGGGCGATGTGTTCGACCTCTACGCGAAACGCACGCTGAAGGACATCGAAGAGAACGGCTACTTCGTGCGCGTGGCCGCCGGAAAGGAGTTTTACGTCTACGTCCTCGAGTCGGTCGATCCGCAGAAGGCGAGCGTGGCGGGCCTGCGTCCGCCGCCGCCCGAATCCGGCCCGATCCCTCTTCCACCTGCAACCAAAGGCTAATCATGAGACTCCTCCTGCTGACCTTTCCGCTCCTCGCTCTCGTGGGCTGCGCCACCCATCGCCCGGTTGCGGTGGTGGCTCCTCCCCCTCCGCTGATCCCGGCAGCGCAGCCAACCAAGGTGGTGGAGACGCGTTACGACGTGCGCGGCTATCGTGAGGCGAGCAATCCGTCGCTCCGGCACGAAGCCCACGCGATCTATCGCCAAACCCGCGTTCCTCTCACCGCAACCGATGCGAGCGAGACGGTGCCGCGCACAGCCTACGCCCCGGCCAGCTACGCGCCCCTGCCGGCGGCAACCGAACTTGATGCCGAGTTGGCCAATCAGAAAGCCATCACCAGCGAACTTCGGACCATGAAGGTTGAGATAGCGGAGACGCAGCAACGCATGGAAGCCCAGTATGCGGTCCTCGTGCGCCAAAGCGCCGAGGCCGCGAAAGTGCGGGGTGAATTGGAGGCGGCGCGGGAGCGCCTCCGCACCGCGCCGCCGGGACAGTCGAGTGACGTTGCCGCGACCAACGGCAACGGAAACACGGAAGCGAAGTGGTGATCTCCGCCATGCCGCCCTCCGCCGCACAGCTCGACAAACTGCGCACGCTCCCGGGGCGGCTGAAAGGCCGGATCACCGGGCAGGACGTGGCGATCGATCTCGTGGCGGAGCGATTGCAGCACGGCGAGCTTGGCCTGACTGCATCAGGCCGGCCCAAAGCGAGTTTCCTGTTTCTCGGGCCGACCGGCGTCGGCAAGACGGAGCTGACATTGCGCTTCTCGGATGAGTTGTTCGGCCCGGGCCATGTCGTGCGCCTCGACATGTCGGAGTATCAAACTGCGGAGCGGCTCGAACTCATGCTCGGCAACGCTGAGCAGCCCGGACGGATCGCGGAGGGCTTCGACGCCTGCGGCGGTCACGGCACGCTGCTCTTCGATGAAATCGAAAAGGCGCATCCGCGCATCCTGGACGTGTTGCTCCAGTTGCTCGATGCCGCGCGGCTGACGACGGGCCGTAATCGCGTCCTCGATTTTTCGGCGTGGTATGTGGTGCTCACGAGCAACATCGGCGCGCAACGCATCATGACGCTGCGCAAGTCGAAGTATGAGACGATGGAGCGGCTCGTGCGGCAGGATGCCCAGCGGGAACTCCGTCCCGAGATCTTCGCACGCATCACTGTCACGGTCGTCTTCAACAAGCTGGACTACGATGCGCAGTGCGCCATCGCCGCCGGCCTTGTTACGAAGGAGTGCGCGACGATGGCGAAACTGGGCTTTCGGGTTTCCCCGGAACCAGCGGTGCACGGAATTGTCGTTAGTCGCGGCTATCACGAACGGCTTGGGGCCAGGCCGATGCGTGATGCCGCCGAACTCTTGGTTCGGAACGCGCTCGCCCAGGAGCTACTGCGCGGGGGCGACGGCTCAGGCCGTCTGCTGCCGCATTCGGATGGAATGAAACTGCAACTGAACCCTGCCGCTTCGTAGCCATGCTGCCCAAAAACGCCGCCCCGCGGATCGTGGTCCTGAAAGGCGACAGACTTTACGGTGACTTGATCAGCCGGCACATCAAAGACCTCTGGCGAAACGCGGACGTGCACGTGTTCCAGCTCGGTTTCGATGCGCTCGATTGCATCCAGGCTCAGGTGCCGGACCTGTTCATCACCGGCGTGAAGATCGACGACATGGACGGGCTCGAACACCTGGAGCCGTTCATCGAAACAAATCTGCCGGTGCTCGTGCTGACCTCGCGCAAGGATACGCGAACCTTCGACCTCCTGCGCGGCGTGCGTTACGACGGGCTCTACGACGGCCATGCGGAGGGCATGGAGCATCTGCCCACGGCGTTGCAGGAGGTGATCGAGCGCCGGCTCTATGTGAGCCCGACGATGCTGCCGTTTTTGAAGCGGCCGAAGAACATCACGCTCGATGCTCTCACCGAAAAGGAACAGCTGGTCCTCTCGATTATCGGCGACGGCTCGGACGATCAACAGGCCGCGGAGCGCCTCGGTCTTTCGCCCTACACGGTGAACACGCACCGGAAGGCGATCATGGCGAAGATGAAACTGCACCATAAGGGGCAGCTCATGCTGTATGCGCTCCAGAACGGCTACATCTGGGTGACGCCCCAGC